>Ga0209064_1000157_pt1 | contig 157549 bp, 106 predicted proteins | sample Inofromicrocosms_FD_187498 | JGI IMG/M metagenome (GOLD analysis project Ga0209064, IMG submission 187498) | Mouse cecum microbial communities from Vienna, Austria - Inoculum for glucosamine and mucus D2O microcosms (SPAdes) (version 2) | ecosystem: Host-associated > Mammals > Digestive system...
GATTTTGCCGTCGGATTGCAGCATCATGATGCCCGGATTTATATATCGGGCGCCCTTATCTTTAGCGATCTGCTCAAGCAGTCTGTTGATGGTCGCTACTGTAGGTTCGAGGTTGCGCCGCGGAAGTAGTCCGGCGAGTATGATGCGAGCGTCAGGCTGTCGCGTTTCGATCGCTTCTACGAGGTGTCCGATACCCTCGGCGATCTCGTCGGGTGTATTGAACGCGATGTTGTTGGTGCCGATCATGACCACGATGTTTTCGGCATCCGTTCCGTCAAGTTCGCCGTGGTACACTCGCCACAGCACATTCTCGATCTTGTCCCATCCACACCCCATGTTGACGAATCCTTCAGGTTCCATTGTCGTGCGCCATGTCTCCGGGCCATGTACGCGGATATTGCCCGGCTTGCCGCCCCAGTAGTGCACGATGGAATTGCCGATAATCAGATTGGATGGCCGTGCGCTGTCAATGTAATGGCAGATGTCATGATGGCGTTGATGCCAGTCGTATGCTCCGATATCGCGTCGCTGGCTGACTTCGACGCACGTCGGTGCGTTGCCCTGCCTCATGCCCAGTATCTCCCTCACTTTCGTTTCTACCGACGAGGCGCGTCGTCTGGCGTCAGGAGTCGGAAGGTAATGGATGGTTGCGGATGTGCTGTGGTTGATCGAGTCGCATACGGCCTGAATCACTTTGCTGTCGCTGACGACGAGAATCGGCGTTGCCGGGCTGTTCTGTCCTGTTTCACTGATGACGCCTGTTATTGTCGCGGCGTATGATCGTGGGTCGGTATCGGTGCTGTCTGTGAAGTCGAGGATGTATAGCCTGGCTGTGGTTTGCTTTGTCAGGGCGGTGATTGCCGTATCGGTTTTTCCGACGCATGATATCGTCATGATTGCGGTCGGCAGGTCAAGATTGCGCTGCATGTCGGTGATCCATTCCACTCCTGCTTCGGTGTCATCGCTGCAAAACACGATGATCGGACGTGAGGAGTCAGCTGCTGCAAATCTGAATGTGGCTCCCGACTCCGTGCCTATCTCAATATGTGACACATGATGTGTCAGTGGCGGATAGTAGCGATATTCCTCACTGGCTCCATGCGTTGCCTTGGCATGATATGTCAGATATGGCGCTGTATTTGCGGGTCGGCATAAATGCCATACGCCGTCGCGGTCAACGTGGTATAGCCGTCCCGCATCGTCAGTGGTCGCTCTTGTCTTGATCTCCTTGGAGTCGGTGAAGAAAACGGTCGAAGGTACAGCGTAAAGCAATGCCGGCGTGTGGTTCTCTTCGTGGATAATCTGTGTTTTGCATGAGGGATCGTGCCATAGCGTGGAGTCCGGATGGGTGTATGCGCCGACGGGAGCGCATACAGCTGTGAGCGCCGCAATGATTGATGACTTCAGCATGACTCGCGATAATGATTTGTCCATGGCAGTCGGGTTGTGGTTTGTGAGGTTTTGTCTGTTTGACATTGGCAAAATTAAACATTCTGTAATGAAAACCGGGTTGCTTTTGTCGTTTTTCTTCACCCTCCGGCTCGCGACATCCTCCGGCGTGAAGTAAAGTGTGGCCGTTTTGAAACGCAAAAAAATATTAAATCATAAGGAGTTTTCAGGATTTACATTAACTTTGCAGGGACGTAAAGAAAAGTAATTCTCTTAAATCAAACTACGATGGTAAACAGCAAGCCTTATGTGATCGGTATCGACATGGGTGGCACCAATACGGTGTTCGGCATTGTCGATGCTCGCGGCGTGGTTTTGACGAGCGACTCGATCAAAACGAAAAAACATTCGAATATAAACGATTATATCGACGAGCTATATACGGAAACCATGAGGCTTGTTCGCGCGATCGACGCCGAAGGCAAGATCTTCGGCATAGGCGTGGGCGCTCCCAATGCCAACTATTTCACCGGCATGATAGAGGACGGCGTCAACCTTCCATGGCCCACCCCGGTGCCTTTCGCGCAGTTGCTTTCGGAGAAGTTCGGTATCCCCGTGGCGATCACCAACGACGCCAACGCGGCTGCTATAGGTGAGATGACCTACGGTGTCGCACGTGGCATAAAGGACTTCATAATGATCACGCTCGGCACCGGTGTCGGCAGCGGTATCGTGATCAACGGTCAGCTCGTCTATGGCCACGACGGCTTTGCCGGAGAGCTTGGCCACGTGATCGTGAAGCGCAACAACGGACGCCTCTGTGGATGCGGACGCGCCGGTTGTCTCGAGACATATTGCTCGGCCACCGGAGTGGCGCGCACCGCACGCGAATTTCTCGAAATCCGCACCGAGCCCTCGACGCTCCGTGACATACCCGTCGACGCCATCACGTCGAAGGATGTCTACGACGCCGCAATGGCCGGTGACAAGATAGCGAAGGAGATCTTCGTCTATACCGGCACAATACTCGGCGAGGCACTCGCTGACTTCACGGCATTCTCGTCGCCCGAGGCATTCGTGCTGTTCGGCGGACTCGCCAAGAGTGGCGAGCTGCTCCTCAAGCCTCTCCGCGAGGCTATGGAGCGCAATATGCTCAGCATCTACAAGGGCAAGGTGAAGGTGCTCCAGTCGGAGCTTCGCGAAGCCGATGCCGCGATACTGGGCGCAAGCGCTCTCGGTTGGGAAGCCAAACCTATCGGCGTGGCCATCACCCCTCCGCCGGCATCCGCCACGCCGGCCGCGCCGCAGCCCTGAACGGGTAGCGGCTCTTGAAACAGACTACTTTTGCAAAGAATCATAAGTTTAGTTAAATGGCATGTCCCCTTGCGACCGTGAGGCCGTGAGGGGATGTTATTTTGACACGTCGTTGTTCGGGTGAGCGGGGGCATGGTCAGTCGTCGTGACTGCAGGCTCTATGAGTTACTTATGATATTGAGGCCTTCGAGCCTCAGCACTCCTTCGTCGAGCATCCTGCGCACGACAGGTATCAACTCCTTGACGGGTCGCTGGAGCTGCAGCGCAATGTGGTCGAGCGTGTGTCCGCCGGGCTGTGACGCGATGTAAACGATGGTCTGTTCCATCGTGCAGGAGTCGGCAGTCTGCCCAGGCGTAGACTGCCTTGACTCACGGCACACGTCGCAGTTGCCGCATCGGCAGGCATCCTTCTCGCCGAAGTACTGGAGCATGCGGACCACACGGCATGAACCTGCATTGAACACGAAGTCGGCCATGGCGTCGAGACGTCGCTTCATGACCTCCCTGCGCTGCTCGTAGACGCTGACGGGTATCTGCACGTAGCGCTGCTCGTCGCGTGATGTCAGGAAGTAGATGTAGGGCTTGTTTGATGCGGGCACATAGCTTGCCACATGGTGTCGCCCCAGTGATAGAAGCGACTGGTAGATCTCGTCGGCTGTCAGCCCCAGTCGTCCGGCTATCTGGTTTTCGTTGATGGCAACATAGTCGGCAAACAGGCCTGTATAGGTTCGCAGCAGCTGTTGCAGCACATCCTCATCGGTCTTTTCGAGGCGCAGTCCGTAGAGCTCGTCGCGTCGCATGGTGAGCATGATTCTCGACCGGGAGGCGACGTCGTCGACATACTGCCAGTAGCCGGAGCGGGCCAGCAGTTCTATGGCGCTGCGAGTCATGCGGGGTTGTCGGCCGAACCTGCGGCAGAAGTCGTCGAGATCAAATTCGTAGACGGCATTGTAGCCGTCGCCGATGGCGATACCGAGCGACACACACACCTGTGAATAGATCTCCTTGATGAAGTCGCGTGGCGGAAAGGCGTCGGCGAGTCTGCGCATGAGTGTGGCGCGGTCGTGGCGCGAGGCTATCGTGAGAGCATACGACGGCTTGCCGTCGCGTCCGGCTCTGCCTGCCTCCTGATAGTATTCTTCGAGCGATGGCGGCAGATCGTAGTGGGCCACGAAGCGCACGTCGGGCTTGTCGATCCCCATGCCGAAGGCGTTGGTGGCCACCATGACACGTATATGCCCCTCCTTCCATTGTTTCTGTCTCTCGTTTTTCTCTTCGATCTCCAGTCCGGCGTGATAATGTGCCGCCGATATGCCTTCGGCCTGAAGCATGTCGGCTATCTCGCGCGTGCGTCGTCGTGATCTGACGTAGACTATGGCCGAGCCAGAGGTTCCACGCAGCGCTTTCAGAAGCAGTCCGTCCTTGTGATCGGCCGCCCTGACTATGTAGGATATGTTGGAGCGGGCAAAGCTTGCGGCGAACACCCTCCGGCCTTCGAAGCCGAGGCGCTCCATGATGTCGGCGCGCACTTCGGGAGTGGCCGAGGCTGTCAGCGCCAGAAGCGGAACGTCGGGAAACAGTGTCCGCAGCCGGGCGATGTTGAGGTAGGAGGGACGGAAGTCATATCCCCATTGCGATATGCAGTGAGCTTCGTCGACGACGATCAGGCTGACGTCGATGTGGCGCAGCGTGTCGAGAAACGTATCGCTCTGCAGCTTTTCGGGCGAGATGTATAGGAATTTCGCATGTCCGGCGTTGCAGCGGTCCACCCCGAGTTTGTGCTCGGCGCGTGTCAGTCCGGAGTGCAGGCACACGGCGCGTATGCCGCGCCGCGCCAGATTGTCGACCTGGTCGGTCATGAGCGAAATCAGCGGGGTGACCACGACCGTCAGTCCCGGTAGTATCATTCCCGGCACCTGAAACGTCAGCGATTTGCCTCCTCCGGTGGGGAGAAGTCCGAGCGTGTCGTGTCCCGACAGCACCGATGCGATGATCTCTCCTTGAAGCGGTCTGAACGAGTCGTAGCCCCAGTACTTCCGGAGGATCTCTTCGGGTGTCGGCTGATTAGGCCGTGACATCATTCGGGAATGCGGATTTCCTTGATCAGTAGCTGTATGGCTCCGGCGGCTGCCTGATGCTTGTTGTCCTCGATGGTGAAGGCTATGTCAAACGGACGCCGCGAGTGGATGTAGTCGAAGTGTTGCGCCATGTTGAAGGCGATACAGTTGAACACCTTGCCCGAGGTGTCGTCGACAAGTTCGAGTTTTATGTGCTCGAGGTTTTTGCCAACAAGCTTGCTCGTGCCGAAATCCATCACAGAGCGGGCGCAGAACACCGGTTTCTGGTTGCCCGGCCCGAACGGGTTGAAACGCCGCAGTGTTGCCACAAACTCGCTGGTGATCTGCGCGAATGTGATCTGTGCGTCGATGTCAAGCAGGGGAGTGAGCTGGTTGGGCTGTATGTTGGCCGATACGTATTCCTCAAACCGGCGTGTGAATTCCGGTATGTTCTCCTCTTTCAGCGACAGGCCGACAGCATAGGTGTGGCCTCCGAAGTTCTCGAGTATGTCGCGGGTGGCTTCTACGGCTTTGTAGACGTCAAAGCCCTGCACCGAGCGCGACGAGCCGGTGGCCATGCCGTTGTTGAGGGTCAGCACCACTGCGGGCTTGTAATAGAGTTCTGTAAGGCGCGAGGCCACGATGCCTATGATGCCACGATGCCAGTCTTTGTTGTAGATGACGATCGATTTCTTGTCGGAGCAGTCCTCGCCGCGGGCCTCGAGTATGGCGTTGGCCTCTTCGGTGATACGTTTGTCGAGCTCCTTGCGGTCCTGATTGTAGCGGTCGATCTCCTTCCCTTTTTCGTGCGCTTCGGCGGAGTCGCGGGCCACAAGCAGATCCACGGCCTCACGTCCGCTCTGCATGCGTCCGGAGGCGTTGATGCGGGGGCCGATCTTGAAGATCACGTCGGAGATGGTGATCTCACGCCCGCTCAGACCGCAGATGCGTATTATCGCTCTGAGTCCGAGGTTGGGATTGGAGTTGAGACGGCGCAGGCCGTGATAGGCCATGATACGGTTTTCGTCGACCATCGGCACGATGTCGGCGGCAATGCTGACAGCCACCAGGTCGAGCATCCCTTCGAGTTCGGCTCCGGGGATGCCGTTGGAAATCGCGAAGGCCTGCATGAACTTGTAGCCCACTCCGCATCCCGACAGGTGTGAGCACGGATATGTGCTCCCTTCGAGCTTGGGATTGAGTATGGCCACGGCGTCGGGCAGACGGTCGTCGGGCACGTGGTGGTCGCAGATTATGAAGTCGATGCCGAGACTGCGGGCATAGTCGATCTCGTCTATGGCCTTGATGCCGCAGTCAAGTATTATCACAAGGCTTACGCCCTGCGAGGCTGCGTAGTCGATGCTACGCTTCGAAATCCCGTAGCCTTCGTCGTAGCGTGTCGGGATGTAGTATTCAACGTTGGAATAGAAGTTGCGCAGATAGCGGTAGACGAGCGCCACGGCGGTGGTGCCGTCCACGTCGTAGTCGCCGTAGACCATTATCCTCTCTTTCGCCCCCATGGCCTTGTTGAGCCGGGCCACGGCTTTGTCCATGTCCGGCATAAGGAACGGATCGTGAAGATCCTTGAGCGATGGATGGAAGAAATGTTCCGCTTCCTCGACCGACGTGATGCCGCGCTGCACAAGCAGACGGCTTATCGGCGGACAAGCTGCGTAGCGCTTAGAGAGTCGTGACTCGTAGCTCTGCTCTTCTGACGAAAGGGTTGAATAGTTCCATTTGCTTGTCATTTATGTTTTTATTTTTTATTTCCTTTCAGCACGCGCGGTGCGCGTGGATGCCGTAGCCCGGGGGCTGTGCATCCTTGTCAGAGGGGAGCGGAGGAGCGTCGGGGGTCGTCGGCTGTCTGAAGAGAGTTGAGAGAGCCTGCCCCGGCTTACAAAGTTAGCGAATCCGACCCGAATATCCAAGTATGTTAAGTTTATTTAGAGATAGGCTTTGGGTCATGTCTTGGATGTGAAAAAAGCCGAACAGGCGCCGTATCCTTAGGGATGCGGCGCCTGTTTCAGCTTGTGTTATGGCTTTATGCGCGGATATTAGTCCACGTATTTTTTCACGATTACTGTGGCGTTGTGGCCTCCGAAGCCGAAAGCGTTGGAGAGCGCTGCGCGCACTTCGCGCTTCTGCGCTTTGTTGAAGGTGAAGTTGAGGGAGTAGTCGATATCCTCGTCTTCGTCGCCCTCTTCGTGGTTGATGGTCGGGGGTACGATGTTTTCTTCGACGGCTTTGATGCTGAAGAGAGCCTCGAGTGCTCCGGTGGCGCCGAGAAGATGGCCTGTCATCGACTTGGTGGAGCTGATGTTGAGCTTGTAGGCTGCCGGGCCGAAAAGGTCCACGATGGCCTTTACCTCGCTCTTGTCGCCCACGGGGGTTGAGGTGCCGTGTACGTTGATGTAGTCGATCTCGTCCACGGTCATGCCGGCGTCTTCGAGCGCTGCCTTCATCGAAAGCTTGGCGCCGAGTCCTTCGGGATGGGTGGCGGTCAGGTGGTATGCGTCGGCGCTCATGCCTCCGCCTGCGATCTCGCAGTAGATCTTGGCTCCGCGTGCCTTGGCGTGCTCAAGTTCTTCGAGGATAAGCACTGCCGATCCTTCGCCGATGACAAATCCGTCGCGGCTCTTGCTGAAGGGACGCGATGCTGTCTCGGGCGAATCGTTACGGGTGGAGAGGGCGTGCATCGAGTTGAAGCCGCCAACTCCTGCGGGATAGATGGCTGCTTCGGCGCCGCCGGTGACGAAGGCGTCGGCTTTGCCGAGGCGGATCAGGTTGAACGCGTCGATGATGGCGTTGTTGGATGATGCGCAGGCTGATACCACTCCGTAGTTGGGGCCGTGGAACTCATACTCCATCGATACATGTCCCGACGCGATGTCGGCGATCATCTTGGGGATGAAGAAGGGGTTGTATTTGGGGCCGTTGGCTTCGTTCATGGCGTAGTAGCCGGCTTCCTCCTCAAAAGTGTGGAGTCCGCCGATACCGGCGGCCACGATGACGCCGATACGGTTGCGGTCGAGGTTGGGCGCCTCGAGGATGTTGCTGTCGGACACGGCCTGACGGGCTGCCACCAGCGCATACTGCGCGTAGAGGTCAAGCTGGCGGAGCTTCTTGCGGTCGATATGGTCGGCGCCGTTGAAGCCCTTTACCTCGCAGGCAAACTGGGTCTTGAATTTCGAAGCGTCAAAATGAGTGATGGGTGCGGCGCCGCTCTTGCCGGCCACTGCGGCCTCCCAGGTGGAGGCTACGTCGTTGCCCAGCGGAGTGATGGCTCCGAGTCCGGTCACTACAACTCTCTTTAATTCCATTCTTTCTATCTCTGTGTGGATTGGTTGGCTTTAGGATTGTTTGTCCTGGCTGGCCTTATTGGCTGTGCGGGACGTCGGTCGGGCGTCTATAACGCCCAAGCGGCACACCGTCAACAGGGAGGAGATGCGCCGCGTGCGTATAGTCCCCTTTTGACGGGGGCTGTAGGGTGATGGATGAGGTGGGTAATTACTTGCCCTCCTCAGCCTTCTCGATGTAGCTGATGGCGTCGCCTACAGTGGCGATGGTCTGTGCCTGATCGTCGGGGATGTTGATTCCGAACTCCTTCTCGAACTCCATGATGAGCTCTACGGTGTCAAGGCTGTCAGCGCCGAGGTCCTGGGTGAAGTTTGCAGTTTCGGTCACTTCGTTCTCGTCAACGCCGAGCTTGTCGACGATGATAGCTTTAACGCGGGATGCGATTTCTGACATTTTTTTCGATTTTATGATTAATGAATTCTATTTTGCGGTGCAAAGTAAGCGATTTTTCTCCAAATGATAAAACTTTGAGGCTATAAACTGACTGTCGGAGGTGATTTTTATCGGTTTTTGAGTCAGGAGTGTCGCTTTTTGGGATCGGAGTCGGTGTCGGAAGACAACAGCGGCGCGATGGCGGCGTTCCATATCCGGTCGGTGGCTCCGAGCTGGCTGCGAACGTAGTCGCCGGCGGCCTGTCCGGCCTTGGCGCGGCAGTCGGTGTCGGTCGAGAGGCGGTCGAGTATGGAGTCGAGTGTGGTTCGGTCGGTGTAGCAGAATCCTCCGCCACACTGAATAAGGTCGGTGGCTTCCTTGAATTTTTCGTGTCGTGGACCGAACACCACCGGAAGGCCGTACACAGCCGCTTCGTTGATGTTGTGGATTCCGGCACCGAATCCTCCGCCTATCAGGGCGGTGTCGGCGTAGCGGTAGAGGCTGGCGAGTTTGCCGAAGCAGTCGATGATCAGGCACCGTGCTTCGCCGGGAGTCTGGCCGGCTTCGAGCTCCGACAGGGTGATTGCGCCCCCTTCGGGCATCCGGCGCAGGGCAGATATGCGTGCTGCGTCGAATTCGTGGGGGGCTATTATGAGGCGTGTCGATGCCGGGGCGGAGTTGAACCAGCCGATGTAGTGTTCTTCGTCGGCCGGCCATGAGCTTCCGGCTATCAGGGTGAAAGCTGAGGGAGCTACAAAGCGTTCCACCTCGGGCATTTCGACTGTGGTGTTGAGGATGTCGGTGACGCGGTCAAAGCGTGTGTCGCCGGCTACGGTCACCTCGCGGCATCCTATGCCGGAGAGCAGGCGCTGTGAAGTTTCGTCCTGCACGAAGATGTGTGTGAAGCAGCGGAGCATACGTCTGAATGTGCCGCCCCACGGTCTGAAAAATATATGTCTGGGCCTGAAGATGGCCGATATCAGGTAGACGGGTGTGTCGTGTCGCTGCAGTTCGTCGAGCAGGTTGCCCCAGAATTCGTATTTCACGAATATGGCGGCCATAGGCCTGACGGTCTCCACGAAGCGACGGGCCTGGCGAGGGGTGTCGGCGGGCAGGTAGCATACGATGTCGGCTCCGCGATAGTTTTTTCTCACTTCGTAGCCCGATGGCGAGAAAAACGTGAGCACGATGCCTGTATGCGGGCTCTCGTGGCGTATGCGCTCGATGAGCGGGCGTCCTTGCTCGAACTCACCGAGCGACGCAGCGTGGATCCACACATACCTGCGCCCCGGCTCGAGAGCCGAGGCCAGGGTGGGGAATGTCAGGCGGCGTCCGTCGCGCAGGAGAGCGGCCTTGGCGTTGCGCGCGGCTGCCGCGCGTATGCCGAGGTCGTAGAGCCGCACGGCGATATTGTAGAGCGCGTTCATTGCGGTGATATGCTCGCCGTGGCTTATTTGATGTTGTCGATGCCGCGCTCTATGCGGGCTATGGTGGCGTCGGGGCCGAGCAGCTCGGTGATGTCGAACATGTGCGGGCCTTTGCACTCGCCGACCACTGTCAGGCGGAAGGCGTTCATGACGTTGCCGAGATGGTAGCCTTTGGAGGCGATCCATTCAAGCACAACCGGTTCGGCGTCGGCGCTGCGCCATGAGGAGAGTCCGCGGAGCACGCCTGTGAGCTCGCGCATGATGTCGGGCATCTGTTCGCTCCAGCGCTTCCTGACAGCTTTTTCGTCGTAGCTTTCGGGAGCCTTGAAGAAAAATCCGGCGTGATCCCACAGTTCGCTGACGAAGTTGACGCGGCTCTTCACCATCCCTACGGCGCGGGCTATATACTCGTCGGTGAAGTCGGCGGGGTTGACGCCGTGAGCCTCCATCACCGGCTTGAACATCTCTGCGAGACGCTCGTCGGGGATCATCTGCAGATATTTGTGGTTAAACCATTTTCCTTTCTCGAAGTCGAAGCGTGCGCCGGAGCGTGAGCAGTGGTCGAATGCAAACGATTCGATCAGCTCCTCCATGGTCATTATCTCGCGGTCGTCGCCGGGATTCCATCCGAGCAGCGCCAGGAAGTTGACCACGGCCTCGGGCAGATATCCGCTCTCGCGGTAGCCGGTGGAGATGGCGCCGGTCGAGGGGTCGGTCCACTGGAGAGGGAACACCGGGAAGCCGAGGCGGTCGCCATCGCGTTTGCTGAGCTTGCCTTTGCCGTCGGGTTTGAGGAGCAGGGGCAGGTGGACAAACTGCGGGGCGGTGTCCTGCCAGCCGAAAGCTTCGTAGAGCAGCACGTGGAGCGGAGCCGAGGGGAGCCACTCTTCGCCGCGTATCACGTGGGTCACCTCCATGAGGTGGTCGTCGACGATGTTGGCAAGATGATAGGTGGGGAGATCATCGGCGCTTTTGTATAGCACTTTGTCGTCGAGCACCGACGAGTTGATGGTCACTTTGCCGCGAAGCAGGTCGTCGACGGTGACGTCGCGTCCCGGTTCGATCTTGAAACGCACCACGTAGGGTGTGCCGTCGGCTATCATGCGCTCCACCTCGTCGGCCGGGATGGTCAGGGAGTTGCGCATTCTCATGCGGGTCGATGCGTCGTACTGGAAGTTGGGGGTGGCCTGTCGGGCCGCCTCAAGCTCGGCGGGTGTGTCGAAAGCTATGTAGGCCTTGCCGGCGTCGAGCAGACGGCGTGTGTGCTCGCGGTAGATGTCGCGGCGCTCGCTCTGTTTGTAGGGGCCGAACGATCCGCCTTCCCTTACGCCTTCGTCGATCTTGATGCCGAGCCATGCGAGGGCTTCGTTGATGTAGTCTTCGGCTCCGGGGACAAACCGCTGGGAGTCGGTGTCTTCGATACGGAGTATCATGTCTCCGCCGGTCTGGCGGGCGAAGAGATAGTTGTAGAGAGCCGTGCGCACGCCTCCGATGTGGAGGGGGCCGGTGGGCGACGGGGCGAAACGCACCCTTACTTTACGCTGCTGTGTCATCTCGATCAGTTAATCTATCGGTGTTCTGTAGTATTGCGCTGCAAATTTACGATAAAAAAGCGACATTACCGTAATATCGCTTTTTATAATGGGATTGTGATGTCTTGCCGGGGAGCTTGCCGGCGGCTGTCAGAGCAGGAGTGCGGCTCCGGCTGTCCACGATTTGAAGCGCGGCGACGATCCCTGGAGAACGTCGCAGGGCGAGTATCTGAAAAATACGCCCAGTCCGGAGCTGACGCGCATCATGGCCATGAAGTCGACCGAAAATTTGCGCATACCCACTCCCCGGTGGAAATCCTTGCCGCGGTGGCCGTCGGCATCGGTCCATGTGGTCTTGATGCTGCCGTAGGCGTTGTAGGCGGGGATTATTCCGGCTCCGATCATAAAGCGGGTGTTGTAGACGTGGCAGGGAAACGTGTGCTCATAGATCATCGGAAGCTGCAGCGAGAAAGTGTGCAGGCGGCTCATACGCGGCCTGACGCTTTCGGGAAATCGATCTATGCCTATGGAGTTTTCGCCTGTCTTGACGAAGCGGTGGCCGGTGGTGGAGCGGTAGTTGCGCCATGTGTAGCCGAGGCCGATGCTGAAGGCTCCGTAGCCGTCGTAGTATCTGATGCCGGGAAATGAGAGCATCGATATTTCAAAAGATTTGGCCGGCTCGATGTCGATCTGTGCGCCGGGAGCGCCTGTGATGCCCAGTGATACGGAGCCGAATATCCATTCGGAGCCTTTGCCGGAGTGTCGGCTTTGCCGGTTGATGAGGTTGCTGAATAGTCCGGAGCCGGAGCGCACACTGTGGCTCCGGGCAGCTGCATGAGTGAATGTCAGGGTGGTGTCGGGGCATTCGACGCTTATGGCCACGGTGCCGTCGATGTCGGTGACGGTCACCCGGCGGGCGTTGTCGATCTGTATGATGGAGTCGGGCGCTATGGTCGAGGCCGACATTCCGGCTATGGCTGTGATGGCTGCTGCCAGTGATATGATCAGTCGTTTCATTGTCGTGTGGTGTTGTGGTTTGCTGCGAGTTGCTTATGTGAGATAGTGGCATGGCTGTCGCCGGGGGTCAGAAGCCGATGTTGACTCCGGTCGACCACAGCGAGTATTCAGGGCCGGTGGAGCGGTGGAATAGATGCATTGGAGAGTAGCGGGCATACCATCCGATCTCGCTGCCGAAGTTGAATATGAGCAGGGCGTCGACGGTGAATGCTCTCTGGTGAAGCCCTTTCATCTTGCGCTTGCATGTGGTGCCGTCGGCGTCGGTCCACTTGGTGGAGGCTGTGGTGTAGGTGTTCCATAAGCCCACTACTCCGACCGCCATGCCTGTTGGGCCGATAAGCTGCTGCTTGAGCATTACCGGCAGTTGCAGGCCGAAGCTGCTTATGGATGAGCTGTGGGAGTGAGTGCCTTCGGGGGCGGGCGTTATGGCGATCCGTCCATGTCCGTTGTCGGAGAGGTGACTGCCGTTGCCGACTTTCTGACGTCGGTAAAAGTATCCCACTCCGGCTGTGAGCGATGTGCGGCGCGAGGGGCTGAGGAGCTCCACTCCGCTCAGCTGGCTGATGCCGAGCTCCCATCCGGTGCGCAGTCCGGGGACGGCGTCGGAGGGTATTGATGCGCCTGCGTATATCCCGCGCATGGCAAACGAGCGCCATTTTGTCCGCCGTCCTTTAGTGTGCTGTTTCCTGACGTTGTCGATGAACGGAAAGCTGATGTCGATCGTCGGTTCGCTCTTTTCGGGAGTGTTTTCGGCGAGGAAGTCGTATCGCGAGCTGTCGCTCTTCACCGTCAGCGACAGTGACCGGCTGCCGCCGGTGACGATTGTCACTTCGGTCGGATTCTCCACCGTTTTCAGAGTGTCGGGGGCAGTGGAGGCTGTGGCTGTGACGGACGCGGCCGCGAGAGTCAGGATTGTTATGGTGAAGCGTATCATTTTGATGTGATTTTGATCAGGTTCTGTAACTGTCGGGCGGTGGCCTTGCCCTTTATGTCGATCAGCACCACCCTGCGCCGGCCACTCTTCGCGGGGTTGCATACATAGATTACATAGCGGTTGAGTCCGTCGTCGGCCGTCGGCATGGTCAGGAAGGCGTATTTAATGCGTCCGTTATGGTAGCTGACCTCGCGGTCGGTGGCCGAAGCAATGTCGGCGCTGACGGCGGCGGCGATTTCGTCGGCTGTGGCGGCTGTGGCCGAGGGGAGTGTCAGCGAGTGGTATTCGCTGAGTCCGTAGCGGCTCAGGTCGCCACCTTTGATGACGGTCACTTCGGCTCCCGGTGCCGACGAATGGCGTTCGATCATCGCGGCCGACTTCGTTCGGTCGGCTCCCAAAGCCATGAAGGCTATGGCCATGAATACGGCCAGCAATATCAGTCTTGGTTTCATAGCTGCAGGTTTATTTCGTTCAACTGGCTGGCCACGGAGGCCTGCATGTCGTCGCGTGCGGCCGCCACCTCTCCGAGTGTGGCCTCCACCATGGCTGTCACGGCGGCCCGGTCGTCGATCATGCGGTTGTCGATCATGGCGTAGCACTCGCTGTCGGCCGCGCCGAATGTCAGTGCTGCGTATGTCAGTCCGACGGCTGTGGCTGTTGCGGCGGCTATGCTCATGGCCCGGCGCAGAGCGGTGTGCGGTCGGCTGCTCTGGCGCCGCATCATGGCGGTGTAGGCCATGGTGGCGCGTTGGGGGCTGTGCTCGATGCTTCCGTCTCGGGCGAGCAGGCATCGCAGTGTCCGCTCCTCTTCGAGTGAGGTGAGCCCGGCGAAATATCGTTCGGTCAGCCGGTCGATGGTGGTGTGCGTGTCTTGATCCGTCATAGCGTTTGCGGGTTGTGTTTGTGGTTGTCGGTGTGGATCCGTTGAAGCTCGAGGTAGCGGTCTCTGATGGTGCGTCGGGCGCGGCTGACGATGGTGCGCACGTGTGCCTCGGTGAGGCCGAACCGCGCGGCTATCTCCTCCATCGGCCACTCGCCGGCGTCGCGCAGACGCAGTATCTCTCTGTCGCGCTAGCTCAGGTGGGCATCCATCAGCCGGCTGACTTCGCCAAACAATCGTTCGGCATGGCTTTCGCCGTAGCAATCCGCTGTGTCATCGGCCGGTTCGGGGATGACGCCGGTTTCATCTCCGCGTCTGACGACCCGGCGCCGCAGCAGGTCGATGCTTGCATTGCGCACTGATATTACCGTCGCTCCGCGTGCGTGGCGTTCATCGCTGAGGCTGTCGGCGCGTGTCCACAGGCCTACGAAGGCATCCTGCAGGGCGTCGACGGCGTCATCGTCGTTGCCGAGCAGCTGTCGGGCGATGGCGAGCAGCCGCTGCCGCATGGCCATAAATGTGGATGTGAGCTGTCGTGAATCCATATTCCGATAGAGATACGCACCGGGGTGGCGGTTTGCAACAAAGATAGGTGAAAAAAATTAAATGACCGGATAGAGTCAGAATTATCGGATAGGATCAGAATTATCAAAAGGGCTGGTGTATGCTCCTGTTTTTCATGATTATAGTGGCTATTATGGTTGTTACAGATCTCTCCTCCTCTCACTCTGCGCCTTCGGTCAAGCGCTTCAGGTAGGGAGTGGGGTGGAGGTCGTAGGCGCGGTGCATGATTGTGGCCGCGCTGTCGGTGAGTCCGATGGCGCGGAGTGTCAGCGCGGCCTCCACCATGGCTTGCCATTGTGGTGAAGTGCGTCCGGGGGGTGTCGGCGCGGCTGTGGTGTCGGCGGCTATCTCCATCCAGGTGTGTGCGGCTCCGCGCAGATCGCCTTCGCCAAGTTGGCCGTCGGCCAGTGCCGAGAGCCACATGCTGTTGTCGGGTTGTCCGGTGAGCATAGCGCGTGCGTATTTTTCTGTAGCCACGGGATTGCGGCGCAATATATAGTAACGGAGCAGCGCGGCGTCGACGATACGCGACATCCATGGCTCGCAGGCTGCCGCGGCGGTGAGAAACCGTTCGTAGATCTGCGCGTGTCCGAGAGTGATGCTTTCGCGTCCCACCGCAGCTATGAGTGAGTCGACGGATACCCGCGCGGCGAGGGCACGGCGGAGCAGCATCATCTGTTCGGCCTCGATCCTCGGCTGGATGCTGTCGCGCATAGCCGCGGAGGTTATGGCCCGGGCATAGAATCCGGTGTTCTGCGGGCGGGCGTCAATCAGCAGGCCGTACATCGCCGCCGCGTTGACCCATTCGCCGGCGCTGTAGTGTCGCTCGGCTCTCTGTCTTATGGCGTTGTCGTCGGCGTTTGACGGAAGCGCGGCAGCGGCGCATATTGCCAGTATGGCGGCAAACAGTGGTTTATGCCATGGGTTGTGAGGTGTCATTGCTTTGTGAATTCGATTGTTGTTTGTTAACAAAAAAGCATTATATTTGTGAGGCGTGAATCCGTCATATTTTTGTTAAAATTGCAGTTGTTAACATTATTTATAGATTTTATGGGGGGGGGTAGATTCTTTTATCTTAAATTTGCACAAGTTTGTGTATGGATGTATGAGGTATTTAACCAAACCGACGACAGCCTTGCCATGAATTCAACATATAATTCTCAAAATATTACCTTAATTTCCTATTAACTAACCAATCAGTTTATGAACAAGCTTAGAAAAGCAATGATGGTGCTGGGAGTAATTCTGGCGACATCGTTCTCGTTTGTCAGCTGCAGTGATGACGGACCTGTCCAGATGGGTCAGGTGCCTGTCAACTCTTGTCGTGTGACATCGAATTCAGTTTCGATCTATTGGTCGACTGTGCCCAACGAAAATTGTGCGGGCTATCAGGTGGTGCTTTATCAGGGTTCGCGTGAGAATCTTGGTCAGGAAGTGACTTCCAATGATTATGACAACCGCACATACAAGGCTACTTATGGTGGTCTGCAGCCTGCTACTGTATATACGGTGGCTGTGCGTAGCCTCGCTGGCGAAAAAAGTGGTCTGACTGATGGCGATTTCTATTATCGTCAGTTTGCCACTGCTCCTCTGATTTCTGTTACGGCATCTAACGCCACTTTCTATGAAACCGAAGGTGTGACCTCGGATGGATCGTGGGGCAAGGTGATCCGTGCCAAGGTGACTCTCACATGGCCTGAACAGGCTGTGACCAGCGCTGGCGGATACGAGCTGGTGGTGAAGCTTGTCACTGTTAAAGATGGCAAAGAAACCACATCCAATGTCGGCTCATTCTCGACCGACAAGCTCAATGTGACATCGACTGTGGCCGACGGCCTGATCCCCGGACGCAAGTATATCTTCTCCTTCCGTACTAGCGGCAACGGCAATTGCGACTACAGCTACAGCGACTATGCTGACGTCACTTACACAGTACCGGCTGCTCCGGCTGCATAAACAATAATCAAAAACACAGTGCAAAATGAATAATACCAGCTTAAAAAATTGGTGTGTGGCTTTTGCTATGGCGGTATGCGCTCCCATGGCTGCAGTAGCCTCACCCAGCGAAAGCGCGCTGCCTCAGGCTCAGCAGGCCAACGGTAAATGCACCGGTACGATTGTCGACGAAACCGGCGAACCTCTGGTTGGTGCAACAGTCCGCGTTGAAGGAACCACTATAGCAGCTTCCGCCAACATCGACGGCGAATTTACACTTTCAGGCGTTAAGCCCGGCCAGAAGATTGTGGCCAACTATATAGGTTATAATCCTGTTACCATAGTGTGGGACGGTGCTCCTCTGAATATCGTCATGAAGGAGGATTCCAATGTCCTTGATGAGGTGGTCGTAATGGGTTATGGCGTATCGCAGAAGCGCGCCAAAGTGACCAACTCTATCGCCAAGGTGAGCGAAAAGACTCTTACAGTCGGCACCAACGCCAACCCGGCTCAGGCTCTTGTGGGAGCTATTTCGGGTGTGAAGGTGGCTGTGACCAGCGGTGATCCCGCGGCTACTCCCTCGATCACAGTGCGTGGCGGTACGAACTACGACGGTGGTTCTAACGCTCCTCTCGTGATAGTCGACGGCAATATCCGCGACAGCATGAGCGATATCAATCCCAATGATATCGAGTCAATGGAAATTCTTAAGGATGCCGGCGCTACGGCTCTCTACGGTGCACGTGCAGGCAACGGTGTTATCCTTATCACTACCAAGGCCGGCAAGAGCGGCACAGGTCGTGTGACATTGAGCGCCAAGGTGGGTCTCGGTTACTACAACAACGGCTATGAGGCTTGTACAGATGAGGATTACCTCTACTACTACCGCACAGCATGTACCAACACCGAGTGGATGCTCCCCGGAGGCAACTATGCCAGTTCGTGGAATTCCATGCTGTTCAGCAACAACCAGCCCGGCGGTATCGGTCGTCAGGAATGGTCAAACAACATGAACTACAATATCCTTCAGAAGAACGAGGAGACCGAATATCTGCTCGGCCTCGGCGGATGGAAGGAGATGCTTGACCCAGTCAGCGACAACACCATCCTTTACTGGAACCAGGATATACTTGACATCAACCTGCGCAAACCGACTGTTACCCAGGATTACAATGTAAGCTTCTCTGGCGGTAACGATAAGGGTAGCTATTATGCTTCTCTCGGATATTACGACGCGCAGGGTGTTGTAAAGACGACCTACTACAAGCGCTATAACTTCGCGTTTACCGGAAGCTACAAGCTCAACGATTGGCTGACCGCAAATTCGGTGTTCAACTACACCCGCGCCAACTGGCTCAATGACAATCCGCAGCTCAGCACAGTATACTTCATGAACCGTGGCTTCGGCTACAAGTTCGTTCGCTACCGCGACGAGGAGGGTAATGAACTGTTCGGTACCGGCAACCCGACTATGAACGTCAATGTCAACAAGGGCAAATTTGACCGCGACTACCAGAGCGACAAGTTCTCTATGACCCAGAGCCTCACTGCCAAGATCATCGACGGCCTGACACTTAAGGGCACCATGGCATGGTACTACAACGAACAGTATACACAGGCTCTGAACCATGCCTATGTGACAAATAACACTGGTGCAGACAATCCTGAGGGTTCTGTCGGCGTATCAAGCAACTACAGCACCAGTGCTTCCTTCCTTCGCTACTTCGACCAGACCTACAATCTCGTTGCCAACTTCAACCGCACCTTTGCTGAAAAGCATAATGTAGAGGCGATGGCCGGTATGGAGTTCTACAAGCGCAAATATCTTGATTTCAGCGCCAGCGGTTATGACGGCCCGGCTCCCTTCCCTGTGCTTGGCAATACGACTCAGGAGAGTCGCGACATGTCGTCAAATCACGCTGAAGAGGCTCTGATGTCGTACTTCGGACGTGTGGGCTATGACTATATGGGCAAATATCTGCTTGCTTTCACATTCCGTGAGGACGGATACTCTCGTCTGCTCAACAAGCGTTGGGGCTTCTTCCCCGGTGTGAGCGCCGGCTGGGTTGTTTCGTCGGAGGACTTCTGGAAAAACACTCCCGGACTGGGTTTTGTCAATTATGCCAAATTGCGCGGATCGTATGGCAGCAACGCTATCATCAACCGTGATCGCCTCGGCTATTACACTCTCCGTGGTTCATATGGCGCCTACCAGTATGATGGTGAAAAAGGTTACCGCATCTCTGCACTTCCCAATCCCAACCTGAGCTGGGAAACTGCGACAACAGGTGAGGTGGGTCTTGACTTAGGTTTCCTCCAGAACCGCTTCAACCTCTCGCTTGTGTACTACAACCGCACGACCTCTGACAAGTATGCTCCTTTGTCGCTTCCTCCGACAACCGGCTTCTCTTCCGTTACATACAACAACGGTAAGTATCGCAATCAGGGTCTTGAGATCGACGTTAACGCCACTCTTCTCCGCCTGAAGGACTTCCAGTGGACTCTCGGTGCCAACCTCACTCTCAATGACAACAAAATCGTGAAACTTCCCGAGAACGGCCTGGCCAACAACCGTCAGGGTGGCGTGGAAGTGTGGACCGGCAACGGTGAGGAAACCACATGGATCGGCGGCTATCAGGAGGGTCAGAATCCCTACAAGCAGGTGGGCTACGGTGTAGTGAAGATGGCTCGCACTCAGGCCGACATCGACGCCCTCGGCGACTATATCGACATAGCTCCCTCTAACGGTGCTGTGGTTTACGCCAACGAATCGGGCCGTCAGCGTCTGGTAGCTCTTGGTTACTTGGCTTCCAATATGGTTCGTCTGATGCCCGGCGACCTTATCTATGAGGACCGCAACGGCGACAACAAGATCGAGTCAAAGGACCGTAAGGTCATCGGTCACCGCGACGCTCGCTGGAGCGGTGGTTTCAACACCACACTGTCGTGGAAGGGTCTGAGCCTCTACGCCCGTTTCGATATGGGCTGGGGATTCCAGGTATATGACTCGAATATGGCATTCTGGCTCGGTGAAGGACAGGGAGCAATGGCGTTCCCCAAGGAGATCCGCGATACATGGACTGTCGACAACCCCAACGCCAAGTATCCCCGTGTGGCATGGGCTGCGCAGTATGGTACCGACAACTATATCCGTCCCAACGAGATGATGTGTCAGAACGGCGCTTATCTCGCTTGCCGCGAGCTCTCGCTCAGTTACCAGCTTCCCGCAAGCATCTGCAAGAAGTTCGCCAGCCAGGGCCTGACTCTGAGCGTTACCGGACAGAACCTCGGTTATCTCAAGAGCTGCACAATACCTCTGCCTGACAACACCACTTACTGGGACGGTAATACTGCAGGTAACGGCGGTACGTACAACCTTCCCCGCACCGTTGTGTTCGGCGTGAACGTATCTTTCTAAACCATCAACAGAATCAAAACAATGAAAAATATAATCAGCAAAATACTTCTCGGATCCATCGTTGCCGGCACGGGTATGGTGTACATGTCGTGCGCTAACGAGTTGGATATGAAGCCCCAGGACTGGTATGTGCCTGAGACTTTCTGGAAAACGAAGACAGAGTTCGAAGGCAACCAGATAGCGCTTGCCAATCAGTTCCGTGGTTTTACCTATCAGGTAATGTTCTCTGCCGGTGAACTTCGCTCGGGTATCTTCACGCTGTCGACTATCGACGGTTCGGGTACAGCCGATGCCGACGTTATCCAGCAGGTGGTCGATGTGTCGCATCCCCAGTTCTCCAATTTCGGCGGATGGCACGGTATGATCGCCAACTACAACGAAGTGCTCTATCGCTGTGAGAACGAGGGCGTGGAGATTCTTGATGAAGATACCCGCAAGGGACTCATGGCTATGGCTTATGGTCAGCGTGCCTACTGCTACTTCCAGATGTACAAGATGTATGGCGGTGTGCCTCTGCGCACTGTGCCCGACGTGCTTCTGGGCGAATATGATCCCGAGAAGCTTTACATGGCGCGTGCTACAGCCGAGGAAACTCTCAACTTCATCAAGGATGACGTGAAGAAGTCGATTGAGCTCTTCAATGAGTCAAACTATGTGTTCAAATCCAATAAAAAGGACTATTACTGGAGCAAAGCTGCATCTGAAATGCTTGCAGGCGAGGTTTATCTCTGGAGCGCCAAGGTGGCTACAGGCGACCATGCCGCCGGTGGAACATCCGACATTCAGACCGCCAAGGGATACTTCGAAAATGTAATCGGTAATTATGGATTCGCTCTTCAGTCGGATTTCTACAGCATCTGGACTTCGTCGCACAATAAGGAGGCGATCTTCTCTGTCTGCTACTCGTCGGAAGAGGACGGCGTTTACTATACTTCGCCTGAAACCAACTTCCTGTGGGCACGTACTACCGGTGCGGCCGGTAACAACTACTGGTCGACCATGGACGACGACGGCTGGGGCAAGATCAGCGGTAAGGCCTACCGTTTCGGTCGCTGGTGCGAGGAGAAGGATGGCAAGCTGACGCAGCGTACAAGCAAGGTGTGGGACAAGGCCAACTTCGGCGTAATGCGTTATCTGTATAAGAATGCGTTTTACTATCACTTCGATGAAGCCGACAGCCGTGGTGATGCTTTCTATCCCCAGTACCATCTTACAGATGCTGATCGTGGAACCAAAACCTTGATGCTGAATAACTTTAATCCGCACGACTATAAACTCGCAGGATGCTTCGTCATCAAGTTCCGCCCGTCGATCATCGCCGGTTCCAACTACTACCGGTTTAAGGTGGATGTGCCTATCTACCGTCTGGCCGACGCTCACCTGAAACTTGCAGAGTGCTGCAACTATCTTGACGACAAAAACGGTCTGAAGACCAATATCGACATCGTTCGCAAGCGCGCTTACGGTGCGAAATACGATGCTGCCGTTCATGGCTTCATCCCCTCTACGTTTGCTGATAATGAAGTCGCTCTACTTAAGGAGTATGACAAGGAGTTCTACATGGAAGGTCACCGCTGGTGGGATCTTCGCCGTCTGACTCTGGTCAAGGACGGTGCACAGACCGATCACCTCGTGTTCCAGCCGCAGGGCTGCATAGGTTATGGCCTGAATCCGGTGGACAACGCATGGATGGTGGAAAACGATGGCTCGGCTGTAGTGACCTCGGTGCCTGTTCTTACAACCCAGGAAGCTCACAAGCTCCTCTGGCCGATTGACAACAACACTCTCGGTGCTGACCCGCTGCTCGAGCAGAACCCCGGCTATTGATTATCAATAACCCTGCAATATGCGACAGGCTCCGCCACTGCGGCGGAGCCTGTCTGTTTTATCACACGTCCGTTTTCGGCGCACTATAAGTATGCCAGGTATGCGACGGGGATTGACGCCGGGGGCGCGTAAGCGGCAAGCGGTAGCGAAAGCAAATTTGCCAGAAATGGGAAAAATGTTTAATTTCGCAACATATTGTACAATAATGCAGCCGACAGGGCATGAGTGCGCTTCGAGGCGCCGGGTCTGAGCCAGTGCGTTGCCGTCTGCCGATATAAACCAACCAATATGGCCACCACTCTTAACACTACAGATTTCCACTTTCCCGGACAGACGGGAGTGTACCACGGAAAAGTACGCGACGTGTATTCGCTTTCCGACGACCTTCTGGTCATGATAGCCACCGACCGCATCTCGGCATTCGATGTGATACTGCCCAAGGGTATTCCCTACAAGGGACAGGTACTCAATCAGATCGCAGCCTACTTTCTTGAGGCTACGTCGGATATATGTCCCAACTGGCTGCTGGCCGTGCCTGATCCGATGGTGGCCGTGGGCAAGCGCTGCGAGGGCTTCCGCGTGGAGATGATCATACGCGGCTATCTGACGGGCAGCGCATGGCGCGAATATGCGGCCGGATGCCGCGAGCTGTGCGGCGTGAAGCTTCCCGACGGCATGAAGGAGAACGAGCGTTTCCCCGAGCCTATAATCACCCCCACCACCAAGGCCGACGCCGGACACGACGAGAATATCTCGCGCGAAGAGATCATAGCGCAGGGGCTCGTGAGCGAGAAGGACTACGAGGTGATGGAGCGCTATACGCGCCGTCTGTTCGAGCGCGGCACCCAGATGGCCGCCGAGAAGGGGCTGATACTCGTCGACACGAAATATGAGTTCGGCAAGCTCGGCGACGAGGTGATACTCATCGACGAGATCCATACTCCCGACTCTTCGCGCTATTTCTATGCCGAGGGCTACGAGGAGCGTCTGGCCAAGGGTGAGCCCCAGCGTCAGCTCTCTAAGGAGTTTGTGCGCCAGTGGCTGATCGACCGCGGCTTCATGGGCAAGGAGGGCCAGCAGGTGCCCGATATGACCGATGAGTTCTGCGAGAGCGTCAGCGCCCGCTATATAGAGCTATACGAGCATGTGACCGGACGCCCGTTCGTCAAGGCCGGAGAGGCCGATCTGGAGCGCCGCATAGAGGTGAACGTGCTCGACTGTATGAACAATCTCGACCGCTGAGGCTCCGGTGTCTGACGACAGGATGGGAGCCGAATGTGAGAATGTGAAGCCCGACGCGTCGTCGCCCGACGACAAGGCTTCGCAGGTGAGGCGCATGTTTGACCGCATCGCGCCCTCCTACGATTTTATGAACCGTGCCATGACGCTCGGCATCGACCGGCTGTGGCGTCGCAAGGCCGTCGGTCTGGTGGCGCGCCACGGCGGCACGAGGATACTCGATGTGGCCACCGGCACGGGTGATCTGGCTCTGCAGATGGCCCGGAGGATCGACGGCGCGGAGATAACCGGAGTCGACCTCTCGGAGGGAATGATCGGCATAGGCCGCGAGAAGGTGGCGCGTGCCGGCATGTCGGACAGGATAAGCCTTATGGCGGCCGACTGTCTGGCGCTGCCGTTTGCCGACGCCACGTTCGACGCTGTGACAGCCGCCTTCGGAGTGCGCAATTTCGCCGATCTTTCGGCGGGAATGCGCGAGATGGCGCGGGTGACGCGTCCGGGGGGCATGCTTTGCGTGATCGAGCTGTCGACTCCCCGCGGACCGGTCACCGGTCCGCTCTACCGCCTTTACACCCGCGGCATAGTGCCCGCTCTGGGGCGTCTTGTCAGCCGCGATTCCAACGCCTACAGCTATCTGCCGCAGAGCATCGCGGCTGTGCCGCAGGGACGCGAAATGTGCGCGCTGCTTGAGGCGAGCGGGTGGAAGTCGGCGAGCCATCTGCCGCTGACCTTCGGTTCCTGCACCATTTATTTAGCCTATAATTAACCATTTGATATGCTTAAACCAAAAACCGTTATCGCTTTGACTGCTGTCACTGCGCTCGCTCTCGGAGGCTGCTCCAAAAGCGAGCATCTGAAAAGCCTCGACGCGAATCTGATCAATGACTCGATTCCGGCGGGCACCGACTTCTACGAACATGTCACCCAGCGCTGGCAGGAGGCTCATCCGCTTACCGCCGAATATTCACGCTACGGCCAGTTCAATGTGCTCAACGACTCTTCGGAGGCGCGTGTGAAGGATATCATCACCGGCCTGGCCGCCACCAATCCCGAGCCGGGCACCGTTGCCTTCAAGGTGTCGACCATCTACAACCAGGCCATGGACTCCGCCCGCCGCAATGCCGAGGGCGCCGCTCCGATACGCGCCGGTCTCGACAAGATCGAGAACACTCCCCACGAGGGTATGGCCGACCTGTTCCTCTGGTTCCAGAAGGAGTACGGATCGCCCTTCATGGGCGCCGGCCCGATGGAGAACATGGTCAACTCCGACGAATACGCCATGTATCTCTCCGGCGGCTCGATGGGTCTGAACGACCGCGACTACTATCTTGAGAATGATCCCCGCAACACCGAGGTGCGCGAGGCCTACAGGAAGCTTATCAGCAGCCAGCTGACCAATGCCGGCTTCAGCGCCGACACCGCCGCCCGGATCATGAACACCGTCATGGAGATCGAAACGGCCATGGCCCGCGACGCCAAGACCCGCGAGGAGAGCCGCGACATCCAGGCGATGTACAATCCCCGCTCCTTCGAGTCGCTCAAGAAGGACTATCCCGCAGTGCCCTGGGACCGCTTCTTTGTCGAGACCATGGACATAGCCACGCCGATCGACACCATTATCGTGACCGACCCCAAGAGCATGGCGCGCGCCAACGCTCTGATGTCGACGCTCACCGACCGTCAGATCAAGGACTATTATCTGTGGAAATATGTTTCGGGTGCGTCGGGCTATCTCTCCGACGCGTTTGCCGACGCTTCGTTTGAGTTCTACAAGGTGCTCAGCGGAGCGCAGGAGCAGCGTCCGCGCTGGAAACGCGCCTTGAGCGCCACCGAGGGCGCCATGGGCGAGGCCGTAGGTCAGCTCTATGTAGAGAAGTATTTTCCCGAGTCGTCGAAGCAGTATATGCTCGGCCTTGTGGAGAACCTGCGCACGGCCCTTGGCCAGCACATCGACTCGCTGACATGGATGAGCGATGCCACCAAGGCCCGCGCCCGCGAGAAGCTCGCCGCTTTCACCGTCAAGATCGGTTATCCCGACAAGTGGAAAGACTACAGCTCCATGGAGATCGATCCGGAGAAGAGCTATTATGACAACATGCACGAGGTAAGCATGTGGCACACCCGCGACATGCTCTCGAAGTGGGGCAAGCCGGTTGACCGCACCGAGTGGGGCATGACTCCGCAGACGGTCAACGCCTACTACAATCCGCTGGCCAACGAGATTGTGTTCCCGGCAGCCATACTGCAGGCACCGTTCTTCGACCCGGCTTCGTCCGACGCCGAGAACTACGGCGGCATCGGCGTGGTGATCGGCCACGAGATGACCCACGGCTTCGACGACCAGGGCCGTCACTTCGACGCCAAGGGCAATATGACCGACTGGTGGGAGCCGCAGGATGCCGAGGCATTCAAGGCGCTCACCGACAAGCTGGTGAAGCAGTTCGACGCTGTGGAGGTGCTCCCCGGCCTTAACGCCAACGGTGCCTATACGCTCGGCGAGAACATCGCCGACCAGGGCGGTCTGCGCGTGGCCATGACAGCCTTCCTCAACTCGCAGAAGCAGAAGGGTGTGGATGTGGCTACTGCCAGGATCGACGGCTTCACGCCCGCCCAGGTGTTCTATCTCAACTATGCCAACCTCTGGGCACAGAACATCCGCGAGGCCGAGATGCGTTCGCTCACGCAGGGCGACGTGCATTCGCTCGGCAAGAACCGCGTGAATGTCACCCTCCGCAATATCGGGCCGTTCTTCGAGGCGTTCTCTATCACTGAGGGTCAGCCGATGTATCGTCCCGCAGAGGAGCGAGTGACCATCTGGTAAATCCATAGGGGAGTGTCGCGGCGGCATCGGTTGTCCGGGCCGCTCTGACAGTTGCCCATGTCGTAAATTAAATGGCGCCGTGCCGGATAGATTTCCGGTGCGGCGTCTTGTTTTCAGTCGCTGCGACGGATCGATGTGACAAGGTTGTGCGGCATGTGATATTCCGACGATGAGGTCGGCAAAATAGTTAAAAACGTGAAATAAAGTTAAACGGGGGGGTAAAGTTAATTAAGATTAAATAATACTATATATCTTTGCGAGGATTTTGATAGAAGGCCCCGATGTGAAGTCGGCGCGATCCTGAAGTCATTACACATAAATCAATATTATTTATTTACACATTTTCTTAAGTATGAAAAAGCTGTTTTTATTACTTATGATGGTGGCAGCCATAGCTGTCGGCGCATCGGCCCAGACGGTCAGTGTGCGCGGCGTGGTAGTCACTGCCGACGATGAGCCGGTGGTGGGAGCCACAGTCAAGGCCAAAGGCACCTCGATCGGCACACAGACCGATATCGACGGCAACTTCCGTCTGACGGTGCCCGCCGACGTGAAGCGCCTGACGGTGTCTTACGTGGGCATGTTTCCGGTCGAAGTGGCCGTGAAGCCTGAAGTGCGCATCGTGATGGAAAACGACGAGCAGATGCTCGACGAAGTGGTGGTGACCGGCTACGGCTCGACCCGCAAGGCGGCCTTCACCGGCGCTGCATCGGTGGTGGACGGCGATGTGGTCGACCGCAAGAGCGACGCCAACTTCGTGAAGTCGCTCGAAGGCACTGTGACAGGCTTCCAGTATAACAACTCCACCTCGGCTCCCGGCCAGTGGGGTTCGGTCTACGTGCGCGGCATGGGCTCGCTCAGCAGCTCCTCGCAGCCTCTCTACGTGATCGACGGCGTGCCTGTCAACTCCGACTACGACGACCTTTATGACTCCAACAACTATTTCGACCCGATGGCGGCCTACAACCCTGCCGACATCGAGAGCGTGACAGTGCTCAAGGATGCCGCAGCCACCGCCATCTACGGATCGCGCGCGGCCAACGGCGTGGTGGTGATCACAACCAAGAAGGGCGGACAGGCCCGTCTGAGTGTCACTTTCGAGACCCGTCAGGGCTTCTCGTCGATGGCCAACAACAACATGAAGTTTGCCAACTCGGAGCAGATGATGAACCTCATAAGCGGCGGCGTCGTGGCGTCGGGCGATTTCGACAATGTGCAGGAAGCCCGCGAATATCTCACCGACACGTATTTCGGCTGGGACGGCAAGACCTCGACCGACTGGGTAAAGGCCATCACCCGCAAGCCTTACTACCAGGACTACAATCTGGCGTTCAACGGCACTGTCGGCCAGACCAACTACTATGTGAGCCTCGGCTACAACAGCACCGACGGTCTGATCGTCGGATCGAGCAACACCCGCTACTCCGGACGCGTAAACCTCGACTCGAAGTACAAGTTCCTCACCGTAGGACTCAACTCGCAGTACAGCTACACCGACAACCAGTCGACCTCGCAGTCGACCGCCGGCAGCAAGTCGGCTCCTATGACCGGCGCCATCAGCTCCATGACTCCGTTCGATCCCATACGCGTGGAGGTCGACGGCCGGTGGGAGTGGAATCCCGTGCCCTACAACCCTCTCGCAGTTATGGATCCGAAGGTGGGCGATCTCAATCAGATCAACAACCAGACCATCAATGCCAATCCCTGGCTGCGTGTCGACTTCGGCAAGGGCATCTGGGCAAAGACCAACTTCGGCGTCAACATCATGGGTCAGCGTCAGTACAACTACTGGAGCGCCATCACCAATCCGCAGGGTAAGGACTACAACGGCCTCGGCCAGCAGTATAACGCCAACACCACGACCCTTACATGGACCAATACCCTCGGTTGGGACTACACCTTCGGCGACAAGCATGTGATCAATCTGCTTCTCGGTCAGGAGATGATGCGCCGCACCTACTGGCAGGAGTTCTATTCCGGCCAGGACTTCCCCTTCGCCGGCGACGGAATGCGTGATCTGAGCACAGCCGGATCGTGGGGCGACAGCTCCTACTACAAGGAGCAGAGCCGTCTGGCCTCCTACTTCGGCGACTTCCACTACAGCTACGACAACCGCTACTATCTCTCGGCATCGTTCCGCCGCGACGGCAGCTCGATATTCGGCAACGACAAGCGCTGGGGCAACTTCTGGTCGGTCGGCGGCAAGTGGCGTCTGACCCAGGAGGAGTGGCTCAAGGGCAACCGTCTGCTGACCAACGCCGCACTGCGTGCAAGCTACGGTACGGTCGGCAACCAGAGCCTCGGCTCGGTATACGCCGCCCGCGGATTCTATCGTCTCGGCTTCAACTACGCCGGCAAGCCCGGCATGGTGCCCTCGCAGGTGGCAAATCCCGATCTGTCGTGGGAAACATCGCGCAAGTTTGACGTCGGCTTCGATCTGTCGCTCCTCAACCGCGTCCACTTCACGTTTGACTTCTATAACGAAGACACATCCGACGCACTCTATTCCGTGCCACTTTCCTACACTACAGGTCTCGGTTCGTGGTACAAGAACATCGGCAAGATCCGCAACCGCGGCATAGAATTCGGTGTCAATGGCACGGCATTCTACACCAACGACGTGGCCGTAAACGTGTTTGCCAACATCACATGGAACCGCAACGAGGTGATCAAGCTCGCCGACGGATCGGTGGAAAGCACCTATACGATCATCGAAGAGGGACGTCCCTACCGTCAGTTCTACATGCCTGAGTATGCGGGCGTAAATCCCGAAAACGGCAAGGCGCTCTACTACAAGGGTACCGAGGGTGACGAGGTGACCGAAAACTATTTCGAGGCCGGCAAGCGCTATGTAGGCTCGGCCGACCCGAAAGTGTTCGGCGCATTCGGCTTCTCGGCCAATGCCTATGGCTTCGACGCGTCGATGCAGTTCAACTACCGTCTGGGCGGCAAAGTGTATGATTCGGGTCACAAGTTCACCGGCTGGGGCATGGACATGCGCACACCGCTCGAGAAGGTCGTGACCGACTCCTGGACTCCCGAGAACCCGGGCGGCAAGTACCCGCAGTATATCTATGGCGACCCCTACAACACCATGGCCAACTCCACCCGCTGGCTGATGAGCGGCAATTACCTGCGTCTGAGCAATATCACCTTCGGCTATACGGTGCCTGCCAAACTGACTCGCCGGTTCTTCGTGCAGAAGCTGCGCGTCTACACCACCTTCGACAACGTGCACACCTGGACCGCAAGCGACTTCACGGGCTACAACCCCGAGACATACTCGTCGGGCGAGATCGCATGGCAGTATCCGGCGGTGTTCACCTTCACCGGCGGCGTACAGGTGACTTTCTAACCTTTAACAAAACAAGAAGCTAAACAAGATGAAAAATATATTTGCAAAGGCGCTCGGAGTGGCAGCTGTAGCGGCCATGACGATGACTTCGTGCGGCGACAGTTTCCTCGACACCGACATCTATGATGCTGTCGACATGGAGGGCGCCCTCGACAACGCCAACCGTGTGGAGCTGGCTCTCAACGGCACCTACTACCGTTTCAGCCAATATTATTTCGCCGGCAACTACGCTACGGTCACCCCCGACATAGCGTCGGACATCACCTACTGGAACGGCTTGAACAGCCACCAGAACGCGATGTATCAGTTCAACTATCTCGACACGGAGTATTCGATGCTCTACATCTGGGCCTACGGCTACAAAGTGGTCGATAACTCTGCCCGCATCATACAGGCCTGCGACGAGCAGATACCGTCGGCAAGCGAGGCGGACAAGGCTACCCTCATACGCGCCAAGGCTGAGGCTCACGCGCTAAGAGCCTATGCGATGAGCGTGATGACCAACGTGTTCGGTCATCAGGTGAAGGTCAACGGCCAGGACTATTCGTCGACTCCCGGCGTGGTAGTCGTGGATACTCCCGTAGAGCCGGGAACGACCGTGAGCCGTTCGACTGTCGGCGACTGCTATGCCCAGATCCTCTCGGATCTCGACAAGGCTCTGGCCGGATTCAACGAGGTGGGCGACCGCCGTTCGCTCTTTGCCTTCGGCAAGGCTTCGACTCTGGGTCTGATGGCGCGCGTGAAGCTGATGCTCGAGGACTTTGACGGTGCCGCACAGGCAGCTGCCGACGCTCTCGCAGCCAAGGGCATCTCTACTCTGACCTACGATCCGGAGGCCTACGAGGCTCTCTATGCCGGTAACAACACCAATACCGAAAGCTTCCTTGCGCTGGCTCTCGACGAGAAGACCAACTGGAGCGCCAACTCCTGCGGCACGCTCTTCACCTCCTACTGCTATGGTCCCAGCCCCTATCTGGTAGGACTGATGGGTGAGAATGACATACGCACGGCCATCTGGTACTGGACTGACCAGAAGCGTTCGCAGATAGTGCCCTACGGCGACGCAGTGCCCTGGTTCGGCGGCGGCAAGTTCGGCGTGCCCGCGAGCGGCAACTGTGCCGAGGCCACCAACTATCTGATCAATGCTCCCGAGATGTTCCTGATCGAGGCCGAGGCCAAGCTGCGCAGCGCCTCCGGCAAGGATCTCGACGGCGCCCGCCGGGCTCTGCTGGTGGTGGCCAAGCGCAATCTCGATATCACATCGACGGCCGATCTGCCTTCGGACGAGGCCGCGCTGATGAGCTTCATCCGCGATGAGCGCGCCCGCGAGCTGTTCCAGGAGGGTCATCGCCTGTGGGATCTGCGCCGCTGGAATGTGACCACCGGTCTGACAGCCTATCAGGCTCCGACTGTGAAGTGGCGTATAAACAATGTCACTCTCGGCGATCTGGTGCTTCCGATTCCCGTCGATGAGGTAAATGCCGGTTTCGGCGTGGCTCAGAACGAGGGCTGGGAGGCTACCCGCCCGCAGTGATCAAACTCATTGCCGGGTAACACCGGCGATATTTCATACTAAAAAATAGTGCGGCAGGCTGACCGGGAGGTTCGCCTGCCTTTTTTATGTCGATTTCTTACGACTCTGGATGAAGCCGCTATGTCTCAGGATAAGGATAGGGGGAGGGTTATTGCCGCTTGCGGCGTCGCGGGTTGGCCGGAAACCATCCGCGTTCCACACGCTGTTCCTGTTCGAAAATCTCCTTGATGGTCCAGAACGAGGAGAAACCGGTCACTCCGAGCAGTGCCGACCACACTGTGTCGGCCATGGCCAGCGATGCGCCGGTGCATATTAGTCCGAGTATAAGAAACACCCACCAGCAGCCGGTGCCCCACCGGTAGTGGGCCTTGATGACTATCGGATGGAATATGCCTATGATGAGAAATGTGGCGGCGCCTAAAATCAGTCCTTGAAAGTGCATGTGGGTATGTTTTTTTGTTGATAAACACTGTTTCTGCGGCTCTTCTACGAAGATGCCGCGCATGGGTTCGCTGCTGTCGGCGTGGGGGCGGGGGATTACCAGCCGCCGGAGGCACCGCCGCCACCGGTCATGCCGCCGCCGAAGCTGCCGCCGGAGAATCCGCCTCCCGATCCGAATCCGCTGCCGCCTCCGGGCGGGATGATCACTACCGGGGGCTGTCGGCGCTGTATGCGATAGGGGCGGTTGTTCTGGAATCCGCAGTTGCGGCAGGTGTAGACCTTCACTCCCTGACCTTCTCGGGCGACGGTAGGCTGAACCACGATGCGGTCGGCTGTGAGCTGGCATGCGCGGGCGTTGCAGCGCGGGCAGACGGTGTAGGCCGAGCGGTCGTTGACGTATGGTATGATGTCGGTTTCGCCACACGCACGGCACAGCCACACGTCGTAGTCGACCGAGTTGATGCGTTCCTCGGTGTCCTGTGCGGGTGTGAGGTAGTCGTTGTCCTTGTCTTCGGGGAGCTTCTCCATCGGTTTGCCGCAGTTGGGGCAATTGCGTGCATGGTCGCGCACGCGCTTCATCTTGCGGTTGAGGAGCCATATGACGATGAGCGGCACTCCTACGCCGAGAGCCGAGAGGCACAGGAGCGGGACGCGCGTCTGTTTGAGGCTCTGGTAGCGCTGCAGGGTGGGCATCCGGCGGGTGGAGTGGCTGCGCCACAGGTATATGGCCAGTGCGATGGCTGTCATGACTGCCGCCATGGTGGCGAGCCAGTCGATAAGTCCGGAGTAGTCCTCGTCGTGGCGTGGCGTCCGCGAGTCGTTGGGGTATCGCGACCGTATCTCATCGGCTACGTCGGGAGCGCCGAGCCGGTCGGCCACGCTGGCCACTGCTGCTATGGTGCCGCCGTCGTAGTCGCCGTTGCGGAAGTGCGGCGCCATATCGTTGCGTATGATTCGGCCGCAGATGGCATCGGGGAGCGGTCCTTCGAGTCCGTAGCCGGTGCGGAGCACGGCGCGCCGCTGTGCCCGCGCTATGAGTATGAGCAGTCCGTTGTCGTTGTCTTTCTTGCCGATGCCCCATAGCGAGAACAGTTCTGTGGCGAAGGAGTCGATGTCGTCGCCCTCGATGGAGTCGACGGCCACCACCGTCACTTCGGCCGATGTGCTCCGCCACACTCCGGCGAGCAGTGAGTCGAGCCGGGTTTCGGCCGCCGGCGAAAGCACTCCGTCGGGGTTTGATACGTAGCGCGTGCGGTCGGCCAGATGCACGTTGGGTATATCACGCGGCGTGTATGCCGCAAGGGCTGTGATTATGACGGCTGTGATCGCCGTCAGGGTGAGCATGATCCGTTTCATGCGGCGAAGATAGACAAAAAATCCGAAAAACTGTCGTGCTGATAGCCGGTCGGATCGCTTTTTTGCAGCGAAGCGGCGGCCGGCTGTTTCAGAGTTGTGATATTTTGTGTTAAAATCTGCGGAGTGTTTACCAATCATGGATTTGTTTGGTTAAATTTGCGGCTTAATACCAATCATTACATGCTTACTCAGATAATCAATGCAAAAATCCTGACGCCACAGGGATGGCTTAAAGATGGCAGCGTGCTGATGCGCGACGACAAGATCCTTGAAGTGACCAACTGCGATCTGGCGGTGATCGGCGCCGAGCTGTTTGACGCCAAAGGGATGTACGTTGTGCCCGGCGGAGTGGAGATCCACTGCCACGGCGGTGGCGGACGCGACTTCATGGAGGGAACGGAGGATGCTTTCCGCAAGGCTATCGACACCCATATGAAGCACGGCACCACAAGCATCTTCCCCACTCTGTCGAGTTCGTCGGTGGATATGATCAACCGCGCGGCCGAAACCTGCACACGCCTTATGAGAGAGCCCGGCAGCCCCGTGCTGGGTCTTCATCTTGAGGGTCACTACCTCAATCCGGCCATGGCCGGCGGCCAGATGCCGGAGTATATCAAGGATCCCGATCCGAAGGAGTATATCCCCATCGTGGAGCGTTGGCAGTGTATCAAGCGCTGGGATGCCGCTCCGGAGCTGCCCGGCGCCATGCAGTTTGGCAAATACATCACGGCCAAGGGGATTCTCGCCTCGGTGGCTCACACGCAGGCCGAGTATGAGGATATTCTCTCGGCCTGGGAGTCGGGCTACAGCCATGCCACTCATTTCTACAATGCCATGCCGGGCTTCCACAAGCGCCGCGAGTATAAATACGAAGGCACTGTGGAGAGCATCTATCTCATAGATGACATGACGGTGGAGGTGGTGGCCGACGGTATCCATGTGCCGGCCACTATACTGCGTCTGGTCTATAAGGTGAAGGGTGTGGAGCGCGCGTGCGTGATCACCGACGCTCTGGCCTGCGCATGCGCCGAGGACGCCGAGGCGTTCGATCCGCGCGTGATCATCGAGGACGGAGTGTGCAAACTCTCCGACCGCTCGGCTCTTGCAGGCAGCATCGCCACAATGGACCGTCTGATACGCACACTCGTTCAGAAGGCCGACATACCTCTTGACGACGCTGTGCGCATGGCATCGGAGACTCCGGCCAAGATCATGGGTGTCTACGACCGCAAGGGTTCGCTTGCCAAGGGGAAGGACGCCGACATCATAATACTCGACGGCGATCTCAATCTGCGTGCCGTATGGGCGCAGGGCAAGCTCGTGGAGGGCACCAACACCCTCTGATACCTGCCGGGTTAATCAGGAAACTGACCGACAGTATTTGTCGTGGCGCGTTGTGAAGCGCGCATGACGGCGGTGCTGTCGGTTCGTTTTTTTGCTGTCTTATCATGTGGCGCGGCTGCGCGATAACGTGCGGGATCTGTGTGTCAGGAAGTATACGTTAGTGAAGCCGTTGAGTGACAGAAAAGTACGACTGTGGATTGTTTTGGTTAAAAATAATTAATCAACTCTGCGGAGTTTTTTGGTTTGAAAAGAAAAACACTATATTTGTGGCAGTTCCAAGTTTTAATGCATTGACTTTAGGATTTAGACCGACTTTATTAACCTTAAAGAATGTTCTTATGATTAAAAGAATTGGCTTGTTTCTGCTTCTGCCGATCTTTGCGGCGGGATGCAATCAATCGGAACCAGGTCTGGTGTCTGATGACAGGGAGAATTGTGAACCCACGTATGTCAATGTGATTGATACTGTGTCAGTCATAGATGCTGTCAGGGCGCAGTCAGTGGCGTCGGCTTTCGCACGAATTCATGGTGCCTCCCGTTCGCTCACAGAAAAAACTGTTGAAAGTGTGACGCCTATAAAAGGCTCGGATGGATCGACAGCGTTATATGCTGTCGATTATGCTGATAATGGAGGTTATATAATTGTGTCTGCAACAAAAGCATTGCAGCCGGTGCTCGCTCATATCGAAACCGGAAGCTTTATGGAGGCGGATGCGGAAAAGTCAGGGGTGGGATTGTGGTTACGCAATGCCTGTTCAGCTTCAGAGATGTTGCGCGACGATACTGCGGCAATCCGACAGAATGCCTATGATTGGATGCGTTATACTCTTGCGGTTGAACCTATGTCATCTTCAAGAGCTACGGTGATTTCTGCGGATCTTCAGATGGCGATTGATGAAGAACTCAGCCGCTGGGCTGCAAAGGGATATTATCAGCGCTATACAGTTAAGGATTGGTTGGCGCAAGCTGTACATCGTCCTACGACCGGACTTGAGACGCAGATGAATAATCTAACGTGGACTTCTTCCTTGAGTGGAGGCCCTGTCAATGAGATATCCTATATACTAGTAAAGGATCAAACTGTATATACTACTAATATCCAGCCACTTATCAAAACGATATGGGGGCAATGGTATCCGTATAATGAGCAAATCACTAATAGGTATGCTGTAGGATGTGTTGCTGTGGCTTTGGGGCAGATTTTGAAATATCACGCTGATCTGCCGGGATTTGATTTCTCTCGTATGCCATTGTATTCCACTGAAAGTGTTCCTGAGCTAGCTAGATTCCTGCGTTATATAGGTGACAAAGTGGAAATGGATTATGGTTATTCATCAAGCTCTAATATCTATTATGCACAGGCTGCGTTGTCAGATATGGGATATGCATATACGTTTAACTCTTCACATAATATAAATGAAATAACAAAATCGCTGAAGAATCGTCGTCCCGTGTATATGAGAGGGGCTAATATTGCAGATAATGTTGGGCATGCATGGGTGTGTGAGGGACTGACCGAAGCATCCACAGATATTGGCTATGCTTTGATTGTTCCGACTGGTCAATTGGGAGACGCATCAGGACCATTTACTACAATGGGAGAACGTGGTAGTAGTTCAATGATGCAGAAGTTTTATTATAATTGGGGATGGGATGGCAATAGTAATGGCTTTTATGTCGATCCTATAAATTGGCCGTCTCAAGTCTATTTTGGGGATCAAATGATGAGTCTGACTAATATAAGGAAAAAATGAATATGAACAAGCGAATAAAGACGTTGTTTCTGCTTCTGCCGATCTTTGCGGCGGGGCTGTGGGGGTGTGCGAGTGATGGTGACGCTGATAATCATGTGGATAACAATCCGTATGAGCCGATAGAGCTTGAGGCGGAGGAGTTTTATGTAGGTGAGGCCATGCAGCCGTTTGCATTCGACATGCTTGGCGAAATATGCTGCCAGACAGAGAGTAGTGTTGTCGTGTCGCCTTTGAGTGCTGCGATAATGGTCGGGATGCTTGCCAATGCGGCTGATGATGATGTCTGCGCCGAATTTCTTGCGGCTATGGGCGTCAGCGATGTTCAGAAGCTGTGGCTCAACTCCTATTTCGGTAAATTGCAGCAATCTCTTCCCGGTATTGATAAGGAAGCGATGATGCGGCTTGACAACGGGGTATGGCTGAATAGCGGGTCTGGTGAGCCGGCGAGAGCCACAGACGGATATGTGTCGATCCTGTATAATGATTATATGACGGATATAAAATGCATTGATTTTTCCGAACGTAGCTCGGTTGGAAAAATCAATGCCTGGATATTCGAGCGAACCGGTTTCGACGACGTAGTAAAGAATATAGATCGGTCAATGGCTGCTCTGTGGGCGTCGACCTTGTATTTCCGTGGAGCATGGACGAAGAAATTTGATAGGTCCGCCACAAAGAAGTCGCCATTTTTTCTTGCCGACGGCAGTTGCGAAGATGTTGATATGATGCATGCTGATAATGTCGGTGCCGGCTATTATTCTGGTATCGGAGCTGATGGCGGGATGTCGACGGAAGATGCGATCCAGTCGGTGACTATGCCATACGGCAACGGTGCATACAATTTTACAGCTGTGCTGCCAGCCAAAAACATGTCGGTCAGGGATCTGATAAGGAGTCTGGGCGCCGGTGGATGGTATGAAATTACTACCGGCAGTTCGGGCGAAGGCATGCGTAGCGGGTCGTTTGGATTGGATATTCCACGCATGGAAATAACAAGCGATCACGATGTCAGCCGTATATTGTCGGCGATGGGTGCGTCGAGTCTGGCCTCAGGCTTTGTCATGCCCGGACTGGGGCTCATTTCGCCTGTGGGTGGGAAGGTAGTCCAGCGTACGTCGATTTCGGTCGATGAGGAGGGTAGTGAAGTGAAATCGGTGACCGCCGGTGGTATCGATGGTGCTGACAGGCGTTGTTATGTGACATTTGACCGGCCGTTTGTCTACGCGGTGTGGGAGAAAAGCACCGGTGCGATTCTGGCGGTCGGCACATATATGGGACCGAACAAATGACGGGTGGGTGCGGCATCGGAGTGTACGCTGTGATGCCGCGCCCATGCATCTTGGATGTGGCCATGAAAGTGCTGTGAGGGGCTGAACAGGGGTTGAATCAGATCTGAAATGGGGGTAAAATGGTTCGAAAAAGCAAGTTTTTTTGGCTATTTCTTTGCAGGTTGGCGAAAAGTGCGTATATTTGCACTCGTTTTTGAGCCAAAGGCGCAAAATCATGGCCGGCCCATTCGTCTATCGGTTAGGACGCAAGATTTTCATTCTTGAAAGAGGAGTTCGATTCTCCTATGGGCTACTCAATAAAAATTCACGACAATTTTGACATAACAGAAATGGCAAATCACAAATCATCGCTGAAGAGAATCCGTCAGACCGAGTCGCGCCGTCTGCGCAACCGCTACTACGCCAAGACTGCACGCAACGCCGTGCGTCGCCTGCGCGCCATGACCGACAAGGCCGAGGCTCAGGCCGCTTTCGTGGGTATCACCAAGATGCTCGACAAGCTGGCTGCCAAGAACACGATCTCCAAGAATAAGGCATCAAACCTCAAGAGCAAGCTCGCCCTCCACATCAATAAGCTGGGCGCTTGATCGCTGAGGATAGCTGACGGCGGAGCGCAGGCTTCTGTGCTGCGATCCGGGTCAAATCCGACCGGCCCATTCGTCTATCGGTTAGGACGCAAGATTTTCATTCTTGAAAGAGGAGTTCGATTCTCCTATGGGCTACACAATTTTCCCCCTTAATTGTTTCTGGACTGATGCGCCGTGAGGTGCGTCATTCCTTTTTTTGTTTTTTGGGGTTAAGAATATGTTTGATTTTGACATATGGCTGTGTGTCCGGCGGGCGTGTGGCTGTCGGTGGCGGCGATGGATGCGGTGATGTCGTTGATGGTCTTTTTTTTTGGCGAGTCGGCGCGCTAAATTTGACCACTTACCGACTTTTGATTAACTTTGTAGGCCTGCAATACAGACTGCGGGCGGCGCGCCTGCGTGACCATGATGTCGCAGGCTGTCAAGTATATCCGAAATTTACACATTTATCCTACAATGGAATACAATCATAAGGAAATAGAGAAGCGGTGGCAGGCCTACTGGAAAGAACAAGGCACTTATCGCACAAGAGAGGACGGCTCGCGCAAGAAGTTTTATGTGCTCGATATGTTTCCGTATCCTTCGGGAGCGGGATTGCACGTGGGTCATCCGCTCGGCTATATAGCTTCCGACATATATTCGCGCTACAAGCGTCTGCAGGGCTTCAATGTGCTGCATCCGATGGGCTACGACGCCTATGGTCTGCCCGCGGAGCAGTATGCCATACAGACCGGTCAGCATCCGGAAGTGACCACAGTCAACAATATCGAGCGCTATCGCAGTCAGCTCGACAAGATAGGTTTCAGCTATGACTGGGACCGCGAGGTGCGTACCTGCTCGCCCGACTACTACAAGTGGACGCAGTGGGCGTTCATACGCATGTTTAACTCCTACTACGACACGGCTCTCGACAAGGCGATGCCCGTGGCGCGGCTTGAAGAGCATTTTGCCAAGCATGGCACGGAGGGCGTGAGGGCCGCATGCGGCGAGGAACTGACTTTCACGGCCGATGAATGGAACGCCATGGACGAGAAGCAACGTTCGGAGACGCTGATGAACTACCGCATAGCTTATCTTGGAAATACGATGGTCAACTGGTGTCCGAAGCTCGGCACTGTCCTGGCCAATGACGAGGTGAGCGAGGGTGTGTCGATACGCGGCGGCTATCCCGTGGAGCAGAAACTGATGTATCAGTGGTGTCTGAGGGTGTCGGCCTACGCGCAGCGTCTGCTTGACGGACTCGACAAGCTCGACTGGACCGACTCGCTGAAGGAAACACAGCGCAACTGGATAGGCCGTTCGGAGGGTGCGGAGATGAAGTTTTCCATCGACGGACGCGACGACGGTCTGGCGCTTGAGATATTCACAACGAGAGCCGACACGGTGTTCGGGGTTACGTTTATGGTGCTGGCGCCGGAGAGCGACTATGTGGCCATGGTGACCACTCCCGAGCAGAAGGAGGCTGTCGACAGCTATATCGACAGCATCCGCCACAAGACCGAGCGTGAGCGTATGATCGACAAGAAGGTGAGCGGCGTGTTTACGGGCGCTTATGCGGTCAATCCCCTTACGGGCAAACGCATCCCGGTGTGGGTGAGCGACTATGTGCTTGCCGGCTACGGCACCGGCGCCATCATGGCTGTGCCTGCCCACGACAGCCGCGACTATGCTTTCGCGCGTCATTTCGATCTGCCGGTAGTGCCGCTGATCGAGGGTGCCGACGTCAGCGAGCAGAGTTTCGACGCCAAGAGCGGCCGCATGATCAATTCGGCCGGAGCCGATCTCGATCTCAACGGCATGGAGGTGAAGGATGCCATAAAGGCCACCAAGGACTATATATCGCGCAAGGGCATAGGCAAGGTGAAGATAAACTACCGTCTGCGCGACGCCATATTCTCGCGTCAGCGCTACTGGGGCGAGCCGTTCCCGGTGTACTACAAAGACGGTGTGCCCCACATGCTGGCCGACGAGTGTCTGCCGCTCGAATTGCCCGAGGTCGACAAGTTCCTCCCCACCGAGAGCGGCGAGCCGCCGCTGGGACGCGCCCTCAACTGGGCCACCCCCGAGGGTTATCCGTTTGAGCTGTGCACGATGCCCGGATTTGCCGGATCGTCGGCCTACTACCTGCGGTATATGGATCCCCACAATGACACGGCTCTCGTGGGACGCGAGGCCAATGAATACTGGCGCAGCGTCGATCTTTATATCGGCGGCACCGAGCATGCCACCGGCCATCTGATATACAGCCGTTTCTGGAATAAGTTTCTGTATGATCTGGGATTCGTGTGTGAGGACGAGCCTTTCAGGAAGCTCGTCAACCAGGGCATGATACAGGGGCGCAGCAACTTCGTTTACCGCATAAAGGACACCAACCGCTTTGTCAGCGCGGGGCTGAAGGATCGTTACGATGTCACTCCGATACATGTCGATGTCAACATAGTCAGCAACGATATTCTTGATCTCGACCGTTTCCGCGCATGGCGTCCGGAATTTGCCGACGCCGAATTCGAGCTGGAGGATGGCCGCTACGTGTGCGGCTACGCGGTGGAGAAGATGTCGAAGTCGATGTTCAATGTGGTGAATCCCGACGACGTGGTCGACCGCTACGGCGCCGACACCCTTCGACTCTATGAAATGTTCCTCGGCCCGCTCGAGCAGAGCAAGCCATGGGATACCAACGGCATCGACGGTGTCAACCGCTTCATCCGCAAGCTCTGGAATCTCTTCTACAAGGGCGACGAGCTGCTGCTGACCGACGGCGAGCCTACGGCCGACGAGCTGAAGTCGATCCACAAACTGATCAAGAAGGTGACCTCCGATATCGAGGCATTCTCCTATAATACTTCGATAGCCGCTTTCATGATATGTGTCAACGAGCTTACGCAGCTCAAGTGCCACAACCGCCAGGTGCTCTCGCAGCTTGTGGTGATCCTGGCGCCTTTCGCGCCTCACGTGAGCGAGGAGCTGTGGCACGCGCTTGGCAATGACACGACGGTGTGCGATGCACAGTGGCCGTCGTTCAACGAGGAGTATCTCCGCGAGGATACGGTCAACTATGCGGTGTCGTTCAACGGCAAGGCCCGCTATAATATCACCGTAGCTGCCGACATGGATCCGAAGGATGTGGAGGCGGCCGCGCTCGGCCATGAGAATGCCGCCCGCTGGATCGACGGCAAGCAGGTGGTGAAGGTGATCGTGGTGCCCCGTAAGATAGTCAATGTGGTGGTGAAATGAGGCGCAGGATTGTATTTGCGACAAACAACGCCCACAAGCTCGATGAAATAAGGGCTATAGCCGGTGACAGACTCGAGGTGCTGTCGCTGGCCGACATAGGCTGTCATGACGACATACCCGAGAACGAGCCTACGATAGAGGGGAATGCCATTGCTAAAGCCCGCTGGGTGCGCGACCGCTACGGCTACGACTGTTTCGCCGATGACACCGGTCTGATGGTCGATGCTCTCGGCGGTGAGCCCGGAGTGCGCTCGGCCCGCTATGCCGGTCCGGGGCATGATTCGGAGGCCAACGTGGCTCTTCTGCTGGAGCGTATGGATGGGGTCGCCGACCGCAGGGCGCATTTCACTACCGTGATAGCGCTGACCGAAGGCGACGAGACCCGGGTGTTCGAGGGTCGTGTCGACGGTGAGATACTGACCGTGCGCGAGGGCGAGGATGGCTTCGGCTATGATCCGGTGTTCCGTCCCGAGGGGTGCGCCGTGTCGTTTGCATCGATGAGCGCAGATGAGAAAAACGCCATAAGCCATCGCGGGCGTGCTACGGCACGGTTGCTTGAATATTTCAATTCGCTCTGATGAGATCGCTGCTGTCGCTCTGTCTGTGGCTGCTCTGCGTGGCTCTGTGCCGGGCCGATATGGTGCCGGGCAGCTGGCGTGTGCGTCCGGTGTGGTCTGGCGCGCCGCAGTCGGTGGTTGAGACTCCGGAGAAGGTCTATTTCATGATAGGCGGCTCTCTGTTTGAACGCGACAAGGAGAGCGAGGAGCTGAAAGCATACACGGTGGCCGAGGGGTGTGGTGCCTACGGCGCGGTGAAGATGGCTTATTCGACATCGGCCAAGATGCTTGCTGTGGCATACGAATCAGGGCATGTGGACCTTATAGACCGCGACGGCACGATTGTTCCGATGCCGGAGATACGCGATGCCGAGGATGTCGACGACCGCACGATAAACGATATGACGGTGGATGGCGATGATTGCTATCTGGCGACGGCGTTCGGTGTGGTGAAGATCAATCTGCGCACCCGCCGGGTGACCGATTCGGGCCGTTATGGTCGCGATGTAGAGCTTGTGACAGTGATGGGCGACTGGCTTGTGGTGAAGAGCGGCGATGATGTGATGGCTGCTCCCAAGGGCGGTCCGCTGCGGCGTTTTGGCGTTTACCGGCCTGTGACACAGCGTGGAGGTGCGGTCGGACTGACCGGCCTCGGCGCGTCGCGTCTGCTGATAGTGATGGATCGAATCGCCGCGCTGGCCGAGGTGGATCCGGAGTCGGGTCTGTATAAAGAGAGAGCCTGGGTGGAAACTGCCGGCGGAGTGATAGTCACGGACGGCTCCGGCACGGCATGGCTTCCCGGCTCGGACGGCCGGATATGGAGCGTGAGTGCCGACGGCCACACGGCCAGTGTGGCTGAGATGCCGGCGGATGCCCTCGGCCGGACGACAGTCGTATCGTCGACCGATCCGGCTTCGAGGCTGTGGGTTCTCTCCGCCGAAGGAATATCGCAGCTGACGGCAGCCGAAGGAGGGTGGCGGACGACAGTGGAACGCTTCATTCCGCAGGGGTGTGTGTTTACCCGCGATGTGTCTATGATAATTCCCGATGCCTCGGGGCAGAGGGTCTATGTGAGCAATCAGGGCGCCTCGAACTACCGTATGTATCCCGCCGACCGCGAGGGTGAGCCTCAGACCACCACATTGATGGAGGATGGCGATGCAGTCAATATCTCGGCTGTCGATGTCATGGCTGTCAATGCCGTTGCCGCGCGTTATCAGAAGAGTGCCGGCCCTGTGGCTCTCTCTCCCGAGAGAATAGCGCAGGATCCCGACGATCCTTCGACATATTATCTGGCTACGGCCAATGACGGAGTGTATCGCATCACCGACCGCCGTCTGACCGGACGCTACGACGGATCGAACGCTCCGCTTGAGGATCACTACGGTTGGCGCGTGTATGATCTGTCGTTTGACAGAAGCGGAAATCTGTGGATGGGATCGACGAGCGAAGGAGGAGATGCCGGCGTGGCCGTACTCCCTGCCGCCAAACGCCGCGGGCCGTCGGAGTCAGTCGGGCGGTCGGACTGGGTGACGTTTGACCTGCAGGGAGCGGTGCTGCACAAGGATGTCAGGGTGTTTCACTGCAGGAAGTCAAATGTGACATTCGTGTTTGACTCACATGGTCCAAGCGGGCTTATGGCGGTGGACCGCGGTGCGACTGACTCGGATCTGACCGATGACAGACTGGTGAGATTGACAGAGCTTGTGGATCAGGACGGTGTGGTATTCACGACGGATTACTTCACGTCCATAGCCGAGGACCGCAACGGAAGCGTGTGGATCGGCGCCGAGGGCGGGGTGATCGTGATAGACAATCCTTCCGGGGTGTTTGATCCGGGCATGAGGGTGCGCAGGCTGAAGGTGTCGCACGACGACGGCACCGGTCTGGCCGACTATTTCCTTGAAAGCGACATGGTGACCGACATATCGGTGGACGGCGGCAACCGCAAGTGGGTGGCCACGGGCTCGTCGGGGCTATATCTGCTGTCGGCCGACGGCTCTGAAGCTGTGGAGCATATTACCGCTGACCGCTGCCCGCTGCTTGATGACAACGAGGTGAAGGCCGTGTATGCCTCTGCGGTCGACAACACAGTGCTGATAGGCACCCGCAACGGATTGCTCGAATATGGCGGCACTGCCTCGGCTCCGGCCGAGAGCTACTCGGCGGTGAAGGTGTATCCCAATCCGGTGACTCCCGAAACGAGCGGTGATGTGACTGTGTCGGGACTGACCGAAGGCTCGCTTGTGAAGATCTCCGACGCGTCGGGTCGTGTGGTGTGGCAGGGTCGAGCCGAGGGCGGAATGCTCCGGTGGCCTGTGGAAAACTCCGCCGGAAGGCGCGTGGCCTCGGGTGTGTATTATGTGCTCGCTTCAAGCGGGCGTGATGTAACTCCCGCGCGCGGAGCTGTGGCGCGGATACTGGTGGTGAACTAACGGCCGTCCGGCGCGGTTAGAATCAATAGGCGGCGATGCCGTAAGATAACGGAACTCCGTCACAATCGGTTGAAACGTCCGGAAGTGCAGATGGTAAAACGAAATTCTTTCAGCAGGTCACGACAGTCCCTGCCAAACAATATAAACCGAAGAGATATGGAAAAACTGAGTTATACGAACGAAGACGACAAGTGCTACGGCGCCACCGGCATGGCCATAGGCATAGTGGTGTTTGACGGCGAGGACAAACTGGCCGGCGTGGGACTTGATGCCGATCCGGGCGATATGATGGAGATGCACAGCAGTTTTTATTTTTCAGGAAATCCCGGGCTCTCGGCCAAGTCGGCATGGGCGGAGATGCGTGAGAATTTCAGTCTTTCGGTGGCTATGATGATAAGCAATGTCATGTGCCGCCGCATGGTGCTCGACCGTACACTTGTGGCGCCGGAGGTGCGTCAGGGACTTCAGGACACTGTCGTGGAGGAGGGGCGTGATGCATGTTCGCTCGAGGAGGATGAGGTGAGGCGCATATTCGACAAGGAATATACGTATCTCTTCAGGGTTTTCAATCATCAGGGCGTGCACCGCGTGGCGCATGAGTTTGCCGACGCGCTCAAACGCCGGCGTCATCTTTCGCGTCTGGAGGTGCTGGAGGAACTTAGGGCTCTTTCGTCGCTGTGATGGAGGAGGTGACTTTCAAGTCTCGGGGATAATTCATGTTTTGACAATGGCCGCGGAGGGCTTAAACAGATATGAGCGACAGACTTAAGATATATTGTGTCAACATCAAGGAATATGTCGATATAGAGGGTGGCGAAACGCTGCTCGACGTGTATGGACGCATAGCGGGTCGTGTGGGCTTCACGCCGATATGCGCGAGGGTCAACTATAAGACCGAGGATCTGAGTTTCCCGGTATATGCTCCCAAGATGGTGGAGTATCTGCCTGTGGAGAGCGATTCGGGACACCGCACTTACATAAGATCTCTGTGCATGATGCTCTACAAGGCTGTCAACGACTGTCTGCCTGGTGCGCGGCTTCAGATAGTGCATTCGCTTGCACGGGGCTATAACTGCCGTGTGACTGGCGGGGATGTGACTCTCGACGAGCGGACGGTGGGGCGTCTGAAGTCGTATATGAAAGATCTTGTGGGGCGCGACATCAGGTTTGAGCGTAAGGAGCGTCTGACGTCGGACGTCGCAGAGATTTTCCGCCGTCAGGGGATGGATGACAAGGTGCGCCTGCTTCAGACGCTTCATGACCTGTATACGGTGTATTACCGTCTGGACGGTCTGTGCGATTCGTACTACGGGCAGCTTGCTCCGTCGACCGGTATGCTCGGGGTGTTTGATCTGCAGCTTTACAAGGACGGGTTGCTGCTGCTCGGCCCTGATCCGGCCAATCCGTCGGAGCCGCGCCGTCCGGTGAGTCAGGAGAAAATGTACAAAGCGTTCACCGATTACCTGCGCTTCAACTCCATCGTGGGCGTCAGCAACTGCGGCGAACTTAACGAAGCTGTGGCCAACGACCGGACGGCGATGCTGATCAATGTCAGCGAGGCGCTCCATAACAACCGCATAGCCACTCTGGCCGACGAGATATCGCGACGCTTCAACGAGGGGGGAGCCAGAATAGTGCTGATAGCGGGGCCTTCGTCGAGCGGCAAGACGACGTTCACGAAACGTCTGGCCATACAGCTGATGACTTGTCTGCTGCAGCCGCAGATGATATCGCTCGACGATTATTTCGTGGACCGCGAGCATACGCCCCGCGACGAGTCGGGCGACTATGACTATGAATCGATCTATGCGTTGGATATCAAACAGTTCAATGCTGATCTGAACCGTCTGCTTGCCGGCGAAGAGGTGGAGCTGCCGTATTATAACTTCTCGACCGGGATGCGTGAGTACCGCGGCAACAGGATAAAGCTTGGCGACCGCTCGATATTGCTCATAGAGGGTATTCATGGTCTGAACCCCGAACTCACGGCGAGTGTGGATCCGTCGATGAGATACCGCATATACGTGTCGGCGCTGACCACGATAGCCATCGATGACCACAACTGGGTGCCTACTACCGACAACCGTCTGCTGCGGCGGATCATCCGCGATCACAAATATCGGGGTGCTACGGCGGTGGACACCATCAGACGGTGGCCGAGCGTGAGGCGTGGCGAAGAGCGCTGGATATTCCCGTTTCAGGAGAATGCCGACGCGATGTTCAATTCGTCGCTGCTGTTTGAGCTTGGCGTGATCAAGGAGGAGGCCGACGGTGTGCTTGCCGGAGTGCCCCGCGACATACCGGAGTATGCCGAGGCTTTGCGGCTGAGGAGATTCCTGAACTATTTTGCTCCGATCGGCAAGGAGTATGTGCCGTCGACGTCGCTGATACGCGAGTTCATAGGCGGCTCTTCGTTCACTTACTGAGGATCGCGTCCGCTCACTGAGGATCCGTGGCGTTGTCGGGATCGGTGTACCAGCGCGAGTACATCAGATAGTTGCGAGCTATCTTGATGTTGAGTTCGCGCGCCTGATCGGGGTCGACCATCTTGATGAATTTGGCGGGTGCTCCGCCCCAGAGCTCGTTGGAGCCGATCTGTGTGCGCGAGAGCACTACCGATCCGGCGGCTACGAGCGCCCCTTCGCCGACCACGGCGTCGTCCATCACCACGGCTCCCATGCCTATGAGCGCGAAGGGACGGATGTGGCATCCGTGAAGAGTGACGTTGTGTCCGATCGACACATCTTCGCCGATCTCTATGGTGGATTTCTGATAGAGTGTGTGGAGGACGGTGCCGTCCTGTATGTTGACGCGGTCGGCGATGCGAATGGAGTTGACATCGCCGCGTATGACGGTGTTGAACCATATCGAGCAGTCGCGTCCGATGACGACGTCGCCGATGATCGATGCGTTGGGTGCGACGAATGTCCCTTCGCCGATGCGGGGTGTGAATCCCCTGACAGGGATTATGGTTGCAGACATGTTTTGTCGATGTTTGGGGTTATACATGGGTGTGCGGTGCGGGTCGTTGGGTCACAGTGGCATTGTGCGTTCGGTCAGCCATGCGTTTTCTTCAGGCGAGAGCAGCGGCGACAGCTCGCGTCGTACCTTGTCATGGTATTCGTTGACCCATTGGATCTCCTGGGGTGTCATGATAGAGAGGTCGAACAGCTTGCGGTCGAAGGGGAACAATGTGAGTGTCTCAAATTTCAGGAAGCGGCCGAACTCGGTGGTCATGGCCGGCACGGTCAGCACGAGGTTTTCGCAACGGATTCCATATTCTCCCTCGCGGTAGAGTCCCGGCTCGTCGGAGGTGATCATTCCCGGACGGAGCGGTGTGGGATTTTCGTTGAGGCGTATGCTCTGCGGTCCCTCGTGGACGTTGAGGAAGTGTCCGACGCCGTGTCCGGTGCCATGCAGGTAGGAGAGTCCGTGCTGCCATAGGAACTGGCGGGCAAGCGCGTCGAGCTGTGCTCCGCGTGTTCCTTCGGGATATACGGCTGCCGCGAGTGCGATATGTCCTTTCATGACGAGGGTGAAGTCGGTGCGCTGACGTTCGGTGGGTTGTCCGAGCGCTACGGTGCGTGTTATGTCGGTGGTGCCGTCGAGATAGTTGGCTCCTGAGTCGATGAGCAGCAGATTGTCGGTGCGGATGCGGGCGTCGGTGTCTGGTGTGGCCGAATAGTGGACTATCGCTCCGTGGGGGCCGTATCCTGCGATGGTGTCGAAACTCTGGTCGAAATAGAGCGGTTGCTGCGAACGGTAATGTGTGAGCAGGTCGGCAATGCCCATCTCGGTGAGGGGCCGCTGTGCGGCGACGTCGGCCTCGATATGCATGAATGCCTTGACGAGGGCGGCTCCGTCGCGGCGCATGGCCTGGCGGATGCCTTCGATCTGAGTTTCGTTTTTGCATCCTTTGAGGATGGCGACAGGCGAGTCGTGGCGCACTGTGCGGTTTTTGCCGAGTGCGCAGGCGACATCGCCGGCGGTCTGCGAGGGGCTGACGAGCACGCGCGCCGTGTCGGGGAGGGCGGCGAGGAACGGCAGTGTCCGGTCGTAGGGCTGCGTGGCTATTCCGCAACTGTCGAGGTGGGCGATGACTTCAGGTGTGACCTTTCGGGGGTCGACAAACAGCGTGGAGTCTGTTTCGGAGAGGTAGAGGAAGGATATCGCCACGGGGTTTGACTCGACGTCGCGCGAGCGGATGTTGAGGGTCCATGCTATCTCGGCGAGATCGGAGATGAATATTGCGTTGGCTCCGCAGCGGGATGTTTCGGCGAGTATGGCAGCGATTTTCGACGAAGGCTCTTCTCCGGCGTATTTCACGTCGTGGACGAAGATCGGCGCATCGGGGAGGGCAGGGCGGCCGGTCCAAAGCTCGCCGGCCGCGTCGAAATCTGTGTCGAGTTTGATTCCGGCCTCACCGAGCCGGCTGCGGAGCGCCTCTGTGGCGTCGATGGAGAAGAGCATTCCGTGGATTCCTACGGTCTGTCCGTCGGTGAGCCTGGAGCATATCCATTCGGTGATGGTGGGCACTTCGGGCTTGCCTTCTTCCATGACTGCGATGCCGGTGCCGGAGAGCTGTGCGGCGGCCTGCAGCCAGTAGCGGGAGTCGGCCCATACGTAGGCTTCTGTCGGTGTGACTACGAGCGCTCCGGCCGATCCGGTGAATCCGGAGAGCCATCGTCGCACTTGCCAGTGGTCGGCTATGTATTCGCTCTGGTGTGGGTCGGTCTGGGGGAATATTGCTGCGTCGATGCCTTTGGATCGCATCAGGTCGCGGAGTTGCTTGATCATGGCTGTAGTGTTGTTTTTGATTAGTATGGGCGGTCATGCCCGCGCATGGTTGAGATGCAAATGTAGCGATTATTTCTGTGGCAGACAACAGATGAAGCTGATAGATGGTGGAAATAGGTCTGACAATCAGGTGAAAATGCTGTTTTAGGATAAATTTTTGCAAAAAAAATGCCGGGATGTTTGGAGATATGGAAAATCGGTTGTAATTTTGCATCGCTTTTGAGCCGAATGCGCTAATGCGTCAGCAGCTCAATCCTTGCCTCTTTAGCTCAGTTGGCCAGAGCACGTGATTTGTAATCTCGGGGTCGTTGGTTCGAATCCGACAAGAGGCTCTTCTGAAAGACAGCGGGGCGCCCGCGGCGGGGAAGGAGTTCTCCGTGATCCGGTGTTAAAACGTCGGACGGGTTGCAAAAGTTTGTTTTGAATTCAAGGGCGAATACCAGAGTGGCCAAATGGGGCAGACTGTAAATCTGCTGGTTTTTACCTTCGGTGGTTCGAATCCATCTTCGCCCACGCCGGTCGGCCGGTTTTTGAGCAGCGGTTGCGCTGTCGAGATCCGGGGTGGCTGCAGAATGCGGAAGTAGCTCAGTTGATAGAGCATCAGCCTTCCAAGCTGAGGGTCGCGAGTTTGAGCCTCGTCTTCCGCTCCAATTTATAAACGCCAATGTAGCTCAGGGGTAGAGCACTTCCTTGGTAAGGAAGAGGTCGCGGGTTCAAATCCCGCCATCGGCTCCAGAAAGACTCAGACGCTGCCCCGATGGTGCATCCACCGTCGCGGCGTTTGTGGCTAAAAGAGATAACAAACTAACAAAGAAAATAAAGCAGAGTTATGGCTAAAGAAAAATTCGAAAGAACGAAGCCGCATGTAAACATCGGCACGATCGGCCACGTGGACCACGGTAAGACCACGCTGACCGCCGCTATCACCACTGTACTGGCCAAGAACGGTCTTTCGGAGGTGAAGTCGTTCGACCAGATCGACAACGCTCCCGAGGAGAAGGAGCGCGGTATCACCATCAACACTTCGCACGTAGAGTATGAGACAGCCAACCGTCACTATGCTCACGTTGACTGCCCGGGACACGCTGACTATGTGAAGAACATGGTTACCGGTGCCGCTCAGATGGACGGCGCTATCATCGTGGTTGCCGCTACCGACGGCCCGATGCCCCAGACTCGCGAGCACATCCTTCTCGCCCGTCAGGTGAACGTTCCCCGTATCGTTGTGTTCCTGAACAAGTGCGATATGGTTGACGACGAAGAGATGTTCGAACTCGTGGAGATGGAGATGCGCGATCTGCTTTCTTCGTATGAATATGACGGTGACAACACCCCCATCATCCGTGGTTCGGCTCTCGGCGCTCTCAATGGCGAACCCCAGTGGGAGGCCAAGGTGATGGAGCTGATGGAAGCTGTCGACAACTGGATTCCCCTGCCTCCGCGTGACGTGGACAAACCCTTCCTGATGCCTGTCGAGGACGTGTTCTCGATCACCGGTCGTGGTACTGTTGCCACAGGCCGTATCGAAACCGGTATCGTGAAGGTTGGTGACGAGGTTCAGATCATGGGTCTGGGCGCTGACATGAAGTCGGTAGTCACCGGTGTGGAGATGTTCCGCAAGCTTCTCGATCAGGGCGAGGCCGGCGACAACGTAGGTCTGCTTCTCCGCGGTATCGACAAGAAGGATATCAAGCGTGGTATGGTAATCTGCCACCCGGGTGTCGTTAAGCCCCACAGCAAGTTCAAAGCTTCTGTATATATCCTGAAGAAGGAAGAGGGCGGTCGTCACACTCCGTTCCACAACCACTATCGTCCGCAGTTCTACATCCGCACACTCGACGTGACCGGTGAGATCACTCTTCCGGAGGGCGTAGAGATGGTGATGCCCGGCGACCACGTTGAGATCATCGTTGATCTCATCAACCCGGTAGCCTGCGACCAGGGTCTGCGTTTCGCCATCCGTGAGGGCGGCCGCACCGTAGGTTCGGGTCAGATCACCGAGATCCTCGACTAATATCCGGATTGTATCCAGATAAGATAAAAATCATGAAAGCGGCAGGCCGTCTACGAGGCCATGCTGAAGCAGAGCGCCTGCCGCTTTTACCTATACAGGACTAGCTCAGTCGGTAGAGCACCGGTCTCCAAAACCGGGTGTCGGGAGTTCGAGCCTCTCGTCCTGTGCCAAAAGAAAAATAATGAAAAAACTGAAACTACTTACGGATATCGAGGAGTCGTATACCGAGTTGCGGTATAAGACTTCTTGGCCGACCAAAGGTCAGCTGATCAAAAGCGCGATTATAGTAATGATTGCTTCCATCATAATCGCTTTTATAATCTGGTGCATGGATCAGGTGGTCGATAATCTGATGCATTTCATCTACAGTCTGGGTAAGTAAAAACAACATCTAACAAGGAGTCAATGGCTGAATCGAAGTCAAAGTCCGACGTTGCGAAGCGTCCTGTGCGAGCATGGTATGTGCTTCGTGCGATATCGGGCAAAGAAGCGAAAGTCAAGGAGGTGCTTGACGCGGCAATACGCAACACCGACCTTGGCAAATACGTTTTTCAGGTGCTGATTCCCACGGAGAAGGTTCTTACCGTGCGCAACGGCAAAAAGGTGATCAAGGAGAAAAACCTTTATGCCGGCTATGTGTTTGTAGAGGCAATCCTTGTGGGTGAGGTCATCCATGAGCTTCGCAATACGACCAACGTGATCGACTTCCTTAGCGTGAAGGATCGTGGAACGAACGTTCCGGAGCCTCTTCGCCAGAGCGAGGTGACGCGTATGCTGGGCACGCTCGACCAGATGGTGGACGAGACGGCCGACGGCGCTAACGATTATATCGTAGGCGAGTCGGTAAAGGTCAACTTCGGACCGTTCACTGGTTTTACCGGGGAGATCGAAGAGGTGGACCGCGAGCGAAAGAAGCTGAAGGTTATGGTCAAGATATTTGGCCGCAAGACTCCTTTGGAGCTGGAGAATTCGCAAGTAGAACGCGTGTGATCCTGCCGGGCCGGAAGATGCTGTTACGGGCATGTGTTCCGGTTTGTCTGTGATAAGTCACGCAAACCAAAAATCACCAATATCTAAAATTTCAGAATCAAAATGGCTAAAGAAATTGCTGGACAGATCAAATTGCAGATAAAGGGTGGAGCAGCCAATCCTTCACCCCCCGTCGGTCCCGCTCTGGGTTCGAAGGGCATAAACATCATGGAGTTTTGCAAGCAATTCAATGCCCGCACCCAGGACAAGGCCGGCAAGGTTCTGCCAGTAGTGATCACGTATTACTCTGACAAGAGCTTTGACTTCATTGTCAAGACGCCTCCGGTAGCGATACAGCTGCTGGAAGCCACCAAGATCAAGAGCGGCTCGGCTCAGCCCAACCGCAACAAGGTGGCTGAGGTGACCTGGGATCAGGTGAAGGCTATCGCAGAAGACAAGATGCCTGATTTGAACTGTTTCACCATTGAATCGGCAATGAAGATGGTTGCCGGCACTGCCAGAAGTATGGGTATCACCGTGAAAGGTGAGCAGCCCTGGAATAACTGATAAAAACTTCAATTGAACAATGAGTAAACTTACAAAAAACCAAAAGTTGGCTTTAGAGAAGATTGAAGCTGGAAAGTCTTATTCGCTGGCTGAGGCAGCCGAGAAGGTCAAGGAGGTGAACTACGCCAAGTTTGATGCTTCTCTGGACATCGACGTGCGTCTGGGTGTTGACCCCCGTAAGGCCAACCAGATGGTGCGCGGCGTTGTCACGCTTCCTCACGGAACCGGCAAGCAGGTGCGCGTACTGGTGCTCTGTTCCGCCGATGCCGAGGCCGGTGCCAAGGCAGCCGGAGCCGACTATGTGGGTCTTGACGAGTATATCGAGAAGATCAAGGGTGGCTGGACTGACATTGATGTGATCATCACTCAGCCTGCCATCATGGGTAAGATCGGTGCTCTGGGACGCATCCTTGGTCCGCGCGGCCTGATGCCCAACCCCAAGAGCGGCACTGTGACCATGGATGTGGCCAAGGCTGTCGAGGAGGTAAAGAAGGGCAAGATCGACTTCAAGGTAGACAAGAACGGTATCGTTCATTCCTCTATAGGCAAGATGAGCTTCACTGCAGAGCAGATGAAAGACAACGCCAAGGAGTTTATCAACACTCTGATCAAGCTGAAGCCCGCTGCCGCCAAAGGCACCTATATCAAGAGCATTTATCTTTCGAGCACGATGAGCCCGGGCATCAAGGTTGATACCAAGGGTCTCGACGACTAACCTCACAAAACAGGAAAGAAAATGAAAAAGGAAGATAAAATCAAGATCATAGAGCAGATAGAGGAGACGATCAAGGCTTATCCGAGCTTCTATCTGGTAGAGACAGCCGGACTCAACGCCGAGCGCACGAGCGAGCTTCGCCGTGCATGCTTCAAGGCGGGTGTGAAACTGATGGTGGTGAAGAACAAGCTTCTCCACAAGGCTCTCGAGAACCTCGAGGGTGACTACTCCGAGCTTTATCCCGCTCTGAAGGAGTCGACCTCTCTGATGTTCACCGAGGTGGCCAACGCTCCCGCCAAGCTTCTTAAAGACTTCGTCAAGAAGGACGATGTTCTTCCGAAGCTCAAGGGCGCATACGTAGAGGAGACTGTCTATATGGGTGCCGACCAGCTCGACACTCTGGCTACCATCAAGAGCAAGAACGAGCTCATCGCCGACGTTGTGGCTCTGCTGCAGTCGCCTGCGAAGAATGTCATCTCGGCCCTCACATCGGGTGGCTCGAAGCTCCATGGCATCCTCGAAACTCTCTCTCACAAAGAAGACTAAACACAACCAACCAATCCAGTAAAAACAAACAATTAAATCATAAACAAAATGGCAGATTTAAAAGCTTTTGCAGAACAACTTGTTAACCTCTCGGTAAAGGAAGTAAACGAACTTGCTCAGATCCTGAAGGAAGAGTACGGTATCGAACCCGCCGCTGCAGCTGTTGCCGTAGCCGCTGGTCCCGCCGCAGCCGGCCCCGCTGCTGAAGAGAAGACTTCGTTCGACGTAGTGCTGAAAAACGCCGGAGCCAACAAGCTCAATGTCGTGAAGGTAGTGAAAGGTGAGACCGGTCTTGGCCTGAAGGAGGCAAAAGAACTCGTAGACGGCGCTCCCAGCACTGTCAAGGAAGGTCTGGCCAAGGCTGAGGCCGAGGCTCTGAAGAAGGCTCTCGAAGAGGCCGGCGCCGAAGTGGAACTTAAATAAAATTGCCTGTCAATCAGGTACTCAGGTTAAGTATCGCCCTGTCGGGCGGATACTTAACCTTTTTGTGTTAATATTTCAGCAGGTATGGGTCGTGCACGGCCCGAATGGAAGATTCAACACATTGGCCGACAGCTGTGTAGTTGTCGGATGATATGGCCGGCTGCAGTCGGTCGGAAACAAGTTATCCTGCCTTATTTGAGTTACGTTAACGTATTTTATTAGATGTCAGTAACAACAAAAAAACCTCGCGTAAACTTCGCTTCGGTGAAGAACCCGTTGCCTTATCCTGACTTTCTGGAGGTGCAGCTGAAGTCGTTCCAGGACTTCCTGCAGCTTGACACTCCTCCCGAGAAGCGCAACAATGAGGGCCTGTACAAGGTCTTCGCGGAAAACTTCCCGATCGCGGACACCCGCAATAACTTCGTGCTCGAATTTCTCGACTACTATATCGACCCTCCCCGCTATACGATTGAGGAGTGTCTGGAGCGTGGTCTGACCTACAGCGTGCCTCTGAAGGCCAAGCTGAAGCTTTATTGTACAGACCCCGATCACGAGGATTTCGATACGGTGATCCAGGATGTGTATCTGGGTCCGATCCCGTATATGACGGAAAAGGGCACTTTTGTGATCAACGGTGCCGAGCGCGTGGTGGTGTCGCAGCTCCATCGTTCGCCGGGCGTATTCTTCGGCCAGAGCACTCATGCCAATGGTACGAAGCTCTACAGCGGCCGTATCATCCCGTTCCGCGGTTCGTGGATCGAGTTTGCGACTGACATCAACAATGTGATGTATGCCTATATCGACCGCAAGAAGAAATTGCCGGTGACTACGCTTCTGCGTGCCATCGGTCTGGAGAGCGATAAGGACATCATCGACATATTCGGTCTGGCCGAGGAGGTGAAGGTGACCAAGAGCGCCCTGCAGGCAGCCAAGGGACGTCGCCTCGCAGCCCGTGTGCTCCGTTCGTGGGTGGAGGATTTCTCCGATCCCGACACCGGTGAGGTGATGACGATGGAGCGCAACGAGGTGGTCGTGGACCGTGAGGAAACGCTTTCTGACGAAAACATAGAGCATATCCTCGAGTCGGGCATCAAGAGCATTCTGCTCCACCGCGAGGATGCCAACACCAACGAGTATTCGATCATACTCAACACCCTGCAGAAGGATCCCACCAACTCCGAGCGCGAGGCCATCCAGTATATCTACCGGCAGCTCCGCAGCGCCGAGGCACCTGACGACGCCAGCGCACGCGAGGTGATCACCAACCTTTTCTTCTCGGAGAAGCGCTATGATCTGGGTGAGGTGGGCCGCTACCGCATCAACAAGAAATTAGGGCTGACGACTCCTATGGACGTGAAAGTGCTCACGAAGGAGGATATCATAGCCATCATAAAATATCTCATCGAGCTGATCAACTCAAAGGCCGACGTGGATGATATCGACCATCTGTCGAACCGCCGCGTGCGTACGGTCGGCGAGCAGCTCTACAATCAGTTCGGCGTGGGTCTGGCCCGTATGGCCCGCACGATCCGCGAGCGCATGAACGTGCGTGACAACGAGGTGTTCACGCCGATCGATCTGATCAACGCCAAGACTATCTCGTCGGTGATCAACACTTTCTTCGGCACGAACGCTCTGTCGCAGTTCATGGACCAGACCAATCCTCTGGCCGAAATGACTCACAAGCGCCGTATGTCGGCTCTCGGTCCCGGCGGTCTGTCGCGTGAGCGCGCCGGCTTCGAGGTGCGCGACGTTCACTATACCCATTATGGCCGTCTGTGTCCGATCGAGACTCCTGAAGGACCCAACATCGGTCTGATCTCCTCGCTCTGCATCTATGCAAAGATCAATGATCTGGGCTTTATCGAGACTCCTTACCGCAAGGTGGAGAACTCTAAGGTGGAGCTCAACAACGACGAGATCGTCTATCTGACGGCCGAAGTGGAGGAGGGCAAGGTGATAGCGCAGGGCAATGCGCCGCTTAACGACGACGGCACTTTTGTGCGCGACCGTGTGAAGGCGCGTCTTGACGCCGACTTCCCCATCGTGCCTCCGACCGAGGTGGAACTGATGGACGTGTCGCCCACACAGATCGCTTCTATCGCTGCCGCTCTTATCCCCTTCCTGGAGCATGACGACGCCAACCGTGCGCTGATGGGATCGAACATGATGCGTCAGGCCGTGCCGCTGCTGCGCAGCGAGAGCCCGATCGTGGGCACCGGCCTGGAGGGTCAGCTGATCCGCGACTCGCGCACACAGATCATGGCCGAGGGCGAGGGTACGATAGAGTTTGTCGACGCCACTGTGATCCGTATCCGCTACGACCGCACCGAGGAGGAGGAGTACGTGGCATTCGAAAGCGCCGTCAAGGAGTACCATATACCGAAGTTCCGCAAGACCAACCAGAATACCACCATCGACCTTCGTCCGATCTGCGAGAAGGGTCAGCGTGTGAGCAAGGGCATGATCCTCACCGAGGGTTATTCGACCGAAAACGGCGAGCTCGCTCTGGGACGCAACCTCAAGGTGGCATTCATGCCCTGGAAGGGTTATAACTATGAGGACGCCATCGTGCTCAACGAGCGCGTGGTAAAGGAGGATTTACTGACTTCGATCCATGTCGACGAGTTCTCGCTCGAAGTGCGCGAGACAAAGCGCGGTGTGGAGGAACTGACCTCGGATATTCCCAATGTCAGCGAGGATGCCACGAAGGATCTCGACGAGCGCGGTATCATCCGCGTGGGCGCGCATGTCGGCCCGGGCGACATCATGATCGGTAAGATCACACCCAAGGGCGAGAGCGATCCCACTCCCGAGGAGAAGCTGCTCCGCGCCATATTCGGTGAGAAGGCCGGCGATGTGAAGGATGCTTCGCTGAAGGCCACTCCGTCGCTGAAGGGTGTGGTGATCGGCACCAACCTGTTCAGCCGTGCCGCCAAGCAGCGTCGCACCAAGAGCGCCAACGCCCAGCTGCCCAAACTCGACGAAGAGTATGAGAGCAAGCAGACCGAGCTGAAGAATCTGCTTGTGAGCAAGCTCATGAAGCTTACCGACGGCAAGTCCTCGCAGGGTGTGAAGGATTTCCTCGGCTCTGAAATCATAACGAAGGGCGACAAGTTCACAGCTGCCCGTCTGCGCGACATAGACTACGATACGATCAATCTGAGCAAATGGACAGCCGATGCCCACAGCAACGACCTGATCCGCTCTACGATCGTCAACTATCTGCGCAAGTCGAAGGAGATCGACGCTGAGTTGCGCCGCAAGAAATTCGACATCTCGATCGGCGACGAGCTACCTTCGGGCATCATGCAGATGGCCAAGGTGTATGTGGCCAAGAAGCGTAAGATCAGCGTCGGCGACAAGATGGCCGGCCGCCACGGCAACAAGGGTATCGTCAGCCGCATCGTGCGTCAGGAGGATATGCCCTTCCTGGCCGACGGCACTCCGGTCGACATAGTGCTCAACCCTCTGGGTGTGCCTTCGCGAATGAACCTCGGACAGATCTTCGAGACCGTGCTCGGATGGGCAGGCCGCGAGCTGGGCGAGAAGTTTGCCACTCCGATCTTCGACGGCGCCGATCTCGACGACCTCAATGCCTGGACCGACAAGGCAGGCGTGCCGCGCTACGGTAAGAGCTACCTCTACGACGGCGGCACTGGCGAGCGTTTCGACCAGCCGGCCACCGTGGGTGTGATCTACATGCTCAAGCTCGGCCACATGGTCGAGGACAAGATGCATGCGCGCAGCATCGGTCCGTACTCGCTGATCACGCAGCAGCCTCTGGGCGGTAAGGCCCAGTTCGGCGGCCAGCGTTTCGGAGAGATGGAGGTGTGGGCGCTGGAAGCTTTCGGCGCATCGCACATCCTTCAGGAGATACTGACTATAAAGAGCGACGATGTCACCGGCCGTTCGAAGGCCTACGAGGCGATAGTCAAGGGCGATCCTATGCCGCCGGCCGGCATCCCCGAATCGCTCAACGTGCTGCTCCACGAGCTGCGCGGCCTCGGACTGAGCATCAATCTCGAGCAGTAAGCATTAATCCCAACGACTCTCATCCAAAATCAATATAATGGCTTTTAGAAAAGACAACAAGATAAAGACCGTTTTCTCGAAGATATCCATCGGACTCGCTTCGCCCGAGGAGATACTCGAGAAATCGAGCGGCGAGGTGCTGAAACCGGAGACCATCAACTACCGCACCTACAAGCCCGAGCGCGACGGCCTCTTCTGCGAGCGCATTTTCGGTCCGGTGAAGGACTATGAGTGCCATTGCGGCAAGTACAAGCGCATCCGTTACAAGGGCATCGTGTGCGACCGCTGCGGTGTGGAAGTGACCGAGAAGAAAGTGCGCCGCGAGCGCATGGGTCACATCAAGCTGGTGGTGCCGGTGGCTCACATCTGGTATTTCCGCTCTCTGCCCAACAAGATAGGCTATCTGCTTGGTCTGCCCTCGAAGAAACTCGACTCGGTGATCTATTACGAGCGCTACGTGGTGATCCAGCCCGGAGCTGCCGCCGACATCGAGAAGAGCGAGAGCGCCGAGAGCATCAAGAAGCCCGAGCCCCTAAAGCAGCTCGATCTGCTGAGCGAGGAGGAGTATTTCGACATCCTCGACAAGCTCCCGCGCGAGAACCAGATGCTCGACGACAGCGATCCCAACAAGTTCATCGCAAGGATGGGCGCCGAGGCCATCTATGATCTGCTGCAGCGCATCGACCTCGACGCGCTGGCCGACTCGCTCCGCGACCAGGCTCACCGCGAGGGTTCGCAGCAGCGCAAGACCGAGGCTCTCAAGCGCCTCCAGATCGTTGAATCGTTCCGTGCCAGCCGCCACCGCAACAAGCCCGAGTGGATGATACTTCAGGCCGTGCCTGTGATCCCGCCCGAGCTGCGTCCGCTGGTGCCTCTCGACGGCGGCCGTTTCGCCACGTCGGATCTCAACGACCTCTATCGCCGCGTGATCATCCGCAACAACCGTCTGAAGCGCCTGATCGAGATCAAGGCGCCCGAGGTGATACTCCGCAACGAGAAGCGCATGCTTCAGGAGGCAGTCGATTCTCTGCTCGACAACAGCCGCAAGTCGTCGGCCGTCAAGACCGATGCCAACCGTCCGCTCAAGTCGCTTTCCGACAGCCTTAAGGGCAAGCAGGGCCGCTTCCGTCAGAACCTTCTGGGTAAGCGTGTCGACTATTCGGCCCGTTCGGTGATCGTCGTCGGTCCTGAGCTGAAGATGCACGAGTGCGGCATACCCAAGAATATGGCAGCCGAGCTTTACAAGCCTTTCGTGATCCGCAAGCTCATAGAGCGCGGCATCGTAAAGACTGTCAAGAGCGCCAAGAAGATCGTCGACCGCAAGGAGCCGGTCGTATGGGATATCCTCGAATATGTGATGAAGGGTCATCCGGTGCTTCTCAACCGTGCCCCGACACTTCACCGACTCGGTATCCAGGCTTTCCAGCCCAAGATGATCGAGGGCAAGGCCATACAGCTTCATCCGCTGGCATGTACGGCGTTCAACGCCGACTTCGACGGCGACCAGATGGCTGTCCATCTCCCGCTGGGCAACGAGGCCGTTCTTGAGGCTCAGATGCTGATGCTCGGCTCACACAACATCCTCAACCCCGCCAACGGAGCGCCTATCACCGTGCCGTCGCAGGACATGGTGCTCGGTCTGTATTACATCACCAAGCTCCGCAAGGGCGACAAGGGCGAGGGTCTGAAATTCTACGGACCTGAGGAGGCTCAGATAGCCTACAACGAGGGTCGTGTGACGCTCCACGCTCCGGTTTCGGTAGTGGTGGACGACATCGACGAGGAGGGCAATCCGATACAGCATCTTGTGGAGAACACTTCGGTGGGCCGCGTGCTTGTCAACCAGTTTGTGCCCCGCGAGATCGGTTATGTCAACGAGATACTTTCGAAGAAGAGCCTGCGCACTATCATCAGCAAGGTGATCAAGAAGTGCGGTATTCCGCGTTCGGCGCAGTTCCTCGACGATATCAAAAACCTCGGTTACTATATGGCCTTCAGAGGCGGCCTGTCGTTCAACCTCGGTGATGTTATCATCCCGAAGGAGAAGGAGGAGTACGTCAACGAGGGTTACCAGCAGGTGCAGGAGGTGATGAACAACTACTCCATGGGCTTCATCACCAACAATGAGCGCTACAACCAGATCATCGATATATGGACGCATGTCAACGCCCGCCTCGCCGACACTCTGATGAAGCAGATCTCGGCCGACCAGCAGGGCTTCAACCCCGTCTACATGATGCTTGACTCCGGCGCCCGTGGATCGAAGGACCAGATCCGTCAGCTTTCAGGCATGCGTGGCCTTATGGCCAAGCCGCAGAAGAGCGGTGCCGAGGGCGGTCAGATCATCGAGAACCCGATTCTGGCCAACTTCAAGGAGGGTCTGTCGGTGCTGGAGTACTTCATCTCCACCCACGGTGCCCGAAAGGGTCTGGCCGACACGGCTCTGAAGACCGCCGACGCCGGTTATCTGACCCGTCGTCTGGTTGATGTGGCTCACGACGTGATCATCCACGAGGAGGACTGCGGCACTCTCCGCGGCCTCGTATGCACCGAGATCAAGAAAAACGATGAAGTGGTGGTGTCGCTCGGCGAGCGCATCCTCGGCCGTGTTTCGGTCCATGACATCGTGGATCCGAAGACCGGCGAGATCATCGTTGCCGCCGGCGAGGAGATCAACGACGTTGCCGCCGACCGTATCAACGAGTCGCCGATCGAGTCGGTTGAGATCCGCTCGGTGCTCACCTGTGAGTCGAAGAAGGGTGTCTGCGCCAAGTGCTACGGCCGCAATCTCGCTACCAACCGCCTGGTGCAGAAGGGCGAGGCCGTGGGCGTTATCGCCGCACAGTCGATCGGCGAGCCGGGCACACAGCTGACTCTGCGTACGTTCCACGTCGGCGGTGTGGCCAGCAATATCGCTGCCGTGTCGTCGGTGACCTCGCGCTACGAGGGCGTGCTTGAGATTGATGAGCTGCGCACCGTCACCACCGACGAGAAGGATGCCAACGGCCGGCCGGTGGAAGTGGTGATCGGACGTATGGCCGAGATGCGCATCATGGATCCGAACACGAAGATGATGCTCACCAATGCCAACATACCTTACGGTTCGAAGCTTTATTTCGGCAACGGCGACAAGGTGAAGAAGGGCGACGTGATATGCGAATGGGACCCCTTCAACGCCGTTATCGTCAGCGAGGCCGGCGGTGCGGTACGCTACGACAACCTTATCGAGAATGTGACCTACCGCACCGAGAGCGACGAGCAGACCGGTCTGCAGGAGAAGATCATCATCGAGTCGAAGGACCGCACCAAGGTGGCCGAGGCCAAGATCGTCGACGCCAAGGGCGAGATCATCAAGAGCTACTCGCTGCCTGTGGGCGCTCATCTTATGCTCGACGACGGCGCAGAGCTTAAGCCCGGCCAGATATTCGTCAAGATACCCCGCGCCACCGGTAATGCCGGCGACATCACGGGCGGTCTGCCCCGTGTCACCGAGCTGTTCGAGGCCCGCAACCCGTCCAACCCGGCCATCGTGTCCGAGATCGACGGCGAGGTGACCTACGGCAAGATGAAGCGAGGCAACCGCGAGATCATCGTCACATCGCGTCTGGGCGAGGAGAAGAAATACAATGTGCCTCTGTCGAAGCAGCTCCTCGTGCAGGAGAACGACTTCGTGAAGGCCGGCACTCCGCTCTCCGACGGCGCTATCACCCCCTCGGATATCCTCAATATCATGGGCCCGACGGCCGTGCAGGAGTATATCGTCAACGAGGTGCAGGACGTCTACCGTATGCAGGGTGTGAAGATCAACGACAAGCACTTCGAGGTGATCGTGCGCCAGATGATGCGCAAGGTCAACATACTCGATCCGGGCGACACCAACTTCCTGGAGCAGCAGATCGTCGACAAGCGCGCCTTCATGGAGGAGAACGACCGTATCTGGGGCAAGAAGGTAGTGGTGGATCCGGGCGATAGCCTCAATGTGCGCAAAGGTCAGATCATCACCGCCCGCAAGCTCCGCGACGAAAACTCGCCGCTGAAGCAGAAGGACCTCAAGCTCATCGTGGTGCGCGACGCCGTTCCGGCCACTTCGGAGCAGATACTTCAGGGTATCACCCGCGCCGCTCTCCAGACTTCGAGTTTCATATCGGCCGCATCGTTCCAGGAAACCACGAAGGTGCTCAACGAGGCCGCCATCAACGGCAAGGTCGACACTCTCGAGGGCATGAAGGAGAACGTCATCTGCGGTCATCTGATTCCTGCCGGTACCGGCCTCAAGGAGTATGAACGCCTTGTGGTGGCATCGAAGGACGATATCACCGAAACCATCGATGAGATGAAATAAATCGCCTGTGGTGTGCCGGAGCGGATCCTTCGCCGGACCCGCTCCGGCAGCGCCCCTCCGAAGCCCGTGTGACGGACGTTGTTACCGGCGTTCGTGATTATGATACAAAGCCCCTGCGTCCATGATGCGACGCAGGGGCTTGCTTTCTATGGGTAAAGCCCGGTGGGATTGAGGTCAGAATGTGATGGACGCGCCGATTTCGAGACGGCGGAGGGATGCGTCGATGATCCAGTTGCCCCGTCCGAGGCATCCGGGTGCTTCGGCCTTGTAGGAGCGCTCCGAGTGGTTGAAGCCAATGAAAAGATAGCGCAGTTTGAGATCTACCGGACTATTGGCGATGCGATAGGCTATACACGGTGTAAATCCGACCTCTGTCATGTCGGTATGCTTATATGGATATGTATTATTATATCCGTTGATAAGGTATCCGTTTGAAACATAGGCATTAAATGTGGCGTGAGCTTCGGTGATGAGGCGAAGTTCTGAAGCAAATCTCATGAAGCTCCATTCTCCATATATGCCGACCCCGACATACTCGTTGTAATCTTTGAATTTTTCATATCTGAAAAGTGCACCGGCCTCCCAGTCAGCGTTGAATTTATATCCGATACGCGGCGAAGCTACCAGACCATAGTGGTTGTCGCTGTGATGATTGAAAGAGCGATGGCTGTGGCTGACTCCGAACAGTGCCGATACGGTGATTCCTCGGTCGTCGCTGAAGTCGATGGCTTGGCTCTGGTATATAGCACAAAAAGCGGCCATGATTGTAATAATAAGTCTTTTCATGGAGAAAGTGTGAATTAGATGGGGTATTTACGATGTTTATATTGTCGACCGGATGGTAAGTATATTCTGATAGTTATTGGATTGGGTTTTGCGCAAAGTTATAGAATTTAATTTTGAAAAATCAAGGTTTAATATTGTTAAATAAGAATAATAACAGTAAGGCGTGTTATGATATTCACAACATATTAGCTGAATGGGTAATACGCCCGTTGGACGTTGTGCGGCGTCGGGATCGGATGCGCGTAGCGAAGGGTAATGGTGACTATGCAGCGGGATGATGGTGGTGTGGGATAGTCATAGGGAGTGATAGAGGTCGAGGACGGCGGCGGCGATGCGATCCCAGTCGTAGTCGGCGAGGTTGTAGGTGCGGCGTGCATGGCGCGCGGTCTTGTCGAGAATAAGTGCGGTCAGGGCGGCGGCGTCGCCGGGAGGAAAGAAGTCGGCGGGAGCAAGCTGCGGCAGGCGGCACGATTCGATGTCGCTCACAGCTACGTCGAGGCTGTGGCTCATGGCTTCGAGGAGTGCTATGGGGAGTCCTTCGTGGAGCGATGGCATTACAAACAGGGCTGCATCGGCCAGCAGGGCGTTGATGTGTGATCGGTCGACGGCTCCTGTCATCACCACTCCGGATTCGGCTGCGAGCCGTGTGAGTGCCGCCGAGTAGGCTGTCGGATGGTCGGCTCCTCCGGCCACTACGATGCGCAGGCCGGCTTCGCGCAGTGCGGTGGCTGTTTCTATAAGTGTGTGGAGGCCTTTTTCGGGCACGAGGCGTCCGACGGCCACGACGTAGCGGCGCGGCTTTAGTCCGAGCGACGAGATCCATTGCGGGTCGGATGCTCCGGCGTCGGGAGGGTTGACTCCGTTGGGTATTGTGAGGAGTCTCCGGTGAGAGCCGTAGCGTGAGGTCAGTGACTCTGTGATAGGCCCGGAGATGGATATGACGGCGTTGCTTGTCAGCATTGCCGCGCGCTCTCCAAGGCGCAGTGCGAGGCGTGCGATGCGTCCCCATTTAGCGCGGTTGTAGTCGTGGCCGTGGAGTGTGGTGACCACTTTCATGCCGAGCAGACGTGCGATGGGCGCCATGAGAGCCGGTCCGCAGGCGTGGAGGTGGATTATGTCGGCTCCGGCCATTCGTGCCTTTACGACGGCCAGAAATGTGTGTATGATAGTTTCGGTCGACTGCCGTCTGGGGGAGTAGAGTGTGTCGAGCCTCACGCCACGGTAGGCGGTGCCGGCATCGGGCGACATATACGGACGGCGGCACATCACAGTCACATCGACTCCCCGGGCGGCTATCCGCGTATAAAGCTCGCGGCAGTGGGTCTCGACGCCTCCCTGTATGCCGGGAAATCCGCGTGTGCCTGCTACTGCGATCTTCATGTGGTGGAGATAGCTATGATGAGGTGCTTCGGATCAAAGCCTTCGAGCTGTCGTATCAGGTGTCGGCGGCCGGTGGTGTTCCGGCCTACGATGAGGAGCAGCGCAGCGCCGTCGGCGTCGGCAAGGGTGTGCAGTTCGTCGAAGTGTCCGGGATCGGGCACTTCGACGAACAGATAGTGTCCGGCCGACGTCGCGGCTTTTGCCCGCGAGTCGAATGCCGGCGACAGTAGGGTGTCGTTGTCGGTGACGTCGTTGATGATGTCGGCTGTCATTCCGGCGCGCTGCATGGCGTCGGTGATGGCCGTGATCGCTTCGCCGGGGGCGTCGATCAGGGCTGTATAGATGGTCAGCGGAGTGCGTCCGGCGGTGATGAGGGAGCGGAGTGTGCGCGCTCCGTCGCGGGGTTTGGTGAGGTCGATGACGGATGTGCGCTCTTCAAGTCCGCATCGCCTGAGGTCGAACGGGTCGGCGAGGCGGTCGCGGCATCGCAGGGTGAGCGACACTCCGGCGCCGATGAATCCGAGCATTGCCACAAGTGCGAGCGCGGTAACTGTCAGTGGTCGTCTGGCCGAAGGCTTGAGGGCTGTTATGGCCGGGTCGATGATGAAGCCGGTGGTGTTCTCCGAGTGGTATTGCAGCAGGGCGTTCTCGCGTTTCTGCAGCAGGAATGTGTAGAGTTCGTTCTTGATGTTGTTGTCGCGGAATATCTCCATGAACTCGCGCTCGTACGAGGGGAGTGCGTGGAGGTGGGAGTCGAGCGCTCCGGTGGCGCCCTTGCGGCGGTCTTCGGCCATTCGTGCTCCTTCGAGGAGCTGTGTGAAGGATGAGATGATACTCGTGCGCAGCTGGTCGATGCGCTGTTCGGCGGCGATAAGGGCGGTGTTGCCGGGCTTGGCTGAGCGCAGCAGTTCCTGTCGGAGCATCACCTGCTCGTTGTAGGCAGTTATGAAGGCGTTGGGTCCGCTCTCGGAGCCTGCGCTCGCCGACGATCCGGGGATGACTACTGCCGGAAGGAGTCCGGTGTGTCCTTGCCGGAGTGTGTTGAGTATCTGTTCGAAGTAAGCTATCTCTGCTGTGGTCTTGAGTGTCTCTTCGTGGGAGTCGAGGCTTTTCTCAAGAAGAATGGGGGCTTCGTTGCCGATGCTGATGAAGTTGGCCTTGGTCTTGAATTGTTCCACTCGCTTTTCGCTTTCGGTCAGTTCGGAGAAGATGTCGGCTATACGTTCGTCGAGAAAGCGTATCTCGGCCTCGGCGATCAGGTGTGTGCGTTCAAGTCGCTTGATATTGTACTGTCGCATGACCTCGTCGAGTATGGCGCGCCCGCGGTCGCGTCCCACGTCGGTGATAGTGAGGCTTATGGCGTCGGACATCTTGTCGGCTATTTCGATAATCACCTTTTTGTAGAGCATGGCGGATGCTTCCGGCGTGCCTGTGAGGGCTGCAACAAACCGGCGTGAGTCGGTCGATGCGGTGTCGAGCGATGGCCCCGGGGCGATGGTGACATCTCCGAGCGGTGTGGGGATGCTGACGGGCAGCTTCGCGTCAGAAACCTGGGCGGAGTATTTTCCGGCTTTGAGCGATGCGGAAACCTTGCCGTCAGGGTGCAGGGTGATCTCGGCCTTGACCGGGACGGTGAGTGTGTCGAGAACGCTCCGTGCCATGCCGACGAGCAGTGGAGGCTCGGCAAACAGCAGGAGTTTGCGCAGTCCGTGGCGTTCGGAAAGCTCCGTGTTGAGGTTGAGCGCCGTGACGGTGCGCCGCATCACGTCCATGGTGTTGACGAGCATTATCTCGTTGTCGACGCTTGTGGTGGAGGCGCCTCCGATGGAGAATGTGCGCATCATCTGTGCCATGGGGTTGGCTGTCTGCGCTGGTTCGGACGAGCTGTCCTCTATGAGCATAGTGGCTGTGGATTCGTAGCGCGGCTGGGTGATGCAGCAGAATGCCGTGGCCATGGCCGCTATGAGGGCGCATCCGCCAAGATAGATCCATCTGTGGGAGCGTATGGCGCGCGCTATGCGTCGCAGGTCGATTTCGTTCTTGTCAGTGGTGGTGTTGGTTGCCATTGTCGGTTGGGGAGGATATGATTGACTTTATGACTGATTTCCTGAGGTGTGCGATCCGTAGGTGGCGGGAGTCGCGGAGCAGATGATGCCGAGGAGCATCATGCTTACTACTCCGGGTGGCTGTACGAGGGTGGTGCTGGCGATGCTCTCGATCAGCATAAACAGTATGATGATCCATGCGATGGCGAAAAGCGCCTTGCCTTGCGCCAGTGTGCGTCGGATGCGTCGCAGCTTTGCGGCTACGTATATCCAGAAGGCAATGAATAGCGCCACGCCGGCGAGTCCCAGCTGTGCGAGCGAGGGGTAGTAGGCGTCGCAGATGAAGTCGGGTTGCGCGGGCGTGAGTCCGTAGACGTGGTTGAGACCATATTCATAGTAGACCTTCGAGTAGTGGATCTCGCCCGATGCATGGGAGGCGAACGATGCGAGTCCGCTGCCGAAGGGGATGCGCGAGATCATGATCAGGAGGGCTGCGGCATAGAGTGCGGGGCGTGCGAGGTTTTCGATCCCTCCGCCACCGCCTCGGAGGTCGTAGCCGAGGTCGATGAAGTAGAAGCGGAATTTATTCCATCCGACTGCCGCCACCAGTCCGCCGACCACAATGGCTGTCAGTAGCTGTCGGCTCGGTCTTATCGGTCGTCGGATTCGCATGTAGACGAGGATGAAGTATAAGCTCACCACGCATGTGCCGAAGAATTTGGCTCGGCCGGAGGGGAGTCCGAGGGCGAGGAGCATGAATGCCATGGCTTTGTCGGTGGTCGATATGCTTCCGTCGGGACGGATGGAGCAGAGCAGCCACACGGCGAAGCTGATCACGGCGGTGATGCCCACTATGCTGATATGCATGATCAGGAGCTGTACGGTCTGGTTGCTGAAGGCCGATATGGCGGCTGCGGTGATCGCGTTGACCACGGCTATAGCGCGGAGTATCCGGCGGTCGGCGTCGGTGAACCGCGGCCCGACTGCCACGAATACGGCGAAAGCTATGTAGGGTTTGAGTTGTATGAGGTAGTCGACGGCGATGGCGTAGGGGGTGTTGTAGCTGACGGCTGTGATCGAATAGGCGGCATAGAGGGCCATGATGCCCGTCATTACCCACAGCAGGCTGTAGCGGCACCATGCGCTGTTGACGGCTGAGTCGGTCAGTGCCAGGGCTATGAGGGCTATGACAGTAAGCTCATCGACAGGCTTGACCAGCTGCGTGGATGGGAGCAGCAGAGCCAAGGCGAGGATGAGTATCCATGTGCATATTCGGTCGGTTTTGAGCACTTTGTCGAAAGGTGGTAGGGTGAGGTCGGTAGTGTAGTGTTTCGGTGGCGTCTGTTGACGGTCAGTGGACGGCGAGGGCTATCACCAGCGATGCGATGACCGATATGGCTCCCACTACGGTGGAGATCACCGATAGCTTGAAGGCGCTGTGCTGGTTGTATCGTGAGTTGGCCTGACGTATTTCGTTGGGTTCGACGATTATCACGTCGTTCTGTTTCAGATAGTAGTAGGGCGAGGCTGTGATGGCCGGATCACGAAGGTCGAGCCGGACATATCGGGCGCTGTCGGCCTCTTCGCGTATGATGGTTACATTGTCGCGGCGTCCGTACTCGGTCATGTCGCCGGCGGCGGCGAGTGCGTCGAATATCGAGAAGCGCTGCGATGGCACATGTATGCGGTGGGGGTTGCGCACCTCGCCCATGACATTGACGTGGAAGTTGGTGATAAGCACTCTGACGTTGGGATCCTTGACATGCTGTCCGATCCGCTCTATGAGCATGTCGCGGAGCTGCGACGTGGTCATCCCGGCTGCGTGGATGGTGCCGAGTTTCGGGAATTCGATGTTGCCTTCTCTGTCGACGAAGTATGACTGCTGCTGGCTGTCGGTGATGAGGTTGCCGACTCCGGTGGAGAATGAGGCGTTGCTGTTGGGGAGGTTATACTCCGATGTCGCGGCCGGTATGGCAGAGGTGACGATGATCTGGAGTTCGTCCTCGGGCTGTATGGTCACTTTGTAATCGGATTTTGACAGTGTGCCCTGGCGAGAGTCGCCGAGCTGTTCCATGTAGGTGAGATGGCTGGAGTGGCGTCCGGTGCGGCATGAGGCCATGGTCAGTACTATGGCTGTGATGAGCGCGATGCGTGTGATAATGGATCGGTTGTTCATTTGTCGGTCGTGATGGCGCGGTGGCGCCTGATTCTCTGTTTGAGATAACGTCGAAGGTGTTCCGATATTGTGGAATGGCGGCTGAGGGGGTGATAAAAAAGATCCGGCCACCTTTCTATCAAGGGAGCCGGATCCTTCGGCATCATGCTGAGATGATGCCAGATGTTGTCTTAGGTTGAATTATATCTGTTGTATTGTTGTCATGTCTTTCTGACCTTAGGCGCCTTGGCGGACGGCTGTCGGTCAGATCGACGGGAGCTGTTCTCAAGCCTTTTTGGCCGCGGGTTTGCGCCCGGGTTTCTTTTTGGCGGGAGCCGGCTTTTCGGCAGTCTCGGTCTGCTTCTGGCGGAGGAGATGTTCCTCGTTGTAGTGTTCAAGGTTCTGCCGCATGGAGCTGACTTCCTTGTTGAGCTGTTCTATCTCGCGCTCCTGGTTGCGTATGGTGGTCAGGAGTGAGTTGAGCTCTTCGTTGTCGATGGTGAGGGGGTACTGTTCCTCGACCCTGACGATGAAGTCGGCCAGCACGTTCATGTAGTTGGTGAACGCCTGGAAGGGTGTGTCGTAGGGCGAGAAGTGGGAGTGGACGGCTCCGTCGGCGAAATGCTTTGTGGCCATGTAGAAGAAATGGTCGGATGCCTGGAGGTAGTTCCAGTCCTGTTTGAGGCGGCGGTCGTCGCAGAGTCTGACGCGTTCGGCCACGGAGTATAGCTTGTCGAACGCTTCCTGCTGGAGCTTGTTGCCGAGCCATGCCGATGTGTCGCGTGCCTCGTCGGCCCACGATATGGGGTGCATCACCGACAGTTCGCCCACGGCCTTGAGCTTCTGCACGGCTTCGGAGGGTGTCCAGAAGTCGATGCCGCGCTCTCTGGCGAAGCGCGGGAGCGCTTCGAGGAACTGGAATATGCCTGTGTCACGGCTCTGCATCTCGCCGAAGGTCTCGAGGTTCATGAACAGGTTGATGATCTGCTCGTCGGCGGGTGTGGATGCGATCCAGTCGATGTATTTGTCGGCTGTGAGGGGATATGCGTCCCATTCGGGGTTGGAGAAGCGGAACGAGATGTCGTCGCTCAGCTTGGAGTTTTTCAGCAGGAGCTTGAGCTTTGGCTGAGTGGCCGCGGCGTAGACGTAGTTGGGGCTCTTCCATCCGAGTATGTGCTTTGCGCCCTCGGTGATCACTCCCTTGTAGCCCATGGAGTAGATGTGCGGAGCCATTTCGTCGCAGTAGATCAGCTCGGTGTTGCGGAGCACTTTGGGCTTCACGCCGAAGAGCTGCTCTATCTTGTCGTCGTGGGCCTTGACCTGTGCGGCGAATTCCTCGGGGTCGGCAAGCGACGAGAGGGAGTGGGCGTAGGTTTCGGCGAGGAACTCGCACTTGCCGGTCTCGGCGAGGCGTTTGAGCAGGTCGATGAATTCAGGCACGTAGTGCTCAAACTGCTCGAGGGCGGTTCCGGTGACGGAGATGGCGCAGCGGAACGCTCCCTTGCTCTCGTCGATCATCCTGAGGAGGCTTTCGGCGGCCGGTATGTAGGAGTTGCGCGCTATGCGGCTGACTATGTCGTCGTTGGCGAAATCGTCGTAGTAGTAGTGGTCGTTGCCTATATCGAAGAAGCGGTAGCGCTTGAGGCGAAACGGCTGGTGAATCTGGAAATAGAAACAGATCGCTTTCATGATTGATTATGGTGAAGTTTTTTGTTTTCTAAGGTGTTGTCACGGCGCTCAGTGCACGTAGCGCTTGTAGATGTCGATCACTTTTTGTCCGGCTTTGTCCCAGGTGATTTTGTTCACTTCCTCGAGTCCGTCCTGCCGGAGCTGCTCATACATGGCCGGATAGGTGATGATGGAGTTCATGGCGTCGGCCATTGCGTCGATATCCCAGTAGTCGGTCTTGATCACGTTGTCGAGTATCTCGGCGCATCCGCTCTGCTTGGATATGATCGATGGGCATCCCATCTGCATGGCTTCGAGGGGCGAAATGCCGAACGGTTCGGAAACGGAGGGCATCACATAGACGTCGCTGGCCTTGAGCATCTCGTAGACCTGTTTGCCGCGCTGGAATCCGGGGAAGTGGAAGCGGTCGGCTATGCCGCGCTCGGCGGCGAGCTGTATCATCTTGTCCATCATGTCGCCTGAGCCTGCCATGACGAAGCGCACGTTGTGATTGTTCTTTAGCACTTTGGCGGCGGCTTCGACGAAGTATTCGGGGCCTTTCTGCATGGTGATGCGTCCGAGGAAGGTGATCACCTTGTCCTTCGACTTGTGTTCGGGCACGTCCTTCTGCTCGTCGGTGAGCGGTGTGACGGCGTTGTGGACGGTGGTCACTTTTGCGGGGTCAACTCCGTAGTTGTTGATGACGATGTCGCGTGTGTGGTTGCTGACGGTGATGATGTGGTCGGCGTGGTTCATGCCGTCCTTCTCTATGCCGAACACCGTCGGGTTGGGCTTGCCTCTGGAGCGGTCAAACTCGGTGGCGTGGACATGGATCACCATCGGCTTTCCGGTCACCTGCTTGGCGTGGATGCCTGCGGGATATGTCAGCCAGTCGTGGGAGTGGATTATGTCGAAGTCGAGCGTGCGGGCCACGACGCCTGCCACGATGGAGTAGTTGTTGATCTCCTCGAGGAGGTTGTCGGGGTAGCGTCCGGAGAATTCGAGCGCGCCGAGGTCGTTGGTGCGCATGTAGTTGAAGTCGGCGTAGATGTGGTCGCGCAGACGGAAGTAGAGGTCGGGATCCATCAGTCGGCCTATGCGCTGCTCGACGTAGTCGCGGTTGACGTCGCGCCATGCGATTGGCACCTGCGATGCGCCGATGATGTGGGCGAACGTCTTGTCTTCGTCGCCGAAGGGTTTGGGTATGACGAATGTGATGTCCATGTCGCCACACTCCCACATTCCTTTGGTGAGTCCGTAGCTGGCGGTGCCGAGTCCGCCGAGGATATGGGGCGGGAATTCCCACCCGAACATTAGAGCTTTCATGGAGCGTTGTAGGGTTTACAGATTGAATTTTTTGAGTGTGGTGAGCGTGCGGAGTATCTCGGCTATGTTGGTGACATGGCTGATGGCTCCTCGGCCGGAGAATGGCGGGTTGCCGTCGTAGAGCTGCGAGAGCGATCCGATGCACTGGTTGGTCATCTCGTCTTCGTAGCCGATGAGCATGCGGTCGAGATAGCCCACTCCGCTGACTCCGAACACGCGCAGATAGGCGTCGGCGTAGAATCCGAAGAGCCATGGGCGTGCGGGGCCGTTGTGGAGCGCCATCTCGCGTTCTTCAGGCGATCCGAGATAGAAGGGACGGTAGCCGAAGCTTTTCGGCGAGAGCGTGCGCAGTCCTTTGGGGGTGAGCAGCTCGCGGGTCACCACGTCGAGCACTCCCTTGCGCTGGCGGCGGTCGAGCGGCGAGTAGTCAAGTCCGATGGCCACGGCCATGTTGGGACGCACCGATGGATCGGCATACGTGCCGTTGACGTAGTCGTAGAGATAGCCGTAGTCGTTGAGGAAGGTGTCGATGAACGACTGTTTGAGCTTTTCGGCCGTCGACACCCAGAGCTGACGCTGCGGGGCGTCGGCCTCGGGCAGCTCTTCGGTGAGCGATGCGCACCACATCAGGGCGTTGTACCATAAGGCGTTGAATTCGACCATGTAGCCTGAACGCGGAACGAGCGGGCGTCCGTAGAGCGAGGCGTTCATCCAGGTGACCGGTGTGGCTGTGCCGATGGAGTAGACCAGGCCGTTATCCTCCACCCGCAGGTTGGGGTGGCGGTTGGAGATGATATATTCCATGATCTCCTTCACGAGCGGGAGATAGCGTTTGATGGTGTCGTCTTTGCCGTAGGCTTTGGCATATTGCTGCAGAGCCCAGATACACCATAGCGGTATGTCGGGCAGGTCGATGCCTCCGATGCGCTGCGAGAGTTCGCCCGTGTTCATGAAGTGGACGAGCGCTTCCCGTCCGCTCTCCATGATGGCCTCGAAGTCTTCGCGGTGGTTGATGGCTATCGTGGCTCCGGGCAGTGCCATGAATGTGTTGCGGGCGAGTACTTTGCCCCAGGGATATCCCGAGAGCAGGAACATTCCGTCCTTGTCCTTGAAGTAGCACTGCTTGACGGCGTTTTTCAGACAGTTGAAGAACGAAGTGCGGCAGGTGCGGGTGGCTATCTCGGTCTCATACATCTTGCTGATGGAGCGTGGCGACACTTCGCTGACTCCGGCCGAGAATATGATCGATTCGCCTTTTTTTATCGGTATGTCGAAATATCCGGGCACCCACAGGTCCTCGGTGTAAGGCACGCCGCGCTCAAGATCCTTCAGGTACTCGAAGCCGTTGTACCAGTTGGGCTGATAGTGCCATTCGGGTTTGTGGTTAAACTGCATGTAGAGCCTCGGATAGCCTTGGTAGAGGCAGCAGCTGACTCCGTTGGGGGCGTCGTCGACCTGGGTGTTGATGGCGTCGTTGGCCATTACCAGGGCGTTGGCTTCGCGGAACGCAAGCATCGGGCGGAAGCGGAGTGTCGTGGGTGAATGTGCCTCGACGAGGGTGTATCTTACGAGAATGCGGTTTTCATGGGATATGAACATCTTCTCCTTGGTGAGGATCACGCCGCCCACGCGGTAAGTGGTGCGGGGCACGCTCTCGCAGTCAAATTCGCGTATGTATTTGTGGCCGTTTGGACTGTATACGCCGCCGCTGTAGCGGTGGAGTCCGAGATTGAACTCCGCTCCATGCTGTATGACGGTGCAGTCGAGCGACGACAGCAGTACGTGTGACGAATTGCCCATCTCCGGGATGGGTATCACGAGCATGCCGTGCTGTTTGCGGGTGTTGCAGTCTACCACAGAAGTGCAATGATAAGCACCTGACTGATTGGTGCGGAGCATTTCCTTCATCAGACTCTGCTCCAGATTAATCATGAGGTTTTTATCAAATTTCAAGTAGCTCATGTTATTGTATTGTTAAGGTAAAAATTTCAAGGGTATGATTTATTGAGCGAATGTAGCCAATTTTTTGATGAAGTGCAAATTTTTCTTGAATTTTGGCTGAAAAAACCCTTTATTATGCCGTCGACGGGTAGCCGTGGCGTCATTTTGTCGCTTTTGTGCCGGCAAAGCAAGGCTGTGGGGCGGCCGGTAGCCGCCGCAGCTGAAAGGCTATCATCAGAGCGGTGACGATGGTGGCCATCACGTCGCTCGACGGAAACGAGAGCCAAACGCCGTCGAGTCCGAGCCGGTCGGGCAGTGTCAGCAGGAGCGGTATGAGGAATATCACCTGGCGGGTGAGGCTGAGGAATATCGACTTCCCGGCTTTGCCGATCGACTGGAAGAAAGTTGTGGCCACGATCTGGAAGCCGACCGCCCAGAATGCGAGCAGCGACAAAGAGAGCGCTCGCGAGGTGACCGCTATCAGTGTCGGGTCGGTGGTGAATGCGCGGGCTATGAGTCCGGGCCATAGCAGCCCGAAGGCGCATCCGGCGGTCACTATGGCTGTGGCGGCTCCGGTGGCGAGCCAGTAGCATCGCTTCAGACGACCGTAGAGTCCGGCGCCATAATTGTAGCCGAGGATCGGCTGCATGCCCTGGCACAGTCCCACGACCACCATCACCAGCAGCGACGTGTAGGTGGTGAATATTCCAGAGGCCGCCACGGCGTTGTCGCTTCCGTGGGTATAGAGCGAGGTGTTGACTATCACGTTGATGGCGCTTCCGGCCAGATTGACGAGGCTCGGGGCGGCTCCGATGCTTATGATGCCGGCGATTATGCGCCAGCGCAGCCGGTAGATGCCGCGGGTGAAGCGCAGTGTGCTGTCGCGGCGCATGAAGTGGGCCATGACGAATATCATGGAGCATGTCATGGCTATGTCGGTGGCTATGGCCGCTCCCTTTATGCCCCAGTCGAATACGAATATGAATATAGGGTCGAGGATCACGTTGATGCCCGCTCCGATAAACATCGTGAGCATGGCGCGGGCCGGATAGCCCGATGCCCGCATGATGTTGTTGAAGCTGAACGATATGTTCATCACCATCATGCCCGGCAGCAGGCAGACCATGAAATCGCGCGCGTAGGGTAGCGTGGCCGGGCTGGCTCCGAAAGCGAGCAATATGTCGTCGAGAAAAATCCGGAAGAGGGTCAGATATACCAGAGCGTTGACGACGATCAGCACCAGCGCGTTGCCGAGCACGAGCTGCGCGCCGCGCCGGTCGGAGGCTCCGAGCATTATTGAAACGCGCGCGGATGCGCCCGCGCCTATCAGCACTCCGATGGCCGTCGACACGTTCATGACCGGAAACGTGATGGCGAGTCCGGCGATGGCCTCGGTGCCCACGCCCTGGCCTATGAATATGCGGTCGATCACATTATAGAGCGAAGTCACCACCATGCCCACCACCGCCGGCAGGCTGTAGCGCCACAGCAGCCGGGCTATGCTGCCGGTGGCGAGTCGGTCGAGGTTGCCTTCGGTAGGCGTGTCGTGTTCCATTGCGTTGGCAAATTTACTGAAAAATGGCGAAATGTTTGGCGGTTAGCTGAAAAATTGCTTACTTTGCACTCTGATTTACGGGCCTGTATGCAAAAGGCGTCGGGAAATGATGCGCCCGGAGCCGATATGAGAGCGTCAAGGCCGCGGCGTAAATCCAACCGCTTCAAATAATTAACAACGACTAAATAACACAAAAAGCCATGTCACAGATTTGTCAAATCACGGGCAAGAAAGCAATGGTGGGCAACAATGTGTCGCATTCGAAGCGCCGCACCAAGCGCAAATTCAATGTCAACCTCTTCCGCAAGAAGTTCTTCTGGGTTGAGGAGCAGATGTGGATTCAGCTGACTCTCTCGGCAGCAGGACTCCGCACCATCAACAAGAAGGGCCTTGACGCCGCTATCAAGGAAGCTGCTCAGAAGGGTTATTTAACGGAAATCAAATATTTAGCATTTTAATCGACGATGGCAAAGAAAGCTAAAGGCAATCGCGTGCAGGTAATACTCGAATGCACCGAACACAAGGCCAGCGGGATGCCCGGCACTTCGCGCTACATCACCACAAAGAACCGCAAGAACACTACCGAGCGCCTCGAACTCAAAAAGTACAATCCGATCCTCAAGAAAGTGACTGTACATAAGGAAATCAAATAATCGTAACACCACCAGGATATGGCAAAGAAAACCGTCGCAAGCCTTCAGAAAGGCGAAGGACGCACCTACAGCAAAGTGATTCGCGTTGTGAAGTCGCCCAAGACAGGCGCCTACACATTCCAGGAACAGATGGTGCCCAACGACGCCGTGAAGGACGCTCTCAAGTAAGCATTCCCCTCACCACGCGTATATAAGACAACGCAATCCTGCGACCGACCTCCGCAATGGAGCAACGCAGGCCTGCGCACTGAATAAAATCATAGAAGAGCGCTGAAAGTCAATCCGACTTCCGGCGCTCTTCCTGCGTATATGCGCCGCCGTGGGAATGGACAAGTGTTTCAGTCCCGTCGATGCTGTCGGGATAACGGGGGCATGGCAAAGATGTCGCGGATGCAAGCGGATGGCGAAAGCCGGAGAGGTACCATGGCAATGGGGATGATGCGGTAGACTCCGTCGTGTCGAGCTTACGCCGGGAGTGGATATGACAGACCCCGCCGGGACGCTTCGTGCGCGGCGGGGTCTGCTGTATGCGGTTTGTGGCAATAGCCGGTCAGAGGTAGCGGGCGAGCGACTGCTGCAGGGTGGTGATGTCGTCGACGCGCTCGGCGATCTCTCCGTTGGCCACGATAAACGTGGTGGGGAGCGCTGTCACATTGTATTTCAGAAGGTTTTCGGCCGACGCGGTCGATGGGTTGTAGACCGTGATCCAGGGCAGTGTTCTTGCAGCCTGTTTCCATACGTATTCGTCGGGGTCAACGCTGACCTGGTAGATGGTCATGCCGCGGTCGTGGAAAAGCTCGTAGGCCTTGTTGAGCTCGATATTGTAGGCCGGGGCTGCCTCGGCGCTGTAGACGGTGAAGTTGAGCACCACCACTTTGTTGGCGGCTGCGGCATCCGACAGTTTCTGCAGCTGTCCCTTGTCGTCGTAGAGCGATATGTCGATCAGCGGCACCTCTTCGGCTGTGACGGTCTGGGTGGCCGATGGCTGGCGCGACGACAGGAACAGGCGCTTCAGATAGGCTGTGCGCGGGTCGTTGGGGCGATACTGGTCGAAGGCGTTGGCCACGGCTCCGATGATGCGTATGTCGGTTTTGTTAGTCGGATCGTAGAGGGGCTTGCCGTTGAGTTTCTTGTTGAGGATGTAGTACGACACTATTCCGGCCGGATCGGCAAGCATGATTTTGGCCAGTTCGCGCTTGAGCACACTGTCGGTCTGTATGCCTTGGCCGCTGTTGCCTGCAAGGGCGGCCATGAGCTGGCGGTCTACCGACATGAGGCGCTGCGCTGCGTCGCTGCCGTCGAGCGTGTACTCCTTGTCGAAAGCGTCGGCGCGGCTCACCACGGTGACCGTCTCAATGCTGTCGATCGGGAAATAAAGGGTCTTGTCGGCCAGACGCAGGCGATAGATGTCGGGGTATCCGGCCGCCTTGTGCGATATGGTGAAGTTGCCCGATTTTGGGAGTTTCACGGAGTCGAGAGCATACCAGCGTCCGTTGGTCGACGCTTCAAGCAGGAGTGTCTGATCGTCGGCGCCCTCGATCTGGCCATTGACGGTCCACTCGTTTTTGCCCGTGCAGGCGGTCATGAGAGCCGCTGTAGCCATAAGGGCTATGCCATGTATTATTTTCATCATTGATATGGAATGTGTCTTTTGTTTCTCGAAATGTTATTTTCTGCAAATTTAGCTATAAATCACGAAATGTCGGCACCCCGCGCCTCAAAAAACGCATCGGACGTTTATCGTTTTATATATTGTTTCATATTGTTTTCGACATGCATGCCGCCTCGGCGGCGGGCGTGATGGGCGCGATCGTGGAGGGTCTGTCGGCAGCGATCTGAACGTTGTGATGTCTGAGCCGTAGGGCGGCGGAGCAAAATTGGAAAAAATTGCTTAAATTTGCGGTAACGTATGCTGGCGTTTGTCGGTGGCGGTGTGTGACGTGCGTCGCTGCCGACTGACGTTCAGGTAGTTTTGCTTATCACAGATCTGTTGCAATGGATTCTACGACTTTCCTGTTTATAATAGAGATGATCGGCACTGCGGCCGCCGCCATAAGCGGCATCCGTCTGGCAGCCAACAAGAGCTTCGACTGGTTCGGAGCCTATACCGTCGGTCTGGTGACAGCCATCGGAGGCGGAACCCTCCGTGATGTGCTCCTCGATATACCGCTGTTCTGGATGCAGTCGGCATGGTATCTTGCCGTGACAGCCATGTCGCTTGCCACGGTGATAATGTTGCGCCGGCAGCTCGTCAGATCCGACCGGATACTGTTTATATTCGACTCGATCGGTCTGGCTCTGTTCTGTGTCATAGGCATACAGAAGACCCTTGCCGCAGGCTATCCCATGTGGGGGGCGGCGGTGATGGGGGTCATCACGGGTGCTTTCGGCGGAGTGCTCCGCGACATACTCATCAATGAGGCGCCGCTGATATTCAGCAAGGATATATATGCCACGGCATGTCTGGCCGGTGCGCTGGTCTACTGGCTTGTGATGCTGCTCGGAGGAGGCTACGTGTGCCAGGGACTGGCATGTGCGGCCACCGTCATACTGCTCCGTGTGCTCGCCTTGCGCTACAATCTCGCGCTCCCCTCCCTGTCGGCAATACCTGTCAACAACAATAAATAATCGCGAAATGAGAATCAAAAGTCTGTTAGTGGCGGCTGCACTTATGGCCGCAGTGATGCCGGCGGGCGCCAAGCGTATTGCCGACCATGTGATTCTTATCGGTCTTGACGGATGGGGCGCCTACAGTGTGGAACGCGCCGATATGCCGCGCGTGAAGGCTGAGATGGAGCGCGGAAGCTGGACTCTGGCCAAGCGTTCGGTGTTCCCCTCGTCGAGCGCTCCCAACTGGGTGTCGATGTTCATGGGAGCGGGGCCGGAGCTGCACTGCTACACCGAATGGGGTTCGCAGACGCCTGAATTCCCTTCGCGACTGATCGGCGACAACGGCATATTCCCAACTGTGTTTCAGATCGCACGCCGGCAGATGCCGCAGGCCGAGATCGGATGTCTTTATGAGTGGGACGGCATAAAGCATCTTGTAGACACTCTCTCGCTGAGCTATCACGCCCTTGCTCCCGACTATGAGCGCAATCCCGAATTGCTCGCCGACATGGCAGCGGGGTTTATAAAGACAAAAAAACCGGTGCTGGCGGCCATCTGCTTCGACAATCCCGACCATTCGGGTCATACCGACGGACATGACACTCCGGGCTATTACGCCACACTGGCGCAGCTCGACGTGTATGTGGGCCGTGTCATCGACGCTCTCAAGGAGGCCGGCATCTATGAAAACACGGCTATCATACTCACATCCGACCATGGCGGTATCGACAAGGGTCACGGCGGACGCACCATGATGGAGATGGAAACCCCCTTTATCATTTTCGGCATGGGAGTGAAGAAGGCCGGGGAATTCAAGGAGAGCATGATGCAGTATGACGTTGCCTCGACCATCGCATGTCTGCTCGGTCTGGAGCAACCCCAGGTATGGGTGGGCCGCCCGATGAAGCAGGTGCTCGAAACCGAGTGATCAGGAGATACCATTGATTTTATGGAATAAGGCCTATGGGACCGCTTGATCCTATAGGCCTTTGCTGTATTTCCCGGTGTCGCTGTGCTCAGCGCTTGCGGGAGCGCATCCAGGCGTTGAGGCCTGTGGCCTCGTTGAGCTGCTGCAGTGTGATGTGCATGCGGTAGTTCCACGGATTGTGAGGATCGGCCGGATCGTTGATCTGTTCCGCGGCGGGATCCTCGCGGTGGAGCGCAGTGTCGTCGGCGGTGGCCAGCCAGTCCTGCAACGGTAGGATGACGAGCATCGACGGCGACTGCAGATGCATATCCACTATGCGGCGCGCCGTGTCGGGTTGGAGTATGCCGGGGGCTTCGCCCGACTCCCGGAGCACGCCGGTCCAGTAGCGCTGTGCGCGCTGGCGGTCCTGCTGCCACCAGAGCCGTAGCGGCGGCATGTCGTGGGTGGAGGTGGTGGCCACCGATGTGTAGGGGTATGAGGCCGTGTCGGCAAACTCGCGGTCGACGGCGTCGGGCATCCGCTGCACTTTAAGCGACAGGATGCGGAGCCGGTGGAGCACGTCGGGCACGCATGCCGGTATCATGCCGAGATCCTCTGCGCACGTGAGCATCGGGGTTGCGTCGATCAGCGGCGGCAGTTTCCATAGTGCCTGACGGCGCCAGAAGTCATCGTTGCGCACATAGTAGAAGTCGTGGTAGAGTGCGTCGTAGGCGCGTCGCTGCTCCTCGCTGAGAGCGCGGTAGGCGGCAGTGTGCGATCCGTCGATGCGCGGATGATAGGCTTCGGGCCGCTCGCTGTCGGGCAGAAACAGCACGTCGTCGATCAGCCCGAGCAGACGTTCGCGCATTGCGGCGTCGGGTCGTTCCTCGCAGGGCAGAGCATGGAAGTGGCAGAGCATGTCGCGCTGGGTCTGGAATCCCTGGCGCAGCAGATAGTGGCCCTGAGCCTGCGGGTCGGGCATGAGATATTGCTCGCGTATGTCGCCGGTGTATGCGCCGAACGTGTCGGACAGCACGCTGTCGGTGATCCATGGCGTGGCGTGGAGATGTTCGTCGAAGCCGAAGTTGTAGCTGTCGCGCATCTCGGCGGGTGTCAGCGGCAGTGCGGGGCTGAAAGTGCCGAGCAGGCCGTGGGTCTGCTGCGACGGAATCTGCCAGATGCGGAAAAATCCGAGTATATGGTCTATGCGGTAGGCGTCGAAGTAGTCGGCCATCTTGCCGAACCGTGCGCGCCACCACGCGAATCCGTCGCGGGCCATCGCCTGCCAGTTGTAGGTGGGGAATCCCCAGTTCTGACCCAGGCGGGCAAAGGGGTCGGGCGGTGCTCCGGCCGAGGTGTCGAGATTGAAGAGCTGGGGCCATTGCCATGCGTCGACGCTCGTGGGCGATATTCCGATAGGTATGTCGCCCTTGAGGCATATCCCTTTGAGGTGGCAGTAGTCGCGCACGTGGCGCAGCTGCCGGTCGAGATGATACTGCACGAAGTAGTGCAGGCCGATTTCCCGCTCGTGTTGTTTTGCGAGGCGCTTTATGAGTGTGGGGTGAAACCGTGCGTATTCGCCCCACTGGCGGTAGTCGGGCGTGTGGTGCAGGTCGCGCAGGGTGCAGTAGGCGGCGTATGGGAGCAGCCATGTGGAGTTGCGGCTCACGAAGTCGCGGTATTCGGCTGTGGCGCGGGTGGCTTCCCCCTCCATCTCGTAGAGCCGGCGGGCGTAATCGAGTTTCAGCCGCAGCGCTCCGGCGTAGTCGGCGGCCGGGAGTGCGTTGAGCGTGGCGGCGCGGCGGCGCATTTCAGCGGTGGCTTCCGCATCGTTGAGCGATCCCATGGCCTCCGGCCGGAGATACACCGGATTGAGCGCGAATGTCGATATGGCGTTGTAGGGATATGCGTCGCCGGCGTCATACGCCTTTGTGGTGTCGTTGACCGGGAGTATCTGTATGATGCTCTGTCCGGTGGCGGCGGCCCAGTCGGCCAGTGGCATCAGGTCGTAGAAGTCGCCTATGCCGTAGTCGTCGGGCGAACGCAGGGAAAATACCGGCACGGCGGTGCCCGATGCTTTCCAGAGCGGCATCGGGTCGGTGTAGGGGGAAAGCTCTACGATCCGGCTGAAGCTGTCGCTGTCGGGGGCGTCGGGCAAGCGGAGATTGTCGCCCGCGGGCCATGCGACGGATGCATCGCGCCCTATGGATATGATCTTGAACTCTGCACTGCGTGCCTGCTCTGCCGTGAGGTCGAGCGTGGCGCGCCATAGCGGAAACGATGAGTCGTCGAGCGGCAGGGCGGATTCGGGATTCCACCGGCCGAGCTGCGGCAGATTGCCCGATATGGCCAGGCGCCGCGACGGATCGATGGTTGGAGCCTCTATGGTCAGGGTGAGGTTGCCCGCCATGTCGTTGCGGGGGTGTGTCGGACGCCGGTTGACGACGTCGCGCAGCAGCGAGGAGTAGAACGGGGCGTCGGCCGGACGGTCGTGCCACCGGTCTTCGACCGACAGCGGCCCTCCCTGCAGCGCTATGGTGCGTGGCAAGCCCCATTCGGTGCGCACCGGCAGGCTGACGCCGTCGCACATCAGCAGGTAGGAGTAGCTCAGCGAGGCCGGAGCTTCGATTTCGGCTTCGGCCGTCCAGTGGCCGTCGCCGGTGTGGGTCATGATGAGTGCGGCGCCGGGGGAACCGTTGCCCAGTGCGGGGCAGTTGCCGCTGACAGCTATCTGCTCGCCCCACCGGGTGTGGTAGTGGATGTGGAATCTTACTTTCATGGCCTCATCCGCATTTAGAGGTGCCGCACGATGTGCATATCAGGCAGCCTTCCTGATAGATGAGGGTTTCCTGGCCGCAGTTGGGGCAGGTCTGACCCGAGGCTTTCATGCCGTTGGGGAGATATTTCTTCAGGGCGCGTTCCACACCCATTTTCCATGTGTTGATCGACTGTGAGTTGAGCTCCAGTCCGCCGACGAGTTTGATCACCTGGTCGATAGGCATGTCGTAGCGCAGCACGCCCGATATCAGTTTGGCGTAGTTCCAGTATTCGGGATTGAACTTGTCCGACAGTCCCTCGATTGTGGTCTTGTAGCCGCGCTTGTTGATAAACTGGAAGTCGTAGCGCTTGTTGCCCTTTTCGTCGACAGCCTTTATGATCTTGCCTTTGGTCACCGACTTGGGGCAGAAAATGCCGTCATCGTCGTCGGCCAGGCCGGTGAATATCTCGTAGGGGCGTCCGTTCATCAGACCCACGAAGGCGATCCATTTTTCTTTGTTGTTCTGGAATCTCACCACGTCGGCCTCCAGCTCCATCGGGCGCTTGGCCGCGTGGGGCACATGTGTGGCAGCTCCCGCCGTGTCTTTCTTTTTGTCGATGGATACGAGCACACCCGATCGCGAGCCGTCGCGGTAGACGGTGCATCCCTTGCATCCCGAGCGCCATGCCTCTACGTAAAGCTGGTTGACGAGGCTCTCGCTCACGTCCGACGGCAGATTGATGGTCACCGATATGCTGTGGTCCACCCACTTCTGGATGCGTCCCTGCATCCTCACCTTCTCAAGCCAGTCGACATCGTTCGAAGTCGCCTTCCAGTAGGGCGAGCGGACCGTTATTTCGTCGAGCTGCTCCTGTGTGTAGTCCTGACGCACCTCTATGCCGGCGGCCTGCATCCATGTGAGGAATTTGGGATGATACACGATGTATTCCTCGAAGGCGTCACCGCTGTCGTCGACGAAGTCCACCCTGACGTCGGTGTCGTTGGGGTTCACCTTGCGGCGGCGCTTGTAGACGGGCATGAACACCGGCTCGATGCCCGATGTGGTCTGCGTCATGAGGCTTGTGGTGCCTGTGGGCGCTATGGTCAGGCATGCTATGTTGCGCCGTCCGTGCTTGGCCATGTCGGCGTAGAGCTGCGGATCGGCCTCTTTCAGGCGCATTATGTAGGGGTTGTTTTTCTCGCGTTCGGTGTCGTAGATCTCGAATGCTCCGCGCTGGCGGGCCAGTTCCACCGATGCGCGGTAGGCGGCCAGGGCGAGCGAGCGGTGCACGAGTTCGGAGAAGTCGGTCGCTTCAGGGGTGCCGTAGCGCAGACCCAGCGCGGCGAGCATGTCGCCTTCGCCGGTGGTGCCCACTCCGGTGCGTCGGCCCATGAGGGTCTTGCGGCGTATCTTCTGCCACAGGGCAAGCTCGGTCTGCTTCACCTCGGCTGTTTCGGGGTCTGATGCGATCTTCTCGATTATGGCGTCGATCTTCTCGGCCTCAAGGTCGATTATGTCGTCCATGATGCGCTGTGCGGCGCCCACGTGTGCCGCAAACTTGTCGAAGTCGAATCGTGCGTGGTCGGTGAACGGGCCGTCGACATACGAGTAGAGGTTGATGGCCAGCAGGCGGCAGCTGTCGTAGGGGCAGAGGGGTATCTCTCCGCATGGATTGGTGGAGATGGTGCGGAAGCCGAGGTCGGCATAGCAGTCGGGCACCGACTCGCGTATGATGGTGTCCCAGAAGAGCACTCCCGGCTCGGCCGATTTCCAGGCGTTGTGCACTATCTTGTTCCAGAGCCGGGCGGCATCCACCTGATGTGTAATCTCCGGATCGGGGGAGTCGGTGGGGAAGCTCTGGCAATAGGTGGTGCCGTCGATGGCGGCCTGCATGAAGGCGTCGTCGATGCGCACCGACACGTTGGCGCCGGTCACCTTGCCTTCGGTCATCTTGGCGTCGATGAATTTCTCCGAGTCGGGATGCTTGATGCTGACAGTCAGCATCAGGGCGCCGCGTCGGCCGTCCTGGGCCACCTCGCGGGTGGAGTTGCTGTAGCGTTCCATGAACGGCACGAGACCCGTCGAGGTCAGCGCCGAGTTTTTCACCGGCGTGCCCTTGGGACGTATGTGGGTGAGGTCGTGTCCGACACCGCCGCGGCGTTTCATGAGCTGCACCTGCTCCTCGTCGATCTTGATGACGCCGCCGTAGCTGTCGGGATTGCCGTCGAGGCCTATCACGAAGCAGTTGCTCAGCGATGCCACCTGATAGTTGTTGCCGATGCCTGTCATGGGGCTGCCCTGGGGCACTATGTAGCGGAAATGGTCGAGAAGTTCGGTCACGCGCTCGTGCTGCATCGGCTCGGGATATTTGTTCTCGATGCGCACGATCTCGTCGGCCAGACGACGGTGCATGTCGGCCGGAGTGCGTTCATAGATATTGCCGTAGGAGTCTTTGAGCGCATATTTGCTGACCCATACGCGGGCGGCAAGCTCATCGCCGCCGAAATATTCAAGGGTGGCCTCATAGGCCTCGTCGTAGGTGTAGGTGTTCTTTTCCACTGCTTGAGGGGGTTGTGTTTTTTAGGTCTGCAAAGTTACGAAATAATTGAGTAACTTTGCAGACAAAAAGATGCTTATGCCTACAGATACATTTTTCACACGGCGCCGCACTGTGCGCCGTTATTCCGACCGTCAGCTGTCCGACGACACTCTGCGCGAGCTGTTCGAAGAGGCTTCCCATGCCCCCACCACCGGCAATATGCAGCTCTATTCGGCGGTGGTCACGCGGTCGGCCGAAATGAAGCGCCGGCTGGCTCCGATGCACTTCGGGCAGCCGCAGCTTCAGGGATGTCAGGCGGCGGTCACGGTGTGCGCCGATCTGCGCCGCTTCACGCGCTGGTGTGAGATTTCCGGCGCCGAAGCCGGATTCGACAATCTGCAGATGTTTTTCGCCGGTGTGCTCGATGCGGCGATGTTCGCACAGCAGCTGTGCACGGCGGCCGAAGGCCGCGGGCTGGGCACATGCTATCTCGGCACCACTACCTATAATGCTCCCGAAATAGCCGAGGCTCTGTCGCTGCCGCAGCTCGTGGTGCCCGTCACCACGGTGACCGTCGGCTATCCCGACGAGTGTCCCGCCGATCCCGGACGCCTGCCTGTCGAGGCCATAATGCATCAGGAGAGCTACGAGGACTTCTCCGATTCCCGTCTCCGCGAACTGTATGCTGCCAAGGAGGCCCGCGAGGATTCGCGGCGGTTCGTCGAGGAAAACTCGCTTGAGAATCTCGCGCAGGTATTCGCCCGGGTGCGCTATCCGCGGGAGTCTAACGAACGCTTCTCGGAGTCGTTTGCGGCTTTTATACGCAAGGCCGGCATCAATTTCTGAACATCACTAACGCACATACACCGACAATGAAACGTCAGGATTTTGAAATAATGGCGCCCGTGGGTTCCTATGAGTCGCTTCAGGCGGCCATCAGGGCCGGAGCCGACGCCGTCTACTTCGGAGTGGAGGGGCTCAACATGCGTTCGCGGTCGAGCGCCAATTTCACTCTCGACGATCTCCGCCGCATAGCATCGCTCTGCTCTCATGCGGGGGTGAAGACATATCTTACCGTCAACACTATCATCTACGACGACGACATACCGCTGCTCCACGATATTGTCGACGCTGCGGCCCAGGCGGGCATCTCGGCCATAATTGCGGCCGATCCGGCGGCCATATCCTGCGCCCGGAGCAAGGGCGTGGAGGTGCATATCTCCACGCAGGCCAATATTTCCAACATCGAGGCGGTGGAGATGTATGCGCAGTGGGCCGACGTTGTCGTTCTCGCCCGTGAACTGTCGCTCGACCGCGTGGAGGCCATCTACCGCGAGATCTGCTCGCGACCTGTGCTCGGCCCGTCGGGCAAGCCGGTGCGTATCGAGATGTTCTGCCACGGGGCGCTCTGCATGGCTGTCAGCGGCAAGTGCTACCTGAGCCTGCATGAGATGAATTCGTCGGCCAACCGGGGGGCATGCACCCAGATATGCCGCCGGTCATACACGGTCACCGACCGCGAGACAGGCGACCAGCTCGACATCGAAAACCAGTATATCATGTCGCCCAAGGATCTGTGTACGATCGGCTTTCTCGACCGTCTGGCCGATGCGGGCGTGAGGGTGCTGAAAATCGAGGGACGCGCCCGCGGACCCGAATACGTGGCCACCGTGGTCAGTGCCTACGACCGCGCGCTGCGCGCGCTGTGCGGCGAGGGAGTCTACGACCGGACGCTGGTCGACTCTCTGACAGCCGATCTCCGCAAGGTGTTCAACCGCGATTTCTGGGACGGCTATTATCTCGGCCGGCGTCTGGGAGAGTGGTCGGGCAAGTATGGTTCGTCGGCCACGCGTGTCAAGCATTATGCGGCCAAGGCGGTGAAGTGGTTCCCGCGCATCGGTGTAGGGGAGTTCATAATGGAGGCAGGCGAGCTGTGTGTCGGCGACGAGATCGTCATCACCGGGCCTGCCACGGGAGCGCTGATCACCACCGTGAGCGAGATCCGCGTCGATCTCCGGCCGGTCGATAAAACGGTCAAGGGAGAGGCATTCTCCATCCCTCTCCCTTCCCGTGTCAGGCCTTCCGACCGTCTGTATGTATGGCGTCAAACCGCTATGGCTGCGGCCAGCGGCGAAAAGTGACACCTGTCGATATCCGTCAGTATATCCGCCCTGCGATCACTGCCGCACGCTCTTTCCCTGCGGAGGCTGCGCGCTCAAGCATGGCGAGCATGACCGATTCGCTCGCCTCGGCCGACTGTGTGTAGCAGGCGGCCATCTCCGGATCGCTGCCTGCATATAGCCCGGCCAGTGTCCGGCGGCCGGCGGCGTGCGTGATCAGGCGTGCGGTCAGTCCGCGTTCGGCGTCGCTGAGCGACTCGGGAGTGTCTATGGCTATGATCTCTCCGTCGTCGGATACCACGGTGATGTATGGCGCCGCACTGGCTGCGGTCTGTGCTGCCGCAGCTCTCGCCGTCACGGCCAGCGCCTCGCGGTTGTCGGGGGTGAGCAGTCCGGGAGTTGATCGGCCAAGGCGTCTTCTGAGGGCGTTGTCGGCCAGTATTTCCGATATGATTGCGTCTATTGAGATTCCTGTCATTGTCTGGGGGCTTAATTGTTTCTGGAGCTGTTGGTGATGTATTCTCTGTCAGGTGATCGGTTCTGTGCGTCGCAGGGAGCGTCGCCGCTGTCTTATCCGCTGATATAGCCTCAGGGCGGTCGATGGCTCGATGAAGAAGCCCGATGCGCCTCCGGCAAGCACGTGGGCGAGTGCTTCGCCGCGCCCTATTCCGCGTTTCTGTTGCAGCAGAGCCACCTTGCGCTCGATCTCTTCGCGGCGGCTCGCGGTCGACGGATGTTCGCGACGTCGGCGACGGGAGCTGAGCGGTGGTCGGTGAAGATGGCGCATGGCTTGTTCATGGCTTAGATAATACGACGGCGCCGGCATCCGCGAGGCCTTCAGGGCTATCTCGGCGGCAGTGAGCGAGCCGCCGTGGGCCGACTCTATCACCGTGCGGCAGGCGGCTATGAAGTCGCGGTCGCGCGGCGATAGAGTCTGATCCTTGGGTCGGTGTGTGGTTGGCATAGTCTTGAACGTGTGAAAAAGGTGTAAAGGGTGTGTGGTTGTGATGTCGGGTGATGCAAAGTTACGTCACGGCATGGGCGATAATCCGACACTACCGTGTTAAAACAGATAAATAAGTGTAGCCGATGTGATGTTTTTTCTTGCTTGTCAGGCGTAGGTCTCTGTTCTTGTTTCGCTTTGTATGCCGTCGATGAGGCGGTTGCGCGAGTCGACAAATGTAGCGAATGCCTCTATCAGGTCTATCAGTGCGGTGGTGGCGTTTCGTGTGCGGGCGTCGTAGAGGGCGGCCGAAGTGTTGCCGGTGGTGTCGCGTCCCTGCAGCGAGCTGTTCACTCCCGAGATCTGTTCGAGCATCGAGGTCTGGATCTGTAGCATCTGTTGGGCGCCGCAGTCGCCCGACGTGGTGAGCTGCCGTGGTTCCGACGAGCGTTCCGACGGTTTGAAGGGCACTATGGCGCCGGGTCGGCTCCACAGATCGGCCAGATCGGCCCAGCTGAGGTCGGACGGAAGCCGGTCGGTGGGGAAGAGCAGCACCCCCTTGGCCGATACGCTCATGATCTTTTCCATCAGCGTGATCATGCGGTTGATGATGCGTTGCTGATCCACTACATCCTCCACAAAGGAGTGGATCTCGCCGTCGGTCAGCGGATACATCTTTATGGCGAACGGATGCCGCCCGTGAGGCCACGGGGAGTCGTATTCGGCCATGACCGTGCCGTCGGGGGCTATCCACCGGCAGTGCCACCGCAGGGTGTCGCAGCGCTTCCAGCTGATGGGTCGGTGTGTGTTGTCCGGTTTGGTAGCGGTGCGGTGTGATTTGCGGCGGCGGTTTATGCGACGGAGTTTGGCTTCCTCCTCCGGATCTACTGCAAACGCCGACCCGCTCTCCGGGTCATAGCAGCGTGTGATGCTGCGTGTTTCGAGTGTCCATAGCTCCACGGCTCTGCACCGGCCGGGCGATGAGGGGCGCATCATCTCCTCTATGGCTTCGGAACTGTAGCCGGTGTCGCTTCGGCCAGCTCGGTTTATGTCAGGGTTTAGATATATCCGCTCTATTGCACGGCGTCGGGCGGTGTCGTGGCGTCCGAGTCTGACGGTCAGCTCCCGAAGGCTCATCTCGTGGATCATCCCTGCTACCTCTATGTCGGCGCCGCGCGGATCGAGGTAGCGGTTGACGAAGAAGCGTTCGGGACTGACATTGTCCACCCACACCCCCTCGCCGTCGAGCCGTTTCTCCGCCACCACGCGCTGCACCGCGCAACCCGATATCAGGAATTCCTCAAGCATTCTCGCATCCATCTCGCGCAGGCTGTTGCGGCGGGCAGTCGCGGCGTCGGTGCCGCAGTCATTCTGGCAGAAGTCACGCCGGTAAAGTCCCACTACGCTTTTCACGAGCTGCCTTATGAGATTGTTTGTCATCGGTCGTTCGCCTCCGTTTCCGGCTGCCTCGCCTTCGCTGACGGTCAGCCCCGACGGGAGTCTGACCGGATCCGACCACTGGTCGCCGTAGGTGTAGCGTTTCAGCCGCCGGCGCTGTTCGCGCAGCGTGCTTCCGGCCATCCATGCCGTCGCAGCGAGTTTCAGTGCGTTTTCGTCGTTATGCATTGTCATCATTTTTTAATTACAACATTCGGCGAGAGAGTGGAGCATGGCCGCGGTGAGCAGATATTCTCCGTCGGGTGGCATCACTACGGCCGTTATACGCTCGGCCGCGGGTCTGTCGCCGTCATAATCGCCATATAGGGTCAGATGCCCTCCGCCGTGATCCACGGCCACCGGTCGGCATCGCCCGGCGCGGCCGTAGGGGTTGCCTTGGTCGGCGGCCGCCTCGTTCTCCGGAGTGGTCATGAGTGCGTCGGCTCTCCATCCGCGCAGCCTCACGGTGGCGGCTCTTATGGCGCGTGCCGGCATATACAGGTCGCAGCTCGAATGGTCGTCGGCGCGTGCGGCGAGTGTGGCCGTGGTCGTGCAGTCGGTAAGCGGCAGATCAGCCGCGTCGGCGTCGGTCATCATCTCTTCGTAGCGCATCCGCAATGTGGTTCGAAGCCATTGGTCGGCCACCGGGGCGTCCTCGCGCGTTATCTCGGTCTCTCCGTCTGCGTCGCCCGAAGGCTCCATGCAGCGCGCGAGTCTCACGCGCTGCAGGAGTTCATCTTCGGTCAGTCTGATCGTGACTGCCATAGGTCAGACGCTGCGGGTCACTCTGACGTGCGACTTCGGATGGCGCAGAGCCAGACAACTCGCTTCGGTGGCTACCACGGCTTCGGTGTTGCGCTGTCCCGATTTGCGCAGGTCGAGGCGCTCCACCTTGAAGGGTACGTGCACGTACTTCACCAGATACTCGGGGTCGATCACCAGGCCGTCGTACTCATGGCCGCACTGGTCGAACACTTCGGCATGGATCACGTAGAGCGAGCCGAACTTCGAGCGTATCTCCGAGAAGTCTATCCCCCAGTGGGTCACCTTGTCGGAGGCCTGCGCCACGCGGGTGTAGCTGATCTTGTTGAGGAGGGCTGTCAGTTCGCTTCCGGCCAGCAGCACTTTGCGTCCCGAGCCGGCGTTGGTGCCTGTGAACGCGCTCTTCATCAGGTCTATCAGAGTATTCTCGTTGATGGTCGTATAGCTGAAGTCGCTTCCGGCCTGGTTCCAGATGCCGCCGGTGAAGAGCACTTCGTCGGAGCGCAGCGGGTCGGTCACTCTGGCTTTGGTGCCGAATAGGAAGCTTTTCTCCATGCCCAGCCGCATGTCCATGATCGCTACCTCCTCCTGGTCGCTGAAAGTCCACCCGGTTTCCTTGGCGCTCTGGCGGGCGAGAATGCTCTGTTCCACTTGAGCCTTAAATATTTGACAGTAGTTTCGGGCTTTGCGCGGAAGGGCTTCGAACTGAGGCGTCTGCACATCGAGCTCGGCTGCGGCGCGTCCCATTCTGACGAGGGTCTTGCCGTTGATCTCTTCGTCGGTTTCGCCGCTCTCTCCGGCGTTGACGGCTATCACGTGAAGTCCCTGACCGCCTTCGCCGCGCCCCACCACGTAGAGCACCAGCGCCGGAGCCGCTTCGCCGGAGCTGTCGGCCACACCCTTGGCACCCATCACCATTATAGTGTCGGTCGGGGCGAAGATGTTGTCGTTGTCGGTAGCTATCTCATACACCGTGCGGCCGCTGCCGTGCTGGTCGTTGAGCGCTTTCAGGTCGCCTATGCCGCGGGCGCTCTGGGCCTTGGTGTCGACCGAATAGTAGTCGACCACCATCGACGCGGCGCGGCGGGCGCCTATCATGCGCGAGATCTGGTCGACAGGAGTGGCCATCGGTCTGACGCGCGCCACGCGGCTGTCTACGTCGTTGCGAAGCAGATCGCCCGAGACTTCGCGGATGTTCACGGTGGTCAGCGGGCCGTCGGCCACGTGGGTGCCTCCGGCCATGCCGTCGGCTTTCACAGAAATTTCTCCCATAATTGTTCTTGGATTTAGTCGTATTATTAAATAGGTGTGTTTTGTTTTTGGCAGAGATCGTGATGCCGTCAGGTCAGTCCCATGCCGTAGGTCGTATGCGGGTCAGGAATTCGTTGTCAATCTCCAGTCGGCTCTGTCGCTCCTCCTCGGCGTCGGTCAGATGACGGTCCTCCCACATCGAGCGGTGGCTCCGGTGCTGTAGCTGTTTTCTCTCCTCCTCGGCTCCCTCACGGCGTCCGCGTTCATATCCCTTGCTCTCGGCCTCGGCTATCATCCTTACCACCTCGGCGAGTTTCATGTCGCCGGTCGTCGGTGTGGCCTCTGTGCCCGGTGCGACTCCGTCAGCCTCGGGTGGAGTGCTGTCGGCGGGCGGATTCTCGTTGTCGGTTGGTTGCGGTTCTGTCAGCTGCAGGCTCTCCCCTGTGGCCTTGGCCTGTTCTTCGGTCTGTTCTTCTTTCATAGTCGTTCGTGGTGTTGTGTTGTTATGCGTTGACAATGCAAAATTACTCCACGTCGACCCCCTTTTCTCTGCGCGTTTGTCGCGTCTGTCGGTTCTCGGTCGATCCCTTGCAGCGGGTCATGATTGGGTTCACGGAAGCTCCGGGATCACCTGCTTCACCTCCTTGAACCAATACTCCCGCCCGTTGTCGAGTATCAGCCGCCCGGTGCGTTCCACCCGGGCTATGCCGGCTCTGAACACTTCGCCGCTCGCCGCATCCTCCCACAGATGCCGGCCCTCGCGGCGCCACAGCCTCGCGGCGTAGCTCCGCTCTATCTCGTCGGCACCGGCAGGGAGCATGGCCGTCAGCCGCGCCACGCGCTCCACCAGAAGCCGGGCTGTTGCGGCCGTATCATACTCCTCCCCTGTGAGCTGACGCATGCTCACCGGATTGGGGGCATCGCTCCGCCACACGCTCTGATTTACATTAAGCCCTATTCCGGCTATGGCGCGGCTTATGCGTCCGCCCTCGAGTCCGCATTCTATCAGTATGCCCGCTATCTTCTGTTGGCCGACGTAGATGTCGTTGGGCCACTTCACTTCGGCCTGAACCCCTGTCAGCTCGGCGACCACACCGGCCGTGGCTATCGCCACAGCTTCCGACACCATGAACTGCTCGCGGGCCTCAACACCCTCCGGACGCAGCATCACCGACAGTGTCACGTTCTGTCCCGCCTCGCTCTCCCAGCTGTTGCCGCGCTGTCCGCGTCCGGCAGTCTGGCGCCGCGCCATGATGGCGTAGCCGTGGGGCAGCGCTTCGCGGCGGTCGGTCTCGGTCATGACGCTGTTGGTCGAGCCGGCCTCGTCCATGATGGTCAGCAGTGCCTGATGTGTGCTGTCGCCGGCGGACGGGCCGGCGCTTTGAGCGCTCTTTGCGTGTCGGTATGATTCGTGCATTTTCTACGTTGAATGAATTGTATTATATATGCAAAATTACGGAAAAATTACAATTTTCAAGAATTGACTGTTAAAATCGGAGAATTTATCGCTGTGTCCTTGCGAGATTTATTAAAAACGATTAAATTTGCGCTTTGATAATTTTCGTTGACACATTTTCACGTCTCTCTGTAGCCGGGTGTCGCGGAAGTTTCGCTCCGCTCCGTCGCTGACGGCAAGGAGCACGGATTCAGCCGCGTGACGCGGATTCCGGTGTTGACCAGTATTGACAGTCACATATTGTATAATTATTTTTTAGTATGAAAAAGTTGTTTTTGTTACTCATGACCGTGGCTATGTTTGCGGTTGCTTCCGCCCAGGAACGCACCGTGACGGGTCAGGTCATCTACGCCGGCGACGGCGAGCCTCTTGTAGGCGCCTCTGTCCTTCCGATAGGAGGGGGCGTGGGATGCTCCACCGACATCGACGGTAATTTTACACTTAAAGTCGGTGCCAATGTGAAGCGGCTCAAAGTCAGCTACGTCGGCATGAAGACTGCTGAAGTCGACATCACATCCGACAAGATGATCATCAAGCTCGACGATGCCGAAAACCGACTCGACGAAGTCATGGTCGTGGCCTACGGTACAGCCACTAAGGAGGCATTCACCGGATCGGCCGCCGTCATCGACGCTTCGCAGATCGAGAAGTCGCAGGTCAGCAACGCGCTCAACGCCCTTAACTCGAAAGTGGCCGGAGTGCAGCTCACCAATGCTTCAGGAGCTCCCGGCACCACCACACCCACTATCCGTATCCGTGGTATCTCTTCGATCAACGCCGGCAACGCGCCGCTCGTGATCGTCGACGGAGCACCCTTCTCGGGCGATATGAACACCATCAACTCGCAGGATATAGCATCGATGACTGTGCTTAAGGATGCTGCTTCCAACGCGCTCTATGGTGCCCGCGGTGCCAACGGTGTCATCCTCATCACCACCAAAAAAGGACAGCTCGGAACGGGTGCCACTGTGACAGTCGACGCCAAATGGGGCGCCAACACACGTGCCACACAGGACTACGACCTCATCAAGGATCCCCGTCAGTACTACGAGGTCTACTACAGCTCCCTCAACCGCTACGCGATGGACAAGATGCAGCTCAGCTCGCAGGCGGCCTACCAGTGGGCCAACCAGAACCTCACCGCAGCCAACGACTACGGTCTCTGGTATCAGACCTACACCGCACCTCAGGGACAGTATCTCGTGGGTGAGAACGGTAAGTTCAACCCCGCCGCAACAAAAGGCTACATGCGCTCGTATCGCGGTGAGGAATACTGGATGGAGCCCGACAACTGGCTCGACGCTTCATATAAGAACAGCCTCCGTCAGGAGTACAACATGAGCGTGAGCAACGGCACCGACCAGACCTCATTCTATGCATCGGCCGGATTCCTCAACAACGAAGGTATCACACCAAACACCGGATTCAAACGCTTCACCGGGCGACTCTCGGCCGACACACAGGCCAAGTCGTGGCTCAAACTCGGCGGAAGCATGAGCTACACACACTACTCCGCATCGCGCATGTCGGAGGACGGAACGAGCAACTCGTCGGGCAACATATTCGCTGCAGCCACCGAGGTAGCTCCCATCTACCCCCTCTTCATCCGCAACGGACAGAAGGACATCATTATCGACCAGAACGGCATCAAGCGCTATGACTACGGCGACGGAGAGAACGCCGGACTCCAGCGTCCCGTGTTCGGACAGTCCAACGCTATCTCCAGCACTATTCTCGATACCAACAAATACAACGGCAACGCTCTCAGCGGCTCAGGTTTCGTGGAAATCCGCTTCCTCAAGGACTTCAAGTTTACATCCAACAACTCGGTTGACTACAACGAAACACGCTACAGCTCTATCACCAACCCCTACTACGGAGGATACGCTTCATCCAACGGTATAGTCACCAAGACCTCCACCCACCGTCTGAGCACCACATTCCAGCAGCTCCTCAACTGGAACCACATGTTCAACGGCGTGCACGAAGTGACCGCCCTCGTTGGCCACGAGTTCTATCAGGATAAGTACAACTACCTCTCGGCCAACCGCTCGAATATGTTTGATCCCTCCAACGACGAACTCGATGGAGCTATCCTCTCGGGTGAGTCTGGATCTTACCGCACCTACTACAACAACGAAGGCTGGCTCTTCCGCGGACAGTACAACTACGCTCAGAAATACTTCGGATCGGTTTCGTTCCGTCGCGACGCTTCATCGCGCTTCCACCCCGACAACCGCTGGGGCAACTTCTGGAGTGCCGGCGGAGCATGGATCATATCCAAGGAAAGCTTCTTCGACGTTTCGTGGGTCGACATGCTGAAAATCAAGTTCTCTTACGGTGAACAGGGTAATGATAATATCAACAACTTCCTCTACACCAATACCTACAACATCATCAACGGTTCGGGCATGCCCGCAGCCACCCCCGCCACCAAGGGCAACCCCGATATCTCCTGGGAGAAAAACGGCAACCTCAACGGCGGCGTCGAGTTCGACTTCTTCAACTCGCGCCTCTCGGGTAGCATCGAAGGCTTCTACCGCAAGACATCCGACATGCTCTCATGGTTCCCCCTCCCCCCGTCGTTCGGCTACACCGGCTACTGGGACAACATCGGCGACATGACCAACACCGGTGTCGAGGTCGACCTCACTGGCACAATCATCAACACCCGCGACATCACCTGGAGCGTCAACGCCAACCTTACCTACTACAAAAACAAGATCTCCTACCTCCCCGAAGAGCGTAAGACGATGGATATCGACGGATATCGCGGATATTCATCCGGCACCCACTTCTACGGCGAGGGACTTCCCCTCTACAGCTACCGCATGTACCGCTACGCAGGTGTCAGTCAGGAGGACGGTACAGCTCTCTACTACCACAAGGTCCTTGACGAAAACAAACAGCCTACCGGTGAACTTGAAAAGGTTTCATACGACAAGCTGACCAACAATGACTACTTCATCCTCGACAGCGCTCTGCCTAAGGTCTACGGCGGATTCGGCACGCAGCTGACCGCCTACGGTTTCGACCTCTCGCTCGACTTCGGTTACTCGATCGGCGGCAAGGTCTATGACGGCCAGTACGCTCTCTTCATGGGCAATCCCACCTCAGGCTCGAAAGGCTACAACTGGCATGCCGACATACTCAAGGCATGGACTCCCGAAAAACCCTCCAGCTCCATACCGCGTCTGCAGTACGGCGACCTCTACGCCACTTCGACATCCGACCGTTTCCTCGAAAGCGCCGACTACCTGAGCCTCAACACCATCAACTTCGGATACACGCTGCCACAGAACATCACTGCCAAGATGTTCCTCACAAAACTCCGTGTCTATTTCCAGGCCGAGAACGTATGGCTTTGGACAAAGCGTCAGGGCATCGACCCCCGTCAGTCGCTCAGCGGCTCTATCAACAACACCTACTATGCGCCCATCCGCACACTCAGCGGTGGCCTGACAGTGACGTTCTAAACTTTTCAAACGAATTACACAATGAACAACATATTCAAGTCATTACTGGCTGCAGCAGTCGTAGCGCCCGCGCTTACCGGCTGCGTTGAGGAAACATTCCCCACCAGCGGAGCCACACAGGATCAGCTGGCCGCTTCCTCCAAGGCCACCGAGGCCCTCCTCTGGGCTATGCCGGCCTACTACAATACATTCGACATCATGGACAACGGTCAGGCCTACGACTGGGGCTACGGCGCGCTTATGCATGTCCGCGACGTCATGACCTCCGATTTCGCAGTTTGCGCTTCGGGCTACGACTGGTTCTCTGCATGGGAGCAGAATCAGTATATCGGTCCGATGTATATGCGCACGCAGTGGTACTGGAACTTCTACAACAAACAGGTGCTCACATGCAACAACCTCATGGCATCGCTTGATCTCGCCACTGCCGACGAGGCGCAGAAGACCTTCTACGGAGCCGGACTCGCTTTCCGTGCGTCGACATATCTCGATATGGCTCGCGTATATGAGTTCCTGCCCAACGACGGAACATCCTCTGTCAACCTCAACGGCAACGACGTAGCCGGACTTACCGTGCCCATCGTTACCGAGAAGACCACCGAGGCCGAGTCGCGCAACAATCCCCGCGTGCCCCGTCAGCAGATGTTCGAGTTTATCATCGGCGACCTCGACCAGGCCGAGCAGCTCATCGCTTCCGGCGTTCAGACCTCCGACGACTGGCACAACATCCCCGACATCGCCGTGGTCTACGGACTCAAGGCCCGCACATACATGTGGGTTGAAGACTATCCCAAGGCTGCCGAATATGCCCGCAAGGCCATCGACACCGGCAAGTACGCTCCGCTGACCCGCGAGGAGTGGCTCAGCACCACCGACGGATTCAACAACTCCCAGCTCGGACGCTCATGGATGTGGTGCGCCAAGACTATGAAAGAGGACGCATGCGTGCAGTCGGGCATCCTCAACTGGACCGCATGGGCATCCAACGAGGCGCAGTACGGCTACGCCGCGGCAGGTCCCTACAACATGATCAGCGTCGCTCTCTACAACAAGATGAGCGACCGCGACTTCCGCAAGCTCTCATACAAGGCTCCCGAAGGTTCTGTTCTGGCTGGCCAGGAACCGGTTATCGATGCAGCTTTCGCAGCTACGCTTCCCGCTTACTCTTCGTTCAAGTTCCGTCCCGGAGCCGGCAACATTGACGATTACAATGTCGGATCGGCTACATGTCTGCCATTGATGCGTATCGAGGAAATGTATCTCATCGAGGCCGAGGCCGTGGCTCACACCGCTCCCGCGCAGGGCAAGCAGCTTCTTGAGGACTTCATGAAGACATATCGTTACAATGTTTACTCCTGCCGTGCTACTGACAAGGACGGTATTATCGACGAGATCTTCACCCAGAAGTGCATCGAGCTGTGGGGCGAGGGACAGACTTTCTTCGACTACAAGCGTCTCAACAAGCCAGTTGTCCGCGGCTACGAAGGTACCAACTTCCAGCAGTCGGCACAGTTCAACACCACCACACGTCCCGCATGGATGAACTTCTGTATCGTTGAAACCGAAGGCAACAACAACGAGGCTGTCAAGGACTGGAACAACCCCGATCCCTCTGACTGCTACCCCTCGCTCAAATACTAATCAAGCATCATAATACTTTTTAGAATATGAAATTCAACAAAATACTCGCTCTGCCGGCCCTGGCCCTCACTATGTGGGGACTCGGTGCCTGCACCGACGAGGTGAAATATGATCCCGCAGAGCAGCTCTCCACGCCGCAGGTCTATTTCCCCACTACAACACCGTCCGCTGTCGACATCGAGGAAAACCAGACATCCGTCACTGTCAACGTCGAGCGCGTCAACACTTCGGGTGCCATCACCGTGCCTGTCACTGCCACTGCTACAGTAGGCGGAGAGGCTACCGACATCTTCACCGTGTCGAGCGTGGCTGCTTTTGCCGACGGATCGGCTACTGCTCCCATCTCCATCGACTTCGACTTCTCGAAGATACAGCAGGAAACCAAATATACCATCAGCCTTGCCATCGAGGGCGCTGATCTGACTCCTTACGGCAAGTCGCAGCAGACCATCACGCTGCAGTATGCTCCCTGGACCGCATGGACTAAAGCCGGTGAGGCTGTATACACATGCTCTGCTTTCGGATTTACTGAGTCGCAGCCTGTTATGACACGTACGTCGCTTGTCAACCCGGATCTTCAGGAGTTCAAGTTCGCTGCCGGAACTCTTTTCCCAAAAGAGATACTTGTGCAGCTCAATAAGAAAACCAACATCGTTACTGTTCCGCGTCAGGCTACAGGCGCCAAGAATGGAGAATATGAGGTTCAGATCTGCGATTTGTACACCTTCACCACGCAAGTGGCTGGCGGGCTTGACTCGACTCCTTATGAGAAAACAAGCCGCTTCGACCAGGCTACAGGACTGATGACCATAAATATGGCTTATTTCTGGGACAAGGGTGCAGGACAGCTTGGATGGACTGGCCCGGATGGCTTCGACTATATGCAGCTCCCGGGATACCCTGACTATGAGATGATGGTCAGCAACGACGGTTCGTTCGTAAGCGAAGACAGCAAGGAGTATGCCATACTCAATGTTGTCAAGGGCGCTGATGTTGCCAACTACGCTTTCCGCATCTATCCCGGAGCGCTTGGCAATGCTGATATCGCCCAGAAAGTCGCCGATATAAAGGCCGCTATAGCAGCTGATACGGAAAGCCTCTACAGCGCAGGCAGAAGCTTTGAGATCCAGATGACCACGACCGGTTATTATACCGTTGTCATCCTCCCGGTCAATGCCGCCGGAGAGGCGCAGACCGAGTATGTCTATACATTCCGTTATGAGATGCAGACTGTCGACTGGAATGCAGGATGGAAGACTGTTACTAAGGTCGTTGACGACCAGGAAGTGCCTGTGCAGGCTCTTTACAGCGATGCATTCTTCGCAGGTCTGATCACGCGTCAGCCCATGCAGTGGTTCGTTACCGTTCAGGAAAGCATCAAATACCCCGGTTACTACCGTATCGTTAAACCGTATGCAACAGAGCTTGACGAAGATGGAACCACAGTGGGAGATTACTACGGTTATCCCTGCGATCGCGGTCACTTCTACGTTTACATCGATGCTACCGATCCCGATAATGTTGTGGTAGAGCCCTCTTCCATAAGCATGGGCTTTGCAGTCGGAAGCGCTAAAAGCGGTAAGCTTGTCGATGGCACCAAGTTCGTGTTCCCCGCTCAAAGTGTAGGTATTTACAATGGCGTAGATCCTGCAACAGGAGAATATCTGTGGCGTTGCGCATGGAACGAAGAGTGTGCGATCCTTGATCTCGATCCGAAAGCCGACGATGAAGAAGAAGCTTCGGTTTCTTCTGTCAAAGTGCCTTACGCGGTTTCGGCCAAGCCCGCAGCTAAGGTTGCAGACCACGGTATGCCTGTGAAAGTTCGTAAGCCTATGTCAAAGACATATACTGTCAAGGCACTCTGAATCGATTATATGCAGTGACGGTGTCGGATCTGATGCCGTCAGTGTGTTGGACAAGCATTCTATACCTGTTGAGGGGCTGCGTCATGCGATGCAGCCCCTCTGTCTGTTTCCTCCTTTTTGCGTTCGAGGCATTCAGCCCAGGGTATGATTTTGCCGTTTAGGGAAACTTTCTGTAATTTTGCGATGTTTCTACTTGTGAGAAATTAATGACTCGCAAAATTGGCTATTAGTGATTTTTGAGAGTTACTTACCGTTTGTTAATCTATAATCCACTTCTAAATGAACTTCTTCCGACATCTTGTCATCCCGGCACTTGCAGCTGTAGCCACTGGTTGCGGGCACCGCAGCGCAGCGCCGGCCACCGATCCGTCGGCATATATGCCGCTTGATTCAATAGCGCTTGCCGACTCGGTCAGCCGCGACGGATCGCAGGCATCGGTCAATATCCGGCTCGTCTATCCTGTAGGAGGAGATGCCGCGGCCGACTCCATCCGTCAGTGGATAGCCGACGTCATGTCGGCGGCATCGGCCGGAGAATATGGCCCCACGGCCTTCACTGCCTCCGGAGCTGAGTCGGTCCCGTCGGTGGCGCGTGAAGTGGCCGATTCGCTTCTGGCCATGTCGGCTCGCGATTTCGCTTCCATGCGCTCCGAAATGCCCGACAGAGATATGTCCTATACATTCGATTACTCCGCCGACACCGTGGCCGTAACCCCGGGCTACGCCACGTTCAGTTTCAGCGGCTACACTTACCAAGGAGGCGCCCACGGCTCGGCATACGTCATCCCTGCTCTGTTCGCCCTCCCTTCAGGCCGGCAGATCACATGGGACTCGCTGATCGCTCCCGGCAAGCAGACCCAGCTGCTCGACATGATACGCCGCGCGCTCATGGAGCAATACTTCGAGGTGTCGACCACCGAGGCATTGGCCGACATGCTCCTGGTCAGTCCGTCGGAGATACAGCTTCCCGCCGCAGGCCCGGCACTGACGCCACGCGGACTCGAAGTCATCTACCAGCAATATGAGATCGCACCCTACGCAGCCGGTATGCCCTCCTGCACCATCCCCATGGACGACCTCCGCCCCCTTCTCGACCCCTCCCTCCACCTCTGATCCCGCTCTCACTCTCTTCTCTCTACTCTCTCCTCTCTACTCCGACAGAATATACGATTACTTCGATAGCTCTGATTACTTCGATCCCCCCGAAAAAATCCACGCCCGAAGGCTCTTGGCTCTCCGGGCGTGGATTTTTTTTATATTGCAGGCAGCGCGTCAGCGTATGAAAAGCAGCTCGCGGTATTTGGGCAGAGGCCACATCTCATTGTCGACCATCAGCTCAAGCTTGTCGATATGATAGCGGATAGTGTCCATGTGGGGCACCACACGGTCGTGGTAGGCCAGAGCCTTCTCGCGCTCCGACTCCAGACGGTTGGCCACACGGCGGTCGTCGACCATCGCGGCCACCTCCTCGCGTATGACGGTGATGTGCTGGGTGAGTTTCTCGATCGAGTCGGTCACCGAGGCGGTGAGATCCGTGCGGTCGATGCCAAACACCTGACGCATCTTCAGCACATTGTCGAGAAGTATCGACTGATACTGCGTGGCCACCGGTATCACATGGTTTATTGCCAGATCGCCGAGCACACGGGCCTCGATCTGCACTTTCTTGGTGTACATCTCCCATTTCACCTCGTTGCGGGCCGCAAGCTCCACTTCGGAAAACACTCCCGTGGTGCGGAACATATCCACCGACGATTTGCGCTGATAAGCGTCGAAAATCAGCGGCACCGACGTCTCGCAGTCAAGACCGCGGCGGGCAGCCTCCTCCTTCCATTCGTCTGAGTAGCCGTTGCCGTCGAAATGTATCGCTTTCGACGATTTGATCAGGATGTGGATCTCCTCAAGTATCGCGTCGTTCTGGCTCAGGCCGGAGGCCATCCGCTCGTCGACGGCTTTCTTGAAGAGTATGAGCTGCTCGGCTACGGCTGCGTTGAGCGCTATCATGGCGGCGCCGCAGTTGGCCGAAGAGCCGACGGCGCGGAATTCAAACCTGTTGCCGGTGAAGGCAAAGGGCGAAGTGCGGTTGCGGTCGGTGTTGTCGCGCATGATCTCCGGTATCTGACTCAGGTTCAGCTCCAGCTCCTTGCGTGCGGCCAGATTGGTAAGCTCGGCGTTGGTGGAGTGCTCGATGCGCTCAAGTATGCCAGCTATCTGCGAACCCATGAATATCGATATGATGGCCGGGGGAGCCTCGTTGGCGCCCAGACGGTGGGCGTTGGTGGCCGACATTATCGATGCCTTGAGCAGGGCGTTGTGGCGGTGTACGGCCGCCATCACGTTGACCGTGAAGGTCAGGAATCGCAGATTGTCGGTGTGGCTGCGGCCGGGAGCGAAGAGCAGGGTGCCCTTGTCAGTGCCGAGGCTCCAGTTGTTGTGTTTGCCCGAACCGTTGATGCCGGCGAAGGGCTTCTCGTGGAGAAGCACGCGGAAGTGGTGGCGGCGCGCCACCTCGGCCATCACCGACATGATCAGCTGGTTGTGGTCGTTGGCCAGATTGGCTTCCTCGAATACCGGCGCAAGCTCAAACTGGTTTGGGGCAACCTCGTTGTGGCGTGTCTTGGCGGGAATGCCGAGCTTGTGGCACTCTATCTCGAGGTCGAGCATGAACGCCTCCACGCGCGAAGGTATGGCACCGAAATAGTGATCCTCGAGCTGCTGGTTCTTGGCCGATTCATGCCCCATGAGGGTGCGGCCTGTGAGCATCAGGTCGGGACGCGCCGAGTAAAGGCTCTCGTCGACAAGAAAATACTCCTGTTCCCAGCCAAGATACGTGCGCACATGCTCCACATCCGGATCAAACATCTTCGCCACAGCGGTTGCCGCCTTGTCAACGCTGTTGAGCGCGCGGAGCAGGGGAGTCTTGTAGTCGAGGCTTTCGCCTGTATAGGATATGAATATGGTGGGTATGCACAGGGTGTTGCCTATGATGAAGGCCGGCGACGATATGTCCCATGCCGAATATCCGCGGGCCTCGAAGGTGTTGCGGATGCCGCCGTTGGGGAAGCTCGACGCGTCGGGCTCCTGCTGCACGAGCAGCTTGCCGTTGAAGCATTCGATCACTCCGCCCTTGCCGTCGTGCTCTATGAAGGAATCATGTTTCTCTGCGGTGGTTTCGGTCAGAGGCTGAAACCAGTGGGTATAGTGGCGAGCGCCGTTGTCGAGCGCCCAGCGCTTCATCCCTTCGGCCACGCTGTCGGCCACTTCACGCTGCAGAGGCTGTTTGTTGTCGATTGCGCTGCAGAGCGCCTGATAGGTGTCGGCAGGCAGGTATTCAAACATCTTCTGGCGGTTGAACACATACTTGCCGTAATACTTTTCGGGTCTTTCACTCGGGATTTCCACCGGGTCGGCCTTGCGGTTAAACGCTTCATCGACCACTTTGAATCTCAATGATTCCATCTTTTCGTTAGCTTTAACGGTTAATATTTATTGTTGTTCCGGCTTTCGAGCTATCTACCGGCCGGGTCTTTTGTCATGATTGTCAGCCTGATTTTTTTTCTATAGGCGGAGCGCCGCGATGCGGCTTGCCGCCTCGGCTGTCGCCTCATGGGTGGCAAACGCTGTCAGACGCAGATAGCCCTCGCCCGACGGGCCGAATCCGCAACCCGGAGTGCCCACCACGCGGCAGCGCTCCAGCAGCATGTCGAAAAAGCCCCACGACGTCATGCCGTCGGGAGTCCGCAGCCATATGTAAGGAGAGTCGGTTCCGCCATAGGCCTCCAGACCCGCTTCGCGCAGAGATGTCAGCAGTGTCGACGCATTGTGCTTGTAGTAGGCTATCGTTTCAGCCACCTGACGGCGCCCCTCCTCGGAGTAGATCGCCTCGGCGGCGCGCTGCGTAAGATACGATGCGCCGTTGAATTTCGTGGTCTGCCTCCGGAGCCACAGGCGGTGCAGGCTCACCTCACTGCCATCGGCAGCAAGGCCGCAAAGTTCGCGCGGTATCACCGTGTAGCCACACCGCAGGCCGGTGAACCCCGCTGTCTTGGAAAAACTTCTGAATTCTATCGCCACACGTCGCGCGCCCTCTATCTCATAGATCGAGCGCGGTACCTCGGGAGAGCTGACGAAGGCCTCGTAGGCGGCGTCAAACAATATCAGCGAACCCTCCCGGAGCGCATAGTCCACCCACACTTTCAGCTGGCTGCGGGTGAGCACGGTGCCGGTAGGATTGTTGGGAAAACAAAGGTAGATAACGTCGGGCCGCTCCGACGGCAGCGAGGGCACGAATCCGTTCCCGGCCGTCACCGGCAGATATATGATGCGGCTCCAGCGTCCGTCGCTTCCGAGTGTGCCGGCGCGTCCGGCCATCACGTTGGTGTCGATATATACGGGATACACCGGATCGGTCATAGCCACCCGTGTGTCGGACGCAAGTATGTCGCCTATGTTTCCGGTGTCGCTCTTGGCGCCGTCGCTGACGAATATCTCGTCGGCGCTCACCTCTATTCCCCGGCTGCGGTAGTCACCCTCGGCTATCGCCTCGCGCAGGAAGCCATAGCCCTGTTCCGGACCGTAGCCGCGGAATGTCGCCGCCTCGCTCTCGTCGGCGGTGGCGCGATGCAGAGCCTCCGAGGCTGCGGGGCATATCGGCCGGGTCACATCGCCGATACCCATTCTGATGATCTTCTCGCCGGGATGAGACGCGGCGAACGCTTCCACCTTGCGGGCTATGTCGGAGAAGAGATAGGCCGACGGAAGCTTGGTGAAATTATCGTTGATATGTACCATTGTGTAAATCGTGTGTCAGTTTCTGATATAAGTGCCGGTAAACACTTCTGTGGCCGGCCCGGTCATCATCACGTGACCCCCTTCGCTCTCCGGCAGCCACTCTATCGTCAGCCGGCCGCCCGGCAGACTTATCTCGGCCTTGCGACCGGCCAGTCCGTTGGTTGCCGCCGCCACCAGTGTGGCGCAGGCGCCGGTGCCGCAGGCCATGGTCTCGCCTGAACCGCGTTCCCATACCCTCATCGTTATCCGGTCGGGTGCATCTGTGCGTGCAAACTCTATATTGGCGCGGTCGGGCCACATCGGGTGTCTTTCAAGTTCCGGGCCGTGGCCGAGCACCATTGCGTCGGAAAGATCGTCGGTGAATATCACTCCGTGGGGATTGCCCATCGACACGGCTGTCAGTCTGTGACGGCTGCCGTCGGGCAGCGCCACCTCGGTGTCGACGACACCCACCTCCGGGCGTCCCATGTCGACGGTCACGCTCTCCACCTTGCCGTCGGACCCTTTGCGGGCCATCAGCCGGCGTATGCCTGAAAGTGTTTCGAGAGTGAGGTCGGTGCGGTCGGTCAGCCCCTGGTCTATCACATACTTGGCTATGCAGCGCGAGGCGTTGCCACACATCCGGGCTTCCGAACCGTCGGCGTTGAATATTCGCATCCTGAAGTCGGCTTTGTCCGACGGACAGATCATCACTATTCCATCGCCGCCCACGCCTGTATGGCGGTCAGACATCTCCCTCGCCAGAGTGTCGGGGGATTCCGGTTCCGACTCCATGCAGTCAATATAGATGTAGTCGTTGCCGATGCCGTGCATCTTTGTGAATCTGATCTCTTCCACAGCAGGAAAATTGAAATTCGTAAAAATTAAGGCGCAAAATTAATCAAATAATTCAGAAATGACGTCGGACGACCATTTTTTAACGCAAAAAAAATCTACTCATTGCATCCTTGACGGCTTCTTCTGACGGTTTAGTGCCTTGGCTTAACGTTTTCGTTGTATGACAGTAAACGTTTTCTGGCAGATTTATTTGGTAAAAAAGTTTGAATTTTGGCAGTTTTGGCTGCAAAATGTTGCCGTTTGTTACAAAAATATTAATTTTGTGCGGTCGGATGGATGGTCCGGCTTGCGTTCAATTATGCCTCACGTTGCGCCTCAAGGCTGCGTGAGTAGTCTGTGTCAACACACGTAACCGAATTCATACGTTATGATGGATCATGAAATCAGTCGTTCACAGAAGCAGGATCTTCAGCGCTACGCTTCCGATTTCAGAAATTTTGGCGACGACTATTTTTTTGCACGCTTCGACAGGCTGCCGATCGAGGGTATTCTTTCGGGGACGCCGACGCGTGTGACCGGGCTGGCGATAATACTGATGCTCAAGGGCAGGATGACGGTCGATGTCAACCTTGCCACTTACGGTATGATACCCGACTCTGTGCTGCTTGTCGGGCCGGAAAGTCTATTTCAGCCTCGGCATATCGACGATGGCGACTTCGATATATGCCTGTTTTTCGTATCGCATGAATTCATGCGCGACATAAACCTGGATATCAATACGCTCAATTCCATTGGAGTGTCGGGAAACCACTCGCCGCTGATGCTGCTTACGCCCGAAGAGATGATGCTGCTCAGGCGATATTTTGCACTGGTTAAGGAGAACACGCGCGGCAACACCGAGGCCGTGTTCATCCGGTCTATAGCCCGATCCGTCATCGCGGCCGCATTCTATCAGCTCATGCAGTTCGGCAAGCGTCGCGAGGTGGCCGATGACTCGTCGGCAGAGCGGCCTTCGACACGCCGCCACAACTATGTCAAGGAGTTCATGCAGCTTGTCAGGGAATATCACCGCAGAGAGCGGTCCATCAGCTTCTATGCGTCTAAACTCTTCATATCGCCCAAATATCTGTCGATAGTGGTCAGAGAAGCCACCGGACGGCCGGCATCGGCCTGGATCGACGACTATGTGATACTCGAGGCCAAGAACCTGCTGCGCTTCTCCGGCAAGAACGTTCAGCAGATAGCATATGAACTCAACTTCACCAACCAGTCGTCGTTCGGCAAATATTTCAAGCACCTCACAGGCATGTCGCCCACGCAGTTTCAGCGCAGCTGACAGATCCCCGACAGACTATTGGCGAGGCCGCCCTGGCGTCGTATAACTATTGTTGGATATTGTTGGCTAAAAAAAACGCTTCTTGATGAACGTTGATTACGAAAATATCGTTACTTTTGTGAAATCAAGCGCGGGGTGGCATAGGAGCCCGGTGCTTGATGCGAAATTCAAGGATATATAATAGTTATAACTTCTTAATACTCTAAAAAAAATGAACTTTCTGACCGACGAAAAACTCGTGATTGTTGGTGCCGCAGGCATGATCGGCTCCAACATGGCTCAGACCGCCCTCATGATGGGTCTGACCCCCAACATCTGTCTCTACGACCCCTATGCTCCCGCGCTCGAAGGAGTGGCCGAAGAGCTTTTCCACTGCGGATTCGAAGGCGTGAACATCACCTTCACTTCCGACATCAAGGAAGCCCTCACCGGAGCCAAATATATCGTCAACTCGGGCGGCGCAGCCCGTAAGGCCGGCATGACCCGCGAGGATCTCCTCGTCGGCAACGCCAAGATCGCCGAGCAGTTCGGTAAGGACGTCAAGGCCTACTGCCCCGACGTGAAGCACATCGTCGTGATCTTCAACCCCGCCGACATCACCGGTCTGATCACCCTGCTCTATGCCGGCCTCAAGCCCTCGCAGGTGACCACACTCGCCGCTCTCGACAGCACACGCCTGCGCAGCGAGCTTGCCAAACAGTTCCACATCTCGCCCGACAAGATCGTCAACAGCCGCACTTACGGCGGACACGGCGAGCAGATGGCCGTTTATGCCTCCACTACAAAGGTCGACGGCAAGCCTCTGACCGAAATCATCGGCACAGCCGAATTCCCCGACAAGGCATGGGAAGAACTCCGTGTGCGCGTGGTGCAGGGCGGCAAGAACATCATCGACCTCCGCGGCCGCTCTTCGTTCCAGAGCCCCTCTTACATCTCTATCGAGATGATCGCCGCAGCCATGGGAGGCAAGCCCTTCACATGGCCCGCAGGATGCTATGTCGACGACGACCGCTTCAACCACATCATGATGGCTATGGAAACCGTCATTGACAAGAACGGCGTACACTGCAAGGAACCCCAGGGCACACCGCAGGAGCAGGCAGAGCTTGAGCAGAGCTACAAGCACCTCTGCACACTCCGCGACGAAGTGATCTCTCTGGGCGTGCTTCCCCCCGTCAACGAGTGGCACGCACTCAACCCCAACATCAAGTAAACCGTCTACACGGTCTTATATACCTCTATGCAGAGCGGTCGCGCCATCGCGCGGCCGCTCTCGCTATATTCGCGTCAGCCGGGACACCTGATTGCACGTGACATTGGCACCCACGACATACCTCGCCGAACAGCGCCGGGCTCGGCTCTGCAGCCTTTGATTATTCTGATGGTTCCGATTACTCCGATGGCTCTGGCTGCTCCCGTCCTCCTATGGGAGAAGGTATTTGCAAGGAAATTATAGAAACGTTCCGTTAAGTAGCGTGATGTTACTGAACTTTATAATATTCAATATATCAATGTGATAATATTTGATGAATGTTCGATGTAACAAGGCTGTAACTGATTTAACTTCGTTTAACACAAAAACACTTGTAGAGCTGTAATTCTCCGTAACTTTGCATTGTCAACGAATTGTAACATCAGTGCTGACAAACCCGACATAACAACCCATTACACCTCTAAAACCTCACTACAATGGCTACAGCAAACTTTCAATCCAGACTCATGGGACTCCAGGCAAACCTCCTCAACTTCGCCTTCATGCTCACATCGAACCGCGACGATGCCTACGATCTGCTTCAGGATACCACGCTGAAAGCCCTCGACAACGCCGACAAATATGTCGAGAACACCAACTTCAAGGGATGGGTGTTCACCATCATGCGCAACATCTTCATCAACAACTACCGCCGCGTGGTGCGCTCGGCCACGGTCATCGACCAGACCGACGATCTCTACCATCTCAACCTCAGCCAGGACTCGGGCCTGGAAACTCCCGAAGGCTCGTTCGGCGCCAAGGAGATCACCGACGCCATCAACGAATTCCCCGACAAATACCGCATACCCTTTTCGATGCACGTGGCTGGCTACAAGTACGGCGAGATCGCCGAAAAGATGCAGTTGCCGCTGGGCACCATCAAGAGCCGCATATTCTTCGCGCGCCAACAGCTCCAGACACGCTTCGCCGACTACCGCTGAGCCGTCGGGTCGATGCAGATAAATGATTAAGAGAGTGTTTGAATTTAACACGAAGAAATAAATAGGGACTTCTTTCTATCCCCTCAAAGGTCTTTTCGGGCGATTTGCGTCAAGTTTCATCGGTCACGATGCCCGCATCGCTCCCTCATCAACTCACGCAAATCTCTCCGAAAATCCTCTTTGAGTGAATAGAAGTGAAGTTCAAACAATCTCTAAAAAAAACGCAATCCCCGCCGGATGCCCTATGAGCGTCCGGCGGGGATTTTATTTGTGGGTCTGATTCGGAATTACTTCTTGAAAGCGTGGCGGTAGCCTTTCACTTTGTCCCATCCGCCGCGGGTGAAGTCGGGCACTTCCACGGGGGCGCTGCCGTTGGCAATCGAGATCTCCGACAGGGGAGTCAGAGCGCACCATTCAGCCAGGTCATACACGTCCATGTCGAGGGGCAGACCGTTGAGCAGGCAGTAGACGAGGCGATAGTCCATGATGTAGTCCATGCCGCCGTGGCCGCCTACCTTCTTGGCTACGTCGCCCACCTCGCGGATGATCGGGTGAGTGTATTTCTCCACCAGTGCGGCCTGCTGTTCGGGCGAGATGGCGCCGTGGGCCGAGAGGTTCTGATGGTCGGGAACTGTAGCCGAGTCGAGCTGTTCGGGCTCGAAGGCATACTGCGATACGGGATACTTGTTGGCGAAGCCCTTGGTGCCGGTCAGCTGGTACATGCGGCTGTAGGGGCGCGGGTTCACGACGTCGTGCTGTATCTGGATGGTCTTGCCGTTGGCGGTGCGAATCATTGTCATTGTGTGGTCGCCGTTGGCAAATGTGTCGGCCTCTTCGCCGAACATCTTCTTCCATGCGGCCGGACCGTTGACAGCCTTGGTGTCCATGGCCACGAGAGTGGTCATGCGGTCGCCGCGGTGGATGTCGAGCAGCTGGCAGGCGGGGCCTACACCGTGGGTGGGATATACGTCGCCGCGACGCTCCTTGTTGAACTCAAGGCGCCAGTTGTTGGCATAGGCAGGCCAGAATTCGTCAAGATTGTGGATATAAGAACCTTCGGTGTGGAGCACCTCGCCGAACAGACCCTGCTGGGCCATGTTGAGGGTGTTCATTTCGAAGAAGTCATACACGCAGTTTTCGAGCATCATGCAGTGCTTGCGGGTTTTCTCAGAAGTGTTGATGAGATCCCAGATCTCTTCGAGGGTAGAAGCGGCAGGCACCTCTATGGCGGTGTGCTTGCCCTGCTCCATTGCATATAATGCTATGGGAGTGTGATGTTTCCAGTCGGTCACCACATATACCAGATCCACGTTGGGATCCTCACAGAGCTGTTTCCACGACTCTTCCTCGCCGCCGTATGTGGCAACGGGGCCATAGTTGCGTGATGCATAGCGTGCCATTACTTTGTTGATACGGGCTGTGTCTATGTCGCAGATGGCTGTCACGCGTGCGCCGGGCACAAGGGTGAGACGGTTGGCGGCATCCGCTCCGCGCATGCCGAGTCCTACCACGCCGATGCGTACTGAATCCATCGGTTCGGCGGCGAAGCCGAGCATGTCGGCCTGTCCGGCCGGACGTTCGGGTACTTCGGTGACAATCGTGCGGTTGGCGTCGGCGGTGCCACACGATGCGAAGAGCGCCATCGCACAGAGCGAGGCTACCATAATACTCTTGAAGCTCATGTCTTGACTGATAATTGTTTTAAGGTGTTGATTGGTTTGTTGAAATTCGTAATGAATATTTTTACAAAGATACTAATAATTTGTTATCCGACAGCGGTTCAGCTTTGAAAAAAATAGCACAGCCACCCCTGCGATGGAGTGGCTGTGCTATTATGGATTGTTTATTGTGAATATTGCCAGATAGTTACGGTATCGCGTCGTAGGCACGCAGAGCCTGCTCGAAGCGCGATTCCACGTCGGAGAGCAGATAGAGGCCGTCGGCGTTGCGCTCCAGTCCTTCGAGCGACAGCGGATACACCATCGGCGGGTTGTCGAGAGTTATCAGCTGCAGGTTGCGGAGCTGCTCGAGAGTCGGATACACGATGTTGATGTCGGCGTAGGTCTTGCCATCTTTGCCTTCGAATTTCTCCACCACGATCTTCGATCCTATCGGGGTCTTTTTCTCAATTGCGGCGGGCAGTTCGTAAGGCTCCACACCAAGGGCGGTGGCTACCGACGACAGATTGCTGTCGTGGCCTACGAGGAAGGTGAACCGGCGGTCGGGCGAGCGAAGTTCGTCATACATATACTGGATGAGCGGACGGGCCACGTTGACTGCAACGATCGGAGCTGTGAACAGGGCGTCCTGATACACGTCCTTGATATGGGCGAGACGTTCCCAGTCGGCGCGTGTCAGTTTGTGGCCGAAGGCTGCCTTGAGCGTGTCGGGTTCCTCATAATACTGGAGGATGAAGGCGTCGCTGGCGCCGTTGAGGGTCTTCAGGGCAGAGCCCGATTTCAGTCCCGGTTCCCGGAACTGCTCGAACACAAATTCCGTATCGTAGTTGTCGAGAGCCTTAAGCTTCGGATCGTTGTCCTTGGTCATCGGCGACTTGTCGACGTCGAGCACGTCGATGATCAGCTCATAGTCGGGGCGAAGCTGCTCGCTGATGCCGCGTATGCCGTTCTTGCCGCCCTGCTCGGCTATCTGTTTCATCGCGATGGCCACAAATTCGGGCGACACCTTCGTGAGCTGAGGGTTGAACAGAGGATCCATCTTCGAGGGCACGTAACGGTGGCTGACCTCCACGCCACCCACAGGCATGAAGCCCGAAGTGAAATACTGGGCGGTGGCAATGCAGCGCTGCATGGAGTTGGCCTGCACATTGACGTCGTCGGCCGACGGCTGATGGTTTTCGGGGAACAGACCGGCATCCTCGGCCCATTTGCGGAAATACTGGCCCATCATTGTCTCGACGGCGCCGCCGCGGAGGGTCAGTTCGCTTTTGGGCGCCGACCATACGGTCCACTGATGAGGGGTCATGCGTCCCAGATCGCTCTTGGAGTCCGACAGCGGAGAGCGGATGTTGTGGCGGCTGAGCACTACAGCTTCTTTAAGCTGATATTTCTGTTTGAATTCGGGTGAACGCTGCTGTTGGGCTACGCTTCCCAGAGGAAGTGAGAGGAGGATGGCTGCGAGAGCCGTGTTGAAGAGTTTCATGTTATTTTATGATTGTGAGTAAGTGAATGGTCGGATTCAATATCGGATTAATATCGGATTAATATCGGATTCAATATTACAAACAATGTGAACAAAAAAAGGTTTTAGCTTGTTAAAGTTTTATTAATTTTGCAATCTCTAACTAAAAACGGATATTTTTTCAATCAAATTAATAAAAAAATGAATGGAATTGCTAAAATGATGACTGTCATGGCTATAGTTGCCATGCCGGCTCTGCAGGCAATGGCTGCCGACGACGAGCCCAAACTGACAGTAAAACCCACCGGACGTGTGCTTATGGACGGTGCTGTCTATCTTCCCGACGGCGACGGACTCGCCGACGGAGTGGCTCTCCCCGACATACGTATGGGTGTCAAGGCCTCATACGGCAAGTGGTCCGGAAAGATCGATGCCGGGTATTCGTTCAACAAGCTCAGCATGAAGGATGTCTATATACAGTATTCCTTCAACAGTGAGAACTATCTCCGTGCGGGCTACTTCGTTCATCAGTTCGGACTCAACGCCGCCACATCGTCGTCGATGAAGCCGCAGATGGAAGCCGCCACCACTGATACCTATTTCAATGCCACCGGACGTAATATCGGTCTGGAATATGTCCACGACTGCGGCCCGGCATTCCTTAGCTTCTCGGGCATCGTGGCCGGAACGTCGATGACCTCCCCCTCCAACGAGCAGGGCAAGGTGAGCGTCGGAGCGCTCAACCGTGCGGTGTGGCGCCCCTGTCACGCCACCGGACTCGTGGCGCAGGTGGGCATGTCGCTCTGGTATCAGTCGGCTCTCCACAAGGCAGAAACTGCCGAAGACGGAGAGACCGTCGCATCAAAGGGCTACTTCAACTGGTCGGCCGGATTTCCCACGCGTGTCAGCAAGGAGGGAATGCTTGGAGCCGATGTCACCAATGCAAAAGGAGTGTTCAAACTTTCGCCCGAATGGCTGCTCATGAAGGGACGCATCGCATGCGAGGGACAGTACTACTATATGAACGTGGCGCGCCGCACCGGATTCGAGTCATATCGCGCGCAGGGTGTCTACGGCCTGCTCCGCGGCATTCTTATCGGATCTGACTACGGCTACTCGCATGGCGACGCCGGACTCGCCACTCCCGGCAAGGGTACGCTCGAGATGGTGCTCGGCTACAACTACACCGATGCCAACCAGGGTCGCAGCGGCATACATGGCGGCATCTCCAACGATGCGTCGATGACACTCAACTACTACTTCAACAAGTATGTTATCGGACGTCTCCGCTACAGCTATACCGACGTGCGCTCCTCCGACGCGCAGCGCAACCGTCACGTCAACACCATACAGGCACGCATTCAGATCCTGTTCTGACACGCGGCCTGACAATATCGATGAATTGAATTTTTCTATTGGGCGTGCTGCAGCGGGAGTTGCGGCACGCTCGTTTTTATAATTCAATTAATTATGTGGGCAAAAGATGTGATAAAGGATGCGGTGTGAGGGATCATTCGTTGTCGGTCGAGAGCATCGCCAGCAGCTTGCGGCGCGATTTCACCCTGATCTCGTGCTGGTCATACTCTATGATGCCGCGTTCGCGCATCGACTCCAGAGTGGAGATGAACGATGTGCGCTGCACTCCGAACAGCGAGTAGAGGTCGCGCTGGCGTCCGATGAGCTTCACGTCGGTGCCGCCGCGCTGTGTCAGCGCTATGATCCAGAAGGCTATGCGCTCCTCAAGCGATCCCGCAGCCACGGCGAGAACGCCGTCGATAGCTTTTTGGGCGTTGACCGACAGTGTGTTGAGGAAGTTGAACAGAAACACCTTGTCGGCGTTGAGTATATCCACATAGTCGTTCTTCGAGATCTGCATGATTCCGGCAGGCTCCATGGCCACCACTTCGGCCGGATACGTGGTGTTGCGGCCGAAAAGAAATTCGGGAGCTATCACGTTGGGAGCCTCCAGAGTCTGCGACACCTGAAACCGTCCGTTGGAGCTTGTCACAGTGGATCTGACCGAGCCTGATATCACGAATTTGATATGGGTGCATGGCTCGCCGCGCTCTATCACTCTCTCTCCTTCGAGATACTTCAGGAAGTGGAAGGGAGCGCGTCCCACCACCTCGCTGATGCGTTCACGGCTCACTCCGTTGAAGAGCGGCAGTCCCATCAGGATTTCATACATGCTGTCCATATCGTTGTGTCTTTGATAGATTAACACGCTGATTTTGATTAAAGTTCCCTCAGGCAGGCTATGTCTTTGCAGTCGGCGGTCATGTCCACGCCCGTGGGCACGACTGTCACGTAGCCCCGGCCGAGCCAGTAGTTGTCGGTCGTGGAGTCGTCGGGATCGCGGTCCACGTATTCGCCGGTGAGCCGGTAGGCGGTGCGCCCGTCGGGAGCGGTTGTCTGCGAGTATTCGCCGATCCAGTGTCCCATGGATGCCCTGACGAGCTTTATCCCATTGGGTTTGCATCGGGCGGGGATGTTGACGTTCAGGCAGATGCCCGACGGCAGACCCGACGCGGCCACTCCGCGGGCTATCTCGTCGACATAGCGGCCACACTCGCTGAAGTCGGCGTCGGCGTGATGGTCGAGCAGCGAGAATCCCACCGACGGGATGCCGAGCGTGCACCCTTCGATCACGGCGCCCATTGTGCCGGAGTACAGCACCGAGTTGCCCGAGTTTGAGCCGTGGTTGATGCCCGACAGTATCAGGTCGGGACGGCGCTCTCTGAAGAGGGCGTGCATCGCGAGCTTCACGCAGTCCACCGGTGTGCCGTTGACCGACCACACCTGAGCGCCCTCTTCGTCGGCCCGGCGGGTAATATACAATTCGCTGTTCACCGTTATGGCCGACGATTGACCCGATCGGGGGCCGTCGGGAGCCACCGTCACCACATCGGCCCAGCGGCCGACGCATTTGGCCAGATACCTGATGCCTGCGGCCTCGAAGCCGTCGTCGTTGGTTATGAGTATGAGTGTGCGCTGATCCATCTTTTTTCGGTTAGTGATGACAAAGTTACAAAATATCCGCCGATTTTGTTTAATTTTGTCGCGCCGCAGAGTGCTCGCTGCGGTTAAATTGGATTAATTGGAATGTGATAAGTGATTCGCGGCAAGCCACGGGTTACTGATGAGCTTAATAATGTCAACTGATTTTACGAGTTACTTAAGATTTACAATATGATACAGCGTGTTCAATCTCTCTGGCTTCTTGCTGCCGTGGCCGTCATGGCGGTGTTCTGTGTTCTCCCCTTCGGCTCTGTGGCCGGAAAGGCTATTGAAGTGGCTTCCGACATATTTGTGCTCGTGCCGGCGCTCGTTTCGGCGCTGCTCTGCCTCGTGGCGATATTCCTCTACCGCAGCCACGGGCGTCAGAAGGCTGTGATAGTCGCTTCGATGGCGTTCGCGATCATATCTGAGGCGTTTGCGCTTGTAGGGGTGCTCGTTGCCGACGGAGCCGGCTTCTCATCTCTCTCATGGGCACTGCTGCTCCCTCCGGCGGCTGTCGTGGCTCAGATTGCAGCGTGGCGCGGTGTGAATGCCGACCAGCGGCTGCTCCGTTCCTACGATCGTCTGCGCTGATCCGTCCCACCCTTAGAGATTGTCTGAATTTATATAATACGGATTTTGAGACAATCTCTTACATTGACCGGAGTATGTCGAGCGACTTCACCCCCTCCAGACGGGTGTGGTGGAGAGAGTAGAACTGCATTATACGGTCGAGCACGGCGTTGCGTGCCGCGCGGTCGAAACTGTATAGATGCATGTTGGCATACGTCATCCGGCAAAGAGCCGCAGCCACCCGCGCCTCGTCGCTGCCGATCCACCTGTTGTGGAGCGGGGCGCTGAGACGCCAGATGCCGTCGGCCATGTCAAACACCATGCCGCTCCTGTAGGCTCCCGCGTCGGGCTCTATCCCCAGACACACGGCCAGACCCCTCAGAAAAGCTATGTGATAGTTGGACGTGCGCTCGCGGGGCAGCTCGTCGAGCACCGCCACCGACTGCGCCACGAAGTCAAACGTCTGCGCGTCAGGCTGGCTGCTGCGAAGCACTATCCCCAGCACCTCCGCCAGAAACATCGCCACAGTCTGCTTTACCGGCGACGAAATAACCCCGTGCATAGGTCGCAGAGGCCTGACTGACATTATGCGGCTCACATCGCGCCCCGGCACGATGTCGGCCACGCACTCCACCACCGACATGGGCTGCAGCAAAGCCCTGCGACGGCTCGCCTCGCGCCCCTTGCCGCCGCGCACGAGCAGCGACATGAACCCGCGGCTGCGCGTGTAGGCCGAGAGTATCGAGCGGTCGTCGGCGTAGGCCACTGTCCTCAATGCTATCATATGTAAGGTTTCCTGCATGGTCGTCGTGGAGCGGGGTAGTTCAGTGTCGGTCGTTGCAGTCCACTAATCCGAGCGACTCAAGTATGTAGCGGGCCACAGATTCCTCGCTGTTTGGCCCTATCACCGTGTCGGCGCGTTCTATCACCTCCGGCATGGCGTTGGCCACGGCCACAGCCTCGTCGGCCACCTCCATCATCGGCAGGTCGTTGAGATTGTCGCCGAACACCGTCACCCACTCCGCGCCGGTGCGTTCGGCCATCGCCCTCACCGCTGCGGCCTTCGACACTCCCTGTGCGAACACCTCCAGCACTCCCTGGCGCGGATCATAATTGTCGGGATAGGCTTGCACGGTCAGACCGATGGAGAGACGCATCGTTTCGCCAAGCTTCATCACATCCTCCACCGGACCCATGGCCAGCAGCAGCATCGTGGCGTCGAAACTCGATGTCGGAGCCATCTCGCTGTGGAAGTGAAACTGCTTGAGCAACAGCTGCGACCGGTCACGGATAAACCGTTGCTCAAGCGGCGAGATGTCGCCCACATGGTGCACGTGGAGCATACCGTCGTCGGTCAGATTATACACAAACGGACTCAATCCCGCGCTCAGGCACAGCCTGTAGGCCTCCCCGGCCAGATCCGGGGCTATCGAACGCGGATCGGCATAGCAGCGGTGCGGGCGGTCCCACAGCGCGGCGCCGGTCATCACTATCAGCGGCAGGCGCGTGAAAGTGTGTGCGAGTATGCGGTCCACCGTCGCCGGAGTCCGCGCGGTGGCCACGGTGATGAGAGCGCCCATGTGCGACAGGTCGGAGATCACCCTCGCGGTCATCGGAGGCACACGCCCCTCATTGTCCAGAAGCGTACCGTCGAGGTCGGTGACAAACAGATGTCGTCGCGCGGCCTCGCATAGCATGTCAGAATGCGTTACATCGTCCATTGTCAGATATATTGCAGATATTGCGGATATAGTGTTGTAGATGTAGCAGATATGTTTTGCAAATGTTGCAGATATTGGGTCGTGACTGATCGTTGGCGGCATGAATCCCACATATCCGCCCTATGCACCCGCAAAATTAGCCATTTTCTCCAATATATCCAACCCCACCAAGGCGATGCTCACCCACCTCTCCCCCTCTCCTCCCGCGCTGCCCCCTCCCCGCCTTCACGATCGCCTCCTTCCACTCCGCCGTCAGGGGGGAGTGGTCGTAGACCACCGACCTTTGTAAGCCCCCCTGAAAAACGCAGAGGGCGCTGTGCCCATCGGCACAGCGCCCTCCGTCTATAGGATGATCGTTCAGATTCTCACCTTCACGGCCTTGCCGTCGGGAGTGCGCACGATGTAGATACCGCTTGCAAGACCGGTCGGCCGCACGCGGCGTCCGGCGATGTCATACACCTCCGAACCCGCCGGAGCCACGATGTCGTTGCCCTCGGCACGCACCGACTCCTGACGATCGGCGTCCACGTCCTCGATGCCGGTCACCACAGGCACCACCCACACGTTGGTCTCGTAGGTCTGGCTTGCCGGACGGCCGCCTATCACCATCACCGCGATGATCACGCCGCTCTCCTTCATCACCACCGGACCGTCATATCTGACGCCCTCGCCGGGGAGCTTCTTGCCAGCCTCGGTAGTGTAGTAGATAGTGCCGCCGGCCACCGGGGTCACAGCCTCGATCGTCACCTTCACGAAGCCCTCTTCGGTCACCTCCTGGCTGAACTGCAGGCTGTTGCCTGTAGTCTCGATGTCGTCGGGAGTAGCCTCCTTCACCATCACCAGCATACGGCTGACAGGGCCGCGGCCCATGCCCGGAGCCTTGGCGCACGCATATAGCATCGTCTCCTCCTCGAATGTCAGCTTCTGGCCGGCGGTGTAGCGCTTGTCGCAGCCGGCGGTGCCGGTGGAATACCATATCTCCGATCCGGCGGCAGCGGTGATGGTCACAGTGGTCATGCCCGGCTCGGCGTTGACGCTGAACTCCACGTCGCCGCTCATCGTCGCCGGAGTGAGTATCACGTGAGTGTGGTCGCTCTCGGCCATGCCCTCGGCCTGCGACTTGGCGTGGATCTTCTCCTGGCCGGTGATTATGAACGGACGCTGATACGTGTACCACGTAGCCTTGCTCTCGTCCGTCTCCTCGCTTTCGAGCCAGTAGTAGATCGTGGCGTTGTGGCCGGTGGTGGAGAGGCTCACCTCGGTCATGCCGTTGAACGTGGCGCGTATGTCGCCGTTCTCGTCGGTCACGGGTTCTTCAGCCAGATTGGTCATTTCGGCGGTCACGGGAGCGGAGCGGGTCACGCGCACGGCGCTCATCGGCCAGAACTCCACGGTCGACTCCACAGTCGGCTCGCTGTCGGCATCCTCCGGGTCGGAGGGCACGGTGCGTAGCTCGCCGAGCATCACGAAGCCGGTGATGTTGTACGTCTCGCCGTCCTGAAGCGTCTCGCCCGTGGGATTCCCCTCGGCGTCGGTCACCTCTACCTCGCCCAGCAGACCCGCCATCAGCGGATGCGTCTGACCGTCCGACAGCTCGGTGATGGTCCATTCCCCGCTTCTGCCGCCGGCCGCGTTGACGCGGACGTTGCTTATCCTTACCAGACGGCGGGCATTGGCGGCCGATATGCTGCTCACCTCGTCGGGAGTGGCTTTGATTACGCTCTCGCCGTCATCGGCCACGTTGCCGAACGTATGCTCATAGCCGGTGGCCACGGCCATGCGGTTGCCGTACTCGTCCACCTTGTAGCCCACGGTAAATCCTTTCAGATACTGTCCCGGCTTTACGGCCATGTTGCCCCAGCCGCCCTCGCGGTAGATAGGCAGGTAGTGGCCCACGCTTCCGGCCACAAACAGGTAGTCGCCACCCTTGGCCACAGCCTTGACGCTTGAAGTGAAGCGGTAGGCGTTACCCTCGCGGGCGGTGTTGAGGAAGTTGAGGATATATTGCACGTCGTTGCTCTGCTTGCGGAAGCGGCGCACCACCACGTCGCTCGGAGTCATGCCCGGATAGGAGGCGAAGGCGCGTATCTCCACGTCGTGGTCGGCGAGTTTCAGCTCGTCGGCGCCCTCTTCGTATTCATGGCGCGAGCCGAGATTCTGAAGCGGGTCGAGGCCGTCGATCGAATAGTGGATCGTCACCTTGTTATCCTCCGACTCATTGATGGCGGCTCCGTCGGTAGTGAGCTTCACGGCATCCATCTTTATTGTGCCGGCCACAAACGGCTGCTCCGTCAGGGTCTTGTCGGCGATTCCGTCGAGATACACCTCCGGCATCGCCACCTTGGCCGAGCCTTCGAAGCTCAGCAGGGCGAAGGAGAATGTCTTGTCGGTGCCGTTGTCGGAGTCGAGAAGCACCACGCCTGTCAGATCGAAGCCGGTGTTCTCGGCGTAGGCCTCGGCGAAACCCGAGCGGCGGAACACGTCCATCCTCATACGCGGCGTGCCGTCGATCTGCAGAGTGTAGTTGTAGGGATACTCCTCGCGGTCGGCGCCGGTGTTGGTGGTGCGCTTCACCTCCACGCCCTTCAGTGTCACCAGGCGCATGCGGTGGATTTCCTCGAATAAGAAGTTGTCGGTCGGAGCGGCCTGGATCTCTTCAGGGGCGAAGCTGTAGGCGGCGTCGTGTTTATCCACCTTGAAAGTGCGTGCAAAGCCTGTCGATTCGCTCAGCAGGTTGCCGTTCTTGTGCTGAGGGTGTATCGCGAAGCCGGTGATCACGTCGTTTTTCTTCAGCGGGCGAGCCTCGCCGCCGTCGGGATCAGCCACGAGGGCATTCCAGCCGTTGGAGTTGTGAATCAGCATCCGGTGCATGTGCTCGTCCTCGATCAGCTCGGCCATGGGGCTGTCGTTGTAGTCGCGCACATAGAGATATTCCGGAGTGATCTCCTCGACGATGGCCTTGCCGGTCATCTGGTAGTATTCGGTCTGCCCCGCATCAGGGTTGGCAAAGTTGGCAAATTCCTTGGTCTTGAACTCCTCGATCGAGGCTACCTTCTCCGGCGTGTGGAATATGAATTTCACCTTGGCCGGGTTAAGGCTTCTCATGCCGTTGAGTTCGCTCCAGATCACGCGCTTCACTGTGTTGTTGCTGCCGGTCGGGCGCTTTATGGTCAGAGTGTTGTTTGTGATCGGTTGGGTGTTGTTCCCTTCTTCGTTCGACGCCCAGCAGAACTTCGACTCGCCGTGGGCGTTGCCCGTGATCGTGATCTTCACCTCGTCGCTGATGGCGTTGACGGCTACGAATCCGTCGGCGTCAGGCTGCCCGCTGATCGGGTTGGGAGCCGACAGATTGGGAGTGCCGGGACACTGCAGGGTATTCTCCGTGGTCAGCAGAGCGAGCTGGCCGTTGAGCTGACCCACGAAACCGGTGGCGGCGAAGAGCTTCGTGCCCCCCTTGTTGGCTATGGCGGCCACCTTTTCCATATCATCCTGGAAGTCGTAGCCCTCCACCTTCAGGCGGCTGTAGAGAGTCAGTTCGATGCCGTCGGCGGTGCGCACGCGGTTGCTGCCGAGCCATGTCAGCGAGCGCAGACGCATCTTGCGGTTGAAGTTGTCTACGCCGACGGTTGGCTGCTCCAGTATGTCGGCCGGAGCCTTGCCCGAAGTCGCCCATCCCTCTGTGGCTTCACTCGCCGGCAGATAGTCTGTATAGTCCTCCGAGCCGGGAGTCACCCATATCTCGGGCATCTTGTTCCCCTCGCCTGTTATGCTGTGGTAATATATGCGGCCTATCACGTCGTCTTTGATCAGGCGCGTCTTCGTGCCCCCCTCGGTGTCGGCATACTCCTCCAGTATCTTCGGCATCGACTGTGCGTTGACCACAAGTTTTATCGGGTTGCCCCACTGGTCCATCAGATACACGTAGTAGGTCTTCTTGCTGTTGACGGCAGCGGCGTCGGTCTTATACACGCCCATCACCTTCATTCCGTAGGCGTCGTCCTGTGTGAGTCTCACCAGAGCCTGCTGTGCGGGGCGCGCGTTCAGGTCGTTGAGCTTGTAGTCATCCACATGGATCGGCTCCACGTCGAGCATGGCCCATTCGCCCGGAAGAGTGTGAGCCTTGTCGTTCTGTCTCACGTAGAGGCGTCCCGCCTTGCCGGCGTCCGCTCCACTGCTGCCGAGAGCTATGATGCTTGTCTGATCCTGATTCTGAATCTCTGTGATCGGCGCGTTGTCCGGATTCGATCCCGGCCACGGCTTGCCATCCTCGGCTGCCACGAAGCAATACTCTATCGAGTAGCCGGGGCTGCTCTTTGTTGCCACTATCGAGCTGCTGCCCATATAGCTCAGGCTCGCCACACCGCCGCGGTCGGTCCACGTGCCCTTGGCGCCACCCTCTACATTGAGCTTCAGCTCCGGAGCACCCGGCGCCTTCCGCACAAGCTTCACAGTCAGCACATCGCTGACAGTGTAAAGCTCCGAATTCTTGTCCGAGAGATTTTCGCCGTTGTCATTTTTGCCGGTAATGCTTGTCGCGCGCAGGTGCAGGTAGATCTCATTATATCCAGTGAACAGACCTATGGGATTGACATCTTTATTGCTAAGTGCAACCCATTTGTGTTGGTCCACATATATTCCACCCCAGTTATGTTGGCTTGCAAATGTGCTTACGCGATAAAACTTGGCGTCAGAAGTCAAGGTTTCGTTGCTCGTAAGCGCATATTCAATGAAAGCCGACTGAGGTTCGTGGATCTCTCCCTGTAATCTGCCGGTATACGAGTTGGCGTATGCTTTTGCCATTTCAAGCACCACCTTGTCGTTTTCCAGTGTGATAATGCCGCTGTTGTTGTAGTTGGCGAAGTCTGATGGCTGCAATCGTAGCATTCCGCTTACGCTGGCCGATGTGAACGATTGGCTGACTTTTCTGATCTCAGGACGGCTCGGCGTGGGAACGGCAAAGCGCTCGCAGTCTATGGTCAGCGCCTCCGTGCTCATGCCTCCGCGGTTGGCGGCCGTTAAGATGACTTTGGTCTTCTGGCCTACAACTGTTTCGCTGAGTGTTATGGTGTTGTCCTCGCCCAGTGTGCGTGAATATATATTGGGCTGAGTGCCGTCGGTTGTGTAATACACCGTTTCAGCACCCGCCGGGCGGTTGATCTTGATATTGGCTACTTTACTTATATACCCATACTTCCCGTCTACAAAGTAGGGGTAGATGCTTGTGTCTGTAGTGTTTATGCCGTTGGTGTCCAGTGTGGGCGCGTCTGGTTTTTTGATATTTACAGTGATGGTCAGTACTTCGCCAAGTCCCTTGCTGTTGACGCCGGCAATGCGTATCGTCGTCGCTGTGGTTATGCTGCTTAGATCGATTCCGTTGTCAGTGTATTCGGTGGAACTTTCTGTGATATTTTCATTGTTTATCGTGTAAACAAGTTTGTCCGCAGCTGCATCTTTATTGAACTTCAATACAGGGGGAGTCGCACTGTAAGAATATTCATTCGTTTCTTTATTGAAAATGTCACCCGAATCTGCTGTCGGTTCAATTATTGTCGGTAGTCCTGGTTTCGGTAGTTCAACAGGTTCCCATGTGACAATGATTTTCTGCAACGAAAAATATATAGGATAGTATCTTGTGTTTGAGGTTGTTTTGTAGGTAAATTCGAAATACTCGTTAGCTTTTTGATTAGCTGGCGTGCTTGTCTGAAACATTGCCGGACTGGTCACAACCATTACAGCTTGATTCTGCTTTGTGTCAGTGTTGAAAGTCAGTAAATCTTTTGCGTTTTTTACTGTGGCTGTACCAGCGGATGCTGAACCCGCACCCGAGGAATATCCAGTACCATAGTATAATTGAACTCTATGTACTTTACCATATTTTGCTTTGATTACAAATGTGTTGCCCCTGAATATCTCAAGACCAAATTTCGTAAAAGCGTTGTATTTGGCTCCTGCCGTTTTAGTAAACTCCATTATCAGGCAGTCATCAAGAAAATTCTCTGACGATCCTTGGTTTCTGTAAATATATTTGAAGCTTGATGCTGTAGTGTTCGATACATACTTTGAGCTTACAGTAGAACTGGTAGAAGACCAGTCTTTCATAGATGCACCGTCGCCGAATGTAAGATTGGGTGATTCTGTTGCAGTTTTACTAAAAAAGGTGGTTGTTATAACCTCCGCATGTAGATGCGGAGGGGCGAAGGCCAGAAAGGCCATCAGAATTAGTAAAAGTTTTTTCATAATCTTTCCTGATATTTGTTTTATTGAGAATTTCCCTGTTCTTGGAAGGAGAAGTCAGTATATTTGCGGGCCGCCGTGGGGCGGGGCATGGCTGTGTGTATCAGCCCATTCACGTAGCTACACGACGATGCGGCACGCAGCCGTTGTGCCGCGCGCCGTCATGGTGGTGGTGCATCTCAAAATATCGTGATGGTGGTAAACTGCTGCCGGTCTCTGCCTTGTCTCCGCATGCCCCCGCTCTGTCCGTGCGTAGTTCCGCTCTAAGGGCGCATTGTTTCGCTCTATCCGCGCATCTGTTATGGGTGCATTGTCCCGCTCCCTCCCGGTTATATGCTGGGGGGGGGTAAACTTCCTATGACTCAAATAGATAGGTAAAAATTGCAGCATGCTAACGAATACTATTTTTTGCAAAATCAAACATTAATTCCACAAAAATGGAATCATATCGCCACAAATTTACCTCAATCCACCCTCCCCCGCCAAAAAAATCCCCCTCCCGCCACCACATTGTAACATTCCCGCCCCTCTCCTGTGCTGCCGTCCCGGCGCACTCCCCCGCCCGCGGCTCCGTCCCTTCCCGCCTCTGCGTCTTGCGCCTCCCTGCGCTGACGCCTTGGCGCGGCCTCGAACCCTCCGGGACTCGCCGCGCATGGTGTGTGGGCTCTCCTTTCCGGGGTCTCCGCCTCGCTCGGCCACCGCTCCGCTACGCGTCCCGGCGTCCTCCCTCCGCTCCGACCCCCGGTTACTGACTGCCCGCACGCTCCGCGGCTCCGTTCCTCCCCGCCTGCGTCGCGCGCACTGTCGCCTCTACTACGGTTCCCGCTGACTACCTCTCTCCTCTCCCCGCCGGATGGTGTTGACGCCATCGGAGCCCCGGAGGGGGCGGGCAGACAGAATCCCCGGTTCGGAGCGGCACGCCACCGCCTGCCACGCGTCAGCGGGGCAGGGGAGCGTGACGCGTAGACCGGGGGAAGGAGAGAGACGCCCCCCGTTCGGCCGAGCTGCGGAGCATGCGAGATCAGCCGCTCGCGCCAGCCCAGGGCCCACCTCGCGTGGGTACTATTTCAGATCCTCAGGATGATATGACAGATTCCACACATCACACATCTTCTGTATCTCCTTGTCAAACAGATGTATGGCGTGATGCTCGGTCTGGCGGAGGATATATGTTTCGATATTGGTTTTGTGGCTTGGTGAGCAGCTACAGGCATAATATCCTGAGCACCACCCATTGAACAAGGCAGCACGACTGTCTGTTTTCATCCAGTTGTGCGCACATGCCTTGACAGCGGCTATTAGCTCGGAGATCGACACAGTAGGGTTCAGATCGACGAGCATGTGTAGATGATCGGTAACGCTGTTTATCGAGTGAAGCCGGCTTTTCTTGGAAATTATAATGTCGTTGATCACCTTGTGAAGATCCTCTCTGAAAGTGTCAAGAAGAAATGGACGACGGTCTTTAGTGGCGAAGACAATGTGGAATAATGCGTTGACTTTACTCATGATATGGGCGTTTTGTGCAAAGATATAAATTAGAATCGTGATCTGTATGGATAAATCCACATTTCTTCATTCTCACACCCTCGAAGCCACCCACATGCGGATCCGCCCCCCCCATCTCCTCTCTCCTCCTGCGCTGCCGCCTCGGCGCGGCCTCGTACCCTCCGGGACTCGCCGCGCATGGTGTGTGGGCTCTCCTCTCCGGGGTCTCCGCCTCGCTCGGCCACCGCTCCGCTACGCGTCCCGGCGTCCTCCCTCCGCTCCGAACCCCGGTTACTGACTGCCCGCACGCTCCGCGGCTCCGTCCCTCCCCGCCTCCAGATCGCCTCTCTCTCCTCCCCGCCTCTTCTCCTGCGCTGCCGCCTCGGCGCGGCCTCGTACCCTCCGGGACTCGCCGCGCGTGGTGTGTGGGCTCTCCTCTCCGGGGTCTCCGCCTCGCTCGGCCACCGCTCCGCTACGCGTCCCGGTGTCCTCCCTCCGCTCCGAACCCCGGTTACTGACTGCCCGCACGCTCCGCGGCTCCGCCCCTCCCCGCCTCCACGATCGCCTCCCTCCACTCCGTCGGTGGGGGTGGTCGTAGACCACCGACCTTTATAAGCCCCGCCATGACGCCCATAGGGCGGCTTGGTGGGGTGTGAGTCATGCTGCATACGGATCTTCGTAGATGAACCGCAGGGACAGGCCGCCCCATCCCCCGCGCTTAGCCCCCTTGCCTCACTCTCCTCTCCGCCGGATGGTGTTGACGCCCTCGGAGCCGCGGAGCGTGCGGGCAGACGGAATCCCCGGTTCGGAGCGGCACGCCACCGCCTGCCACGCGTCAGCGGGGCAGGGGAGCGTGACGCGTAGACCGGGGGAAGGAGAGAGACGCCCCCCGTTCGGCCGAGCTGCGGAGCATGCGAGATCAGCCGCTCGCGCCAGCCCAGGCCGCCCACCTCGCTCTGCGCCCGCTCTATTATACACGACGTTGCGTCGCCCTCGGGGGGACGACGCAACGCAACTGTGATATGGATGAGAATATCAGTTGAGATCGATCTCTGCTATGGCTATCGCGGCGACGCCTGCCGTTGCGGCCGCGAGCAGCAGCGTGTTGAGTAGTTTCATAGTGTGTTATGTGTGATGGATGGAGTAGATTGGTTGATGTTCAGGGTATCAGTGGTTTCTGACGGAGCGTATCTTCTCCGTCAGCACGTCGGCCTGGCGCTGTGCTCCAAGATCGGAGGGGTGCACATAGTCTACCCATGCGTCGGAGGGGTAGGCGAGTTCGTCGTGGCTCACGTAGTGAAGATCCTTCACCCCCTGGGCCTTTAGCTGCTCGTAGGCCTGACGCTGTCCGCGGTTGAGGCGCGTGTAGCAGTCGAGCTGCGCGGCGTTGGTCGGGGCGTTGCTGTAGCCGGCGTGCTCCACGAGTATTATCGGGGCGTCGCTGCTCTTGCGGAGCTGTGCCACGGCGGCAAGCACCAGGTCGCGGGCTTCGTCGGCGCTCTTCTGGGTCAGATTGGGCATGCAGTCGAGCACAAACATCTCGGCGTCGATCTCGGCTATCAGCGCGAGTACTTCCGGCTCAAGACGTCCGTTGCCCGAGAATCCGAGATTCACCACTGGATAGTCCGAGAGGTTGCGCCTGACGATATTGATCCACGACATGCCTGGACGCGAGGAGCAGGCGCCCTGCGCTATCGAGGTGCCGTAGACCACGATAGGCTTCTCGGTGCGCTTCGGCAGGAAGCTGAACCGCGAGCCTTCGGCCACGCCGATCTCCAGAGAGTCGATGGTGTTGTAGAGCGGCAGGTTGAGATGGTATTCGCGGTCGGCTCCGCTAAGGTCGGAGGGGGCGAGAGCCGAGTAGCTGTATTGCACTTTGGGGCCGAACGAATAGCTGCCGAAGCAGAAATCCTGACCGCCGACGGAGTCGATGCGGTAGAGATCGACTCCCGACACTCCCGTGGCGGGCATGTGGGGCATAGCCTGGGCGCCGCTGATCTTGTAGCGCACGGTGATCGTCGGAGAGTTGGTGGTGAAGTAGAGGGCGAGTCCGGCCGAATTGCGGCTCAGATCCCACAGAGGCTTGCGCACCTGCGCCTCGGCGCGGTCGGGCATGCGCACATAGCTATGTCCTATCTCCGAGGTCCATGCCTGGTTCTGTACTGTCGGGTATCCGGCCTTCATCGGGTCGTTCCATGTAGTTGTCTGTGCCGATGCCGCTGCTGCAGTGAGCATCATGGCCGTGATGGCGAGTGATCTGATTGCTTTCATCGCGTGATTGGTATGTATTGTCGCGTTGTTGGTATTATTGTCTTGTCGCTTTCATTGCGCATGAAGTCAGTGTACGGTTTTATCATTATGTGGCCTGATTGCCGCATGATTTGTTGATTCAGGTAAGAAAAATTGTATAGTCGTCTTGCGACAGCCTGCCCCACCTACAAATTTACAAAATAATAGCGAAATCCCCACCCCGCCGCTCAAAAAAAACCGCCCTCGGAGCCGCGGAGCGTGCGGGCAGACGCTATCCCCGGTTCGGAGCGGCACGCCACCCCGCCGTGCGTCAGCGAGGCAGGGGAGCGTGACGCGTAGACCGGGGGGAGAGCCGCCCACCTCACTCGGCCGAGCTGCGGAGCATGCGAGATCAGCCGCCCCGCGCCAGCCCGGGCCACCCTTGTCCCGGACGCCATTGCGGTTGCCCTCCCCCCCCCTCTCTGCACTTGTCTCCCTCCCGGCCTGTGCGTCCCCTCTGATGGCTCCGATCCATCCCATCCAAACAAACAAAGCCGGCGGGCAACTCAGGGCTAAAACCCTGACTGCCCGCCGGCGGCGTGTCGTTATATCGGAGATATTATTCCGAAAGCTTCTCCTTGAGAGCTGCGAGAGCCTCCAGATCGCCAAGGGTGGTCTTCTCGATCGGAGTCGAGATCACCGGAGTCTCCTCCTGACGCTTTGTGGCGCGCTTGGCCTTGCGGGCCTCGTTGCGCTCTGCCTTGGCCTCATCTTCGAATATGCGGCTGTGGCTGAGGATGATGCGCTTGCTGTCCTTGTTGAATTCGATCACCTTGAAGTTGAGCTTCTCGTCAACCTGTGCCGAGGTGCCGTCCTCCTTCACGAGGTGCTTGGGAGTGGCGAAGCCCTCAACTCCGTAGGGGAGCTGGATCACGGCGCCCTTCTCTACCATCTCTACGATGGTGCCCTCGTGTACCGAACCTACGGTGAACACGGTCTCGAACACATCCCAGGGATTTTCTTCGAGCTGCTTGTGGCCGAGGCTCAGGCGACGGCTCTCCTTGTCGATCTCGAGCACCTGAACGTCGATGTCGGCGCCGATAGTGGTGAATTCGCTGGGGTGTTTCACCTTCTTGGTCCAGCTCAGGTCGGAGATGTGGATCAGGCCGTCTACGCCCTCCTCGATCTCGACGAATACGCCGAAGTTGGTGAAGTTGCGCACCTTGGCGGTGTGTTTCGAGCCAACCGGATAGCGCACTTCGATATCCTCCCAGGGATCCTTCTTAAGCTGCTTGATGCCGAGGCTCATCTTGCGGTCCTCGCGGTCGAGGTTGAGGATCACGGCCTCTACCTCGTCGCCGACCTTCATGAAGTCCTGAGCCGAACGCAGGTGCTGGCTCCACGACATCTCGCTGACATGGATCAGACCCTCTACGCCGGGGGCGATCTCTACGAATGCACCGTAGTCGGCCATAACCACTACGCGGCCCTTGACTTTGTCGCCGGCTTTGAGCTCCGAATCCAGAGCGTCCCAGGGATGGGGCATGAGCTGCTTCAGACCCAGGGCGATACGCTTCTTCTCGTCGTCGAAGTCGAGGATCACAACGTTGATCTTCTGGTCGAGCTGCACCACTTCCTCGGGGTGGCTTACGCGGCCCCACGAAAGGTCGGTGATATGGATAAGTCCGTCGACGCCGCCCAGGTCGATGAACACACCGTAGGAGGTGATGTTCTTGACTGTGCCTTCGAGCACCTGACCCTTCTCGAGCTTGGCGATGATCTCGCGCTTCTGCTGCTCCAGCTCGGCCTCGATGAGAGCCTTGTGGCTGACAACGACGTTTTTGAATTCCTGATTGATTTTAACGACCTTGAACTCCATGGTCTTGCCCACGAAGATGTCGTAGTCGCGGATGGGACGGACGTCGATCTGCGAGCCGGGCAGGAATGCCTCGATGCCGAACACGTCGACGATCATGCCGCCTTTCGTGCGGCACTTGATGTAGCCCTTGATGATTTCGTCCTTCTCCAGAGCCTCGTTGATGCGGTCCCACGAACGGGCTGCGCGAGCCTTGCGGTGGGAGAGGATAAGCTGGCCCTTCTTGTCCTCCTGGTTCTCGATGAAGACTTCCACCTTGTCGCCCACTTTGATGTCGGGGTTGTAGCGGAATTCGTTGAACGGGATGATGCCGTCGCTCTTGTAACCGATGTTCACCACGGCCTCACGCTTGTTGAGGGCGATGATGGTGCCTTCGATCACTTCTTTGTCCTTTACGGTGTTGAGGCTCTCGTCGTAGGTCTTCGTAAGCTCCTCGCGCGACTTGCCGGCATGGGTGTCGCCATTCTCAAATGCGTCCCAGTCGAAGTCTTCAACTGCTGTTTTGATTTCTTTTTCAGCCATTTAGGTTAGTTAATAAAAATGTTGGTTGTAGTTAATAAGTTAGACTTTATATTGACTTTACTTATTGCGCCGCAAAGATAGCTAATTTTTTTGAAACCACCTCATCTTTAGCGCATAAATCCACCGCAGCGCATAAACCCACACTCTTCGCGGCAGTTTATGCCTTTATCGACAGATCGGGGTGGGTCAGAGGAGGGTGATGCGCACGCGCTTCCCTTTGAGTTTGTGGGGCGAACAGGCGGCTATGACGGTGTCGGCGGCCTGTCGGGGGACGGCTATGAGGGTGGAGTGGTCGTTGACGGTTATCAGGCCTATGTCGCTCCCCTTTAGATCGGTGTGGGCTGTGATGTAGCCCACGGCGTCGCCCTTCGATATCTTTTCTTTGCGGCCGGCGTTGATGTGGAGGGTGGCCATCGGGGCCTGAATACCCCGTCCGTCGCGGGGAGCGGGCTGCCAGCGTCGGTCGGTGACCACATAGTCGGGTATGTTCTCCCCTTCGGCGGTGATGACATATACGGTGCCGTCGGCTCCGTTGCGCGCGGTGCGGCCGTTGCGGTGGGTCCAGTCGTCGGCGGTAGGGGGCATATGGTAGTGGACCACGGCGTCGATGCCACCCTCTATGTCGAGGCCGCGTGCGGCCAGGTCGGTGGCCACAAGCACCGGCACCGACCCTCCGCGCAGACGTGCCACGGCCGCTTCGCGATCGGTCTGCTGCAGGCCGCCGTGGTAGAGCGCGCTCTCTATGCCGTCGCGGCGCAGCAGTTCGTGAAGCCGTTCGGCGCTCTCGCGGTGGTTTACAAACACTATTGTGCGGCGCTGTCCGGCGTCAGATATGGCGCAGAGCAGGTCGGCGAGGGTTTCGGCTTTGTCGCGCACGGGGCTTTCCACCTCCACCCGGTCGAGATGGCCGCTTTTTTCGGCCGGAGCGCTATAGTCGAGCGTCTGGCATCCGGGGCGCTGCGCCCACTGTGGCAGCTCGGCGTGATCCATAGGGGTGGCGGAGGTGAGCACGAGTGATCCCGGGCGCCCTATGCGCCGCATCAGACGCTGCATCTCGTCGGCAAAGCCCAGGTCGAGGGTCTTGTCGAATTCGTCCACTACCACCGTCGCCGGGTCGTGGATCTCCAGAGCGCCGCGCTGCAGCAGGTCGAGCAGACGTCCGGGAGTGGCGATGATTATGTCGGGGCATGGGGTGAGCGTCGGCAGTTCGTCGGCCACGCGGTGGCCGCCGTAGACGGTGGTGGTCTTAAGCCCGGAAGCCATGCGCCTCACCACGTCCGACACCTGAAGAGCCAGTTCGCGCGAGGGCACCGTCACCACGGCCTGCACCTTGCCGCACGGTTCACCTACGCGCCGCAGCATGTAGCATCCGAATGCCACCGTCTTGCCCGAGCCTGTCGGCGCGGCGAGCATCACGGCGCTGCTGCGTGTGTCCATCATCTTCGCCTGCATCGGGCGGAGTCGTTCTATGTCGAGCCGGCGCCGGAGCGCCTCTGTGATCTTGTATGAATCCATTGAGGTGGGATAAAAAAGAGTGGCGCAGCCGATTGGCTGCGCCTTTTGTGTTGTGTCGCGTCCACCGTCCTGTGGCTGTGACGGTGTCGGCGGGAGTCTCTTATTTGAATACGTACTGCGACGAGATCGATTCGTTGTTGTGAACGCGCTTGATCGTGTCGGCAAACATCTTGGCCACGCTGATGATGGTGGCTTTGCGGCAATCTTTGGAGAACGGGATGGAGTTGGTGAAGATCATCTCGGTCATCTCGCTGTCGTCGACGCGCTGCGAAGCCGGATCGCTCATGATGGCGTGCGATGCGAGGGCGCGCACCGATTTGGCGCCTTTCTCCATCATCAGGTTGGCGGCTTTGCAGATAGTGCCGGCGGTGTCAACCATGTCGTCGATCAGTATGACGTTCTTGTCCTTCACGTCGCCGATCACTGTCATGGCCTCGACCACGTTGGCTTTGGCGCGCTGCTTGTGGCAGAGCACCAGAGGCACGTCGAGATACTTGGCGTAGGAGTTGGCACGCTTGGCGCCGCCCACGTCGGGAGTGGCCACCACCATGTCGGGGAGCTGGAGGCTCTTGATGTAGGGGATGAACACCGTCGATGCATAGAGGTGGTCGACGGGAACGTTGAAGAATCCCTGGATCTGGTCGGCGTGGAGATCCATGGTGATCACGCGGTTTACGCCGGCGGCCATCAGCAGGTCGGCCACAAGCTTGGCGGCGATCGACACACGCGGCTTGTCCTTGCGGTCCTGACGCGCCCAGCCGAAGTAGGGCATCACGGCTATCACCGAGTGGGCCGACGCGCGCTTGGCGGCGTCGATCATCAGCAGAAGCTCCATGAGGTTGTCGGTGTTGGGGAAGGTCGACTGCACCAGGTAAACCTCGCAGCCGCGGATCGGCTCTTCGAACGATACTTCAAATTCTCCGTCGGCGAAGTGCTGGATGTTCATCTTGCCCAGCTCCATGCCGAGGCATTTGCAGATTTCTTCACCCATGTAGCGCGACTTTGTGCCGGCGAAAATCTTGATGGGGTGGATGACTGAGTTCATATCTTGTGACACGTACTTGAAATTTTTTGCAAAGTTAATGTTTCGTCGCGAATAACCCTGCATCGGGAGCGCGAAAAAATCATATCAAAATTCTCGTCCTCCGGCCGTCGGCGCCGTCAGTCGATGCGGGTGGCCATGAAGCAGGGGGTGAATATCAGCAGATCGTGGTCGGTGGCATACTGCAGGCTGCTGTAGAGGCGCTCGGTGCGTGTGAGGTCGGTGCCTTCGGGGACGGGCCATGTGGCCATGAAGGCTTTTTCGGCGGGGCGGCGGTAGCGTCCGCCTTCGATCAGATGGGCCACCACCGGTTCGAGTTTCAGGCGCTGGCCGTCGATGCTGAATGTGGCGGCGGTGATGGCTTCGCTGCCCGACCGGAAGCTGTAGAGACCCGCCGGCATCCTTGCGGCCGAGGTGGGCGACATGGAGTTGGTCATCATTTCGGCCCATGTGGCGTCCTGAAGTATTATCAGGGTGCCGTCGGCGAGTATCTGGTAGGATGCGGCGGGCTGCTGCACGTAGTCGCCTCCTATGGCGTTGCGTCCGCTGACCTCGAGCGATCCGTCGTCGTTAAATCTGAACCGTATCCTGTCGAAGCCGGTCGCGCGGCGGCAGCGGTCGATCATCGTACCGTAAAGCTCCTTGAGGCCGTCGCGGGCGTTGACGCCGAGTCCGGCCATGAGTGTGGAGCCCGCTTTTTCGAGGTCGTAGGTGATGTCTGTCAGGTTGAGTTCCATTTCGAAGGTGTGGCCGGTCAGGCCGTTGACTGCGGCCTTTGCGGTTATCTCGGCGGTCACCGAGGGAGCGGCGGCTTTGGTGCCTGGGCTGTATGTGCCAGAGGCTGTATATGTGATCTCGCTTTTGTCGGCGGTCCTGACGGTGCGTGTGCCCGAGAAGGTGACGCTGTTCTCGCGTCCTTTGGCCTCCACGCCGATGGTCATGCTGCACGGCATGAAGAGGTAGCTGTGGCGCATGTCGTCGTCAAAGGCTTCGTCGGCGTTGTCGGTCACGAGCGTCGGACGGTTCGACACCATCAGCGCTTCACCCTTGTTGCCGGGATACGATGTCAGATCCTCCTTCATCGTTATCTCTATGGTGGCGTCGGCCATCTTGACGCCGTTGTAGGTCAGGGTGGTCTGTGCGGTGTCGTAGACGCCGTTGATGTTGTCCACATCTATCTTCTTGTCGTCGGAGCACGACGACAGCGGGAGTATGGCGGCCGTCATGGCCGCAAGGGCTATAAAGGTTTTGTTCATAGTGGGTGTTGTGTATCTTCTTTTGTTGGTCGTAGTATTGTTTTCGGAAGTGTCTGTGCGGCGCTCCTCAGCGGTGGCGCACTTTCCATATCGCCGCTCCCCAGGGGCCGGTGAATGCCTCGAACGGACTGTCGGCCGACAGCCGCTTTCTTGCTTTCTCGCCCGTGAGCAGTTCGGTCATGTTCATCTCGCCCTGTGGTATGCGCAGCAGTTCGAAGGCGTGGGCCGGTATGTTGATGTCCATGTCGGCCGAGTCGTCCGAGAAGTTGACGGCCACGATTATCGTTTCGTCGGCATAGTTGCGCAGGAACGCATACTGCCTGTGGGGGTTGAGTGTCGGATTCTCGTAGTTGACATACATCAGGTCGAAGAATCGTCCCTCTCTTATGGCCTTCTCCGAGTTGCAGAGGCGCAGCACCCGTGCGTAGAGGTCGCGCAGCCACCGTTCGCGAGGCTTCAGGTTGCCGGTGAGCCAGCGGCGGAGCGTCGGCAGGCTCCAGTAGTCGAAGATTGTGGTGCGTCCGTCATATCCGCTGAAACCTTCGGCATCGGTGGCCTGTTCTCCGAGTTCCTGACCCATGTATATCATCATCGGGCCGGTCGACATATAGGAGCTGACCACAAGCGAGGGAAGCACCTTGGCCGGATCGCCGGCGTAGAATTTGGAGCCGAAGCGCTGTTCGTCGTGGTTCTCAAGGAAGTTGAGCATGTGGCTCCCTATGCCGTCGACGGTCTGCCAGCAGCCGGTCAGCTGTGCTGCGGAGCAGTGCGAGGTCTGTATGCCGCGCAGGGTGTCGTAGAGGTTCACCTTGTCGTAGAGGTAGTCGAAGTGGCCGCGGCTGATAAATTCGCGGTAGAGTCCTGTGTCGTAGATCTCTGCTATGAACTTTATGTGGGAATAGCGCTCCTTGACGATGGTCACGGCCCAGTCCCAGAATTCCACAGGCACCATAAATGCCATGTCGCATCTGAAGCCGTCCACCCCCTTCTCGGCCCAGTAGAGCAGTATCGAGAGCATCTTCTGCCATGTGTCGGGGGTGGGGGAGAAGTGGCGTGAGCCGTTGGAGTAATCCACTCCGTAGTTGAGTTTCACTGTCTCATACCAGTCGTTGACCGACGGGAATGCCGAGAAGCAGTCGTTGCCGGTGGCCTTTGCCGGAAACTCCGTGTAGGCCTCCTTGCCCGAACCGAGGTCGATCGACGGGGCGAACAGCTGGCGGGGTATATAGTAGAAGTTGTTCTGCGGGTCGAATGCGCGGGTGCTGTCATCGTCGGCTCCGAGGTCGGGTGTGCCTTCGGGTGCGGCATCGGAGTGGTAGCGGCGCGCCACGTGGTTGGGCACGAAGTCGATGATCACCTGCATCCCCTGGTCGTGGATGCGGGCCACGAGAGCCTCGAACTCCTCCATGCGGTGCTCTACGTCGGTGGCCAGATCGGGATCGATGTCGTAGTAGTCCTTTATGGCGTAGGGCGATCCGGCCTCGCCTTTGACCACGTGTGGATTGTCGCGGCCTATGCCGTGACGGTCCCAGTCGGTCTTCTGGGCGTGCTCTATCACGCCCGTGAGCCAGATGTGCGTCACTCCAAGCTCCTTTATGCTTTCGATGACGTCGTTGTCTATATCGTTGAGTTTTCCGGAGCCGTTGCGGGCATACGTGCCGTTGGGCACACAGTTATGGGTGGTGTTGGTGAAAAGCCGCGGCAGCAGCTGATAAATGACCGGTTTTTGGTTGTTCATTGTCTGTCGGTGGTGGATAATTCTGTTGCTGCAGTCCCCGGGCGTCTGAAGCCGTTGGCAAGCAGGAAGTTCATGGTGTCGCGGTAGCCGCTCTCATACACCTGTCGTATCTGTTTGAGATTGAAAGCCTTGTAGCGGGCTATCTCATCGGTGCGGATCACTATGTCGCATATCTCCGTGTCGGGCACGGTGTTGGTCTTCGCCATCAGCTCGTAGGAGCGGAAGGCTATGTCGATCAGCGTGTTCTTCACCGTCGTTTTGGTCAGCGGGGAGCAGTTGACGGCTATCAGATACTTGCACTTGTCGCGTATCGTCCAGGCCGGGAGGTTGTGAAGCACGCCGCCGTCGACGCATCTGATGCCGTTTACTCTTATAGGTTTGAATACGATGGGAATGCTGCACGAGGCGGCCACGACTTCGTCAAGGCGACCGCTGGTGAAGGCTATCTTCTTGCCGTTGTCGAGATCGGTGGCTCCCACCGTCACCGGTATGGGCAGATCCTCCAGATTTGCGTAGGGGATGTTCTTGCGCAGAAAGGCGCGGAAGCGGTCGAGGCTGAAAAAACCGTCTTTCGGAATCCCCAGCTCGCAGAAGTCGCTGAAACGGGCGTTGAGAAACAGTTCAAGCATCCGTTCCGGGCTGATGCCGGCGGCATACATCACCGCCGCCACAGATCCGGCCGATACGCCGGCCAGTATGTCGGGGCGTATGCCCATCTCCTCAAGCGCTTTCAGAGCGCCGGCATGGGCGAAGCCGCGCGCGCCGCCCCCGCTGAGTACAAGTCCGGTGCGGTACTCCGGACCTCCAAGCCCTATTATGGATTTGACTTTGGCTAATTTGCCTCCCATATCTCTTGATACGTTTGCTTTCGGGCGGCAAAGTTACAAAAAAAATCACGGATGCTGTGTTTTATATAAAATGTACATGGTTTTGATGCTGCGCGGTGGTCGTTGTCGGGACGGCTCTGAATGTCTCGATCTGTAGTATGTATGAATTTGTGAATGTTTATGTCGACACATGTGTCTAACAGTGGGTGACTGTTCTGTCGTACTATCAAAAAATATGTTGTAAAACATAATTAACAGTTATTAACGGGGGGGGGTAGAAACTATTACATTTTCCTTAATTTTGCTCCACATTTTTTAACAGAAAACCTGTGAAAACAGGCCTGAAACGTTAAAGCTATAAGTATTTTTATAACCTTAATCATTTATCCAACAACATGTATCATTATCTCCGCACAATGAGCCGCAAGCTCACGGGACTCCCCGCGCTGCTGCTCGCGCTATGTGTGCTGATGCTGACGGCACCCGCCGCTTCAGCCTCGGCTGTGCCCGCGCCGGATACCGCCACGGGTACCGTTCTTGACCAGACAGGCGAGCCTCTCCCCGGAGCTTCTGTCATGGTGGTCGGCACCACTCTCGGCGGCTCGACCGACATCGACGGCAACTTCTCCATCGCAGGAGTGAAGCAGGGCGCCACGATCCGCGTCAGCTTCGTAGGCTGCAAGCCCGCCGACGTAAAGTGGGAAGGCCAGCACCTCAACGTCACCCTGCAGGACGACGGACAGACACTCGACGAAGTCGTGGTCGTAGGTTTCGGCCAGCAGAAGAAAGTCAACCTCACCGGAGCTGTCTCTACCGTGACAGGTAAAGAGATCGCAGCCCGTCCGGTCAATTCTGTTGCCGACGCCCTCCAGGGTATGGCCGCTGGTCTTGACGTGCTCGGCGCAGGCGCAGGCGGTCAGCTCAACGCCACCCGCAATATGAACATCCGCGGCGCCGGCACCATCGGCAGCGGTTCGTCGGTGACACCCCTCGTGCTTATCGACGGCATGGAAGGCGACCTCAACGACCTCAACCCCGACGACGTAGAGACCATCTCGATCCTCAAGGACGCTGCCGCTTCGTCGATCTACGGTTCGCGCGCTGCCGGCGGTGTCATCCTCGTGAAGACCAAGAGCGGCAAGGAAGGCAAGATCACAGTCAACTACTCCGACTCTTTCCGTTGGAGCCGCATCAACGACTATCCCGACATGGCTCCGTCGTGGACATGGGCCAACGTGTTCAATCAGGCCAGTATAGCTGCCGGCGGCGGCGAGCTGATCCCAGCCTACAAGATCGATCAGATGAAGCAGGCCGTTACCGACCCGACTATCCCGCAGCTTATGACCAACGCCAACGGCACCGACTGGTCGTTCTGGAACTTCGGCGATCTGACCAGTGTGGGCAACACCAACTGGATCGACGAGCACTTCGGCAAGACCCCCTTCTCGCAGGAACATAACATCAGTGTCACCGGTGGCAACGAAAAGTATGACTTCTACTTCTCGGGCAACCTCCTCTCGCGCGAGGGTATTCTCGTCCACGGCGACGACAACAGCCAGCGCTACACCGTAAACGCCAAGATCAACGTGCATCTCACCCCATGGCTGACATTCGGCTACAGCAACCGCTGGGTGCGCCGTCAGTACGACGCCCCCTCGGCTCTCACTGCGTCGACATGGCAGAATGTCATGCGCTACTGGCCCAACATCCCCACTCACGATCCCAACGGCAACCCCACCCTGTTCTCCTACATCGATGCGTTTGAGAACGGCGGCCGCTATACCACCTACAAGGATCAGACCGACCAGCAGTTCTCCTTCCGTATCAATCCGATAGAGGGTCTGAACATCAACGGTGAGTTCAACTACCGCAACTGGTCTAACCACGACAAGCGCTACTATCTCCAGACCGGTTACTACGGCCCGCAGGGCAACTACATTGAGAACAACCCCAACGACTGGCCTGCAGGCTCACCCATCGGTTCACGCGTCTACAACTACAGCCAGAAGGGCAACTATTTCAACCCCAACATCTACGCCGACTACTCGCACACTTTCAACAAAGTGCACAACTTCAAGATCATGGCCGGTTTCCAAAGCGAATGGAACCACTATGAAGACTTCGACGCCCAGAACACAGGCATCATGAGCGGACTTCCGTTCCTTGACACCACATCGGGCGACAACAAGACCCTCGGCGGATACTCCGCGACATGGGCCACAGCCGGATGGTTCGGCCGACTCAACTATGACCTCGACGGACGCTACCTCGTAGAAGGCAACATCCGCTACGACGGCTCGTCGCGCTTCCGCGCCGGCAAGCGCTGGTCGTGGAGCCCCTCGTTCTCGCTCGGCTGGAACATAGCCCGCGAGGCGTTCTGGGAAAACCTCACCACCGTGTGCAACACCCTCAAGCTCCGCTACTCGTGGGGTAAGCTCGGCAACCAGAACACCAACTCCTGGTATCCCACCTATCCGTCAATGGGCTACTATCCCGACAGCTCCGGATGGCTCGTCGGAGGCAAGAAGCCGACTTATGCTACAGCGCCCGGTCTGATCTCGACATCGCTCACATGGGAGAAAAACCGCACATGGGACATCGGTATCGACTGGGGACTGTTCAATAACCGACTCACAGGTACGGCCGACTACTACAACCGCCGCACGATCGACATGGTAGGCCCCGGCGAGAAACTCCCCGGTGTGCTCGGCGCATCGGTGCCCAACGTCAACAACCTCTCGATGACTTCCAAGGGATGGGAGCTGACCATCAGCTGGCGCGACCGCATCGGCGACTTCAGCTACGGCATCACAGCCAACCTCTATGACCACACCACCACCATCGACGAGTATCCCAACGAGAACAAGGCCCTCAGCACTGCATACTGGCCCGGCAAGAAGCTCGGAGAGATCTGGGGCTTCCGCACCGAAGGACTCGCCAAGACCGACGAGGAGATGCAGCAGCACTTCGCCAAGATGGAGGAGGCCTACAAGCTCGCTCACGACGGCCAGGCTCCGACCTACAACAATCCCCAGTATATCCTCGGCACCGGCTGGCAGGCAGGCGACGTGATGTACAAGGATATCGACGGCGACGGTGTGATATCGCAGGGCGAATTCACAGCCGACAACTCCGGCGACTATGTGGTGATCGGCAACACGACTCCCCGCTACTGCTTCGGTCTTAACCTCGACGCACAGTGGAAGGGATTCGACGTGAAGGTATTCTTCCAGGGCATCGGCAAGCGCGACTACTGGGTAGGCAACGGCAACGCCATGTTCTTCGGAGCATCGGGAATAAGCCTCTGGCAGGCTCTCGTGTTCGAGCCTCATCTCGACTACTTCCGTCCGGCCGACACCACCGATCCGCTCGGCCCCAACGTCAACGCCTACTATCCCCGCGTCAACCAGGGCGGGCCCAACAACACATTCAGCAACGACCGCTACCTCCAGAACGCAGCCTACTGCCGCCTGAAGAACGTGACCATAGGCTACACTCTGCCCCAGAACCTCACACGCCGCTTCTATGTCGAGCGCCTGCGTGTCTACGTTTCGGGTGAGAACCTCGCCAATATCACCAACTTCTCGAAGATGGGCGACCCCGAGCTGATCGAGGCCTACAACGAATACGGTGCCGGGTTCGGCAAGATCTATCCCCTGTCGCGCACATTCTCCTGCGGTCTTAATGTAACCTTCTAATCTTTCTATAAGACAAATCATGAATAAGTATATAGCATCTCTGTTCATCGGCACATCGATGATCGCCGGGTTCACTTCGTGTGAGGACTATCTCGACAGAGAGCCTGAGGCCAATCTCCTCGCAGAGAACTACTTTTCCAACGGAGCCAATCTCTCGGCATACGTGATGAGATTCTACGATGGAATGCTCCCCTCGCATTCAAGCAATGCCTACGGTATGGGCACATTTGCCAACGACAACGGCACCGACAATCAGGTGGCCCGCTCGATCCCCTCGCGCTATGCGAACGGTCAGTGGCTCACCAGCAACGACGAGTCCAACTGGAGCTTCGGCAACATCCGCTCGCTCAACCTGTTCTTCGAATATGTGCTCCCCAATTTCGAGAGCGGCAAACTGGGACTGACCGACCTGGTGCGCCAGTCGATAGGCGAGGCCTACTTCTTCCGCGCCTACCAGTACTATGCCAGTTACAGCACAGTAGGTGATTATCCCATCATCGACAACGTGCTTCCCGACGACAAGGAACTTCTTTTGGAGAACTCCTACCGCCGCCCGCGCAACCAGGTGGCACGACACATCCTCGAAGATCTCGACAATGCACTTGCATACCTTCCCGAGTCGTCCGACAAGGGCAAACAGGGTGTCAACCGCGACTGTGCGCTTCTGCTCCGCTCGCGCGTGGCTCTCTTCGAAGGCACATGGCTGAAATATCACAAAGGCACAGCTCTCGTGCCCGGCGGTCCCGGATGGCCCGGCGACGCTGCGCTCCTCGGATCGTTCGACATAGACGCCGAGATCAACTACTTCCTCACCGAGGCCATGACTTCGGCAAAGGAACTGGGCGACAAGATGATGGGACAGCTTGCCGAAAACACTGGCGTTATCGATGCCTTCTCACCCTCGCTCGCTCCGCTCAACCCTTACTTCTGCATGTTCGGACAGCAGGATCTCGACTCATACAGCGAAGTGCTCATGTATCGTGCCTACCAGCTCACGGCTCCTGCCGTATCGACTCAGATCCAGCACTCGTTCATGACCCACGGCGGAGGACTCGGCTACACTCGCGGCATGATCCGCAGCTTCGTTATGGCCAACGGTCTTCCCATCTACGCCGCCGGCTCGGGCTTCGACCCCGACTGGGAGAGCGCCGGCGTGACCGCCACGCTGCAGGATCGCGACTCTCGCGCGCAGCTCTTCGTGCGCGGCGACAACTGCCTGACCTCTTACAAGAACGGCGAGGAAGCATCCACGTACAACATGAGCTGGCTCCTCACCGAGTCTGCCACGCAGAACCCCATAACCGGCTATGCCAACAAGAAGGGCTGCTCGTTCGACTACTCAATGGCCGAAGGCAACTCGCGCGCCACAACCGGATCGATCACTTTCCGTGGCGTAGAGGCTCTGCTCAACTACATGGAGGCTTGCGTGGAGAAGAACGGAAACGTCGACCAGACAGCCGACTCCTACTGGAAGGCTATCCGCACACGTGCCAAGGTCGATCCCGACTACACCAAGACCATCGCCGCCACCAACATGACCATCGAGGGCGAGGGTGACTGGGGAGCATACTCCCGCGGAGTGCTTGTGAATACACTGCTCTACAATGTGCGCCGCGAACGCCGCAACGAGCTTATGGCCGAAGGATTCCGCTACAACGATCTCCGTCGCTGGTGCGCTCTCGACCAGCTCGCCGCAAACCCCGTCAACCTCTACGGCATGAAATACTGGAACACCGTCTACTCCGATCCGCAGAGCGACCTGGCTCTGACGACGACCGATGAGGATGGCAACGAAGTGTTCCTGGCAGCGCGCGTCAATCCCGACGGCGACGGCAACATGTCAAGCCAGGCTGACGGCGACTGGATCGTGCTCAACCGCGTAACCAGAAACGACAACTACGTATGGAATGGCCTGACATGGAGCCGTGCGCAGTACCTCTCTCCGATAGGATGCGACGTGTTCGTCACCTCTTCGCCCGATGGCGACAAGGCCAAGTCGGTTGTGTACCAGAACCCCGGATGGCCCACCACCGGCCTACAGCCCTGCACCAAGATCGACTGATCGACCGGCGCAAGCCAAGAGTTGTTTACTAAAGGCTACTCTAAGCATAAGTTTTATAATTGAGGAGGCGGCAGACTCTCTACGGAGAGCCTGCCGCCTCTGCCTGTATCTCCACCGCCAATGCTTTGCCTGTGCTGACGCCATTTGCACGGCCACGCACCCTCCGGGGCTCGCCGCGCCGCGGAGGGACGCACTCTTCTCCCTCGGGGTCTCCGCTCTCTCCTCTCTCTGCCGGATGGGCAGCCCTCCTATCGCCCATCGCCTCTGATACCCTTGCGCTACCCACCTCTCCCCCGCCGGATGGGCTGCCGTCCTCGGAGCCGCGGAGCGTGCGGGCAGATGTTATCCCCGGTTCGGAGCGGCGCGCCACCTTTGCCACGCGTCAGCGGGGCGGGGGAGCGCGCCGCGTAGACCGGGGGAGGAGAGTCGTTCACCTCTGGTCGGCCGAGCCGCGGAGCGTGCGAGATCAGCCGCCCGCGCCAGCCCGGGTCACCCGCTTCGCATGGCACTGTCCCCTCCCCGCCCGATTTTTTTTCTTATATTTAATAGGTGTACACCACTAAAAAATGCAAATATATTTTTATGCTTAAAAACATATTTAACACTTATTAAGACGGGGGGGGGGTAGTTTCGATTACATTTTCATTAAATTTGCTCCAAAAATTTAACAAAACTAGCCTAAAAACCTGTAATTAACTAAATAAAGCAACCAGTTTTTATAACCTTAATCATTTATTCAACAACATGTATCATTATCTCCGCACAATGAGCCGCAAGCTCACGGGACTCCCCGCGCTGCTGCTCGCGCTATGTATGCTGATGCTGACGGCCCCCGCCGCTTCAGCCTCGGCCGTGCCCGCGCCGGATACCGCCACGGGTACCGTTCTTGACCAGACAGGCGAGCCTCTCCCCGGAGCTTCTGTCATGGTGGTCGGCACCACTCTCGGCGGCTCGACCGACATCGACGGCAACTTCTCCATCGCAGGAGTGAAGCAGGGCGCCACACTCCGCGTCAGTTTTGTAGGCTGCAAGCCCGCCGACGTAAAGTGGGAAGGCCAGCACCTCAACGTCACCCTGCAGGACGACGGACAGACACTCGACGAAGTCGTGGTCGTAGGTTTCGGACAGCAGAAGAAAGCCAACCTTACCGGCGCCGTAGCTACCGTGACCGGCAAGGAAATAGCCGCACGTCCGGTCAACACCGTGGCCGACGCTCTCCAGGGTATGGCAGCAGGTCTTGACGTGCTCGGCGCCGCCCGTGGTGGTCAGCTTGGCGCTACCCGTTCGATGAACATCCGCGGTACCGGTACTATCGGTAGCGGTTCGTCGGTAAGCCCCCTCGTGCTTATCGACGGCATGGAAGGCGACATCAACCAGCTCAATCCGGCCGACGTAGAGAACGTGTCGATCCTTAAGGACGCAGCCGCATCGTCGATCTACGGTTCGCGCGCAGCAGGCGGTGTCATCCTTATCACTACCCGTCAGGGTAAAGAGGGCAAGGTGACAGTCAACTACTCCGACTCATTCCGCTGGAGCAAAGCTCTTGGTCTGCCCAAGTTTGCCAACTCATGGGAGTGGGCCGTGACTATGAACGAAGCTGCGGCCAACAATGGTTCAGGATGGTTCTCACAGGCCTATCTCGACAAGCTGAAAGCTGTCGTTGATGATCCGTCACTTGCCACAATGTTTGTCAATCCGACCAACAACCATTGGGAAGTATGGGATGAAACCGACATACTGCCTATAGCAAACACCGACTGGATGGAAGAGCATTTCGGCACCACCCCCTTCGCGCAGGAACACAACCTCAGCGTCACCGGAGGTACCGATAAGTACAACTACTACTTCTCCGGCAATATCCTATCGCAGGATGGTACGCTCCGCTACGGCAAGGACAACCTGCAGCGCTACACACTCAACGCCAAGATCAATGTGGCCGTCACCAACTGGCTGACATTCGGCTACAGCGCGCGCTGGTATCGCGGTCATTACGACGCTCCGTCATTTGTCCGTGAGGCAGCAAGCAACGAGATGTACCATAACATCGCCCGCTACTGGCCGATCATACCCACTCATGACCCCAACGGTTTCCCCGTAGTAGAGTCGTTCATCAACGCTATGGAGGATGGTGGACGCTTCAACACCATTCAGGACAAACTCGACCATCAGTTCGTATTCAAGATCAATCCTCTTGAGGGACTCAACATCAACGCCGAGTTCAACTACCGCTCGAGCCACTACAACCGCAAGCAGGACGTGCAACAGTGCTACGGCTGGGATGCCGACGGCAACCCCTATCCAAACAACCCCAACGGTTTCCCCTATGGCGCCGGCGGTAAGGGCAGTCAGGTCTCTGAGAGCAACACTCGCTCCAACTACTTCAACCCCAACGTATACGCTACCTACGCTCACACATTTGCCGAGGATCACAATTTCAAGATCATGGCCGGTTTCCAGAGCGAATGGTACAATCAGAACTATTTCAGCGCATCACGCAATGGCGTCATTAACGGTCTCCCATATCTGTCGATGACCGACGGTAAGGACATAAAGGTCAGCGGTGGCGAAGACACTTGGTCGACAGCAGGCTTCTTCGGTCGTCTTAACTACGACTACAAGGGACGTTATCTCGTTGAAGGCAATCTCCGTTACGACGGCTCGTCGCGTTTCCGCGCATCCGACCGATGGACATGGAGTCCCTCCTTCTCGCTCGGCTGGAATATCGCCAGCGAAGCTTTCTGGGAAGATCTCGCAAGCACATGCAACCAGCTGAAGCTCCGCTACTCGTGGGGTAAGCTCGGCAACCAGAACACCGACAACTGGTATCCCACCTACGTGACAATGGGCTATGCAGGCAATGCCGCAGGATGGCTCGTCAACAACGGAACAGAGCGCAATGCCATCGCATCTATGCCCGGACTCGTTTCGTCGACACTCACCTGGGAGAAAAACCGCACATGGGACATCGGTCTTGACTGGAGCCTCTTCCAGAACCGTCTGACCGGTACAATCGACTACTACAACCGTAAGACTATCGACATGGTAGGCCCCGGCGAAATACTTCCCGGAGTATTCGGCGCATCGGTGCCAAACGTCAACAACCTCTCGATGACATCGCACGGATGGGAACTTTCGATCACATGGCGCGACCGCATCCAGGACTTCAACTATGGAGTGACATTCAACCTCTATGACCATACAACAACCATTGACGAATACCCCAACGAGAACAAAGCGCTCAGCAGCTACTATAACGGTGCCAAACTTGGTGATATATGGGGTCTGACGACGGTAGGTATCGCTAAGTCAGCCGACGAGATGAATGCTCACCTCGACGCTCTCGACGCTGCCTACACCAAAGCAAACGGACAGGCTCCGGCACGTCCTCGCACCGGCCAGAACCAGCTGGGAACAGGATGGGGCGCCGGCGACATCATGTATGCCGACCTCGACGGCGACGGTGTCATCAGCAGCGGCGGCTGGACAGCCGACGATCATGGCGACTACACTGTGATCGGCAACACTACTCCCCGCTACAACTTCGGTCTTAACCTCGAGGCACAGTGGAAGGGCTTTGACCTCAAAGTGTTCTTCCAGGGCACAATGAAGCGCGACTACTGGGCAGGCGGCCCGATGATGTTCGGCGCTTGCCAGCAGGGCAAGTGGCAGGCTGTGGTGTTTGACGAGCACCTCGACTACTTCCGTGGCGCTGATACTGACAACCCTCTCGGAGCTAATGTCAATTCGTATCTCCCCCGCGTCAACTGGGGTGGCCCCAACAACACGGCCACTCAGACCCGCTACCTGCAGAATGCAGCCTACTGCCGTCTGAAGAACGTGACCGTCGGCTACACCATTCCTCAGGAAATCAGCCGCAAGGCATACATCGAGCGTGCACGCATCTTCTTCTCGGGCGAAAACCTTGCTACGATCACCAACTTCTCCAAGATGGGTGATCCCGAGCTGATAGAGGCCTACAACAGCAGCTACGGCTTCGGCAAGGTTTATCCGATCTCGCGTGTATTCTCAGTTGGTCTTAACGTAACCTTCTAATCACAAAACAACATCATGAACAAATATATAAGCTCAATAGTTGCCGCAGCAGCCGTCGTGGGTCTTACAGCCTGCGATGACTACCTCAACAGGGAGCCGGAGGATAAGCTTATCCCCGAAAACTTCTTCACGTCGGCGGCCAACCTCAAGGCTTACACCTTGAACTTTTACACAATGTTCCCGTCGCATTCCGACAATGCCTTCGAACTCGGCACATTCTCGTCCGACAACGGCACCGACAATCAGGCTTATCGCACTGCATCCACACGCTGGGTGCCCGGCGAATGGCGTGTCGGACAGGGCACTGACAACTGGAGCTTCGGCAATGTGCGCTCGCTCAACTACTTCATTATCAATACTGAGAAAGCCATGGAAGCCGGTGAGGTGTCCGGTGACCCGGTAGAAATCAAGCAGGCTCTCGGCGAGGCTTACTTCTTCCGCGCCTACACCTACTGGGCCAACTACAGCAGCCTTGGCGACTGGCCTATCAACGATGAAGTGCTTCCCAACGATAAGGAATATCTCCTTGAAGCCTCGGTGCGTCAGCCACGACACAAGGTGGCACGCCATATTCTTGCCGATCTCGACAAGGCTCTTACCCTCCTTCCTGAAGAATCGCCCTATAAAAAGAACGGTCTGACTCTGGACTGCGCCAACCTTTTCCGTTCGCGTGTGGCTCTCTTCGAAGGCACATGGCTCAAATACCACAAGGGCACAGCCCTCGTGCCCGGCGGACCAGGATGGCCCGGCAAGCAGGAACTGCTCGGCGACTTCAATATCGATACTGAGATCGCATTCTTCCTCGGCGAGGCTATGAAATCGGCCAAGGTAGTGGGCGACAAGTATGTCAACAATCTCGTTGTCAACACCGACGCACCCGAGGGCATGACAGCCGGTTTTACCGAAGCCAACCCCTACTACTGCATGTTCTCGGCCGACAACTCTGGCGAATACTCTGAAGTGCTTCTGTATCGTGCCTACAATCTGTCTTTGAGCGGAGGTATACAGATTCAGGCGCAGTTCCAGAAAAATGCCGGCGGTACCGGTTGGACACGTGGCATGGTCAACTCCTTCCTGATGCGCAACGGTCTGCCTATATACGCCAACGGCTCGGGTTACGACCCCGCATGGGAGAATCAGGGCGTTTCGGCCACAATACAGGGCCGCGACTCGCGTCTGACAATCTTCACAAAGGGCGATAATTCCGTCATATCGCTCGGTCTTGACGGCAACTCGCCCAACCTCTACAACATGAACTGGCTCTTCAGCGCTGATAACACCACTCGCTGCCCGACAGGATTCGCTGTCAAGAAGGGTCAGGGATATGATTACAAACAGGCACAGGGCAACCTCCAGTCTACCACAGGATCTATCGTATTCCGTGCAGCCGAGGCGCTTCTCAACTACATGGAGGCATGCGTTGAGTCGACGGGATCTATCGACGGAACAGCCGACTCCTACTGGCGCGCACTCCGCAATCGTGCTAAAGTCGACAACAACTATAACAAGACTATAGCCGCCACCAACATGAACGAAGAGGCTAAGGGCGACTGGGGAGCATATTCCCACGGACAGCTCGTCAACGCCACCATCTACAATGTTCGCCGCGAGCGCCGTAACGAGCTGTGCGCCGAAGGTTTGCGTCTGATGGATGTTCGTCGCTGGTGTGCGCTCGACCAGATGATCACCACTCCCTATATTATCGAGGGTATCAAGTACTGGGGTACAGTCTACAGCGATCCCGACAGCCCGATGAGCATCAAGAACGCCGAAGGCGAGTTCTATGACCCTGTTGTTGATCCCGATTCTGACGACGCCAATATGTCGGCACGCGCCGGTGGTGACTATGTCCGTCCCTATCAGATCCGAAAGGCCAACAACCTCGTGTGGGATGGTTATACCTTCACCCGCGCACACTACCTGTCGCCGATCGGCCACAACGTGTTCGTCTACGCTTCGCCCGACAAGGATGTGGCAAACTCCTACGTTTACCAGAATCCCGGATGGCCAACCGAAGCAAACCAGGGTGCCAAGAACATTGACTGATTCATTCTCCATAAAACTCAGGCTACTCTAAGCATAAGTTTTATAATTGAGGAGGCGGCAGACTCTCTACGGAGAGCCTGCCGCCTCTGCCTGTATCCCCACTGCCAATGCTTTGCCTGTGCTGACGCCATTTGCACGGCCACGCACCCTCCGGGGCTCGCCGCGCCGTGTGTTGTTGTCTCCTCCCATCCGGGGTCTCCGCCTCGTGCGGTCACTACGACGCTATCGCGTCGCGACGCCCACGCTCGCTCCGAACCCCGGTTACCGCCTGCCCGCACGCTCCGCGGCTCCGTTCTCCCTATCCCCTCCCTCTTCACCACCCCGCCGGATGGTGTTGACGCCCTCGGAGCCGCGGAGCGTGCGGGCAGATATTATCCCCGGTTCGGAGCGGAGCGCCACAGGCGTGCCGCGTAGACCGGGGGTAGGTGCGCCGTCCATCCCGTTCGGCCGAGCTGCGGAGCCTGCGAGATCCGCCGCCCGCGCCAGCCCGGGCCTCCTGCTTTCCCTGCCGCTGCCCCCTCCGCGCCCACCACTCTGCCGGACTGGGGTGGTCGTAGACCACCGACCTTTGTAAACCCCGCCATGACGCCCGCAGGGCGGCTTGGTGGGGCAGGGGTCATGTGCCACACGGATCTTCGTAGATGAGCCGCAGGGACAGTCCGCGATCCCGGCTCATCTGCAAAGAAGCCTCACGCTCACGCGCCCCGTCGCGCCCTCCCCACGGAGCCGTAAAAAAAAGAAGCGGTGTGCCATCCACCGGGGGATTGGCACACCGCTTCGGGTGTTGTATTGTCGCTTATTCTATCAGGCCTTTACCGCTGCATTGCGGGTCTTGCCCTGACGCTTCTCGGTGAGATAGGCCACCGGCGATGCCACGAAGATTGTGGCGCATGTGCCGATTACCACACCGAAGATCATCGCGAAGGTGAACGAGCGGATAGCGTCGCCGCCAAGGATGAAGATGCACAGCAGCACGAGCAGTGTCGAGCCGGAGGTCATCAGCGTACGTCCGAGAGTCGAGTTGATCGAATTGTTGATGTTGGTGTAGAAGTCCTGTTTCGGATACAGACCCACGTTTTCACGCACGCGGTCAAACACCACCACAGTATCGTTGATCTGATAGCCGATCACGGTCAGAATGGCCGCTATGAACGACTGGTCGATCTCCATCGCGAAGGGGAACACTCCGTAGAATATCGAGTAGAAACCGATAATGGTGAACGCGGTGAACGCCACGGCGGCCAGAGCGCCTACGGAGAAGGCGATGTTGTGGAAACGGATCAGGATGTAGAGGAACATCGCTATCAGCGACAGCAGCACGGCTATGACGGCGTCGGTGCGCATGTCGTTGGCCACGGTCGGGCCTACCTTCTGCGAGCTGATGATGCCCACAGCCTCGTTGGTCGTCGAGAAGTCCTGGAGGCTCATAGAGCCGATCTCGTTCTTCAGGCCGTTGTAGAGTATGCCGGTGATCTCGTCGTCCACGTTGGGATCGTCGCTGTCGATGCGGTAGTTCGTAGAGATACGCACCTTGGTGTCGTCGTCGATGGTGATCACCGACACCTGAGCGCCGTCAAACAGCGGAGCAAGCGATGCCTGCAGCTCGTGGGTCTTGACCGGATGGTCGAACTGCACCACGTAGTTGCGGCCGCCCGAGAAGTCGATGCCCTGGTTGAGACCGCGCATGAAGAACGAGCATACAACCACTGCGATGATCACGCCGCAGGCTATGAAGCTTGCGCGGCGAGTGCCCAGGAAGTCGAAATGCGCGCCCACAAACATGCGCTTCGAGAGCGGGGTGGTGAATGTCAGACGCTGGAACGCACGCGATTTCTCGCCGATGATAAACACCAGACGGGTGAGGTAGACTGCCGTGAAGAACGAGCAGATGATACCGATGATCAGCGTGGTGGCGAAGCCCTTGATCGGGCCGGTGCCGTAGAGCAGGAGTATCACACCGGTGATCACCGACGTCAGGTTGGAGTCGAAGATCGCCGAGAATGCGTTGCTGTAACCGTCGGCTATGGCCATGCGCACGCTCTTGCCGGCGCGGAGTTCCTCCTTGGTGCGCTCGAAGATAAGCACGTTGGCGTCCACCGCCATGCCCAGGGCGAGAACTATACCTGCTATGCCGGAGAGGGTGAGCACCGCCTGGAACGAGGCGAGTATGCCGAAAGTGAAGAAGAGGTTGAAGATCAGGCCGAGGTTGGCTATCAGACCCGGGATCACACCGTAGATGGCCATCATGAAGATCATCAGCAGCACCAGAGCCACGATGAACGACATGAAGCCGTCCTCGATCGCCTTCTGGCCGAGCGACGGACCGATCACGGTGTCGGAGATGATGTCGACCTTGGCGGCCATCTTGCCGCTCTTGAGCACGTTGGCAAGGTCTTTGGCTTCGTCGGTGGTGAAGTTGCCGGTGATCGACGAGCGGCCACCCTCGATCACGTTGTTGACACGGGGAGCGGAGTAGACCTGTCCGTCAAGCACTATCGCCACCTGCTTCTCGATGTTGGCGGCGGTGATGCGTGCCCACTGGCGGGCTGCGTCGGGCTTCATGTTCATCGACACGTAGTTGCCGCCCTGCATCTGGTCAAACTCGCTGCTTGCCGAGGTCACGACGTCGCCCGAGAGAGCCGGACGCCCGTTGGCGGTCTTCAGAGCCACGAGCGTGTAGAGATCAACGCGGCGTGTGACGCCTGTGGCCGTGTCGGTGGCCTCCATGGTCTCAGGCTTCACTTCCCATGCCAGCTTCACGTTGGAGGGAAGCAGACGGCGTGCGGCCGGAGAGGATATGATGGAGTCGATGGCGGCGCGGTTGGCTGCCACGGCGGTGCCTACCATGATCGGGTTGTAGGGATTGGCTGTGTGGACAAAGTAGTCGAGCAGGCCGCGGCCGTTGCCGGTGGAGTCGGCGCGCCCCATGGCGGTAAGCTCCATGAGAGAGCCTTGGAACTCGTTGACCGGAATAGTTTCGTAGAACTCGAGGTTGGCCGACGATTTGAGCAGCTCCTTCACGCGGTCATGCTCCTTCACGCCCGGAAGCTCAAGCAGTATCTGGCCGTCCTTTTCAAGCTCCTGGATGTTGGGAGCCACAACGCCGAACTGGTCGATACGGTTGCGGAGCACGTTGGTCGAAGAGCTTACACGGTCTTTCACCTCCTGCTTCAGAGCCGCTTCGGCTGCCTCATAGCTGTCGCCGCGCTTCACCTGATCCTTGAACACCACCGACAGATCGCCCTGAGGGTCGAGTTTGCGGTACTGCTGGCAGAAGATCGACACGTAGTCGTTGCTGCGGGTGGCCTTCACCACGGAGTCAGTCTGCGCTATGGCTGCCTCGAAGTAGGGATTGCCGTCGGCGTTGGCCATGGAGCGCAGGATGTCGGGCACCGACACCTGAAGCGTCACGTTCATGCCGCCCTTGAGGTCGAGGCCCAGGCCCACGCCGAGTTTCTGAACTTCGGCGAAGGTGTAGCCGAGATAGACTTTCTCTCTGGAAATCGAATCGATATAGCTCTTGTAAGCCATTCGGTAACTGTCGGAATTGACGCCTGCGTTGCCTGCCACGCTGGTCGCATAAGCCTCGGCCTTGTCCTCATGATGGTTGGTCACCAGAGTGAAGGAGATGTAGAAGAGGCAAATGAGCACCAGGAAGATGGCGATGACACCGGCCACGACGCTTCCTAATTTTCCTTTGCTTTGCATTGTGATAAAAAAGTATGGATTAATGTTATTTTTAATGTGCAAGTGTTTCAGCTTGCAAAGATACGACTTCTTTTTCAATTACTCCGCTTCCCGCAGGCTGATTTTAGATTATAGAAAAAGTCCGGAAATATATCTTCGTGTTAAAGTCCCGCATATTCTTGCGCAATAAGCGGCTGAAATGCCCCCGGCCGGGCTTCAGGGCTGCGGTCGGGGGCATGATGGATATGGTTTGTGTGCCGGAGAGTGTTCAGGGGGTTCAGTCGAGCTGCTCGGCTATGAAGCGGTGCATCTCCGGGGTGTGGGCCTCGACGCTCTGCAGGAGCTTGAACTGGTTGCGGGTGCGCACCAGATTGTGGTCCGGATACTTGATCTTGTAGTAAGTGTCGCCGTTGATGTAGTCGGTCAGGAAGCGCACGGCCTGCATGTAGGGGAAGAGGGCGGCGGCGTAGGGGAGGTTTTCGATCTCCGCAGGGGTGAGGAAGCCGCGTGCCGACGAGAGATAGCCTTCGGTGAAGGCGCGGAATATATCCATGTTGAATTCCACGTGGTCTATGTCGGGATCATCCTCGGCCAGAGTGTTGGCGGCTGTGCGCAGGAAGTCGCCGTAGTCGCTGAATATATAGCTCGGCATCACGGTGTCGAGGTCGATCACGCACAATATGTTGCCCTGGTGGTCAAACATCATGTTGTTCACTTTCGTGTCGCAGTGGCAGATGCGCTTGGGAAGTTTCCCCTCGCGGTGGAGCTGCTCGGCGCGGCACATCGTGTCGGCGCGCTTCTCCAGCTCGTCAAGCAGAGGTTTCACTTCGGCCACTCTTCCTTCGGGGTCGGCTTCCACGGCGTCGTGGAGCTGTTTGAGACGGAATTCCATGTTGTGGAAATCGGGAATGCTCTCTTTAAGCTCCTTGTCGATGTCTACGAGCATGGCCTGGAAGTGGCCGAACGCCTTGCCGGCGTTGCGCGACGATTCGGGATTGACGGCTTCAAACGTCTCGGCGTCGGGGATGAATACCATCATGCGCCAGTAGCTCTCGCCGTCGAAAAAGTAGAGTTTGCCGTCGGCGGTGTTGGGTACGAAGGTGAGCACCTTGCGGTCTATGTCGTTTTCACCCGCTTTCTCAAGCTTGGAGCGGATATGGCCGGTGACGGCGGCGATGTTGTCCATCAGCACGTCGACGTCGGTGAAAATGTGGTGGTTGATCCGCTGCAGCACGTAGTCGGGAGCGTCAGCTTCCTCAGTGCGCACTATGTAGGTGTCGTTGATGAGTCCGTTGCCGAGAGGCTTCACGGAGGTCACTGTGCCTTTTACGGCGAAATGCTTCACTATGGACTTGAGAAGTCTTTCCATGAGATTCGAAGGGTTTTGTGTTGAATTTTCCGCAAAGTTAGCTAAAAAATCGGATTGGCCACCCATATTTTGTCGCTTTGTGGCCGCTGTCGTGGCGCGGACTCTGTGACGGTTGCTTTTTTTTAGCTATTTTTGCGGTTGAAAACCTGTAGTTATGATACTGATAGTCGACGACGATAAATCCGTCAGGCTCTCGCTGAGTCTGTTGCTCCGCAGTGCTGGTCACCAGACGGCTATGGCTGCATCGCCCGAAGAGGCGCTGGAGTCGCTGCGGGTCTCGCGTCCGGATCTGGTGGTGATGGATATGAATTTCTCGGTTTCGTTCACTTCCGGACAGGAGGGACTCGAGCTGCTGCAGCGGTTCAAGGTGCTGGCGCCCGAGGTGCCGGTCATACTCATCACGGCGTGGGGCAGCATAGATCTGGCCGTGGAGGGCATGAGGCTCGGAGCGTTCGACTTCGTCACCAAGCCATGGCAGCCCCACGCCATGCTGCAGCGGGTGGCTACTGCTCTCGAACTTAACCGCGTGCAGCGTCCGGCTGAAGGCGGCCTGCTGCGCGACGGCATCATCGGCAACAGCCGTGGGCTGGAAGAGGTGCTCCAGACTGTCGGACGGGTGGCGCCTACCGATGCTCCGGTGCTTATACTCGGTGAGAACGGCACGGGCAAGGAATTGATAGCACGCGCCATACATGCCAATAGCCGGCGGGCGTCGGCGCCGTTCGTCACTGTCAATCTCGGCGGCATCTCGCGATCGCTTTTCGAGAGCGAGATGTTCGGCCATGTCAAAGGAGCGTTCACCGGTGCGGTCACTTCGCGCAAAGGGCGTTTCGCCATGGCCGACGGGGGCACCATATTTCTCGACGAGATCGGCGAGCTCGATCCCGGCTCGCAGGTCAAGTTGCTGCGGGTGCTCCAGGAGCACACCTACGAGGCGCTCGGCGACAGCGCCACGCATCGCACCGACGTCAGGGTGGTGTGCGCTACCAACGCCGATCTGTCGCGGATGGTGGCCGAGGGAAAGTTCCGCGAGGATCTGTTCTATCGTATCAACCTTATAACGCTTCATATCCCTTCGTTGCGTCAGAGACTCGACGATATACCGTTGCTTGCCGACTGGTTCGTAAAGCAGTATGCCGAGCGGACGGGCACTCGCCCGCGACGGCTTACCGATGACGCGCGACGGTGGCTTCAGACATGTCCTTTCCCGGGCAATATCCGCGAGCTGCGCAACATGGTGGAGCGCGCCATCATCGTCAGCGATACTCCCGAGATCGGGCCTGAGACTTTCGCCGGATTGTCGGCCGAGAGCGCACCGACAGCCGTTGCTGCCGATTCGGTGGCCGGAGCAAGACTCGGCGACATGGAGCGCGCCGCGGTGGCCGAGGCGATATCGGCTGCCGGAGGCAATCTGTCGCTTGCGGCCTCTTCACTCGGCTTGTCGCGTCAGGCTCTTTACCGTCGGATGGAAAAATACGGTCTAAAATGAAATCATCCTGGATTTTTTCAGTGCTCGCCCTGACTGTGGCGGCGATCGATCTGCTCTGGATTCTTCCCGTGCTGAACGGGTCTGACGTCGTGTGGAGCGATATGTGGTGGCGTCTGGTCCTGGCCGTAGCGCCTATAGTGCTCCTCGTGTTGCTGTATGGATCAGTCATCAAGCCGGTAAATGCAGTGGTCAACGGCATGGATCTGCTGCGCGGCCAGGATTTCAGCACGCGTCTTGCCCGTGTCGGGCAGCCCGATGCCGACACTCTCGTCGGAGTGTTCAATTCGATGATGGACCGTCTGAAGACGGAGCGTCTGCGCAACATGGAGCAGAACAGCATGCTTCGGCAGATCATCGACGTGTCGCCGGCTGGTATCGCCATATCCGATTACGACGGCAATATAGTGGAAATGAACCCCACCATGGCCTCTTATCTTGGATTCAGTCGTCCGGCCGAGGCGTTTAGCCGGCGGTTTGAGGATCTGGATTCACCTCTGGCTGCGGCCGTTTCGCGTGTTAATCCGGGTCAGGCCGAAATACTGCGTGTCGGCGATGCCAATGTGATGCGCTGCACGCGGATGTGGTTTATGAACAATGGATTCCGGCGCTCGTTCGTCATGCTCGAAGAGCTTACCGACGAGGTGATGCGCGCCGAGCGCGAGGCCTACGGAAGGGTGATCAGGATCATATCGCATGAGGTCAACAACACTCTCACCGGAGTGGGCTCCATTCTGGGACTGGTCGGCGAATTGCCGGCGGTGAAATCCGACGAAGTCATGTCGGATGCTTTGGAGAGCTGTCAGGAACGCTGTCAGGGACTTGGCCGGTTTATACGATCCTATGCCGAAGTGGTCAAGATACCCGACGCCAATCTGCAGCCGGTGGATTTGGCCGATTCGCTGCGTTCGATCTGGCCGTTCCTCGAAGGCATGGCGCCGGCCACGGTCGATATGGAACTTTGTTGCGAAGACACCACATCGGTCAAAGCCGACACAGTGCTTTTGGAACAGGTGATGGTCAATGTGGTGAAGAATGCTGTCGAAAGCATCGGCGACCGTCCTGATGGACGGGTGAAGGTGTCGGTGGGAGGGTCGCCCGTAAAGATTGAGGTTGTCGACAACGGTGGCGGTATCAGCCCTGAGGCGTCGCGCCATCTGTTCGCACCATTCTTCTCCACCAAGCCCGGCGGACGCGGACTCGGACTGATGTTCGTGGCCGATATACTTGAAAAGCATGGCTGCGCCTTCTCTCTGCGCACCGATCCCGACGGAGCGCTGACGCGCTTCGTCGTGCAGTTCCCGCGTTAATCCCCGATATTTATTGACGGGGCTGTGTGTCAGCCTTTCTTCTCTTTGCCGGCGAGCATGCCGCATGCGGCATCGATATCCTCGCCTCTCGACGCCCGTATGGTAGCGGTTATGCCGAGTGCGTTCAGACGATCGCGGAATGCGGTCATGACACCGGCCTCCGGTGCTTTTTCGTCGTAGCCTGGCACAGGGTGGAATCGGATCAGGTTCACACGGGCGTCAGTGCCACGAAGCAGCCTTGCAAGCGCGTCGGCATGCCGGGTGTCATCGTTCTTCCCTTTCATCATGGTGTATTCCACCGACAGCCGTCGCTGATGGGCAAAGTCATGTCCGCGCAGCAGTTCGATCACCTCCGCCACCGGATAAGCTCTTTCCACAGGCATCATGTCGGCGCGCTCGCTCCCGAAAGGGGAATGGACGCTAAGCGCCAGATGCACTTTGGTCATATCAAGCAGCCGGCGTATGCCATCGGGACGTCCGACGGTCGACACCGTGATGCGTTTCGGGCTCCAAGCCAGCCCCCACGTGGCGGTGAGTATCTCGATAGCGCGCACCACAGCATCGAGATTGTCCGTCGGTTCGCCCATCCCCATGAACACCACGTTGGTCAGACTTTCCGACTCTTCGACCGACAATATCTGGTTAATTATCTGAGCTGCCGACAGATTGCCGTGAAAACCCTGTCGGCCGGTCATGCAGAAGGCGCAGTTCATGCGGCATCCGGCCTGCGAGCTCACACATAGCGTACAGCGGTCGTGGTCGGGGATCATCACAGCCTCCACATCGCGGTCGCTCGCTCCCCGGAACAGATATTTCACAGTCCCGTCGGCCGACGACACCCGCTTCAGAGGCTCCTCTCGCCCGGTGCAGTAGACTTCCGCAAGTGTAGCGCGCGCACGCTTTGAAAGATTGGTCATGTCGTCGATCTTTGCGACCCGTTTCTGATACAGCCAGTCGGCCATCTGGCGTGCGGCATATCGCGGCATTCCGCAGCCTGCGGCCACGGATTCCAGCTCGGCGAGATTCATGCCGATGAGAGGTGACAGATATTCCATGCCGCGAAGATAAGCAAAAAATCATTCATCGACGCGCGGCGAAAAGTGTTAAAATGACGCTAAAACAAATAAAAATGTTGACAAATGGGGTAAAACAGCCTCGCTATGTAAAAAATTGCAATGATTGGTTGCTTAAATCTGCGATTTTGTCATTATCTTTGCAGAGCCTGACATCAGAAAGAGAAAACACAGCGCTATTATATCTTAGATCACCCGCAACACCCCACATAAAGATATTTACGGCACAACGCGATTGAAAAATCCGGCTGTTACCCCCCCCGATCGTTTTGCTTTCAGGCAGAGCCCTCGGGGTCATTTTGTTTGTTGAGATTGTTAGACAACGTTATATATACTTGAATTTTGGTTATGAGGGAGGTGCGTTACTGCGAAGTAGCGCACTTTTCATATCTGTTATCGCCGGCAGAATATGAAACACGAATGAAATATTCGGCAAACACATCGAAAATACAACGCGATAGTCGCCAAGAGAAGATCACACGAATACTGCATCGTGAAGACTGCGGAATACTGCATCGCGAAGACTGCGGAATACTGCATCGCGAAAATCACATTGCAAAAAATCTCAAAAAGCTTGCACATCTCAAAAGAAACATTTAACTTTGCAGTCGCAATCGGGGAATATGCAATCCCATTGCCGGTCCCATAGCTCAGTTGGTTAGAGCACCTGACTCATAATCAGGGAGTCCTTGGTTCAAGCCCAAGTGGGACCACTTATTTAAATGTTAAATTAAGGCAAAACGCTGATTATCAACATAATCGGCGTTTTGCTTTTTATATGCCCTATGCACGCCGATGAAGAACGATGAGGAATGAAGGTTCCCCGTTGGTGCCAATGGCTTGCGAGAGCCTGCTGAATG
>Ga0209064_1000158_pt1 | contig 157002 bp, 147 predicted proteins | sample Inofromicrocosms_FD_187498 | JGI IMG/M metagenome (GOLD analysis project Ga0209064, IMG submission 187498) | Mouse cecum microbial communities from Vienna, Austria - Inoculum for glucosamine and mucus D2O microcosms (SPAdes) (version 2) | ecosystem: Host-associated > Mammals > Digestive system...
GGTTAAGGATAAGTGTACTTTAATCATAGATACACTATATATTGTGGTGGCTCTGAAAGATTAAAATAGACTTGTATTGATGGCTCTGAAGCCTTAGAACCGTGGCTCTCAAGCATTAAAATAATCATCCATCGAGGAAGCTGCAAAGGCAGGGAAGTTCTAAGAAACAGCGTATTTATAAGGGTTTCCGTTGACGTGGATTGTCGGCGGAAGCCCCTAATTTTGTCGTTTGCATTGATAGAAGCCGGAGAAGCGGCTGCCCCTTACAATAACATTAGCGTGTTACAAAGTTTGTCCGTAAAGGTTTCCCGGCTCGTTTTGCTGAAATGGATATGAATGTCAAAGGTGGTATTCCCTATCCGCTTCACAAGGTCGGGCTTCATGTCCAGAGGGGCAGCGGTGCTGCTGGTTGTCACTGGTTCGATAGATTTACTGTTTGCTAATTTACCTTATACCTCAAAATTGTTTTGAGCTTATCCTCTTTTGTTCTATTAGTCAAATAGATTTCTCTGTGACAATCTGATATGCGTTGCAGACCGTTTTCTTCTGCAAATTTATCCATTTGCTCAAAAGAGAATGGTTCGTTGTCGTATGAGCCAATATGCAGAATTTCAACACATTTTCCGTCATGTATCGTATCAAAAATAATATCTTCATACAGTCGGTTTGGCTTTTTGATTTTAACCCTTTCCAATGAAGCACATACCATTTCCGCTGTGATAAAGTCCGGCTGACGTATCATAATGGTGTATTCCAAATTTTCTTTTATGAGTTTACCCGCAGCAGATTCCGTATCAACGTTTTTCTGTTTCCAGATACCCTCTAAAGGATAAACTGTAAAGTCGTGGATTTCATTTGATAAAATATTTTTAGTTGCAGTAGATTTATAACCCATTTTAATAGCATACGCTAATGAAAAGAGAGCACCTACCTTATCTGAAAAATCCGTATCGTTAGGATTTCCGCTTCCCTTAATCATAATAAATTTTTGTGTGGATATATCTACCAAAGCAGGTATGCTTTTTGCTCCATACAGAGCTTTTTCGTGCTTTCTCCATTCAAATTTCATATCAGCACCTCCTTATGGAAACAGTGTATCAAACATAACTTGACACCTAATGTCATGTTCTATATTTTTCCTGCATTTTTTTTAATCTTTTTTTCATCTGCTCCCGTATAGACTGTGGTTCTATTATCTCAACGCTATCCGAAAAAGACATCACATAAGAATACAGGACCTCATTGTCGGGTAAATCTATTTGGACATATAAATTTCCCTGTGAATCTTCTGTTATGTTATCTGTAAATTCATCATAAACACGAAAAGCCGCTTGCATGTCAAATTTCAACTTAACTGCAACAGTATTTTCAACTTGTATTTGTTTTTCAATTTTTGTCGGTGTAAAATCTTGCGTAAAAGTTTCAGACAGCATTTCAAGCTCTTTTATTCTCGTCAACTTAAAAAAGCGGTAATCATTTCTTAACAGGCAAAAAGAATATAAATACCAGCTTTTGCTCTTGAATACTAACCGAATAGGTCTTACATTTCTTTTCTCCTTATTTCCTTTTCCACTAAAATAGCAAAAGGAAATAGTTCTCTTTTGGAAAATGGCTTCTTTGATGATATTAAATGTATCTTGCTGTGGGGTACGATGCGCCCAGTCCGAAAAATCAACTTCAATCCAGTTTGTAGAGTTTATCTGAAATAAACCGCTTAACTTTGTGAGCAATTCATTAGAGTTTTCTCCTGTGGTCGCAATCATTCCTTGTAGTGCTGTTAGCATTTGTTCCTGTTCTTGTTCAGAAAACAAAGATTTATCCAGCGTATAATCGTTAAGGATAGAAATGCCTCCCCCTTTTCCCTGCGTTGCATAAATAGGGATTCCAGTGCTGCTTATGGCGTCAATATCTCTGTAAATGGTTCTGATTGATACTTCAAATTTTTGAGCAAGTTCGGGGGCGGTTGCCTTTCCGTTCTGTAAAAGATAGTATACAATTCTAAATAATCTACTTTCCCACATTTTCATCACCTCCTATATATTATAACAAATAAACCTGTCAATGGAATGTCATGTTATAAAAATGAAGAAAGGGATTCCGTAGCCAGTTATGTACATTTCCACAATGCGCCCGTTCATCGTCATGGGAGAGCCGTTCATATAAAGCTGTGATTCTGTCTTTCTCTGTCTTCTTCATGGTGTGTAACCTCCTTTCTTTGAGGGTGCGCGCTTCCCTATAACCTTATTATACTTATTCTGTTCTGACATCTTTTCTCAAATTCTTTTCGTAAATGAATTTGAGGTTTTGCACGATTGTATATTATGATAAAATTATTGATATGTAGAGAGAGAGGAGTAAGGATTTATGCTGAATCCCATTGTCAATACGTTAAGAATTACAAGATAGAAATGAGCAAATGCCGTTCTTGCGAGATTGAAAGAGGTAACGGAAACATTATGGGCAGATTTTCAGGTTATTTGGAATGGAACATATTAACTACGTTTAATACTACGGAGGTACATTTTAAATGATAGATATTTCTTATAGAAATTATTCTTCAATAACAGATCGATCAAGATACCAAGCATCGAATGGAAACAGGAAAAATAGTTCGGGTGATGTGTTCAAAACCAGAATATCTGGTAATGCGATTTATGTTGAACAAATCTCTAGGGAATCAGCGTTGGATTGGGAAGATTTGAAGAAAATACCAGGTAAATATGCTTTAAAAGATGGTAACTCAATTTCGGTTTATCATAGTACGGGCAATTGTGGGTATAAGTTTTTTCATGCCGCCGAGTCTACGGATGATTATCCCGTTTTGGTTGCAAAAGGTGTGGATTGGCAAGGAAAGTATTTTGAAGAAAAGATCAACGTGAAACAAATTGATCCTTATAATACAAGTACCCTTGAATTACAAGCATTGGCACATTTCAAGCCAGGACATGAAATGATAGGAAATCCTTACGATTGTATGCAAGGGCAGGAAAAGGGACTTCGGGAAAGATTTAGTTTTGTTTCCGGGGCTCAGACATTGATCAACGCATGGAAGAGGATCGGTCATGCGGGGCAGGCTGCTCAATGGAGAGATGAGCTTAATTTCCTGCTTAGTTATACGGAGAATACTGTTAGGGCAGGCAGTGCTGCAAAAGAGAGATTGGTTACGAGTATAGCAAAAAAATGTTCGGAAGATCTTTTTAAAAATAGGAATGGCTGGATGCAGGAATAGGTGCTATTGTTGTCCCATCGCTGCATCCATAGGATTGTCTTCTTGCGGTTGCATAAAAACAATGTCTTTACCATCTTCATATTCAATTTTTGATCGATCAATACACAGTCATTCATGGTGACTATTTCATCCGTATCTACCCTCTCAAAAGGAATCTTAAGTTGCGCCAGCGCATTATAAGTTTCCTTTTGCAGCAGATTCTTATATTCCTGCGGTTCGCTTGTCGTAATCTCACTGATATAAAACATCTTTCCATCTCCAAATAATCATCAAAATTTGCCATAAGCGTTGAGTCGTTAATAGTGTATCATAATTTTAGCTATTATCATAGAACTATTCAATATGTTTTCAAATATATAAATATTATCAATTTCACATACACACGCAAAAATAGTATACTTTAACAAAATAGGGAGGCGCTAGACATGAAATCACTTTTAGTATTATCTCACTGCATTTTGAATACTGCGTCAAAAGTAATGCAGGACGAAAGAGAACTTGCAGAAGAGTATCAGATCAGAGATCTGCTGTTGCAGTTAATTCTCCGGAAAAATATACAGATATTGCAGCTGCCGTGTCCGGAATTTGTTCTGTACGGTTCTCAGAGGTGGGGGCATGTAAAGAATCAGTTTCAGCATCCATATTTTGAGAAAGCGTCTAAGGAGATGTTAGAACCGATCCTCTTACAATTGGAGGAATATGATAGGCATCCGGAGAGTTTTTCTGTACTGGGGATTGTTTCTGTAGAAGGAAGTCCAAGCTGCGGTTATCATCATACCTGTATCGGTGAATGGAAGGGGGAGATCGGCACAGATCCGGCGCATATTTCTCAAATACAGGGCTCTCTTAGGATGAGCAGTAAACCAGGTGTATTCATGGAACTTTTGAAAGAAGAGCTAGAGGCTCATAAGCTTTCTATCCCTATTTTGACAATGGAAGAAACCATTGAATTATTAAAATGAAAGTAGTTATAGGAAGGAAAGACAAATGAAGAACAAAAAAGTTTATGTAACAGCATTTTGCGGAGTAGCAGTAGCAATGAATATTGTACTGGGGATCATTACTTCTGCGCTGGGGATCCCGTTATACCTTGATACATTAGGAACGGTCTTATCTGCCGCGATCCTTGGACCGGTTCCGGGTGTACTTGTAGGCGCACTGAGTAATATTATCACCGGATTGATCTATAGTGTATCCGACATCCCGTTCTGTCTGGTAAATATGGCAGTCGGGCTCATAGTAGGCTTGGTGGCGAAGAAATTTAATTTCGGTATCATTCCTGCGGTTATCACAGGATTGGCGCTCAGTTTTATCTGTCCGGCGATCGGGACGCCTATTGGTATCTATGTATACGGCGGTTTGAACGGTTCGTTTTCGGACGTGTTGGTTATGTCTTTGGTGGAAGGCGGAAAGACCATTTTCCAGGCATCCTTCTTAAGAAATGTAGGATCGAACCTGATTGATAAAGTGGGAACCTGTATCATCGGCTGTCTTCTGATCAAGGCTATGCCGTTAAAGTTCCTTGCCAATTTCCAAGAGGAAGAATAAGCAGACGATATGATTAAGATAAAAGATTTGGTGCATCGTTACACCATATGGGAAAACGAAAATAAAAAGAGTAAAAAGACGGTGTTAGACGGAATATCATTTGATATTCCGTCTGGTCAGTTTGTGGCTATTTTGGGTGCAAACGGTTCCGGGAAGTCAACCCTTGCCAAGCACTTGAATGTTTTGCTGCTTCCCGACGAAGGAACAGTCTGGATTGACGGCAAAGACACAAAGGATAAGGAAAAGTTATGGAAGATCCGCACCGAGGTAGGGATGGTATTCCAGAATCCAGATAATCAGATCATCGGAACCAGCGTGGAGGAGGATGTGGCGTTTGGACCTGAGAACCGGAATCTGCCTTCCCAGGAGATTCGTGGCCGCGTGACAAAAAGCTTGGACGCCGTTGGTCTCCAAAGTAAGAGAAAGGTATCGCCCTCTCGGCTCTCTGGCGGACAAAAGCAGAGGGTAGCCATTGCCGGTGTATTGGCGTGTATGCCCAAGTGCCTGGTTTTAGATGAACCGACTGCCATGTTGGATCCGAAATCAAGGGAAGAGGTAATGAAAGTAGTTCATGAGCTAAACCAGGAACGGGGGTTTACCGTGGTTCTGATCACGCATCATATGGATGAGGCGGTCGGAGCGGACCAGATCTATCTGATGAAAGAAGGACATGTTGTAAAATGCGGCTCTCCGAAAGAAATATTCTGTGAGACGGAGTTGTTAAGGGAATTAAAATTAGATGTGCCGCAGGTCACGGAATTGGCGTACAGATTGGCAGAAAAAGGGATCCCGTTTAAACTTCCGGTATTAAAGGAAGAAGATTTTGTAGAACAGATGAAAGCAGTCTGTCAGTCAGAGGATATTGAAAGAGGAAGATAGTATGTTAAAAGGGGAACAGATTCATTTTACGTATGGCGCGGGGACGGCAAATGAGAAGCATGTGCTGAGGAATATCTCTTTTCAGATCAAAGAGGGAGACTTTATCGGATTGATCGGCGCCTCCGGCTCTGGAAAGACTACGCTTGTCAAACACATGAACGGACTTTTGCGTGCCACAGAGGGCGGACTATATTTCCGCAAAGAGAATGTATATGGCAGGAAATATCCTTTATCTAAATTGAGAAAGGAAGTTGGGTTAGTATTTCAATACCCGGAACAGCAGCTGTTTGAAAAAACAGTTTTGAAGGATGTGATGTACGGTCCCTGCAACTTGGGGATGACGCGGGAGGAAGCAGAGGCATCAGCAAAAGAAAGTCTTTGCCAGGTAGGAATAGACGGTTCTTATTACCATGTAAGTCCGTTAGAGTTATCGGGCGGGCAGAAGAGGAGCGTTGCCATTGCAGGAGTATTGGCAATGAATCCGTCAATTCTGATTTTAGACGAGCCTGCCGCGGGACTGGACCCGTATACAAAGAGACAGGTATTTGATTTGATACTGAATATCCAGAAGAGACGTAATCTGGCAGTTGTGCTTGTGTCACACCACATGGAGGATGTGGCGGCGTATACCAACAAGGTATGGGTTATGCACAAAGGAGAGCTGGTCTTACAGGGGAATCCCATGGAGGTCTTTTCTCAGACAAAGCGTTTGAAAGAACTGAATATCGGAGTCCCGCAGATTACCAGTGTGACGGAAAAGCTCATTGAGCAGGGGATTCATCTGGAGCGGGCTGCGATCTCTGTAGACGACGCAGAAAAAATGATTTTGCAAATGTGGAAGAGGAGGATAGCGAGATGATTCGGGATATTACGATCGGGCAATATTATGCCAGTGAGTCTGTCGTCCACAGGCTGGATCCAAGGACAAAGCTTTTCGGTGTATTGGTTTATATTGTCATACTGTTTTGCATTAGAAATCCTTGGTGGTATCTGGCGTGTTTTTTGTTGCTGCTTGGAGCGTACCGGTGTGCGAAGGTTCCCTTCTCTTATGTTCTTAGAGGAATAAGAGGTATCTCTATTCTTCTGATTTTTACTTTTGTGTTCCGAATGCTGTGTACGCCCGGGGAGGAAATCTGGAAATTTTATTTCTTGTCAGTGACTTGGGAAGGTATCCAAAAAGCAATCAGGATGACAGCCAGAATTGCGTTGATGATCGTGGGAGCCTCCCTTCTGTCTTACACGACGACGCCCAAGTCAATGGCAGACGGGCTGGAAAAGTCGCTTTTATTTTTGGAAAAAGTGCATGTACCTATTCATGATATGTCTGTGATCGTTATGATCGCGTTTCGTTTCATACCGATCATCATAGAAGAACTGAACACGTTGATGGACGCTCAGGCGGCGAGAGGGGCGAGATTTGAGGAGGGTAATGTTTTTCAAAAATGCCGCGGAGTGACGACACTGCTTCTTCCGTTATTTTTATCTACGGTGCGCAGAGCTTCCGACCTGGCGATGGCAATGGAGGCGAGAGGCTATACGGGAGAGCGAGAGACAAGCAAGATGAATCCATTGGTTTACTCGCGCTGTGATAGAGCGGCATATCTTTGTATCATTCTCGTGCCAGTATTCTATGTTGTTGTGGAATTCGTTCCAAAGTGGATCCGCTGAGTAAAAATGGTTTGCCGCACGAGTTGTATTGTGATATATTGTCGGTAAATAATTTCGTGAAGGAGGCAGTATACATGAAGCTTAAAAATGTATTGATCGTAGCAGAGGACATCGAGCGGTCGAAAAAGTTTTATAAGGATCTGTTTGGATTGGACGTCATTCTGGATAATGACGGGAATGTCATTTTGACGGAAGGGCTGGTGCTTCAGGACAAGGCGATCTGGAAATCTTTTATAGATAAGGACATTATCCCTGAAAACAATGCATGCGAGTTATACTTTGAAGAAAAGGATCTGGAAGGGTTCGTAAAGAAGCTGGAGGCATATGAAACGCCCATCGTCTATGTGAACCGGCTTATGCAGCATTCCTGGGGGCAGAAAGTGGTAAGATTCTATGACCCGGACGGGAATCTGATCGAAGTCGGGACGCCAATAACAGGTATAAATTTTTGATTATATTTTCATTTCCTTATTTGCATATAATACTCATATATTTTGAGATTCTTTCACATCATATAAGCTATAGGTTATAACATTCATAAAACTATAAGTATTTGATTTTTACAGGTGTGATTTTTATAATGAATATAGATTATATGATTGAGAAAGGAAAATGAAAATGAATAAGGAAAATACAGAAAAGATCAATATAGAGAAGAAGGATTTTCGGACAGAAGAGGATTCCATAGGAGTCAAGGCGGTACCGGAAGGGGTTTACTATGGAGTACAGTCCCTGCGGGCGGCTGAGAATTTCCGTATTACCGGGCTGAATATGCACCCGGAGATCATCAATAGCCTGGCGTATATCAAGAAGGCATGTGCCGTTACCAATTGTGAAGTCGGTATATTGGACCGTAAGATTGCCGCTGCTATTTCCCAGGCATGTGACGAGATCTTAGAAGGCAAGATGCATAAGGATTTTATTGTCGATCCGATCCAGGGCGGCGCCGGGACTTCGATCAATATGAATGCGAATGAAGTGATCGCAAACCGTGCGATTGAGATATTAGGCGGGAAAAAGGGCGATTACTCTATCGTCAATCCCAACGATCATGTAAATTGCGGACAATCGACGAATGACGTGATCCCTACCGCAGGGAAGATGACGTCTCTTCGTCTGCTGAAGAACCTGAAAGAAGAATTGCTTCGCCTGCACAAAGCGTTGGTGGCAAAAGCAGAAGAATTTGACCATGTGATCAAGATGGGGCGTACGCAGATGCAGGATGCCGTGCCGATTCGTCTCGGGCAGGAATTCCGCGCATATTCCGTTGCGATCATGCGTGATATCCGCCGTATGGACAAGGCTATGGAGGAAATGTGTACCCTGAATATGGGCGGTACTGCCGTAGGGACAGGGATCAATGCGGACGCCGCTTACTTGAGACGGATCGTTCCGAACCTGGCGGAGTTATCCGGAATGGAATTGGTGCAGGCGTTTGATCTGATCGACGCTACACAGAACCTGGATTCCTTCGTGGCGGTATCGGGAGCCATCAAGGCATGTGCGGTTACGCTGTCAAAGATTGCCAACGACCTTCGGCTGATGTCCTCGGGACCAAGAGCCGGTTTTGCGGAGATCAATCTGCCGGCGCGTCAGAATGGTTCGTCCATCATGCCGGGAAAGGTGAATCCGGTGATCCCTGAAGTTGTGAATCAAGTCGCGTTCAATATCATCGGGAATGATGTGACTATTACTATGGCGGCGGAAGCCGGACAGCTTGAACTGAATGCATTTGAGCCGATCATTTTCTACTGTATGTTCCAGTCCATAGATACGCTGGCATATGCAGTGCAGACTTTTGTCGATAACTGTATTACGGGGATAACCGCCAATGAAAGCCGGTGCCGTTATCTGGTAGAAAACAGCGTAGGGATCATTACGGCGATCTGCCCGCATGTAGGCTATCAGAAAGCGGCGGAGATCGCGAAGGAGGCGATGAAGACGGGAGAATCCATCCGCTCTCTGATCCTGAAAGAGGGATTACTGGATGAAACGGAGTTGGATGAGATCCTGGAGCCGACACATATGACGGAACCAGGGATCTCTGCGAAAAAGCTTTTAAGGAGAAAATGATCTTGTGGAACTTAAGCATATTCCATAGAAGAACATGTGCCGGAAAGCGCAGGCTTCTGATGGAATATGCTTATTTTGTGGTAGGAACCTAAAAATCAGTATTAACCGACAGCCTCACGCACAGTTACTCTGGCGCCGCGATCCGTATAAACTCCTGCATAGTCCTGGTCAGGTAAGCGTTCCTTTTATAATACAGGTACACGTCTCTCTGCGCCTCAGGCGCATCCAGCTTATAATAGACCACAGCCGAATCTGTATGCATATGTTTGATCAAGGTGTCATTTACGATAGAAATCCCCATACCGTACTGAGTAAGATGGTAGGTGGTCATGACCTGATCCAGTTTTAAGATATAATTTGGCTGAATATTCTCCCGCAGGCAGATCGCGTCGATCCGTTCTCTTGTATCGTTATGGGCGCGCAGTACGACAAATGGATCATCCTTAAATTTTCTAAGAGGCACGCCCGGGAACCTGGGGTTCCGATGGACATCATTCTCCACGTCAGAGGCTGTCAGCCGGTAATTTAAGGCTCTGCGGTTACTGTCAAAGGCGGCGGGAACCGCAAGAAGAAGCTGTTCGTGGAAGCATTTCTTCCTGTGATATATCTGAGGATTCAGATTATAATTGTCAATGACAATATCCAGGTCCCCGTTGAACAATTTCTGTTCCAGCTCAATGGTGGATCCCTCGTAAAAGTCGAGATTTACATGGGGATATTCTTGCCGGAACTGTTCGATAAACGGAGGAAAGATAAAAGAGGCGAAAAAATATGTACCGCCCAGAGACAGGTGTCCTGCCTTCAGTTCATGGAGATTCCCCACGAGATAAGCGAATTCATCCTCCAGATCCAGGATCTTCTCTGTAGTACGTATATATTCTCTGCCGCATTCTGTCAGTTGGATCGGGCTGACACTCCGGTCAAAAAGCGGAGCGCCTATTTTCTTTTCGATTTTCTTGATCGCCGCGCTGAGCGCAGGCTGAGAGATATAAAGATTCTGCGCTGCTTTTGAAAAGCTCTGCTCCTTATATACTTCCATCACATAATTCATTCCATGAAACATGTTCTCACTATCCTGATTCTAAATTTTATATTTTTCTTTTGTGTTCTGTCATTTTTGATCCGCCAGATTGTTGTCCATGATTTTATATTCTAACATTTTTTGACCCGCCAGGCAATTGTTCTGGCTTTAAATTTTTCTGGCAGTGCGGATAGTAACAGTTCAACTAAGATGTCAAATGAAAAGGTAATTTTAAACACACTTTTGTAACTTGATGTCGGTTCTTTTCATAAACTATTTTTGAAGGGAGTGAATATGGGATGAGGGGATCAGAAAGGAGCGATTTTGATGAGTATGAATGGAATTGATATCAGCAGTTGGCAGAGAGGGATCGACCTTGCGGCGGTGCCCTGTGAATTTGTGATCGTGAAAGCGACAGAAGGAACTTCCTATCTGAATCCGTATTGCGGAGAGAATTTAAGGCAGGCGGAAGGATTGGGCAAGAAGCTGGGGGTATATCATTTCGCAGGCGGCGGGAATCCGGATGCCGAGGCGGAGTATTTTGCGGCAAATGTGAAGAACTGTATAGGGAAAGCGATCCTTGTACTGGATTGGGAAATCCAGGATGCGCAAAACGGACCGGAGTGGGCGAAAAGATGGTTGGATAGGGTCTATGAGATCTCGAAGGTAAAACCGATGATCTATATGAGCAACTATCTGGTCAATCATCTGGACTGGAGTGCGGTGGCATCGTCAGGTTATCGTCTGTGGAATGCATATTATTATAATTACGGGACGCCCATGGGATACAATGCTGACGCGCCGCTGCCCGAGAAGCTTGGAGCCTGGGGGAAGGCAGCGCTTTATCAATATACTTCCGAAGGAAAGCTTAGCGGATATAACGGTTATCTGGATCTGGATGTCTTCTACGGAAATGCGGGTGAATGGGATGCTTATGCCAGGGTAGAGGGCATGCCTGGACCGGATCCGAAACCGGAACCTGATCCGGAGCCAACGCCAGAGCCGCAGCCGACGGTCACGTATACGGTTCGGCGGGGAGATACTTTGAGTGGGATTGCAAGCCGGTTCGGTACGACCTATCAGCGGCTGGCACAGCTTAACGGGATCAGTAATCCGAACCGCATCTATGTAGGCCAGGTGCTCAGGATACCGGCGTCCTCTTCCGGTTCGAGCCCTACGTACTATGTGGTAAAGAGGGGAGATACCTTGAGCGGGATCGCAAGCCGGTTCGGTACGACTTATCAGAAGTTGGCACAGCTTAACGGAATTCGTAATCCGAACCGTATCTATGCAGGGCAGAGACTGCGGATCAACTAAATTTACCGGTCAGATTGACGGCAAAATCTTTTAAACGACTTTTAAACGCTTTTTAGTTAGGCTTGAAAAATTCATAGATTTTGCATATAATAAACGTATCAATTTGAAGGAAGGTAATAGCACATGAGTAACAAAGAAAGAATTATTGAACTTTTAGACGTTATACCAGATTATAAAATCGGTTATGTGCTTGCGTATGTTCAGGGGGTAGCAGCCGATGAAGAGGCAGACGATCTTTTTTGTCAAAGAATGGTAGAGAATTATGAAAATGCTCCTGATGAAGACAAAGAAGATATTCCATTTGAGGATTGTATGAAAGAGTGGGGACTTACCTGATGTATCGTATTATTGTTAAAAAGAAGGCAAAGAAATTTATTGATAAGTTGCCCATGAATGAACGGAAACGTATTGCATATGCAATAATTCTGTAGATAATGGGGAACTGTTTGTTTATATTGTAGATGTGGGGAACCGTGGAGATATTTACAAAAGATATTAGAAAATCAATATAATATATATCTTTTTCTAAAAAGGTTGTACAAATTGTACGTCGAATATGTGTAGAAGAGGAGAGAAAGCTGGTTGCTTTATAAAGATGAACGAATGGAATATGGCTCTGGCAGCAGATGTGGTTCAGGATGAGAAGACAGGTTTTATTGAGAATGATCGTAATGTTGACACAGTTGCCTGTTTCCGTATATGACAAATCCGGGACAGAATTGGAAAAATACGAGATCACGCCAAGAAAAATGAATCCGTATGAGTGTATGCTTGCGCAGGAACTCATACGGAGGCTTCAGAACGAAGAGTTTGCAGCTGCGGAATACGACGGGACGCTGCCGGTCAAGATGTACGGGCTTAAGGGAATGGAATGTGATTATCTGTTGGGTCCCTTTGCGTATGGCTCTTTGGACACTGATACGATCAGGAATCATATGAGAAGGCATAAACTTGAAGAATTTCCTCAAGTGCAGCTCAGAGACAGTCTTCTGGCGGCAAATCTGATCCGGAATGCCTGTGAGGACGGGGCAGATGAATTCGGCATAGATTTGTTAGAAGGCGGTCTGAAGGAAGACGAAGATGACAGGATGCATTTCCTGATCGAAGAAGAATTAAGGCAGAATGATGCATTTCAGTGCAATCATACCCAGGCGGATGAGAATGTTCTGTATCAGTATGTAGAGCGCGGGGATGTGGAATATCTGAAGAAAAATTATGACCTTCTCTATCTGCAGCATCCGGTGATATTAGACGATATCTGTAAAAATGAAGAATATATGGCGGTCATAGGGATCTCTCTGGCATCGAGGGCTGCGATCCGGGGAGGGCTTACATCCAAAGAAGGATTCCTGGTCAACGATATCTATCTGAAAAGGCTGGCTGCATGCAAGAGTGTAGGAGAGATCTATCATCTGGTCAAAGAGGCGCATGTCTACTGTGCGTCTCAGGTACGGAACAAGAAGCGGACAGGCAATACGAATCCATATGTGGAGAGATGTAAGAAGCTGATCATATCGAAGCGTCTGGAACCGATAGAGTTGGAAACTTTGGCGGCGGAGGCGGGGATCTCAAAAGAATATCTTTCGAAATTATTCAAACAGTACGAAGGGATCCCGGTTACAGAGTATATCCTGAATATTAAGATGGAAGCGGCATGTGATATGCTGCGGTATTCGGACAGGAAGGTGCGGGAGATCGCGGATTATCTGAACTTTGGAAGCCTGAGTTATTTCAGCCGGATCTTCAAGAAGAAGACGGGGAAGTCTCCGCAGCAGTTCCGTAAAGATCTGGGAGATTCAATAGTTTGATTACAGTGGGCAGTGATCTTATATAAGATCACTGCCCACTGTTGTTGATCAATTATTTTGATCGGATCATCTAACCGCTTTTAAACGATTGTTTTAACTGGACCATCTAACCGCTATACAGATATCTCTATCTGCGTCTTTAGTATATGTGGTTTCATAGGAAAAATCAATATTTTTTAAGAGAATTTCAGCCATGCGCAGATTATCTACTAGCCATACATCATATTTGAATAAATCAAGGCTGTTTTATCTGAAAAAAATAGAAGAATAGGATATGATTTCGGATTTCCTTATACTTTCCTTATAATTCTGCCTTATCCTAATCTTGTAGTTCATTGACAGATACATGAACGAGCCGTAAGGTTCATGTCCCATGATGGGAAATATCTGATCAGCAGAACAATACAAGCAGGGAATAAGGAGGAAAAACATGAATCAAAACATATTAGAAACAAAGTGTCTGACAAAAGCATTCCGTGATCACAATGCCGTCGATCGTATTTCGCTTGCAGTGCCTAAGTGCTGCGTATACGGACTTCTGGGACCCAACGGCGCCGGCAAATCCACATTGCTTAAGATGCTAACGGGTATCCTGCGACCGACAGGCGGAGAGATCATCTTTGACGGGCATCCATGGAGCAGAAAAGATCTGACGGATATCGGCGCCCTGGTGGAGACACCGCCTGTATATGAGAATCTGACGGCGTGGGAGAACCTGAAAGTCCGGGCGCTGATGCTTGGTATCCCGGATAACAGGATCCGGGAAGTCTTGGAATTGGTGGATCTTGCCGATACAGGGAAGAAGAAGGCGGGAGCATTTTCATTGGGAATGAAGCAGAGGCTTGGAATCGGGATAGCGCTCCTGGCAGATCCAAGGCTATTGATCCTTGACGAACCGGTCAACGGGCTGGATCCGATCGGGATCCAGGAACTGCGGCAGATGATACGAAGATTTCCAAAGGAAGGGATTACCGTCATTGTATCCAGCCATATCTTAAGTGAGATTGCCCAGACGGCAGATTATATCGGAATTATCGTGGACGGAGTGCTGGGATATCAGGGAGGTATGCCGGGGGCTGACCAGATGGAAGAATTATTTTTGAAGGTGGCAAAGAAGGAGCGCCTGTCAGATCGCGGAAGGGAGGTACGGTAGAATGGGAAGATATTTTCTTGCGGAAAGACTTAAGAACCGTCACACCTCTGCGGAAAAACTGATGATCCTCATGCCGATGATCACTGTATTCCTTGCCGCATGGCTTGGGAGAGAGTACTTTGTCATCAACAGCTATAACTGGTGGTATATGATCCTATTCCCCGGGATGCTCGCGCTTATCGGGGCGTCAGTGGGGAATCGGGATAAGAGGATGGATGACCGCGCGATCCGGGTGCTTCCGGTAGAGATGGGAGCGGTCTGGGACGGAAAGGTCTTATATGGGATCCTGTGTGTGGGAATTGCGCTGACGGTGTTTTTGTGTATGACGCTGATCGTCCGTATGGGATTTGGACAGAATCCGGGGCAGGTTTTTCGTATCGATCCGTCGGCAGGAGAACAGATCTTTGCGGTAGTAGTCCTGTTTGTGACTTCTCTGTGGCAAGTGCCTTTCTGCCTGTTTATGCAGCAGATTGCAGGTACATTTCTTATGATATTGATCCATATGGGGAGTTATATCCTGCTGTCGGCGGAATTGTCTCTTCATTCCTTTTTTATGGCGCTGCCGGGAGGTATTACATCGAGGCTGATGTGCATCATCTTGAAAATACTTCCCAACGGGCTGGCGGCTGAACCGGGCAGCATGACTTTTACACAGGAATTGCTGGACCAAAACGGGCTGCCGATCGGAATTGCCGCTTCTGTTATCTGGTTTTTGATCTTCTGGCAGTTAAGCCGAAGATGGTTTATGGGACGGATAGACCGGCAAAAATAGCCGATGGATTTTGAAATATGTGAGGCGAAGATGCGGTATATGGAGATGAGTGGGAAAGCCGGGAATATAATGGCGGACACAGAAGTGAGAAATGAGGAGATATAAATATGAAGATGAAATGCGAAACGGAAGGATCAATGGGTGAAGTGGCGGTTGTAAAAAGGAAAGAAAAGGCATGCGGGGGCGGCGTATATCAAGGAGAGTTACGCCGGAATATCCGGGGAGAATTATACCGGAATATACAGGGAGAACTATGGAAAATGCGGCATACGCTGATCCCGGTGATGCATGTTCTGATTCCTTTGCTTGGAGTGGGGGTATTTCTCGCTTACTATTCTTTTGCGGCATGGAGCGACGAGGGGAAGGTATCCGGATATATAGAGGCGCTTTCCGTCGTACTGCCCCTGGTCATCAGCGTGATCTGCTCTATGTCTGTAGAGATGGAAGAAAGGGGACATTTTCAGACATTTTTGGGTGTGGCGGTGCATAGAAGAGTTCCGCTGTTTGCCAAGTGGATGGCATTGTCCGGAATGGGTTTGGCGGCGATCCTTCTGGCGGTTCTGGGATTTGTCGGGGGATACCGGCTCATGGCAGGGACTGCGGTGTTGTCCGCGGGGAAATATCTGGCTCTGTCGGCTGTCCTGTGGATCGGAGGTATGGATTTATATTTGTTCCATCTATTTTTGAATCTTGCGTTCTCAAGAAATCTCTCTCTGTGTATGGGAACGGCGGAGCTTGTGATCTGCGCACTGTTCCTTACCGGCCTCGGCGAGGGAAGATGGCAGATCTTCCCTTGTGCGTGGGGTGGAAGATGGAGCAGTTATCTGTTACAATGTTGGATAGGAAACCGGGAATGGTCTGTGGAGTATGTGAGTGCAAATCTGACTCCCGGCATATTGGTCACGGTTGTGCTGTGGTGCGCCGTCTTCCTGTGGTTTCCTCTTTATGAAGGAAGGCAGTGCCGGGATTAAGCGTGCCGGATGGCGCATGAATATAGGATCGATGGGATGATTTCAGGGAGGAGGAATGATATGACAAGGATATTGGCAGTAGATGATGATGAGCGGATATTAAAGCTGATCAGAAACGCACTGGCGAAGGAAGGATACGACGTGGCGATAGAAAGCGATCCGCTGAAGCTTAGAGAGTTTAAGCTTACGGATTACCAGTTGATCCTTCTGGATGTGATGATGCCGGGGATAGATGGATTCGCACTGTGTGAGGAGATCCGCGACAGGGTAGACTGCCCGATCCTGTTCCTGACGGCAAAGACGAAAGAGGCAGATCTTATGAAGGGGCTTGGCGTCGGCGGAGATGATTATATCACCAAACCCTTCGGAATCGGGGAACTGCGCGCCAGAGTGGCGGCACACCTGCGAAGGGAGACGAGGGAGAAGAAGCATGTGGTGTCGGTGGGAGGCATCCAGTTCTATCTGAAAGAGAAGAAGGTGCGTTATGAAGGCAGAGAGCTTGGTTTTACCAAGAGTGAATATGCTATCTGCGAGTATCTGGCGCTGAACCATGGACAGGTATTTTCGAAGGACAGGATCTATGAGCATGTATATGGTTATGAGAAGGAGAGCGATAATTCCGTGATCACGGAACATATCAAGAATGTCCGCGCGAAGTGCCAGAGAGCAGGCTTTGAGCCGATTGAGACGGTATGGGGGATCGGATACCGGTGGAGAAAAGAAAATGTGGAACGGGAAAAGTGACCGGAAGAAGACTATCTCGTCGGTCTTCTTCCGATATGCCTGTGTCTATACTGCCGGAGTATTGTTCTTGGTGGCGATCCTATTTCTGATATGGTATATCTTAGACGAGACGGGCGAGGTCCTTCCTGCAAATCATATGGAGATAAGCCTGAATGAATCCGCAGACGAGATACGAAAGGCTTCGGAGGTTACGGAAGAGCTGCTGCCTGAGGGCTGTACATATGGAGTGTATAGAGCAGATGGCAGCTGGCGGTACGGTACGTTTCCCACACAGGAGATCCGGCAGGCATGGGAGAATTATGAACAGAGCGATATCTATACCAGGGGAAGAGGATATTACCGTTTCTTTCAGCGTGACTCGGGGGAAGTATGTATCGTAAAGTATGAGATCGCAACAAGATTTCGGAATCGTTCTCTGGAAAAATTCCTGCCCGATCCGGATGTTCTGTTGGTTCTTTCTTTCATTGTATTGTTTCTTGTCTATACGGTTCTGATGTCGCGGCGGTTCGGGAAATATATGCGGGCGAGGCTTCAGATCCTGAATGAAGCGACAGAGAGGATCCGGCGTCAGGATCTGGAATTTGCAGAGGAACATTCGGAATTAAGAGAAGTGGATAACGTCCTTCGGTCACTTTATCAGATGAAGGAAGCGTTGAAGGAGTCTCTCTACAGACAGTGGGATATGGAGAAAGATAAAGAAGAGCAGATCGCGGCGTTGGCGCACGATATCAAGACGCCCCTTACTATTATACGCGGCAATGCAGAACTTCTGGACGAGGGGGAGATGGGAGAGGATGAGAAAGCACATAATAAGGATATTTTGCAGAGCGTGTCTATGATGGAAGGGTATCTGACAATGTTGAATGAGATCCTGACAGAAGATGTGAAGAAAGGGACATTCGGCCCGCAAGAAGAGGGAATCCCGCAGAATCATGATACAGAAATATCTACGGAAAGTCTGGCGGATGAATTCATGGAACAGGCGAGGCTTCTGTCATCTGCGAGACAGTATCCGGTTATTTTCCATAGGAAAGAGCTGCATGGAAGAATACGGTGCAGCATGACGCAGATCCTTCGGGCGTTTCATAATATTTTGAGCAACGCTATGGATTACGGACCGCCGGAGGGGAAGATAGACGTCTGGCTGGAAATGAGACATGAGGACAGGAGGACTGGAAAAATATGGGATGGAAGGGGAGATGAGCAGGGGAAAGAGAAGGAATATTTGACGGTCGTTATCATAGATGAAGGACCGGGATTTACGGCACAGGATTTAAAGCATGCCACGGAACAGTTCTATCAAGGCGACAAAAGCCGGAATAGTAAGACACACTACGGGATCGGGCTTCATACCGCGGAAAAATTTGCGGAGGCGCAGGGCGGTTATCTGGTGATTGAGAATATGCAGGCACGAGGGGGAAAGGTGTCGATGTATGTCTGCCTGTGTCCGGAAATCGGATGATATTGCCGACGGATTTAGAGGGAAAGAGAGGAGAGAATAAAAAAAGACAAAGACAGTTTCTGAGTCTGCGGAGACTGTCTTTGTCTTTTTTATTTGTTTGAATATAACGAAGGAGCCTACTTCATTACAAGAACTAAAAATCTCCATATTTTATATAAGAAAAAGGAATTTTTTACTAGAATTTTGACGATAAATCAGAAAGAAGATACCTATATTTTATGCCTAGTGTACTGACCGTATTATATTCAGCCAAGCCTCCTTGCCTATCCGCCCATCTGCCGCATTGGATCTTCTATTCGTAACCACCGCTACGCCGTCTAAAATCCACCTTGCAGATGAGCGAATATTCTGCGGGGTTTCGCCAGATATAATACGGTCAGCACGCTAGATATTTATTTATTTTAATAACAGACCCTTGCCATTTTTGACTGCAAAAATGACTGCAATTGGAAAATTTATATAAATATTCTTCTCTTTTTCGATGTTTAAATTGGCTTTTTGGATGTAATTTACAGAAATACCATGAAAAACAGACTGTTCCTGCCAGTAATTGCCCCTTAAGTACAAGGCTAAAATGTTGACAAAATGATTCTTGCATGATAATATAGCAAGGAAATATGAAAAATATGCGATTTTTTGCAAAAAGAATGAGTAATGAAGTAGGCTCCTTTATTATTTGTAGTCTGACTGTGAATCGGTCAGTAGAAAGCGGGAAGTTTGCGGAAAAAGGGAGAGCAAAGTCATGTGGTGTGTTTTGCAGGTTCGCCAGGGATTAGAGGAGAGTGTGCGGCAGCAGTGCCGGGAGAAGATCTCATCTGATCTAGTAAAGGATTGTTATGTATTTTACTATGAGGAAAAGAGGCGCATCCAAGGAGAGTGGGTCATACAGGAGAAGCTTCTGTTCCCGGGCTATGTTTTTCTGGTCACAGGTCAGGCAAGCGGGCTTTCTGATGAGCTGGCTCGTATCAAAGGTTTTCTAAAGCTCCTGGAGACAGGAAATGAAGTGGCTGCATTAACGGAGGAGGAGATCGCTTTCCTGACTGCGTTCGGCGGTAAGGAGCGGACTGTGGAGATGTCGGAGGGCGTGATAGAGCAGTCGAAGATCCGTATATATTCAGGACCGCTTGTTGGAAAAGAAAGATATATAAGAAGGATTGATCGCCATAAACGTCGAGCATTTCTGGAATTGCCAATGTTCGGACAGAGGCAGAGGTTACAGGTAGGATTGGAGATCGTATCGAAAACATAAGAAGGAATAAATGCAGGATTACTGGTCGGATTCCCTTGCAGCAGGGGCACTTGGGTTTCCGGAAGTATGATATATCCGATGTCTGAAAATATCTGCGGATGATATATTTTCGCGGAGAGGCAGACAGAGATACTGTGGCAGCGGAAGATTTCCGCGGGGCATAGATGGCGAAGCATACCCTTTATTGGGTGTATTGCTTCGCTATTATGATGTTTAGGGGAGTTGATCAGGGGAGGGGAACTTATTGTACTATGTGATACAGGTTGCGTCGGGAATGGAGGACAGGGTTGAAGAACAGATCGGGATTATAGTTGAAAAAGGATTGTATGACGAGTGTTTTCATCCGATTCGCCGGGTAAAGAAGAAGATCAGGGGAGAGTGGAAAGAACTGCGTGAGAAGCTGCTTCCCGGATATGTATTTATAATAAGTGATGAAGTCGGGGAATTGTATCAGAAGTTAAGGAAGGTGCCGGCATTTACGAAGATGCTTGGTAAAGACGGCGAGGGATTCCTCCCGCTTGCAGATCATGAGGTGGAATGGCTTAAGAGGATCACCGGGTTAGGGGGCTGTAAGAGTAGCAGCAGGAATAGAAATAGCAAGGATATGGAAGTGCAGATATCGCAGGTATCCGTATCAGAAGATGATGAGATCACGATCCTGTCAGGACCCCTTAAGAACATGGAAGGATATATCAAGAAGATTGATCTGCACAGGAGGATTGCAAAGGTCGAGGTTGATTTTATGAACCGGAAGACGGTGATACATCTGGGAATAGAGATGGTAGGAAAGAAAGATTAACAGAGGGAGGAACATACAGATGGAAAAGAGAGAGATTCCTTTTTCCCCGCCGGATATTACGGATCTGGAGATTGCCGAAGTCATCCGCGCGCTGAAAAGCGGTTGGATCACGACAGGACCAAGGACAAAGCAATTTGAAAAAAAGATAGCGGAATATTGCGGTACAGGGCGCGCGGCGGCAATGAATTCAGCCACGGCATGCCTGGAGGCAGTGTTAAGATTGTTGGATGTGGGCGGAGAGGATGAAGTGATCACATCGGCGTATACGTATACGGCGACGGCAAGCCCGGTCTGCCATGTGGGGGCGAAGCTGGTCCTGGTTGACGTGGCAAAAGACGGATATGAGATGGACTATGATGCGTTGGAACAGGCGATCACGGAGAAGACGAAAGTGATCATCCCGGTAGATCTGGGCGGTGTTCTGTGTGATTACGAGAGGATCTTTGAGATCGTAGAGCGGAAGAGGCCCTTGTTCCGCCCGGCGAATAAGCTGCAGGAGGCGATCGGAAGGGTCGTGGTTCTGGCGGACAGCGCCCATGCATTCGGTGCAAAGAAGCTGATCCGGGGGAAATGGAAAATGTGCGGTTCCATCGCTGATTTTACCAGTTTTTCCTTTCATGCCGTGAAGAATCTGACGACTGCGGAAGGCGGGGCAGTGACTTGGAAAGGGATCAAGGGGATCGAAGACGACTGGATCTATCGACAGTTTATGCTGCTGTCTTTGCATGGGCAGTCAAAGGATGCGTTGGCGAAGAGCAGGCTTGGCGCGTGGGAATATGACATTGTGTTTCCTGGATATAAGTGGAATATGACGGATATTATGGCGGCGATCGGGTTAAAGCAGTTGGAGAGATATCCGAGGATATTGAAAAGGAGAAGATGGATCATTGAACAATATGACAAAGCCTTTTTGCCATTGGGCGTTCATGTGTTGAAGCATTTTGATAGAGGGACATCCAGCGGGCATCTGTATCTGATACGAGTGCCGGGCATGACAGAAGAAGAACGAAATCAATGCATCACAGAGGCAGCAAAGCAGGGTGTTTCGTTAAATGTACATTATAAACCACTTCCAATGATGACGGCATATGAAAAGTTGGGGTTCCATATTAAGGAGTATCCGAATGCTTATCAACAGTATGAAAATGAGATGACATTGCCGTTACATACATGTTTAGAAGATGAAGATGTAGAATATGTAATCGCAAAGGTAACCAAATTAGTAAAAAAATATGGAGAATACGGATATGGAGTTCAGAGATTGGGATGATGTACCGGAATTTATGCGCAATGATGAAGTGAAGAAATATTATAAGACATTAAGTGAGAAACGTTTTAGCCTGGAGGTAAAGCGTTTTTTTGATGTTGTAATGTCTGTTTTCTTGCTATTCGTTCTTTCCCCGGTCTTTGCGGTTATTACGGTATGGATCAAATTAGATAGTAAAGGTCCGGTCTATTATAAACAAGAAAGAATTACACAGTATGGACGCAGATTTCATATTTTTAAGTTCAGGACTATGATCGCTGATGCGGATAAAAAAGGTTCACTGATTACAGTTCAGCATGATGCAAGAATTACAAATGTAGGTAAGAAAATCAGGAAATATAGATTAGATGAAATACCTCAGATATTTAATATTTTGGCGGGTGATATGAGCTTTGTCGGAACAAGGCCGGAGGTTTCCAAATATGTGGATGCATATTCCGATGAGATGAAAGCGACGCTTCTCCTCCCTGCCGGAGTGACCTCAGAAGCCAGTATTGAATATAAAGACGAAGACAAGCTTCTGAAAGAAGCAGAAGATCTGGATGCAGTGTACGTCGATCAGATCTTGCCGGAAAAGATGAAGTGGAATTTAAAAGCGATAAAAACATACAGTATGCTTTACGAATTAAAGATATTAATCAGGACAGTATGGGCAGTATTTAGATAAGAAGGAGTATCGGTGTGATGGGATTATATGAACGGATCGTGAAGAAAGAAGAGAAGATTGCGCTGATCGGATTGGGATATGTAGGAATGCCGATTGCAGTTGCATTTGCGAAAAAGGCTGCCGTTATAGGGTTTGACCTGAATGAAGCAAAGATTAACCTGTACCGCCAGGGTATTGATCCTACCAATGAAGTGGGGGACGAAGAGATAAGAAACACATCTGTTCTTTTTACCAGTGATGAAAAAAATCTGGATGGCGCGAAATTTTTTGTCGTTGCAGTCCCTACGCCGGTGAATGGAGATCATACTCCGAATCTTGCGCCGGTGGAGAGCGCGAGCCATGTGGTAGGGCGTCATCTGACACCCGGAAGTATCGTAGTATTTGAATCTACGGTTTATCCGGGCGTGACAGAAGAGATCTGTATGCCGATTCTGGAACAGGAGTCGGGACTTGTCTGCGGACGGGATTTTAAAATAGGCTATTCGCCGGAACGCATCAATCCTGGCGATAAAGTACATCGGTTAGAGACGATCATGAAGATCGTATCAGGTATGGATGAAGAAACCTTAGATACAGTTGCCAGGGTCTATGAACTGGTTGTGGAGGCAGGCGTGCATCGTGCGGAAAGTATCCGTGTGGCAGAAGCGGCTAAGGTCATCGAGAACAGCCAGCGGGATATTAATATAGCTTTTATGAATGAACTATCTATTATCTTTAACAAGATGGGGATTGATACAAAAGCCGTTCTGGAAGCGGCAGGGACAAAATGGAATTTTTTAAAGTTCCAACCGGGATTGGTAGGAGGACACTGTATTGGTGTGGATCCTTATTATCTGACGTATAAGGCTGAGGAACTAGGGTATCATAGCCAGATCATCCTAAGCGGCCGCCGTATTAATGCCGACATGGGGAAATATGTGGCAGAAAATCTGGTGAAGAATCTGATCAAGGCAGACTTACGAGTCCGGGATGCCAGAGTCGCACTGCTTGGCCTTACTTTTAAAGAGAATTGCCCGGATACGCGAAATACTCGTGTGATCGACATTGTGAATGAATTGAAAGAATATGGGATCGATCCGTTGATCGCAGATCCGATCGCAGATGAGGAAGAGGCAAAGCGGGAATATGGGATAGAATTTACAGACTTGAAGGATGTTCGGGATGTGAATGCCGTAATTCTGGCTGTGGCTCACGATGTATTTCTGAACCTGACAGAGAGTGATATTGCGGCGATGTATCAGGAGGGGGAAAAGAAAGTCCTGTTAGATATAAAGGGGTTGCTGAACCGAAAGAATTACGAAGAAGCAGGATATCGGTATTGGAGATTATAATAGATTAATTTTTACTGGGAGATCAAAGTATGGAAAGAGAACAGCTGCAATCATTGGAGAAATTTTCAGTATTGATGTCGTTATATGAAAAAGAGAAGCCGGAATATTTCAAACAATGCATGAAAAGTATCTTAAATCAAACGGTAGTTCCCGATCAGATCGTGATCGTGAAAGACGGTCCGCTGACAGACGAACTGGAGGCTGTACTTATTGATCATGTGAGAAAGAATCCGGAATTATATACGATTGTTCCCCTGGATGTCAATCAGGGACTGGGACTGGCTCTGGCAGAAGGGATTTTGCATTGCAGGTATGATCTTGTTGCCAGGATGGATACGGATGACTTGTCAGTAAAGACTCGTTTCGAATGTCAGCTTAAGGAATTCAAGGCGGATCCGGAACTTGATATTTGCGGAAGCCATATTGTCGAATTTGAGGACGATCCGAGAAATATTGTCTCAAAAAGGTCGGTTCCCCTGAATGACGCCGATATAAAAAAATATCAGAAAAGAAGAGATGCTTTTAATCATGTTACTGTTATGTACAGGAAAAGCATGGTCTTGAAAGCCGGTAACTATCAATCTTGTCTTCTGATGGAAGACACTCTGCTCTGGGTACACATGATTCAGGCAGGAGCAAAATGCAGCAATATAGATAAAGCTCTTGTCTATGTTCGTGTTGGAAGCGGTATGTTCAGGCGCCGGGGCGGTTGGTCTTATTTATTAAAATATAGAGAAGGACGTAAGAAGGTAAAGGAGACTGGATACATAGGCTGGTTTGATTATTATATGACTATAGGGATTCAATGTATTGTGGTGTGTATTCCTGCGAATATCAGAGGAATTATTTTTAAGAAGGTTCTGCATAGATGATGGAAATTTTTTGTAAAATCCGATATTAAGAGATTTTGGCGGACATATCAGATGGATTGGGAAAGAGGATGAAGATGAGTTATATCGAAGGGCTGGTCAGTGTGATAATTCCTACATATAAAAGAGCTGATAAACTAAAAAGGGCTATTGACAGTGTACTTAGACAGACATATTCAAATTTTGAAATATTGGTGGTAAATGATAATGAAATTGGTGACGAATATACAGAAAATTTAAAAAATCTTATTTCGAAAATTACCGATTCTAGAGTGTATCTGATCATGCAGGAGAGACATATCAATGGCGCAGCAGCAAGAAATGCCGGGATCAGGGCTTCAAAAGGAGAATATATTGCATTTCTGGATGATGATGACTTATGGAATGAGAGGAAGCTTGAGCATCAGGTGGAAACATTATTATCTTTGGATGAGTCTTATGGTGCGGTTAGTACATTGTTCCGATCTTTCCAGGACAATCAGATCATCAGCCGCAGTCTCCCGTATAAAGACGGGTATATATGGGAAAATATCCTGCTCCGGAATGTAGATGTGACAACTTGTTCTGTGTTGATCCGTCATGCCGCATTAGATGAGGCGGGATATTTTGACGAGAATCTGTCCAGGCATCAGGAAGTCCAGTTATTGTCTTATCTTACGCACAGATATAAGATTCATTTATTAAAAGAATATCTGCTCTTTGTGGATGCCTGGGGAGAAAATAATCCGGACTCCAGGAAGCTGATAAAGTGTAAGAAAGATTTTTTGAAATCCGTGAAGCCGCTTATTGATGAGCTTCCGCCAAGAAGGCAGAGAAGGATTGTAACGATGCATCAGTTTGAAGTAGCATATGTATTTTTGAAAGAGAAAAATTATTTGAAAGCAGCAAGATACATAATGCCGTTGCTTAAAGATCCGGTTGCATTATATTACGGTGTCTTAAGAACCATAAATCGTGCGAGAGGAAAGTGGAATCATGGTCAGCATTATCATACCAGTATATAACGTGGAACGTTATCTTGACGAGTGTGTTGCTTCGGCTTTGAAATTGAAGACAGAATGTGAAGTGATCCTGGTAGATGACGGCTCTGCGGACCATAGTGGCGAATTGTGTGATTTATGGGCGGACAGAGACAAGCGGGTAAGAGTGATCCATCAGGAGAATCAAGGTCTTTCCGTTGCCAGAAATGTTGGGATGAAAGCCAGCAGGGGTGAGTTCATTATGTTCTTGGATTCAGATGATTTCTTTGATCCGGTGGAGACCGATCGGATGCTGGCGGATCTTGACTCAAAGACAGGGATATTATTAGGGTTATACCGTAGTTATTATGAAGACAAAGATGTCTATGAAAAGGAACCAAGCGATGCATTGCTTACGATGAGTGGTAAGACAAAAATGGAGCATTTTCTGGAGAAAATGCCTGCAGATGGGCGCAGCTGTTATATGATGGCGTGTAGGTTTGTAGTCCGAAGGGAGATTGTGATCAGGAAGAATCTGGGATTTGTTCCTGGTATTTATCATGAGGATGAGGAATGGACACAGAGATTATTGTGTGGTTCGGATGAAATCTTTGTCAGTCATTGTTATTTCTATCAGTATAGGAGAGGAAGAGCCGGATCGATCACATCGTCGGTCAGTTCCCGGCATATATGGGATTCATTCTCGATCTTAAAGCGCAGTGAGAAGCTGCTTGCACAGTTGGAGAAGGGGTCGCAGAAGGAACTGTATATCAGAAGAAGGATGGCGCAGCTATATCTTAGTAATATGCTCAACATATGTGTGCTGAGCAGGGGAGAACGAAAGAAGGCATGGAGCCTGTTCAGGCATTTTCATGGTCTTTGTATACCATATATTTATGGTTCGGGATGTAGGGCGATTCGAGTGTTTGACCGTATCTTCGGGTGTTGGATTACATGCATGGCGGTGGGATACGCGAATAGACTTAGGAAAAGAAGGGGAGGAAGATGAATTATATCAGTACAAAGATAGAGAAAAAATGTGAAGAATTAGAAAATACTATATTAGGCAAGATATTACTTTCTCATACGGTACTTGCCTTTTTTTATGGTGTTTTTTTGTTTATATATGAATTGGAATTTTTTAAAGAGTGTAGCCATATTGTGCACCCAATCTTGATCGGATGGTCTGTTTTAATAATTATATATGATATTGTTATCAGAAAAATTCTAGATAAAATACCTTATTGGAAGATACTTATTCTTTTTGCAATATCAGCAGGAATTACAGCGGTTTTGACAATAAATGCGGGAGGTGTTGGAAATATAAAAGCATGGATCTTGACTATGCTTCCTTTATTTGTTTTTTATCCGGTGTGTTTATTGCAGTCAGATAGAAATAGATTAAAAACTTTTTTGTTTGTGATGGCGGGAGCTGCGGTTGTATCATGCCTGGCGTCTGGGGTAGCTATATGGATGTATTTCATCCGTCTTTCCGGAACGGTTACGTTTATGGGAATAACAGGCAGAGTAGGGATCGTACATTATCTGCCAAGTGATCCTAATTCTGCGATCCTGTTATATGGATTATATACAGATACAAATCATGCGGCCTTATATTCATTATTTTTTATTCTTTATGGTGTTTTGCTATTATATTTTTGTTATCAAGAAAAAGATATGAATAAATGGATAAAATTAATGATCAGGGCATTTGCTGTAGTAAATATAATTATTCAGACATGTTATTTCCCATTGGCAAATTCGCGGGGAGGATTTCTTTCCATGTGCGTATCTATATTTATTGCTGCTCTTTTTTGTTTCTTTAGTATATTTTCAAAGAAGAATGGTTCTTTAAAGTATATTTTTTCGATCGGATGCGCGATTGTACTAATGTTAATTAGTTGTTTTGGATTTTGGAGTATACGCACAGGACTTTCCACTTTATCTGTAAATTATGGGGAAAAAAGGAGTGAGAGCAGCGAACAGAACAAAAAACCTCAGAAGCAAAGTAATACTGTAAAAGCGCCCAACGATGGGAAGAAAGGTAACGTAGAAAAAAGTGAAGTAGAGAAAAATGATAAGAAAAAAGAATCTTCAAAAGTTGAAGAAGATTCTTTTGTGAAGAAAAATGATAACTTTGGAGCAGGTCGTCTTGAAATTTGGGAAGATACAATGATATTAATAAAGAATCGACCATTTATGGGAGAGGGACCTGGAAATAAAGCATATTATGCGCCTCTCTATTCCGCGGATGGAGTCATTGCACAGAAAGGATCAGATGTACATAATAGTTATCTTGATCTTATTTTAGATTATGGAATTATTGGAGGAGGGATACTGCTTTCCTTTTTGATATTGTGCGCTAGTAAAGTTTTAAGATGTTTATTGATAGAAAAAAGACGGTTTAATATCTGTTTTTATCTATATATTGCAAGTGTATTAGTGACTGCCAGTGGTTCCTTTCTCATTAGTAGTGCGTTCATAAATGTTACAGCTTTATATTTTATCATGTTAATTGCTATGGGATATCTCATGGCGGAATGTAGTAAAAATTAAAAGAGAATGGAATACAGAATTACAATGATACAAAATAATTTGTAGAGGTAGAGCGGTGTGGAAAATGAGAATAACGGGTGTAAAGAATTTCTTATTAAAAAGAAGAAAGAGCCATTAATAAGTATTGTGGTTCCAGTATATAATGCAGAAAAATATTTAAGAGAATGTATAGAGTCTGTCTTAAATCAAGATTTTTCGGATTATGAACTTATATTAGTTAATGATGGATCGAAGGATAAAAGCGGCGATATTTGTGATGAATATAAAAAGAGAGATCCAAGAGTAGTAGTGATTCATAAACAAAATGAAGGACCAATTACAGCAAGAAAGATCGGAGTTGAAAAGGCGACAGGGATCTATCTGATGTCTCTTGATAGTGACGACTATTATGAGCAAGGACTTTTAAAGCATATAAGTATGATTTTGGAACAGTATGATACAGAAGCTATTATTTTCAATGAAATACGATTTGATGAAAATGGATATAAGAAGCATAAATGTTTATTGAAAAAGGGATTGTATTATGGAGAATCAATCAAAAAAATAAGAGATAGCTTGATTTTGAATGATAGAGACAAGATTGCAATACCTTACGGAATATGTATGAAGGTTTTTTTACGATCTCTGTATATCAACTTTCAGAAAACTCTGCCAAAGGAATTATATAAAGGTGAAGATTTGGCAGTGACTGTTCCTTTATTAGAAGCATGTAAAAGCGTATATGTATCGGATATTTATGGTTATTATTATCGGAACAATCCAGAATCATTAATGAATTCATTCTATTCTAATGAATTGACGCAAATAAAAATATTGGCTGATTATTTAACAAGTAAAATGAGCATATTTTATGAAAGCAGGATAGATACATACGTGGTTTTGCATTTATTTGATTATTTAGATCGTTTGATGACGATAGATAAAAGATATTCAACATATAGAAGAGAGTATAAAAATATACAAAATGGAGAACTTATGCTAAGGGTAAAACGTGCGCGGAGTCGTAGTACACGTTTTAATGAGAAGGTTTTATTTTTTTTATTTAGACATCGTTTATTTACTTTATTGTGGATTCTTCGAAAAATTAAAAAGAGAAAACCTATATCATAGGAAGGAGAAAAACAGAACATAGATGAACAAAATATTGACAGTTACAGTACCTTCTTATAATGTTGAAAAATTTCTGAATCAGACATTAGAATCTTTTGTTGATATTCGTATCCTGGATGATATTGAAATATTGGTTGTAGATGACGGATCGAAAGACAAGACAGTAGAGATCGGGAAAAAATATGAAGCTGAATATCCAGATACATTTCGTGTGATTTCAAAAGAGAATGGCGGACATGGATCAACGATAAATTGTGGGATCTCAGAAGCAAAGGGAAAGTATTTTAAAGTAATAGATGGAGACGATTGGGTTTTTACCAAAGGATTTGTAGAATTGGTAGAACGGTTGAAAAAGTGTAATGCTGATTATGTATTTACGAATTATTATGAAGTAAATGATATTACAAATGAAAAAAGGGAGATTTGTTTTTTCGGTATTCCAGAGAATGTGGAAATTATTTTTGATGAGATTGCAAAAGACATTCAAATATCTATGCATGCATTAGTAATTAAAACGGAGATACTGCGAGAGAAAAAAATTCATATTGATGAAAACTCCTTTTATGTGGATGTAGAATATATTTTGTATCCGGTGCCTTATGTGGAAAATATTATTTATTTTGATATCTATGTATATATGTATAGAATTGCGCAAATGGAACAAAGTGTTAGTATGAAAGGGTTTCAAAAACACATGCAGAATCATATAGACGTAATTTTGCATGTACTTGATTATATTAATGAGCATAAAATCAGAAGAAGGATTGATGAAAATAAAATATATTATATGGAAAAAAGAATTGCGGAGATGGTAGTTAGCCAAGTGGGAATCTTTAATAGTTTTCCTTTATATAAGAAAAAAATCCGTAAGCAGTTTATTGAATTTGATAAACAGGTTAAAGAAAAAAATATGAACGTGTACATAATGTCTGGGCGATATAGTGGAATGTTGAGAACATTACGAAAAACGAGATTTCATTTCTATTCATTGATCAGTTTGTTGAGTAGAGCGAGGAATTGGAAAGTATGAAAGGATGAGGAAGTGATGCGGAGATGAAAATCCATTCGGTTAAATTTAACTTCATTATGAATTTTATTTTGACAGTATCATCTATTATTTTTCCGATGATTACATTTCCATACATTTCTCGAGTCTTGTTGCCGGAAGGAAATGGAAAGATCGCATTTGTCAATTCTGTAGCAACATATTTTACAATGTTTGCCTCATTAGGGATTCCTACTTATGGGATTCGGGTATGTGCGGGAATACGAGATAATAAAGAAAAATTATCAAAGACAGTGCAGGAATTACTAATTATTAATGCTGTAACAATGTCAATAACTTGTGCGATATTTTTGGTATCAATTCTAGTGATACCAGAATTTAATGAAGAAAAAAGATTATTTATAATCTATATGATCGGTATGATCGTAAGTATGTTTTCAATGAATTGGCTATATAGTGCATTGGAGCAATATAGCTATATTACAGCTTGTAATCTTATCGTAAAGATTATTTTTTTAGGATTGGTGTTTCTTCTGATAAAAAAGCAAGAGGATTATATTTTGTATGGCGGGATTACGATGCTTGCCAATATTTCCGCATATTTGATCAACTTTATATATGCTCAAAAATTTATCACATTTAAAAGGAATGGCAAGTATGAATTTAAAAAGCATCTAAAACCTATTTTTGTCTTTTTTGCAATGTCTGCGGCGATCAATGTATATACGAATTTGGATGTAATTATGCTTCGGTTTATGAAGGGGAATACAGAAGTTGGGTATTATAATACCGCCATTAAAGTGAAGACAATACTTGTAACATTGGTTACATCATTGGGAGCAGTTCTTTTACCAAGATTATCTTATTACGTTAAGAAGGACAGAAAAGAGAATTTCTATCAGACAATTGCAAAGGCATTTAACTTTGTTATGATATTGGGATTATCGCTGATGATATATTTTGTGATATTTGCGGAAGATACTGTCCTGTTACTATCAGGTGGTGCATATAGAGCTTCTATTCCTTCTATGATGATTATGATGCCCACAGTGTTTTTTATTGGTTTATCCAATATTACGGGGATACAGGTTTTGACACCTCAAAATGAAGAAAAAAGAGTGTTGTATTCTATTCTTTGGGGAGCAGGGGTTGACTTGATCTTGAATTTAGTTTTAATTCCTAAATATGCTTCTTTTGGCGCTGCATTTGCGACTGTCATAGCGGAGTTGGTCGTTTTGATCGTGCAGTGTATATATTTAAAAGGTATGTTTAAATTTATACTAAAGGAAGTAGATTTTTTTAAGATCGCAGCGGCGCTGTTGTTGGCTTGTTTGGCAGGGATACTTGTAAAGATTTATTTTGATGCATCTGTATTTTTAAGACTTGTAATAAGTGCCTGTATATTCTTTGGAGTATACGGGGTTGCATTACTTGTAATGAGGGAAAAGTTTGTATGTGAAACCTTGAAATCTTTATTAAGAGCGAAAAAGTAAAGTTGTAATTATATCAAAAGTATATATACTAACGAAAGAAGGGAACTAGAGATGAAGGTAGTGATTTTAGCTGGGGGGATGGGAACAAGAATTAGTGAAGAAAGCCATTTGAGACCGAAGCCAATGATCGAGATCGGAGAGAAGCCAATTCTATGGCATATAATGAAAGGTTATTCTTATTATGGTTATAATGAGTTTATCATATGCTGTGGGTATAAACAGCATATGATAAAAGAATATTTTGCGGATTATTATCTTTATAATGGAGACGTAACTTTTGATTTTGGCCATGAAAATAAGATGGTTGTTCACAATAATGTCTCTGAGCCCTGGAAAGTAACGCTTGTTGATACTGGGATTAAAACAATGACTGGCGGTCGGATTAAAAGAATTCAAAAATACATTGAGAAAGAACCATTTTTGATGACATATGGAGACGGAGTTTCAGATATTGATATCAATGATTTAGTTAGATTTCATAAAGAAAAGGAACAGATTGCAACATTAACAGCAGTTCATGTCGGACAGAGGTTTGGAGTCTTAGATATAGATAGGAATGACAGAACGATTCGTGCATTTCGAGAAAAATCAAGCGCAGATGGAAGTCGGATCAGTGCAGGTTTTATGGTTTTAGAACCAGAAATTTTTGATTATATAGAGGGAGATAATGTCATTTTTGAAAAGGAAACATTAGTACGGCTTGTGGAAGAGAAGCAATTGAATGCTTATAAGCATGACGGATTCTGGCAATGCATGGATACACAGCGGGAAAAGATAATGTTGGAAGAACAGTGGGCGTCTGGTAATGCTCCATGGAAAGTATGGGATTAGATTATGAACTTTGATATGAATTTTTATAAAGAAAAAAAGGTACTGGTGACAGGGCATACCGGATTTAAGGGAGCCTGGTTGTGTAAAATTTTGGTAAATGCAGGTGCTGATGTAACGGGATATTCTTTGGAACCACCGACTACTCCAAATCTATTTGAAGTATGCGGGATTGCATGCCAGATGAGATCCATTATTGGTGATATTCGTGACTTAGACCATTTAAAAAAAGTGTTTGCTGAGATACAGCCGGAAATTGTATTTCATCTGGCAGCGCAGTCAATTGTACGAGATTCTTATAAAGATCCTTCATATACATATGAGACGAATGTGATGGGAACTGTGAATATCTGTGAATGTGTCCGGCTGAATTTATGTGTAAAATCTCTTCTGAATGTAACTACAGACAAAGTATACTATAACAATGAATGGAATTGGGGTTACAGGGAGAATGACCCGTTAGATGGCTATGATCCGTATTCTAACAGTAAGTCCTGTTCTGAATTGGTAACGCATAGTTATATTAATTCCTTTTTTGATAAAAGAGATGTGGCAGTATCCACTGCAAGAGCCGGGAATGTGATTGGCGGAGGAGATTTTGCGAATGACAGGATCATTCCGGATTGTGTGCGTGCAGCAGAGAAAAGTGAAGCTATTATTGTTCGGAATCCGTATTCTACAAGACCATATCAGCATGTACTGGAGCCTTTAGTTGTCTATTTGATGATCGCACAAAAACAATACGAAGACAAAAGGTACGCCGGATCCTATAACGTAGGACCAGATGATTGTGATTGTGTGACAACAGGAGAGCTTGTGGACATGTTCTGCAAAATGTGGGGAGAAAAAATCACATGGGAGAATAAGAAAGATGAAGGTCCGCATGAAGCTAATTTTTTAAAATTAGATTGTTCCAAAATAAAAACTGTTTTTGGTTGGAGACCTCGTTTACATGTGAGTGAAGCGGTGGCGCATACTGTTGAATGGACAAAAGAATGGCTTGAAGGAAATGATGTGTCTATCTGTATGGATAGGCAGATCATAGAATTTTTGAAGCTGGAGGCACAGTGATGAATAATATAAAGCTGCTTGACTGTACGTTGCGAGACGGAGGATATCTCAATGACTGGGAATTCGGACATGATAACTTAATTAGTATATTTGAACGATTAGTAAGTTCGGGAACAGAGATCATTGAAATTGGATTTATAGATGATAGAAGAGAATTTGATATTAATCGCAGTATCATGCCATGTGCCGCATGTGCCAGAGAAATATATGGGAAAGTTGAAAAAAAACAGGTCATGATTGTTGGAATGATCGACTATGGAACATGCAGTATTGAAAACGTTGGGATGAGTAGTGATAGTTATTTGGACGGCATAAGAGTTATCTTTAAAAAGCATTTGATGCATGAAGCTATTGCCTTTTGTAAAAAAGTAAAAAGTAAAGGATATAAAGTATTTACACAGGCTGTTTCCATCACAAGTTATAGTGACGATGAGTTAATGGAATTAATTGATTTGGTGAATGATTTAAAACCATACGCAATGTCTATGGTGGATACTTATGGTCTTCTTTACAAAGACAATCTTATGCATTTTTTTGTGATGTTAGATAAATATCTGAGCAAAGATATTGGATTAGGGTATCATGCTCACAATAATTTTCAATTGGGATATTCTAATTGCATGGAAGTATTGAGACATGAAACAGCTAGACAAATTATAATAGATGGTACTTTATATGGTATGGGAAAAAGTGCTGGAAATGCTCCGATTGAATTATTGGCAATGCATTTAAATGAATGTTATGAGAAAAAATATGACATTAATCAGCTGTTGGAAGCAATTGATGGAAATATCATGAAATTTTATCAACAGACACCTTGGGGATATAATTTGTTTTTTTATTTGGCAGCCTCCAATCATTGCCATCCAAGCTATGTGCAGGCTTTAATGGATAATCATACACTTTCTATTAAATCTATAAATGAAATTTTGGATAAACTGGAAGAAGATAAGAAATTATTATTTGATAAAGAATATATTGAACAACTTTATTTTGAATATCAACAAACAAAATGTGATGATAGCGATGCCATAGAAAAGCTGTCAAAAATGTTAGAAAATAGAGAATTATTGCTTCTTGGTCCTGGAAACACTATTAAAAAAGAGATGGGAAAAATACAGTATTTTATAAAGGAATATGATCCTGTCGTGATTTCTATTAATTTTATTCCGGATCATATAGATGTGGAGTATGTATTTTTAAGTAATCCCAGAAGATACATCCGCTTATCTAATGCATTAAAAGAAGAAAAAAATAAAAATGTAAAAGTAATCGCAACATCTAATGTAACAAAGGTAAAAGGAGAGTTCTATTTTACATTGAATAATAGTGTACTTTTAGACAAAGATGCAGAAGTAATGGATTATTCTTTTATTATGTTGTTAAAAGCTTTAAAAAGCATGAAAATCAGAAAGGTGACTTGTGCAGGTCTTGATGGTTATTCGGAAACAGAAGATAATTATGTGGAAAAAGACATGGAATACTGGTTTGCAAGAAGAAATGCCGCTTCTTTGAATCATTATGTTCAACAATATCTGTCTGAGAATACAAAAGATATGTTGGTTTCATTTTTAACTCCATCTTATTATGCTAATGGTGAGGATATGATTGAAGATGAAGAATTATAAGTTAGTGATTTTTGATGTAGACGGAACATTACTTGATACAACAGAGGGGGTATTGTCTTCTGTCAAATATACAATACAGAAGCACAATCTTTCCCCTTTGCCAGAAGAAGACCTAAGAACCTTCATTGGTCCTCCTATTCAGAAGTCATTTGAAAAATTTTATGGGTTAAATGAAGAAAAAGTACAGGTTTTAGCTGAAACTTTTCGAAATAGGTATAAGAACTTTGATCTGTTAAAAGCTGTTCCTTATGGGGAGATTTATACAGTTTTAGAATATTTGAAGGAACATCATATCAAAATTGCCGTTGCCACTTATAAACGGCAGGATTATGCAGTCAGTTTATTGAAATATTATCATTTCGATGATTATACATCTATATTATATGGGGCTGACAATTATAACAAACTGAGAAAAAGAGATATCATTCAGAAATGCATTATTGATTCCGAGATCAGAGATTATTCAACAGTCCTTATGGTCGGTGATAGTGAGAATGATGCTGTCGGAGCGGCTGAAATAGGTGTAGACTTTTTGGGAGTTACTTATGGTTTTGGATTCAAAACAAAAGAAGACGTTACAGAGTATCCTTACGTTGGATATGCAGCAGCACCAATAAATATAATTGAACATTTTAATAAAGGAGAAATTTAAAATATGAAAATTAAAGTATCGGATTATATTGCTCAGTTTCTTGTTGATCATGGTATTTTAGATGTTTTTACAGTTACTGGCGGCGGCGCAATGCATATGAATGATTCCCTGGGGCATAAGCAAGAGCTGCATTGTACATACAATCATCACGAGCAGGGGTGTGCGATTGCAGCGGAAGCATATTGTAGATTAACCAATAGGCTTGCAGCTGTTTGTGTAACCAGCGGACCAGGAGGAACGAATGCATTGACAGGTGTTGTCTGCGGATGGTTGGATTCTATACCGATGTTCATTCTTTCCGGTCAAGTAAAGCGCGAAACAACAATTCATGCATGTCCGGATATTCCGTTGCGTCAATTGGGAGATCAAGAATTTGATATTACGACAACCGTGAAGAATATGACGAAATATTCTAAGTTCGTAGATTGTCCCGAAGAGATTGCGTATCATTTAGAAAAGGCGCTTTACCTCTGCAAAGAGGGCAGAGGAGGACCGGTATGGTTAGATCTGCCTCTTGATGTACAAGCTTCGATCATAGAAACTAATAGCTTAAAGCATTTTACTCCTTCAGAAGTGCCGGCATCTTACCCTGCTTATAATGAAAATTATACAAACCAAATTATAGAAAAAATAAAATCAGCAAAAAGACCTGTTATTCTTGCCGGAACAGGAATTCGCCTGTCTGGTGCGCGTGATTTATTTATTGCAATGGTTGAAAAGCTTAAAATCCCTGTAGTAACAGCATGGAATGCACATGATGTTATTTGGGATGAACATCCATTGTACTGTGGCAGGCCCGGAACGCAAGGCAATCGGGGAGGCAATTTTGTTGTCCAGAATAGTGATTTGCTTATAGTGTTTGGATGTCGTTTAAATATTCGCCAGATTAGTTATTCTTATGAGCAATTTGCAAAAAATGCCTATAAGATCATCATAGAAATTGATGAGGCAGAGCTTCATAAGCCGACAGTAAAACCGGATTTATCTATTCATGCAAATTTAAAAGATGTTGTTAAAGCAATTTTAGACCACGGTTTTGTTAATGAGGATCCATTGCATAAAAAATGGGTAGACTGGTGTCGGAAGACAAATGAAAAATATCCGATCGTGCTGCCTGAATATAGAGAAAAGTCAGTTCCAATGAATCCATATGTGTTTTTAAATGAATTTTCAAAAAAACTTTCTGAAAACGAAGTTATAGTTACCAGTAATGGAAGTGCTTGTGTAATGTCTTTTCAGGCATTCGAAGTAAAAAAGAAAACAAGACTATTTACAAACTCTGGGTGTGCTACTATGGGATATGGTCTCCCGGGAGCTTTGGGAGTAGCTGTTGCTTTAAAGGGGGAGCGGGTAATATGTATTGAAGGAGATGGAAGTCTTCAGATGAATATCCAAGAACTCCAAACAATTATCCACAATCAACTGAATATTAAAATTTTTGTATTAAATAATGAAGGTTATCATTCTATGCGTCAAACACAGACGAATTTGTTTGGAGGGAAGTTAGTTGGGGTATCTGCGCCAAACGGAGTAAGTTTCCCAAGTTTAGAAAAAATTGCATTTGCATATGGATATCCTTATTTTCGGATCGAAAGTTTAGCAGAAATTGAAAAAATTACAGAACAGATTCTTGGCATGGAAGGAGCCGTAATCTGTGAAGTGATGGTTGACAATCGTCAATTCTTTGAACCTAAGTTATCCTCTAAAGTGTTACCAAATGGTAAAATTGTTTCTCCTGAAATTGATGATTTATACCCATTTCTTTCAAGAGAAGAATATGCAAATAATAAAATATCTGATTAAGAGGAAATAATTATGGATAAAGTGATCATAACAGGAGCTTCAGGAATGATTGGTGCTACGATGATTGAACAAATGGTTGAAGATCATATTGAAATAGTGGCGATCATTCGTCCTGGTTCTCTAAAAAGAAGTAATATTGTAAACCATTCTCTTGTTAAAATATATGAGTGTGATATTGACAATCTTCTTTCACTTAAAAGTAAACTTGGAACAGGTTTTGATACTTTTTATCATTTTGCATGGAACGGCACCTATGGAGATAGCCGCAATGAAGTATCTTTACAGACAAATAATATAAAGAATGCGATTGAGGCAGTTGATCTGGCGAGTTATTTAGGATGCCACACTTATGTGGGAGCAGGGTCTCAGGCAGAGTTTGGTCGGGTAAAAGGAAAAATATCAGATATTCAACCGAAAAATCCATTGAGTGGTTATGGAATCGCAAAACTTGCTGCATGCAATTTAACAAAGATAAGATGTGAGCAGCTTGGAATTCGTCATTCATGGGGGAGGATAGTAAGTACCTACGGACCAAGAGATAACGATTATACAATGATCATGTCAGCGGTCAGCAGTATGTCAGAGGGGAGGCGTCTTTCTTTTACAAAGGGAGAACAATTATGGGACTACTTGTATGTTGGAGACTGCGCTAAAGCGTTTTATTTGATTGGCGAATATGGGAAACACGGGAAAGCATATACAATAGGCTCAGGAGAAACAAGACGATTGAAAGACTTTATCGAAACTATTAGAGAAGTCGTAAATCCAGAAGTAGAAATAGGGTTGGGTGAAAGAGAATATTTTTCTGATCAAGTCATGGAATTATGTGCAGATATAGAAGAATTGAAAGAGGACACAGGATTTGAGAGGACGACTTCTTTTGAAGAAGGTATTAAAAAAACTTTAGAGTGGTATAGAGATAGTAAAGGAAGGAAAACATGTCATCTTTAAACATATTGCCCAAACAAACAGACAATAAGAAACGCGAATCTAATATCGAGTTACTTAGGATTGTTTGTATGGTTCTAATAATCACGCATCACTGTGTGTTGCATGGAGGTGCGATTAATATGGATTTTTGCGTTAATAAATGGTTTTCGATATTTTTATTGCCAGGAGGAAAAATTTGTTTTGATACATTTCTTGCGATTAGTATGTGGTTTTTGGTAGATCAGTCATTTAAAGCAGAACGTTTTGCAAAGATTTGGATTGAAACATTAGTGTACTCTCTATTATTTGCGTATATTGCCTTTTTATTTGGTGTTCAATTTTCTAAAAAGGATATTATAAGTGTTTTTTTCCCTATTACAGGAAATGTACATGGATTTGCAGCGGCATATCTGATACTTTATGCACTAATACCGTTCTTAGGTATTATAGTTGAAAAAATCAATAAACAACAATTGCAATTTCTGTTATGTGTTTTAGCGCTATCTAATATCGTAACTCCTGTAATGGGAAATTTGACAGGGCATTTTCAGAAAATCTTTTGTAATGTAGGTTTTTGGATTTTTTGTTATTTTTTAAGCCTTTACTTAAAAAAATATTCTCCTAAAATAGTAAATAAAAAAATATATCTTATTTTATTATTCATCATGTGCTGGATGTTTATAGTGATTTTATATGTACTAAAATATCTGTATCCCGGAACTTTTATAATTAATTATTTCATCACTATTTCAACAAGCCATACATCTATTCCATGTATTATCGGCGGATATTCATTGTTTTTTATCTTTAAAGGTATCAAGTTACCTTATATACCTTTAGTAAATATATTTGCTAAGACAACTTTCGGTATTTTGATGATACATGATCATAACTTTTTTAGAGCGCCTTTATGGAATCAGATCATTAAGACAAGCGAATGGTATTATAGTAGATTTTTTGTTTTTCGGGTGGGGGCTGCTGTGGCGTTCATATTCTTTGCCGCTGCTGTTATAGATTTATTACGTATTTATTTGTTGGAAAAAAATCTATTTAGAATAAACAAATTGCAAGAGATCTTCAAGAAAATGGATGAGGTTTTGAGAACCAGTTGTACTACCGCGAAAGAAGGGGGGGGGGTAAATGTATTTTACTTTTACTCCAGAGAGTAAAATTGTTATATATGGTGCAGGAGGGCTTGGGTGTAAACGAGCGAAAGAGTTAATAAATGCAGGATATCATGTAATTGGTTTTATAGACAAAGAGGCTGATCCGTCAAAAGATTTATTTAATCTTCCGGTTTATCTTCCGCAAGATGTGACTTTATCCATTTCTTCACGAGAGGACATAATAATTATTATCTGTATTCACAATGCGTTGTGGCATCAAGATATTGCACTTTTTCTAAATGGACTGGGGTATGAAAATATTTTGTTTCTTCCTATTGGTGAACGTTATGATTCTGATAAACGTATGGAATTAGATTGTGGATATAAATTTTTTGCAGATCAAAATTATGAAAAAATCAATATACTTCCTACATATTCAACACTTATAAATACTGATCTGTCGATTCAAGATGCAATAATTGAAGAAAATAGTAAGTTTGTCACTGTCTGGATGGAATTAAGTTCTATTTTTACAAATGAGAAATTAAAAAAACGCGGAAATAAATTAACGAATACTTATGGAGATGTAAGTATTTGCTCATTAACTCCATATATAGAATTGTTTAAATATTGTAAGTATGGGGAGGGAGATCTTTCGTTATATTGTGAAGCATTTAAGAAGGTACAAAATACGTCTGATATTTATACAATTGATGAATTCGTGCAGGACAGATTGGACTTATATGATATTTTTAGGACGGAACTGAATAAAGGAATGGATTATTTTGTTAATGCAGCACCTTTATTAAAATGGAATGCCCAGCGTAAGCATTTTAATGTAATTGAAGGACATCACCGTTTGGTTTTTCTTATGGTTGAGGGGTTGCGAAAAGTTCCTGTAAAAATAAGCAGAAAAGATTTTGATACTTGGGCAAATAGGCAGATGTTTTATGAATGTAGAGAATTTATTCAAAAGCAAAAATTAATGAAATGGGAGGCTCCAATTTCACATCCGGGTTTTTATAATTTTGAATATTTGGAAGAAAAGATAAATCCAACAATTCTCATGGTTCTTCAAAAAAAATTGGGATTACTTGATTTTTCGGCATTGACTTTTTGTGATCTGTCTTATTCTGGGGGGTATTATGCCAGAGCGTTTAAAAGTATGGGATGTTCAACGGTATATTGCTTTGATAACAATTCTGAACATATGGAATTTGCTTGTCTTCTTAATAAATTAGCTTTTATGGATGACATTATTATGAAGAAAAAGGAATTAAATATCGAAGCATTTTTGTCGTTTCAGGCTGATATTGTTTTTTTATCATTAAAGAGAATTGCAAAAGAGGTAATCTATAATAACTGTAAAGAAATCTCTGAATTAGCTTCTAAATATCTAATTGTAGAATTAGACAGTTGTTTTTCTGATAAAGATTTAACTGTTCTTTGGTCGGAAAGACAACATAGTTTGTTGAAAAAAAATTATCAACAAACTGTAGTATGGCTATTGTACTAATGTTGGAGGAATATATGAAGACTTTTAATTTTGATAAAAAGGTACCGATTCTACTATACGGAGCGGCAGCTATTGGTAATATAATGTACAATACACTCCTTTTACAAGGATATAGTGTTAAAGGATTTATTGATAAGAGGGCATATGAGATAACGGAATATCTTGATCATCCTGTTTGGAAAATAGAAGATGATGATTTGGATAAAAATAGTATAATTATCATTTCAGTCAAGAATGTCTTCGAACATGAGCAAATTGTGGATAAATTGATAAATAATGGTTTTTATAATCTTATTTTTAAACCTTTAGCCGTACTAAATGGGAATGGGACAAAGCATGAAAAATGTATGAGTGTATTATATGACAGGATCCTGGAAAATAAAATGATAAAAGATATGGAAATTGAGTGTACATTTCATGCCAATATATATACATTTCAAGATTATGCCTTATATTCTGAAAAGGAAGGTGAGGTGATCGCTAAGATTCCTATGGAGTTTGTGTATACGAATGACTATGATCCAAACGAGTCTAAATGGGGAAACATTAATATTTTAAGTTTTTTTACACATATTCACTTTTTTAAATTCCTTTTGGGAGATTGTAATAAAAATCCAGAATATTATGTAAATGAATATTGTATATATACGGCGCCAGAAGAGGTGGCTATAACGGAAAGCTGGATAAAAAATGTTGTAAGAAACAGATTAATGATCTTAGAACAAATGAATGCTGCAAATGAGTTGGAGCCAGATTTTTTTTCACGAAATGCGCCGACTGCCGTATGGAATTCAAGAGGCTACTTTAATTTAACATCTGGAAAACACAGAGCCGCTTTTTTTGCTGCAAAAAATTACAAATATATCCCCCTAAGAATTTCTAAAAGTGATTACGAGCATTATTGTGCAAAGGAAAATACAGAGAAGTTGATTCACTTAGTGAGCGATAAGTATAAAAAGTATATTACATTGCCGATTAATAATCCTTTCTTTTATAGATATCCATTGCTGGCAAACGAATATTATTATAATTTCATAGCATTCTATTCAGACTATATTGCAGTGAAAGAGTATTTCCCTAAAAAAATTCTTGAATGGGATAAGATGTCATTTTTGGAAAAGAGTAATGATTTGTATGGTGTTGGCGGACATTTTTCGCGTATGGGAAGCCGTGTTTACAAAATATCGAATTTCGAAAACAATATAGAACTATTTAAGTTGGTTCAGGAAACACTGCATATCCCCAATATTGTTCCGTTGACTGAAACAGAAATAGATAATTTAGTACCGGATTATTTTTTTATAGAATCGGATGATCAAGAGTTGATCGCGGCTTATGCCAATAGAGTGCTTTCTAAAAATTTAATTGTTATATGTAACACTTCATGTATGCCTGAAATAACTGGATATCATTTTAGGTCTATTGGAATAACCGCCTATAAGCAAGATCATTTTGTTCACACATTAAATTATGAGATTGGAAAATAAATTATGTCATTCAATAAAGAATTTTATGATATCGTACAAAAAGGGTTATGTGATTTTCAGCAAGAATATAAGATAGAGATAATGGTTGCATCATTAGGAGGAAGTCTGTCTATCGGGACCAATAATATATTTAGCGACTTGGATATTTATGCTATTTATGATGACGATAAGAAAACATTACCTTATAAAATTAAATTTCAATCTAAGTTTTTAGAATCTAATTTACATGTTATTAGTTGTGGGAAAAATGAGATATTGGATAATCTCGATTCTTATGACATGGAATATTCAAGTAGGAGATATCCGACTTATAGTCACAGGACTGAAAAGGAGATTGAAACAAACCACAATTTAACAATGTATGAGAGGGAAGATTATCCCAGGACTTTGGTATACTATACATTGCTAGGTAATATGGTCTGGCTCTTTGAATATTCTTTAGAGGATTTATTTAATCTTTTCGAAAAAGGTTTGAAAATTGTAGATGCATTAGATTTTTATTATACAAAAGCAGTAGGAAATTACGAGCATTTTGTTAGAGAAAAAAATCAGATCAGTGCTCGAAAATATATTACTATTATACAAGAAATATTATATTGCCGCTATATGATTGAGGAGAGAACAATTCCACCAATGAACCTTAAGGAATTAGTGGATATTTATCATAATAACTTCTCGCAAAAAGAGCTGATAGATTTTGAACGTGCATTTTCTATGAATCAAAATTCAAAAGAATCAAAAGAGAAGACTTTGTTAACTGTTCCAAATTCACTGATCATATATACAAGTAAATGGTTAAAGTGTTTGAGTGAAAAATTTGGAGATGTAGATAAGTACTATTTCGACATAAAGGACATGAGGAGATATTTTTATGAAAATAATTAGTATCTGTATTCCGTGCTATAATGAAGAACTCAACATTGTTCCTATGTATAAAAAATTACTGGATGTATTGTCTGTATACAAGAATAAATATAATTTTGAGATTATTTTTGCAGATAACTCCTCCACAGATAATTCTCGGTCTATTCTACGATTATTAGCATCAGAAGATAAACGCGTAAAAGCAATCTTTAACACAAGGAACTTTGGCCCGGTTGCTTCAAATCGAAATAGTATTTTGAGTGCCTCTGGGGACGCTGTCATTACTATCGTATGTGACTTCCAAGATCCTCCTCAACTTTTACCTGAGTTTATTACATTGTGGGAACAAGGGAATCTTGTTGTTTGTGGGCAAAAGGTAAAAAGTAAAGAAAATATATTAAAAAAATGCGCAAGATCTATTTATTATAAAATAATTAAGCATATTTCAGAAATACAGCAGTACGAGCAGGTTACAGGATTTGCACTTTATGATCGAAGTGTCATTGAAGATATTCGAAGATTTGATAATGCCAATGTTGCTTTAAGACATGTTTTATCGTATATTGGGTATCCAGTCAGACTCGTTCCATATGAACAGCCGAAACGAAGAGCAGGGAAATCAAGCTATAATATGGCAAAATACTTTGATTTTGCTTTAACTTCACTGATCAATACTTCTTTTAAACCAATTCGTATTGTAACGATATTAGGGATGTTTGCTTCTTGTATTAGTTTTCTGCTAGGCGTGATCTATTTTATTTATAAATTGCTGCATTGGAATACTTTCCCTATTGGAATCGCCCCACTTTTGATAGGAATCTTTCTAATAAGTTCGATCATCTTATTTTTCCTTGGTCTTATTGGAGAATACATAATAGCTGTATTAAAACAGACAGAACGGCATCCTTCAGTATTTGAATTAGAACGATTGAATTTTGATCAGGAGGAAAGTACGCTAAATTAGGAGATGATCAGTAATTATGAAAACGTCATTACACGTACAAAATAAAATTTTATCAATAATTTTAGTAATCTATAGTGTAAATCAGCTATGTGTATATATTCTGTTTTCGGATAGATTAAAAATCAGCTTTATGATTACGCTTATTTTATCGGTAATATATTTGATAATTGGAGGTTATGTATTTTTTATTAACAGTTATGTGAATAGAAAGATTGATATATTATTTAAATTACCTAAACAGCTTTTTGTTATAAGTTTATTTATACTTTTATTCCTGGTTACTGCATATGTCTCACCATCTACACAGATAGCAGTAGGGGCAAGGATATATTTAGTCCTAAATTCTGCTATTATATTTTGCTTTGGTATGCTGATCTGTTGGGGATATGTTTTATATTTAAAAAGTTTTAAAATAGATTTAAAGAAATTATTAACTAAAAAGGCAGTAGTATTGGTATGTTCTCTTGGTATGCTCCCTATTCTTTTTAGGCTACCCATGATTAATACGCTTCAACGTTGGGATGCTGGCGAATATTATTATGCTTTAGGAAATGCATGCCAGTCATTCACATACTCTTTAGCTGATTTTTTTAACAATTTTAGGCTTTGTAATCATACGACATTAGGGTTTTCTTTACTGATGGCGCCTGGTGAGTTCTTGCATCCAAGAGGTATAACAGGCGTTCTTTTGATCAGTCTCTTTTTGACAGTGGGAAGCATTGGGTGTCTATATTTTTTATTAAGACAGGCGTTTACGGATATATCATGGCGATATTCAGCACTCGTTGCATTTGTCTATTCCATTGTTCCCTTTTTCCTTGGATCTTTTGGTTATCTAACTCCTGATTATATTGTCCCGGTGATATTTATATTTTCGCTAATGGCAGAATACAAAAAAGAATATTTACTACAATTTTTTTGGCTTATGATTATTGCTAATACAAAAGAGTTTAGTATTATAATTATTTTTGGATATTTCTTTTCAAAGATGTTTTATGTCATTGTGAAAAACATTTATGATAAAAAGAAGCTGTTAAAAGCGCTTTTATGTAATGCTTCATTATGGATAGGTTTTTTATCCGGAATTTCTTACTTGCTGATTTTATATTTTCAAGGGGGCGTTTTATGGAAAGGAGGAAACCCTGACAGTAACACAATATCCTTTTCCAATACCGGAATTAATTGCTTTGGAATTAATTTTTCATATATCTTTTTTCGATTAAAGCAGCACCTTGTGTTGAATTTTGCATGGATATTTACGGTATTATTAGCTGTATGTATTATATCACTAATTATAAGAAAGAAAAAAAGTTGCAAAAGATGTAGTTTGGAAAAGAAAGAAATTTTAATATCTGTTTGCGGCTCCCTGATCACTGCATTGCTTTCAAATATGATTTATATCACTGCCGGAGCCTATAGATATTGTACTTTCTTTTTTACACTATATCCGGTTTTCGTATTGTTATTTTGTCATGATATGATTTATCAATATATTTTGAAAAAGCGATATAGGATATTTTTAACAATAATAATATTTTTATTATTAATTGAATCATATATCCATATTGATCCTGTGTCAAAGAAGGTCTTTGATACGGCTTCTACCGGCAGTTGGTATACAGTGCTTACAAACTATGAACACACTAATTTTGGAAATGATTTATGTAATAATTATCAATATACTTTCATTGATAAATCTTTTGACAAAATGTTGAAAGAAATAAACTATGATGCTACTCAAGATATCATTCTTGTTGGAAATCAAGGGCAAGGTTCCCAACTTAAAGGAAATGGAGACTACTATAAAGTATGTTGGGATAAGTCTTTGGAGAAGAGAGTTATATATGATGAGAGAAAATCCGAAAGATATCCGGAGTTGATTCCGGTCAATATATTGAGTGAAGATATTCTAGAAGAAATGGCAGAGACATCTTCGTTAAGCCAAAGTGCAGTAGTTTTTTTTGTACCATATTACAATGTTGATGAAAAATCAGAGTTAGAATATCTAAGTAATTATTATTTAATAGGTGCGAGAAAAGAGGTGAAAAGTGTCGGAGGAAGTGTTTTTTATTATGAATTAGATCTAAGAGAAAAGTAGGAAAAGAAGAAAAAGGAATACTAATGAAGGTTAAAAGATTTTTAGTAGAGTCAAAAGATATAGAACGTGATAGTTTTATATGGAATATGGCAGGAAGTATGTTAATGGCATTTCAATCTGTGATCATGTTAATGATTCTGACAAGATGCCTTGGACTAAAGGAAGCTGGAATTTTTACTATTGCTTACGCGAATTCGAATTTATTTTTAACCATAGGGAAATATGGAATGCGAAACTTTCAGGTATCGGATGTAAAAGATCAGTTTTCCTTCAGAGAGTATAAGAGTTCCAGGATTATTACTACAGTGTTAATGCTTGCTGTATCGTTGGTTTATGTTATATATATATCAAATAAAAATCAATATGATATAGGAAAAAGTCTTGTAATTATATGGATGTGTACTTTTAAAAGCGTAGATTCTTTAGAAGATGTCTATCATGGATATTACCAGCAAAAAGGTCATCTTGAAATTGCAGGAAAAGTATTGACTATTCGTCTCTTTTTTACAATTGTAGTATTTGCAGCGGGATTAATTTTGTTCCGGGATTTGTTGATAGCACTTGTTATTTCAACAATATTTACACTTTTTTTATTTGTGATACTGACTAAATGGAGTTATAGAGGAATAAAAATATCGGAAAAGCAACGAATAGAATGTTTGAAAGTTAAGGAGCTTTTAAAAATTTGCTTTCCATTATTTTTGGGAAACTTTCTTGCTTTTTATATAGGAAATGCACCTAAATATGCAATCGATAGTATTTTAAATGATGAATTACAGGCATGTTATGGATTTATAGCAATGCCTGTATTTGTAATTGGACTTTTAAACAATTTTATTTTCAATCCAATGATACATAAGATGTCTATTATCTGGAATGAGAAAAATATAAACAATTTCATAAGGTTATTTTGGATACAGGTATCTATAATTTTTGGAATTACTGCGGTGTGCATTATAGGGGCATATGCGATAGGGATTCCAGTATTATCTTTCTTGTATAATACAAATTTAGCGCCATATAAGGTTGAATTGATCATTTTGCTTTTAGGCGGTGGTTTCCTTGCCTTGTCTGGTTTTTTAATGACAATGATCACTATCATAAGGTTTCAAATAACTCTTGTGGCTGGATATTTGTTTGTTGCGATATTAGCATATCTGGGTTCCCCTGTTTTTGTAGGAAGGTATTCTATGAGAGGGGCGACTGTTTTATATCTTATGTTAATGGTCATACTTTGCATATCTTTTTCGGCTATATTCGCATATGGTTTGGGAAAGAAGGGAAAGGAATTGATTTGTATTGAAAGTAACTTAGATAGTCAGTATAAGGAGACGAGTAAAAATGAATAATCAAAAAAAGTCAAAACTTTTGCTAATTGTTTCATATGTATATATACTGTTTCCCTTCCTAATTTTCACAGTGGGATGGATGAAATTACATTTTTCTATTCCTATTGTCATTTGCGTGGTAATTTGTTTTATAAAGATTGTAAAAGAATCGCCGTGCCTGTGGATACCGGATATGAATCGACAGAATATTATAAGAGTTCTTTTTATAATTGGGATAATCGCAATTTGGGTGTATTATTCCGGAATCGGAAAATTTGTATTTCAAAATACGGATCATGCATATAGAAATGGTTTGTTTAATATGCTTGTTGAGAAAGAATGGCCAGTGATCAATGATCATGTGATTAAAAGCAAAATGCCTGGTATTTCAAAAACAGGTTTGATCTATTATATCGGATTTTGGCTTCCATCCGCCATTGTAGGGAAAATTTTAGGATTGCGGTGTGGATATTATGCGCAGGCTGTCTGGGCATTGATTGGGATTTGTCTTACATATTATTTGATTTGTACCAGAAATAAAAGATTAGAATTATGGCCGCTGGCAGTTTTTGTTTTATTTAGCGGATTGGATATTGTAGGAGAATATTTAAACGGAATAAATATTTTTACAATGGATAATACTGTACATTTAGAATGGTGGAGTACCGCATATCAATATTCCAGTATGACAACGCAGTTGTTTTGGGTTTTTAATCAATCTATTCCGATTTGGTTGTGTACAATAATGGTCTTAGTACAAAAAAATAATCGTAATATGGTATTTATCTTATCATGCAGTTTGATCACAAGTACTCTGCCTTTCATAGGCTTATTTATCCTTGTTGTTTTTCTATGTTTTACACAAAAGTATGAAGATCAAGGGAAACGGATATTTCAAAAAGGGGGATATTTGTACAACTTGTTTTTCGATACTTGTACATTACAAAATGTTTTAGGAGGGGGGATTATTGGAATCTTTTCGGCGTTATATTTAGGTGCAAACCTGTCAGGCGGAATTGTGAATCAATTTGTATTGCCACTTGAAAAACAGAATAGTCTATCTAAATATGTGATTTTTCTGATTCTTGAGATAGGAATATATGCTGTGATCTTATATAAATATCAACAGGAGAATAATTTGTTTTATTTCGTTTGTTTATTGCTTGTGATTATACCGCCATTTCACGTGGGAAGAAGTATTGATTTTTGTATGAGAGCATCTATCCCATTTTTATTTGTATTTATGTTAATGGTTATGGATACACTTAGAAGTGCGTATCTTGCAAAAGATATATTGATTTTTCGATGCCTTATTACAACGCTTGCAATAGGAAGTGTGACGCCTTTGTTTGAAGTGACAAGAACAATTTCTGTTACAAATGAAAGAATAAAAAATGCAGAAACTGTTTGTGAAGAGGATAAACCATTTGAAGTGATTTTGAGTGAATCGAATTTTTGTGGTGATATAGAAAATAATTTCTTTTTTGAGCATATTGCAAAATAGTACTTGAAAATATTTGTATGTCAATTGGCGATCCGATGTAGAACGAAGACCACCCTACAATATATACTGCACCAACCACATATAGCAAAGAGTCCCGCCCGCTATAGATAAGAGCATCTGCCGCTTCCACATATGCAGCACGATCACAACAGCGATCGAAAGGAATTCCGGTATGCCGCGGCTGCCGGTAAAGATACTCACATTTTTCAGGCAGTATACAACCAACAGGCTGAATACTGCCGAAGGAAGGATTTTCCCAAGATACTGGATATACTTAGGGGTCGGTTTCCCGGCAGGGAAGAACAAGAAAGGAAGAAACCGTGTCAGGACGGTTCCCAGAATAACCATACCAATAGTAACGAGCTGCTGTGAAAATGTCATCGCCTTTTCCCCCTTCTCAGGAATCTCAATTTCTTCAACTTATTTAAGTTTTCTGAGTTTTTCAATTCTCTTAATTCTCTTAATTCTCCCAACTTACTTAAGCTTTCACGTCTTTCTCAAGCGGTTTGCGCAGGAGTGTCAGTACGGCAAGGACCGCGATCATAGACGGGATGATAAAATTGTCTGCGCCGAACAGGATCAGACAGGTGAGAGATACCCCAAGCCCGATCAGCGAGCTCTCATGTCGTTTTTCTTTTAACCATTGTTCCAGAAAGATCACTACGAACATGGCGGTCATGACGAAATCCAGCCCTTCCATGTTAAGATGGATCAGCGAGCCGAAGATGCCGCCCAGGGTTGCGCCTGAAAACCAGTACAAATGATTTAAAAATGTCACAAAAAACATGAACCAGCCGCGGTCAACGTCTGCCGGGATATCAGCCGTATAATTGATGGAAAAGCTTTCGTCGCACATCCCGAAGATCAGATAGGGCTTCTTCCATCCGGTTCCTTTGTACCTGTCCAACATGGAGATTCCATAGAACAGATGTCTGGCGTTGATCATCAGGGTCAGGGCAAGTGCCTGCAGTGGATTGAATGCTCCAAGGAGCAGATTGACGGTGATGAATTCCACGGAACCGGCGAAAATGGTCAGGCTCATCAGGCAGGGATACCAGAAACTAAAACCGGACACCTGCATATAGATTCCATAGGTCATTCCGAGGAACAGGAAACCTGCGAAGATCGGGATCGTATGCGGGAATGCGCATCGGAATGATTTTCGGATTACGGATACATTGCTGTTCATGCTGGCCTCCCTATTGTTTTATGTACTTCTATCTGTAATAATTAATATCGTGCCGCTTTAAGAATACCGCCAATGGCGGCGGGCAAAAAAATTCCCGGAAATCTTTATTTCTAAAGCTTCCGGGATTCCAATTCAATGCGGATGGTGGGACTTGAACCCACACGAGGTCGCCCCCGCAAGATTTTGAGTCTTGTGCGTCTGCCATTCCGCCACATCCGCATTCTGTCAACATCCGTTAACAACATATCCAATTATAACCGTAAAACGCCGGCATGTCAATCATTTTATCTGAAAAAATCTAAAATCAGGAAAAATCAGGAATTATAGCTTAAGGATGAATGTTTATGCCTGAAATAATGTAGGAATCACGACATTTATATGATATAATCTAAGCGATAGAAATCAAAGGCAGGATCATGAAGGAGGATATGGAATGTACTACAAACAATATGGCAATACGGATATGAAGGTTTCCGCAGTCGGATTGGGAACGATGCGGTATGACGAAGAGGACATTAAGGCAGGAAGGTTTGAGAAGTGTGCCGAGATCCCGCTCTATGCATTCGAGAAGGGGATCAATTACTGGGATACGGCGCCGTTCTACTGTGAAGATAAGAGTGAGATCGTGACGGGAATCGCCTTGTCACAGGTAAAAAGAAGCGATGTATATGTAACTTCGAAGACAAATCTGGGAACAATAGATGCAGGAGACCACCCGACGAAGGATGATTTCCGCAGAAGGCTTGAGACGTCCCTTGACAGGCTGAAGACAGATTATATTGATTTCTACCATATGTGGTGTATGTTAAGCCTGGAATCCTGGGAGAAACATATGGATGCATTGTACGGCTTTTTTGAAGATGCGAAACGGGAAGGATTGATCAGGAATATCGTATTTTCTTCTCATATGCAGGGAAATGAGATCGAGACGGTTGTGGCTTCTGATAAGTTCAAGGGAATGTTGATCGGATATAATGCGCTGAATTACCGTTTCCGCCAGAGTGGGATCGAGGCGGCGCATCGGAACGGAATGGGCGTGGTAGTCATGAATCCTCTGGGCGGAGGGATGATCCCGGCGAATCCGAAGAGCTTCGCGTATCTTGCTGAGGGGACGGATCTGACGGTACCGCAGGCTGCGCTTCGTTTTGTTGCTTCCCATAAGGAGATTACGGTGACGCTGGCAGGATGTACGACGAAAGAACATATCGACGACGCGGTGAAAGCGGTGGAAGGGCTTGAAGAGCGTCCGGCAAAAGAGATCGTGGAGGAATATGAAGGCAAAGGTATGGCGCTTAATAACCTGTGTACGGGGTGTGCGTACTGTAAGGGATGCCCGAAGGATATCGCGATCCCGAAATACATGGATGCATATAATCAGATGATTCTGACAGGGGAATCTAAGGAGATTCTGGAACGTCTCAGCGGTCATTGGGGCATTGATAAGGAGAAGGCGGGCGAATGTATTGCTTGTGGAAAATGCGAACGCCAGTGTACGCAGCATCTTCCGATTGCAGAGCGTATGAAAGAGATTGCTGCTTTGTAAATAATATCTTTTAAAAATGTACATTTTAGTGTATAGTAAGAAGGTAGTTTTTGAAATGAGACATTGCATGGACGGCTTGCGGATACGCTCCTGCGGATATGCAGTGACTAAATAAGCAGTAATTAAGCAAGAAAATGGAGAGTCTGATATGGGTAGTAAGATAGTATTGATAGACGGGCACAGTATTCTGAACCGTGCTTTTTTCGGCCTGCCGGATCTGACGAATTCGGAGGGGCTTCATACGAATGCGATCTATGGTTTCCTGACGATCATGATGAAGATACTAGAAGAGGAGAAACCGGAATATCTGACAGTAGCTTTCGATGTGCATGCGCCTACATTTCGTCATAAGATGTATGCGGAATATAAGGGAACCAGGAAGCCTATGGCGGAGGAACTGCGTCAGCAGGTTCCGGTCATCAAGGAAGTCCTTGGCGCTATGGGAGTAAAGACGATAGAGCAGGCGGGGCTTGAGGCGGATGATCTTCTTGGCACTTTAGCCGGGAGATGTGAGGCACAGGGGATGGAAGTGTCGATCATATCCGGAGACAGGGATCTGCTTCAGCTGGCAACCGAACATGTGAAGATAAGGATTCCGAAAACGAAGCAGGGGAAGACAGAGGTAGAGGATTACTATGCAAAGGATGTCAAGGAGCGGTATCAGGTAACTCCGGAAGAATTCATAGACCTGAAAGCATTAATGGGGGACTCTTCGGATAATATACCGGGTGTTCCTAGTATCGGAGAGAAGACTGCGACCAAGATCATTACGGAATATCACTCGATCGAAGAAGCATACGCCCATGTGGATGAGGTGAAACCGCCGAGAGCATCCAAAGCATTGAAAGAACACTGGGATCTTGCTGTTATGAGTAAGGAGCTTGCGACGATCAACGTGACGGCAGATTTCCCATATGCGCTTGAAGAGGCGAAGCTTGGCAATCTGTATACCGAAGAGGCGTATGCGTATTTTCAGCGCCTGCAGTTTAAGAATCTGCTTTCCAGGTTCCAGGTGACGGCGCCTGCGAACCAGGCGGAGACTTCCTTCCGGGAAGTGAGAGGGAAGGAAGAGGCGGAGAAAGTACTGGAAGCGGCTGTGGGAGCAGAGTGCGTCGGTGCATGTATCTTTCGGAATACGGATGAGATCTTGCCGCTTTTTGCCGATCAGGCTGAGATCGGCGGGATCGGCCTGTGCTGCTCAGAGAAGGATGTCTGCTGTATCCGGACAGGGGACGGTATCACGGCGCGGTGGCTTCTTTCGAAGCTTGAGGAGGTAGCAAAGGCAGCCGGCCGCTTTGTGATGTTCGATCTGAAGCAGGCGCTTGGGGATCTGCGGCTTACGTTTGCCGGAAATTATTTTGACGCGACGGTGGCTGCATATTTGCTGAATCCTTTGAAAAACAATTATTCTTATGAGGATGTTGCGAGAGAACAATTAGACATTATAATAGAAGAAAAAGCAGAACCGTATATCAGAGTGTGCTATGAAGCATATACGGCGTATGCCGCATCCGGCATTCTGTGGAAGAAGCTTAAGGGATGCGGAATGGACGGGCTGTTTACCAGGATAGAGATGCCGTTGGTGTTCACACTGTATGATATGGAACAGCATGGTGTGAAAGTGGAGGCGGAGGCTCTTAAGTATTATGGCGACCAGTTGGGCACCAAGATTGTGGAATTAGAGAAAGAGATCTATGAGGAAGCGGGGGAGACCTTCAATATTAATTCTCCCAAGCAGCTTGGCGTGGTATTATTTGAGAATATGAAGCTTCCGGGCGGCAAGAAGACCAAGACGGGGTATTCTACGGCGGCGGACGTATTGGAGAAGCTTGCGCCTGACTATCCGGTTGTCTCTAAGGTATTGGAATACAGGCAGTATTCGAAACTTAAGTCCACTTACGCGGATGGGCTTGCCAATTATATCTGTGAAGACGGCAGGATCCGCAGTAAGTTCAACCAGACCATCACGGCGACCGGAAGACTTAGCAGTACGGAGCCGAATCTGCAGAATATCCCGGTGCGTATGGAGCTTGGGAAGCTGATCCGTAAAGTATTCATCCCGGAGGATGGGTATGTGTTTGTGGATGCGGATTATTCACAGATTGAGTTAAGAGTGCTTGCCCATTGTTCCGGGGACAGACATCTGATCGACGCGTATAAGGAAGAAGAGGACATCCACCGGATCACGGCGTCTCAGGTGTTCCACGTACCTTTTGAAGAAGTGACGGATCAGCAGCGGCGCAATGCCAAGGCGGTGAATTTCGGGATCGTATATGGGATCAGTTCTTTTGGATTGAGCCAGGATCTTAGTATTACCAAAAAGGAAGCCGCACAGTATATTGACGATTATTTTAAGACTTACCCGGGGATCAAGGTATTTCTGGACGATACGGTGAAACATGCCAAAAAGATGGGTTATGTGGTCACGCTGTTTGGAAGACGCCGTCCGGTTCCGGAATTAAAATCAAGCAATTTCATGCAGCGTTCTTTCGGAGAACGTGTGGCGATGAATGCGCCGATCCAGGGAACGGCGGCGGATATCATCAAGATCGCCATGATCGGAGTGAACCGGAAACTGAAAGAAAAGCAGATGAAGTCAAGACTGGTACTTCAGGTTCATGACGAGCTTCTGATCGAGGCATATGGACCGGAATTAGAAGAAGTACGGGCAATCCTTAAGGAAGAGATGGAACAGGCGGCGGCTTTGGACGTGCCGCTGGAAGTAGATATGCACACGGGAGAGAGCTGGTACGAAGCAAAGTAGAGGTGTAAGAACATGAAGATTATAGGAATTACAGGCGGAGTCGGAGCGGGAAAGACACAGATACTGGAGTACTTGAACAACAGATATGGAGCGACGGTCTGCCAGACAGACGCAGTGGGAAAGAAACTTCAGAAGAAGGGAACGAAGTGCTTTGAGGATATCGTGGAGTGCTTCGGAACGAAGATCCTGGATGAGAAGGGTGAACTTGACCGGGAGAAACTGGCGAGTATTGTGTTTACGGACAGCGAGAGCCTCGCCAGGCTGAACGCGATCGTTCATCCGGCAGTCCATGAAGAAGTGGAGAAGAAGATTGCGAAAGAGAAGAGGAAGAATACGAATCTTTTTATCATAGAGTCTGCGCTGTTGATCGAATCGCATTATGACGGGATGTGCGACGAGGTGTGGTATGTGCATGTGGACGCCGATACCCGTAAGAAACGACTGGTCTATGGGCGGGGATATGATCCAAGGAAGGTGGATGATATCATCGCTGCACAGCTTCCCAAGGATGAGTTTATGAAACACTGCGACAGAGTGATCGATAACAGTAACATCTTTGAAGAGACGCAGATAGAGCTTGACCGTATCATAGCGGAGCTATAAGCAGTAAAAAACAGAGACAGAAGGTCTGTGGTATTAAAAAAGCGAGATAGAAAGGCAGAAGAAAGTAATTATGAGGTTATGCAGCATTGCCAGCGGAAGCAGCGGCAATTGTATTTACGTGGGAGATGATAAGACGCATCTCCTGGTGGATACGGGAATCAGCAAGAAGAGGGTTGAACAGGGGTTACATACGTTAGGAGTAAGAGGCGATGAGCTGCAGGGGATATTGATCACCCATGAGCATATTGATCATATACAGGGGCTTGGAGTATTCAGCAGAAAATACGAGATCCCAATCTACGGAACGAAGGGCACGTTGGAGGGGATCCGTTGCTGCAGATCCCTTGGCAAGATGCCGGAGGGGCTGCTGCATGAGATCCGGGTGGACGAGACATTTACACTGGGAGAGATGGAGATCTGTCCGTTTGCGATTTCTCATGATGCACGGGAGCCTTCGGGATACCGGATCGGGAATTCCAGGAAGACGGTTGCGGTGGCGACAGATCTTGGAAAATATGACGATTATATTGTGAAGAATCTAAGAGGGCTGAATGCAGTGGTGCTAGAGGCGAATCACGACATACATATGCTGGAGGTGGGGCCTTATCCTTATCCTTTGAAACAGAGGGTGATGGGAGAGAAAGGGCATCTGTCCAATGAGTCGTCAGGAAGGCTTCTGAGCGATATCCTTCATGACGGCATGCAGTATGTGGTCCTGGGGCATCTGAGTAAGGAGAATAATTATGCCAGGCTTGCATATGAGACGGTGAAGCTGGAGATCAGTTATGGCGATAATCCTTATAAAGGCGAGGATATTCCGATGATAGTGGCAGACAGGGATACGGTATCAGAGGTTATCAGTTTGTAAAGAATGAAAAGAGGTAGCAAAATGGGAAAAGTAGCAATTGTAACGGACAGTAATAGTGGAATCACACAGAAGGAAGCAAAAGAACTGGGAATCCAGGTATTGCCGATGCCTTTTTACATTAACGGAGAATTATTCTTTGAAGATATCACACTGACACAGGAGGAATTCTACCAGAGACTTGCGGAAGACGCGGATATCTCGACGTCGCAGCCTTCGCCGGGAGATGTGGTCGATCTGTGGGATAAGCTTCTGGAAGAATATGATGAGATCGTTCATATTCCTATGTCCAGCGGGCTGAGCAGCTCATGTGAGACGGCGCTTGGGCTTGCGCAGGACTATGACGGAAAAGTCCATGTGATCGACAACCAGAGGATATCCATCTCACAGAGACAGTCAGTCTTAGAGGCGCTTGAGATGGCAAAGAAAGGAATGTCGGCACAGGAGATTGAGGATGTCCTGATGAGAGAAAAGCTGGAGGCAAGCATCTATATAACGGTAGATACGCTGAAATACCTGAAAAAAGGCGGACGGGTAACGCCTGCAGCCGCCGCGATCGGCACGGTGCTGAATCTGAAACCTGTACTGCAGATCCAGGGAGAGAAGCTAGATTCCTATGCCAAAGTGCGCGGATGGAAGGCGGCAAAGAAGGCGATGCTAGATGCGGCTCATAAAGATCTGGAGGGACGGTTCAAGGGGAAAGAGGTCAGTATCCAGGCGGCGTATACCTGTTCTGATGAAGAGGCGGCAGTATGGAAGGCAGAGATTGAGGAACATTTCCCGGGATACCCGGTTCATATGGATCGCCTGTCGCTTAGTGTATCCTGCCACATCGGTTCGGGATCGAAGGCGATCGCCTGTATCAAGAAAGCAGACTATTGATAAAAGTCCTGTGTATTGCGTTTTGCGGGAGAGCTGGGACGGTTACCAGCATCAGATCTTTAAGATCTGATGCTGGTATTCATTTGTAAAGGGCATCTTGAATTTATTTGTGATGACACTTTCATACAGATTCGATGCAAGAACATCCTGCCTTAACATCGTGATGCCGGATGTACTTAATCCGTCGATCTGTGTAAGCTTTGTGATCAGCGGTACGTTGGAGTGCGCTTTTATATAGGAAAGGATTCGTTTCGCATCTTTGCGGAAGCCAAGGATCCGGGCATACTGACAGTATCCTTCTTCTCGGTAGGACAGCAGATCTTTCTTCCGGATCCCAAGCAGGATATGCATCAGGCTGCGGCTTAAGCGGGCGTATGTCATGTCCCGTGTCTTTAAAAGGTCGCAGAATTGCTCGAAGGTGATGAAATCATTCATGTGTTTCAGGATACGATTCGCCAGGTCTTCGGAGATGTCCATATATTCTGCCAGGGATTCCAGGGATTCCTTCAGAAGCTGGTATTTCAGAAGGAGGGAGAAATCATTGGCATAGATGGGATAACGGCTTCGGTGCGTATCCTCAAGCATGCGGATACAGGAGGGCGGCACTTGATCTTCCAGACGGGTCAGGACTTCGGACATGGAGGGTTCATCGAACATACCGTCCTGATCCATGCTGACCGAATGGCTGGCATAACTTAAGAGTTTGCGGATGGCAGAAGCCGAACTGTAGGTTCCGGCAAGCTGTGTATCGTGATAGCCGGAGACCATGCGTTTGATCGTATAGGAATGGATAGGGCTCTGTTTCTGGCAGAGGATTTTGAGGTATTCGATCCCCAGGATATTATTAGGCTGTTCCAGGATGAGGTCTAAGGAGTCATCCTTCAGATAGCCTGTCAGCGCCGTCTGGCGCGCGCGGGGAAAGGACATGCCTTTTTTCAGGGCTTCCTGAAGAAGGATGCGGTACTCCTCGGGTTCGTCGGCGGTAACGCGGGCGATCCGTTCCAGTACGCCATAGTCTCCGCACTCGCTGCCAAAGCAGATAGAATCGACACAGCCAAGCTGTTCGAATAAGGAGATGGCGCCTGCGGCGAAGTATTCCGCGCTTGCGCAGGCATAGCAGACAGGAAGTTCGAATATGATGTCGGCGCCGGCTTCGAGAGCGACCTCGGCGCGCAGATGCTTCGGCATGATCGCGGGAGCGCCTCTTTGCACATAATTGCCGCTCATAACGACGATAACGGAATCGGCTCCGGTAATCTCTTTCGCTTTTTCGATATGGTACAGGTGTCCGTTGTGAAATGGGTTGTATTCTGTGATCAATCCGACTATTTTCATGAGAATCTCCTTGTATATCTTTCTGGAATTGATTATACTATATTAAAGTTGTGTATGCAAATATATGTTGTGCTGATCGTGAGAACATGGTCTAAGCGCTTTGAAATGGATCTTGCATGAGAATGTCGGGAAGGAGGGATACATGATGAGTGAAGAATGGGTAGAAGAGCAGAAGAAGGAATTGACGGAAGAACGCATCCTGGAGATGCTGGAGGATCGCAGGTATAAGGAGCTGAAAGAAGAGCTAGAGAATAATATGTATCCGGTTGACCTGGCAGATATCTTAGAAGAGTTTGAGCAGAAGCAGTTGGTTATGGTATTCCGGCTTCTTGCCAAAGAAGAAGCAGCGGAGACATTTGCGTATATGAACAGTGATCTGAGGGAGATACTGATCAACGCACTGACGGATTCGGAGCTTGAAGAGGTCATGGAAGAGATGTATCTGGATGATACGGTGGATGTCTTAGAGGAGCTTCCGGCAAATGTGGTGGACAGGCTTCTGTTGGTGACCGATGAGGAGAAGCGCCGGCAGATCAATCAGCTTCTTCAATATCCTGAGGACAGCGCCGGCAGTGTGATGAATGTGGATTACATCGCACTTCGAAGGGAGATGACCGTTGCGGATGCGATCTTGCGGATCCGGCAGGTAGGCTTGAACCGGGAAACAATTTATACCTGTTATGTGACGGAGAAGAAGAAACTGATCGGGGCAGTGGACGTCAAGGAGCTGCTGACTACAAGTGAATCCAAGCTGATCGAAGAGATCATGGATACGAATATGCTCTATGCGCAGACGACGGACGATCAGGAGGATGTGGCAAGGACGATCACCAAATATGGTTTGATCGCGCTGCCCATCGTAGACCATGAGATGTGTATGGTGGGAATTGTAACGGTGGATGACGCCATGCTGGTCTTACAGGAGGAAGAGACGGAGGATATCAGTATCATGGCGGGTGTCCATCCAAGTGAAGAGTCGTATTTCGGGACGACGGTGTTCGAGCATGTGAAGAGCCGTATCCCATGGCTCTTGTTCCTGATGTTGTCTGCAACTGTGACGCAGATGATCATGAATAGTTATGAGGGCGCGCTTGCCGCTATGCCGCAGCTTGCGGGATTTATCCCTATGCTGACCGGTACGGGAGGAAACTGCGGTTCCCAGAGTTCTACGCTGGTGATCCGTGGCCTTGCGGTAGGAGAGATTGAGCTCTCCGATGTGTTTAAGGTTATCTGGAAGGAGGTACGGGTCGCTGTCTGTATCAGCGTGGCTCTTTCGGTTGTCAATGGAATACGTATTATGCTGATGGGACAGGGGGACGTCACGATGGCGATCACCATCGGCGCGACGATGGCGTGTACGATCATCATTGCGAAGGTTGTGGGCTGTACACTTCCGTTGGTTGCGGAGAAGGTGGGGCTTGACCCGGCGATCATGGCGACGCCGCTGATCTCTACGCTGGTGGATATCAGCACGATCAGTGTGTATTTTGCGATCGTCAGCGCGGTATTCGCGCTATGAACGGATATTCTGCAAAGTTTTGTCAGATATATAATACGGTCAGCACATTGGTTTGTGTTATTTGGCGCGGCGTGGTATAATGAAAACGTTTTAATGGAAACAGATGCTACATTATCATGGGAAAGAGAGGTGCGGAAATGAAAAAGAGAAGTAAAGTGTTGGCAGTGCTATTGTGTCTGGCAATGGCTTTGTCCGTAGGCTGCGGCAGTGAGAAGGCGGAAGAGAAGACAGATAAGGCTGATTTGGCGCCGCAGGAGAGTGCGGATGAACCGCAGGAGGAAGAAGAGGAGCCGGACGAGAAGCTTGTATGGATCCAGGAAGCTTCAGCGCAGTATAATGCAAGTAAAGTAAGAGGAAATGTCAAAGAAACTGTCTACACGAAGCAGGATGGGAGTACATATACACAGAAGTATGTGACGACGTTTGATACGGACAGGCAGGTCATAATGGAACAGTATTTCTCAGAAGATAACGCGTATACGAATTTTTATACAAAAGAAGGGGACAGTGAATATATGTATACCCAGGGGTATAACACTGACCCGAATACAGGAGAAATGACGGAGATCCCGGTGAAGGTATCAGTGAACAGGGAGATTGACAGTTATGGAAGCTATTCCGCTATGATAGATAATGAGAATACTGAATTATTCGAGAGTAATGACCGCGTAGAGTATACGGACGTTAAAGTGACCGAAGAAGGGGAAGAAGAGATTGACGGAACCGCTGTTGTGAAACTGAAGGTCGATTATACGAAAAAGGCAGTTGGAGAGGAGAAGATCAGCAGAGAATCTGTGTTAGGGCAGTATAAGTGGACGGAAGAAGATGTAGCGCTTCTAGACGGCATGTCAGATGCGGTGGATGCTTATGTAGAGGAAAGTAATTTGGCTGCGGAAGACCGGATGAATAATGCGAAGAGCAGCACAGACATCTATTATCTTTCCGCAGAAGACCACAGTCTGGTGCGTTTCACTACGGAAGGGGAGACCGAAGGAATAAGTGCGTCTGTAAAAACATTCTGGAATATGAGCAGCAAATTAGACTGGCTGAAAGATCTTGTCGCAGGAGGGATGGGAACGGAAGAAGCAAAGAGCTATGTGAATGAGAATTTCATTACGGACGACAGTGCGGAAGCGGCGGAGAGTTATACGTCGGTGACGACGTACGTAACAGGGGACTCTTGTGAACAGATCGCAGAACTTCCGGCAGATGCCAGAATGATTACTCTTGAGCAGTATGAAAACGGCGAATATTAACATGTATTAAAAAATAGACATAAGATTCGAAGAAGAGACCTTGTCTGTAAGGTCTCTTTGTATTATAATAAGGAATATTGAGAATATATGGAAAGGAGTCTATCAATCATGGGATTTATAGATGAGATCAAAGCAAAAGCAAAGACAAATAAGAAGACGATCGTATTGCCTGAGACAGAGGACATCAGAACTTATGAAGCGGCAGAGGCAGTCCTGAGAGAAGGGACGGCGAACCTGATCCTTGTCGGAAGTGAAGAAGAGATCGCAAAGAACAAAGGTTCTTTTAATATCAGCGGCGCTACGATCGTGGATCCGGCAACGAGTGAGAAGACGGATGCTTATATTGCCAAGCTTGTGGAGCTAAGACAGAAAAAAGGTATGACAGAAGAGCAGGCAAGAGAGCTTTTGCTGTCGAATTATCTCTATTATGGCGTTATGATGGTTAAGATGAAGGATGCGGACGGAATGGTATCAGGTGCGTGCCATTCTACGGCTGATACGTTAAGGCCGTGCCTTCAGATCCTGAAGACAAAGCCGGGAACCAAGCTCGTTTCCGCATTTTTTGTAATGGTAGTGCCGGATTGCGATATGGGAGCGGACGGAACCTTTATCTTTGCAGATTCTGGCCTGGAGCAGAATCCGGATCCGGAGAAGCTGGCGGCGATCGCACTTTCATCTGCAGAGTCGTTCCGTACACTGACAGGTAAGGAGCCGGTTGTGGCTATGCTGTCACATTCTACCAAGGGAAGCGCAAAGCATCCGGATGTGGACAAGGTATTGGAAGCAACACGTATCGCGAAGGAGAATGCACCGGAGGGCTTGCTGCTTGACGGAGAGTTCCAGTTAGATGCGGCGATCGTACCGGAGATCGGCGCCTCCAAAGCGCCGGGAAGCCCGGTTGCAGGAAAAGCAAACGTACTGGTATTCCCGGACTTAGACGCAGGAAATATCGGGTACAAGCTGGTACAGAGACTTGCCAAGGCAGAAGCATACGGACCGCTCACACAGGGGATCGCAGCGCCGGTTAACGATCTGTCCCGCGGATGCAGCGCCCAGGACATTGAAGGCGTAGTAGCAATCACCGCCGTACAGTGCATGGCTGAAAGCTAAACACTTAGCTTGTTCGAGGCGAAAGCCTTGAACTACCATGGGCACTTAGCAAGGCGTTACCGAGGTTAGTGTTTAGCTTGTTCGAGGCGAAAGCCTTGAACTACCGAGGACACTTAGCGAGGTGTTATCGAGGTTAGTGTTTCAAAGAATTAAAATAAAATAAGCGAGGGAAAACAAATGAATGTATTAGTTATTAACTGTGGAAGTTCATCATTAAAGTTCCAATTGATCAATTCGGAATCTGAGCAGGTTCTTGCAAAGGGCCTCTGCGAGAGGATCGGGATTGACGGAAGTCTTACTTATCAGCCGGAAGGCGGAGAGAAGGTAAAGTCTGATAAGGCTATGCCTACGCATACAGAAGCGATCCAGTTCGTGATCGATGCATTGACAGATGCAGAGACGGGCGTCGTAAAGAGCTTAAGCGAGATCGGCGCAGTTGGACACCGTGTGGTACATGGCGGAGAGAAGTTTGCAAGCTCTGTTGTGATCACAGATGAGGTAAAAGCGGCGATCGAAGAGTGCAACGACCTTGCTCCGCTTCACAATCCTGCGAACCTGATCGGTATCAATGCATGTCAGGAATTAATGCCGGGTACACCGATGGTAGCCGTATTTGACACAGCTTTCCATCAGACAATGCCGGAGAAGGCGTATATGTACGGCCTTCCATATGAATATTATGACAAATATAAAGTAAGAAGATACGGATTCCACGGCACAAGCCATAGTTTTGTATCCAAGAGAGCGGCAGAGCTTGCCGGAAAGCCGTATGACCAGGTAAAGACGATTGTATGCCATCTTGGAAACGGCGCCAGCATCTGTGCGGTTGAGAATGGCAGATCCGTAGATACTTCTATGGGGCTGACACCTCTGGAAGGTCTTGTAATGGGAACACGTTCCGGCGATATTGATCCGGCGATCTTAGAGTTTGTTTCCAAGAAGGAAGGGCTGGATATTTCAGGGCTTATGAACATGCTGAACAAGAAGTCAGGCGTGTTCGGGCTTTCTAACAATCTGTCCAGTGATTTCCGTGACCTTGAGGAAGGGATGGATTCCGGAAATAATGAAGCAAAGACTGCATTTGAAGTATTCTGCTACCGTGTTGCAAAATATGTAGGAAGCTACGCTGCGGCAATGAACGGCGTAGATATGATTGCATTTACAGCAGGAATCGGCGAGAACTCCGGAACGGTACGGGCATATGTGATGAAATACCTTGGATATCTTGGAATTACGCTTGACGAGGAAGCGAATAAGAAGCGCGGCGAAGAGATCGCGATCTCAACGGCAGATTCTAAAGTGAAGGTAATGGTAATCCCGACCAATGAAGAATTAGCGATTGCCCGTGAAACTGTTGCATTAGTTTAGAAGATAGTGTTGACAAATTCATTTTACATGGTATAATAGTCTAGGTGTGAATAGGAGTTTAGTTATGATATTAGACCTATCCCGTGTTCTGTCTGAACAGCACGAACCAATTGAACAGTCTGTTCCCGTCGAGATGGATGTATTCCAGTGTGAGATGGGGAGCTTTCAGCTTGTGAAGAAGTCTTTGATTTCGCTATGTGTTTCATATGCAGGTGATAAGAGGCTTACGATCACAGGCAAGGGTGATATTACGGCAGTGATCCCATGCGATCGGTGCCTTACGGATGTTCAGGTGGAGATACCGCTTGATTTTCATAAGAAAGTCAGTGTTGATCCGGAGGGTGCGGATGAGACAGAAGAGTTAGACGAAGCAAATTATATTGACGGATATAGCTTTGACGTAGAACAGTTGATCTACAACGAGTTATTAGTAGGGTGGCCGACGAAAATTCTGTGTAGCGAAGACTGTAAAGGAATTTGCAATGTATGTGGTCAGAACCTGAATGAAGGAAGCTGTAATTGTGAAGATACAGGTTTGGACCCGAGAATGTCAGTTATCCGCGATGTGTTTAAGAATTTTAAGGAGGTGTAACCTATGTCAATTTGTCCAAAGAATAAATCTTCTAAAGCAAGAAGAGACAAAAGAAGAGCAAACTGGAAGATGAGCGCACCAAATTTGGTTAAGTGCAGCAGATGCGGCGAGTTAATGATGCCTCACAGAGTTTGCAAGGCTTGTGGATCATACAACAAAAAAGAAATCATTCCACAGGACTAATCAAGACAGAGAAAGGGTTTCCGGGTGACCGGAAGCCCTTTTTTCATGGGTTGACACCAATTTTGACACCAAAAGAAAAGGCTGGTAAGTATTGTAGACGGAATAATCATTGAAACAGAATTTAAAAAGTTGATATACAAAGGGATATAGTGCTGTAATATAGGATACCTTTTTGATTGTGGAAAATTATAGAGGAAGATAGAGGATTTTGTTTACAGATGACTTTGAGATACCACATAATTGATAAGAGCCTGTTTTGGAATCTTCCAGTCTTTCCCTTCTTTGTACCCTTTCAAATTGCCTGAGCGTACAATCCGGTATGCCTGAGTCATGCCAATCCGGAGCAGTTCGGCAACTTCTTCTATCGTCAGGATATCGTCATATTGTTCAAACATTATTATCCCTTCTTTCCTTGGAATTGTAAGGTCACTGTCATGTTTGGATACATGGCTGACAGCTTATCTTGGATATGTTTTAAGCAGTCCTTCATAATCTCAGGCGTAAGGACGGAAGCCTCTGGGTGGTAACTGAATGCATTGACTCCAAAATGCAGATGTGGGGCATTCCCTTTTGAACTTTTGGACGGATAACGGTACTTACCTGTAGGTGAATAGGAGTGTCTGCCCCGTTCCATGTCCAGACCATATAATATCTGGTATCCGGGAGAAAAGAATTCTGCAATCCATACAGCCATTGGTAACAGCCAGTTAAAGTCTTGCTGACATGCGAAGGTAATACAGAAATGCCAGATTTTTTGAGGGTTCTTTTGTAAAGAATAAAACTCACTCAGTTTAAATTGTTCTATGATTGACAGGTTCGGGTTACAGGTAAAGCCATAACCGCTGACACATTCTTTTTGTGCAATGTAGCCTAACACACGTTCATATACATCATCATTACTGTAATCCCCATCAAAAACTTCTATGCGAATATCAGACATATTTTTTTATCTCCTTTCCGATAAACTGTTTAGCTCTGGATGATAATCCTTCATTGGTAAGCAGGCTGTTTATAAAGTGATTTTCTTTTAAAGTTTGTTCAATCAGTTGTTCATGTGATATATTCTGTTCATCTTTTTCGATCAAATTACATATATATTTCGAGGTGGTAAGGTTATGCTCATGAGCCCTTTTATTTGCTAAATTTTTAATTTCTGGTCTGCAGCGTATATCGATCCGATCTGTTTTATTCGTATTTTTTGCTTTACTCATATTTTGTATACTCCTTTCAGATTTTATTAATTTCATGTAAATAACGGTATATTTTGTTACTTTTAATCAGTTGTTATAACATAAAAGTAATGAAAAGAAGATATATAATATATACGATATTTAGATAAAGATATATAAGTATAAGTAGTAAATAGAATAGATAATAATGGTATAAGTAGATAAAGATATTGTTGATAGTGTGCTGGTCGTCCCCCTGTATATGGGAGACGGCATTCCAACAGGTAATCAGACTATTGTGTATACGTGGAAAGCCTTATATTACGGGGCTTTCTGATTTTCTATATGAAAAAATTGTACACACAAATGTCTTTATGATTACCATCGGCAATTAAAAATATGTTGTTAGCTGCTGTTAAAATTTAATATTTGATAATGGATTCTGGTGGGTTCTGTTTGATTATAACAGTTGTATAATGTGTTGAAGGATATTTTTCTGATTTTTAGATAAATAAAAATTGAAAAAAGTATTTGACTTTTTTAATAAAGTGCTGTAGACTTTGAAATGAATATAGAGTGACTTTATGAAGGAACTTAAAAGGGTAGAAATTAATTTAAAGAAGATGAAGAAAATGTCGCTCCTTATTAATAAAAAAGAAGGAGAAAGAACATGAAAAAACTAACCTTTGATGATTTGAATATCATCCGTAACACAGTGGGGGTGGATAGCGTCACATTTTTCAATCGGGAAACGTTGGATTTTGAAGTATATGAAGAAGGTGAGATTGAGGAAAGCAAGAAATTATTGCGGATTCCTTATGATTGCGAATTATACAATGAAAACGAAGTATTGGGAGAGTATATTGCTATCAACAATATAGAGATTCCTTTAGAATTTGATTCTGCACGATGTTATTTTAGAGAGGCCGGACAAATTCATGATTTTCATTCATATTGTGACAAAGTATATATGAAAAAATTAAATGAATGGTTTAAAGAAAATCAAATCGAAGTTGAAGTTGAAGAGGAATCAGAAGTTGAAGAGGAATCAGAAGTTGAAGAGGAATCAGAATCCCAAAAGGAAACGGGGTGTGCAGAAGAATGCTCCGGTCTGAGCGGAAACTGTAATTCAAGTGAAAATTAATTAACTCAATATTCAAAATTTGAAAGAGAGTCGCAAATTTTTGCGACTCTCTTTCGCAATATGGTATGATATATGTGTAAAATAATGATTAATGTGTCAATTTTATTGTGCAGGAGAATTTTTCAAGTTAAAGGATGATAAAGTAAGTGAATTTGATGGCATATTATTCTTGTGGTAGGAATAAAAGCCAAAGCAGTAATGTTATGGATTTTATGGTGGGAGTATTCTGATATTTGGGGATATTCCTTATTTTTATCTGCAGGAGGATTTGAGATTATGAAAAAACCAATGATGACAGAAGAGTTATTCTATAAGATTAAGGATATCTTGAAAGAGAAGGGGAAACTGCCAGATATTCTGGACTATGGCATTGCGACAGGAGAGAGGATAGACGGTTTTGAGGATCTATAAGTCATATACTTCTTGATATCCTTCCGGGTTTTCTGAGGGTAGATTCAGTATGTTTGCCTCATACCATAATAAACCAAGGCTTGCAAAAGAGAGTGATTTTAATTGTATATTATTATGATGATACTTGTAAAAGTGCCAGTAGTGTTCTGTGTTTTTAGGCGAAATGTCAAAAGAGATCCGACAAAGAAGGGACTCTGATCACATTGCTGTATCAGGAATATTGTCTGTTGAAGATTTCAGAACAAAAAGTAATGGAAGTGTTTGGTAAGAAGATGGAAGGAGGGAGAAAATCTGTGGGGAAGAAAAGAATGGCTATCTGTGAATTCTGTAGGAATCTGATAGCAGTTGGAGAAGGTGATTTCATTTGCTGTGAATGTGAAGAGCCTGTAGTAGTAATCAGCAGTTACAGCTCAACCAAAGATTATTTAAAATGTAGTGGCCGCAAATTCGAAAACTAGAAGTGCAGAAATGTATATGAAAGATAGCTGACATAAAGTGAATGAAATTTGTATTTTATTCTGATAGTTTTTAACCCTTAATTGAAACCCCAAATGAAGTGTGGTAGTATAAAGATAAAGGAAAGGCAGGTGCGGGACAATGGAGAAGGAGAACCGTGAGCATAAGGACAGCGTTTTCGTTGATCTCTTTTATCAGGATGAAACGGCAAAGAAGAATCTGCTGAGTTTATATAATGCATTGCATGACACGGAGTATGAGGATGAGAATCTGGTACGGAAGGTGAAGATTGATGATGTTTTATATAAGAACTTCAAGAATGACATTTCCTTTGAGGTGAATGGGCAGGTGCTTGTCTTTGGGGAACATCAAAGCACTGTGAATATGAACATGTGTCTGCGGTGTTTGATGTATTTGGGAAGAGCATATGAGCAGTTGGTAGATAGTAAAGCGCGCTACAGGACGACATTGGTGAAGATACCAACTCCAGAGTTTTATACATTTTATAATGGAAAGAAGGAACAGCCGTTAGAGAGGGTATTATCTTTGTCAGACGCATTTATGAATCCGGCAGGAGAAAATTCAGTAGAGCTAAAGGTGAAGGTGATCAATATTAATTCGGATAAGGCGCATGAGCTTCTGGGAAAATGCGGGATACTAAAGGAATACAGCCAGTTTATCAGTACGGTAAGAAAGTATTCGGATGAAGAAAGCGCCATTAAAAAGGCGATCAGGGAATGTATGGAGCGGGGAATACTGTCAGATTATTTGAAGCGGAAGGGAAGCGAGGTGGAGAATATGTTGATTGCAGAGTATAGCTATGAGGAAGATATACAGGTGAAGCAGGAAGAAGCAATGCAGCAAGGAATGATTTTATCGGGAGAGATTTTTCGGAAAGTAAAAGAGAATCCCAAGTTGACCAATAGACAGATTTCTGAGGAAGTCGGCTGTAGCGAGTCGGATGTTAGAAATGTGAAGAAGATATTTGGTATATAGTTTTATATTTATTTTAACGCTATCGGAGTAAGTCTGGTAGCGTTTTTTTATGTGCAGATTTGTCTAAAAAATACAAATGGAACAATTTATCAGAAATAGATCAAGGATGGTGAGGAACGGTATGAAGACGGTCAGTTTATTAAATTTAAAGGGCGGAGTTGGGAAAAGTTTTACTTCGGTAAATATGGCTTATGAATTGTGGCGCAGGGGCAACCGGGTATTATTGTGGGATAATGACAAGCAGGGAAATCTGAGCAAGGCGTTTGCACGGTATGAGGCAGAGCAGACCGCGCCTGCAGCAAAGATACTCAGTGGCGAATGGCAGGATCCGGAGGAATTGATACAGGCGACAGATTATGAAGGGATAGATATTATCACGGCGAATCTGTCATTGTTTGGCGCAGCCTGGAAGTTGGTGAAAGAGGGAGGGGCTGACATGACGGAGAGATACCGGAGATTCCTAAGAGCCGGTATCAGCAATCAGACAGAAGACAGCATTTGTGAAAGATATGATTACTGTATCATAGACAATCCACCGGATATCGGGATCAACGTGGTCAATGCCCTTGTGGTTACGGAGGAAATCATTGTCCCTGTGAAGATTGATGAAAATGCGTTGGAGGGACTGGATATTGTGGCAGGGCAGATTGAGGATGCAAAAGCCTTGAATCCGTCTTTGGAATTAAAAGGCGTACTGATTACGATCTACCAGAATACGGACGGGGAAGCGGCAGGCTTAGAATGGCTCAGGCAGGAATGGGACGATGTACAGAGCAGCCATTACAGGCAATATAAGGTCCTGGGCAGGATACGCTATTCTGCAAAGGTAGCAGAAAATTCTTTTGTAAAGAAGCCGATCTATGAATACAGCCCATGCTGCGGGGCGGCGCAGGATTATAAGCATTTTGTAACCCGTTATACAGGCATAGGGAGATAAGGCGGATGGCGAAATTTGGAATTAACGAGTTGATAGATATTAAGAAAAGGGAGTCCAAGGAGGGGGTAGTAGAGAAGTACAAGGAGATATGGCTGGATCCCAGGGAGGTGAAACCTTCGGAGAGTAATTTTTATTCGCAGGAAAATATAGAAGAACTTGCAGACAGTTTCCTTGCGGTGGGACAGCAGCAGCCGACAGTCTTAGCAAGGGTGGACGGGGAGTTTTGTATCGTGAGCGGGCACAGGCGAAACCTTGCGAATATCAGGAACCTTGAACGGGGCTATCAGGAGTACGGGAAGGTGAGATATCTGTATAAGGATATGACGCCGGTTATGCTGGAACTGTCCCTTTTGATGGGAAATGCCTTGAATCGGGAACTAACGCCATGGGAGAAGACACAGCAGGCACAGAGATTGAAAGAGGCATTAACAAGGGCAAGGGAAGAAGAGGGATTGGAGATACAGGGAAAGCTGCGGGATATGGTAGCAGACCTTATGAATGAAAGCAGTTCTGGTATTGCGAGAATGGATCGGATCCATAATCATGCGGTGTCAGAGATTCAGGAAGAATTCCGGAAAGGAAACTTAAATATCAGTGCGGCGTATGAGGCGTCGAAATTACCAGACGAAGAACAGAAAGCCATTGCAAAGGCAGCGGCAGAAGAAGGCGGTATAAAGGCAAAGGAGGTCACAGAGAGGGCAATGAAGAGTCGGGAAGAAAAGGATGGAAGAAAAAATGAGGGATTTTCCGTGGTGTCCAAATTGGACACCGATTTACAGCCTCAAAGTAGGAAAGAAATACAAAAGAATGATTTTGCGGGAAAAATAAAAGAAAAGAAGAACGAATGGTCTGCAGGAGGCGGGAATATTAGGCAGTTCAAGAAAGGAAACCGCCATCAGGAGATATTGCGGGAGTGGGGCAGGGAAAGTGTGAGCCTTACAGCCATTACACAAGCTGTTACGGAGGCAATGCAGAAGGTGTCTGATTTGGACACCACGGAAGACTGGTCAGACATAGAGTGGGCAGTATTCCTCACAAAGGCAATTATGAATCGGGCGGATCGCGTAAGAGAGGAAGATTTGTATCTGCTTCACGATATTATGATCCGGTGTCAGGAAGAATTGTGAAACTACAATAGAAACATGCGGTGTCCAAATTGGACACCATATTATATATTAAGAAATAATGAAGCCGGGGCAGAAATGTCCCGGTTTTTTGATGCATGGGAAGGGAGAAGAAAATACAGATGAAAAATATGCGCATATTGACAGAGGAACAGAAGATATTTGCAGAACAGAACCATATGCTGGTGAAACGGTTTCTATGGATGAATCATTTGGAACGGGCTGAATTTTATGACGTGGTAATCTTTGGATATCTGGAAGCGGTTCAGGAGTATCTGGAAAAACCGGAATTGTCGAAATATCCATTTTCATCCATTGCCTGGAGGAAAATGAGATACAGCATGATAAACGAATATATTTACCGGAACTGCCCGAAACGAACTGCCCCTATGGGAACGAACTGCGAAGATTATGAACGATCTCTTTCATGGGGACAGGTATCAGAGGAGATGAGCCGTGTTGCTAAGAATTTGGAACATCGGGTGCAGTTACGGCAGTTGATGTCCCATATGACGGCAAAGGAGAAGGAGGTGGTCTGCATGAGGGCGGCAGGATATACTTACAGGGAAATTGCAGAGCATTGCAACATTACCCTGCGGGGAGTTTCCGCAAGGCTCATAAGGATGAGAAGAAGATTCCGGGCATTGGCGTTGATTTAGATGGAATTGTGTGAGGAGGAAAGAGAATGAGGTATCAAGCAAATGAACTTCGTTATGAACAGGCCAAAGTATTGGAGAAGGAGGCAATTTTTACAGAACTGAGAGTATTAAGGGATTCCGTACCGAAAGGGTTTTCCTGTTATGAGGTCAGGCATGATGATGAATGTCAGGGAAATCCAATAGAGATTGCAAAAGGAATCTTAGTTAATTTTTATGGAACCTTATTGGTTCAGGAAAGCCTGGAACAGGTGGAGAAGGAGGGACGATGTTTTCTCGAAAGAGAGGACTGGAACTATAGCGGAGAAAGAAGTTTTACGTTAGAAGAATATATGGAGGCCAGGGGGATTGGATAGTGGGAAAAGCAGAAGTGAAAAATTACGTGCCGTTTGTACGGGTAAGGATGGTCCGGGAAAGAGAGCTTCCGTATGCGATGGAAGAAATTGACGGGCCGGAAAAAGTTGCGGCATTTACAAGGAAATTTCTAGCGGGCGCAGACCGGGAATATTTACTGGCGTTGTCTATAGATAATGCCGGAAAGCTGGCAGCGATCGAGGTGGTGTCCATTGGGACGGTAAATGCGACGTTGGCAGAGCCGAGAGAAATCTTTAAACATGCGATCCTGGCAAATGCGGCTGGGATTGTAATGGTACATAACCATCCGTCAGGAAGCTGCGTGCCGAGTGAGGAAGATAGGGAGACAACGAAAAGGATAAAGAAGGCGGGAAAAATCCTAGGGATACAGTTGATGGACCATATCATTGTGGGGGACGGGTATTTTAGTTTTCAGACAGAAGGGTTGCTGGTATAGGGGAAAGAGGTATGAGTCTTTTATATCGAATATTGTCAACTTATATAAAAAAATATCGAACTTTGACACTTTTTGTCGGATATGCTGTAAATTAGTTTATAATGTGTTTTTAGTAATATAGCATGAAAGAGCTTTTGGTACGAGGAGGAGATAAGTGTGAAGGAACAGGAAGAATGGGTAGGAAATTTAGAACATGATATATATCAGGAAATCGTAAGGGTGACGCAGCCCTTCCCAGTAAAGGAACAGCGGGAAATCCAAAGGGCATTGGCTGAAATAGTAACCAAAGCTCAGGATAAGGCGTTTATGAGGGGATATGGGTATGCCATAGAAGTGTTGGAAAATGGGCGTGCGAAAAAATAACCGCTTATATCCCCTTGATATCATCAATAATCTGGCGGACATGGGCTAACTGTACATCAGTAAGACCGGTCACTTCGATATAACTCCGACTATCAAGTTCCAACAGGTAGTCGGTACTTACGGAAAAGAACTGGGAAATCTTGACCAGCATCTCTATGGAAGGAAGAATGTTATTATTCTCCCAGTTGGAAACCGTTTGTTTCGAAACATTAAGCAAATTTGCAAGCTGGACTTGGTTTAGGCTGCGGGATTGCCGTAAATTTTTCATCATATCACCAAACATAAGAAACCTCCCTTTTCATAGGCTACTCTATAGAAAGTATATTTACAAAATACTAAAGTATTGATATAATGGACAATGTAAAATGTCAAAATATGGAAGCTAAGTGAAAGGGGAGATGTGAAGAAGGGGAAAGGTGGTGAGGAATCGAAGGGAAAAGGAAAGTAGTGAAGGAAGTAGCTACAGGGAAAGAATGTAGCAAGATGAACACGAAAAGGAGCAGATAACGAATGAAAAGGAGATTGGTAGCCGCACTGATGGCAATGACGCTTGTTCTATCGTGCGGTGTGGTAGCATTAGCAGCGGAACCGTCAGGAGATGGGACGGAGATAACACAGATTGAAGATGGAGAGGGTGAAGAAAAGGAAACGGAAGAAAAAGAAGGCATAGTCCTGGATGATCCTGCAAAGACACTAGAGAATGACACAGTTATAGCAGAGGATACACTGAAAGAAGTCGAGGAGAATGATCCGGAAAAGCCGAATCTTGCTGTGGATGGAGAGGATACGACAGAACAGGAACTTCCGATTGATGAGGCGCATTTTCCAGACGCAAATTTTAGGGAATATATCAAAGCTAAAATTGATACAGATAAAAATGGCAGTTTGAATCAAAGTGAGATTGAAGCTGTAAGTCAAATATTCAATAATGTCTCAACGGGTTGTCATGATATCAAAAACTTCAAAGGAATTGAATATTTTTCTAATTTGAGGGATTTGGTTCTTGGAGATGGTAGGTCAGTAGAGAGTCTTGATGTAAGCAGAAATACAAAACTTATGGAAATTTACATTTATAATAATTGTCAGATAACGAATCTGGTTCTCAATTCTGATTTGATGGGATTTGGTTATTTTAAGGGTAGCCAGATAACCAATGTAGATGTAAGTAATTTGAAATTGAAGTGGTTGTGGTGTGATGGGAATCTGGTGCCAAGTTTAATGTCAATTCCAACCTTACAGTATATAAAACTTTACAATGATGTACATTTGCCTTATCTGGATTTGTCTAATCATAATATAAGATTGGTGGATGAAGAATATGGTGATAATGGCTTACCTCTGAGTCATGATCCTATGGGTGGTGCATTTATCGCTCCACAGACCCTATCCAGAACGGTTAAATCAGTGAATGGAGTATGGACATTAGACATGGCATCTATTGTAGGCAGGGATTATGTGGACAGGGTAACACTTGTTACAGAAGGAACACAAATGTCAAAGGATGGGGTAGTAACATTCCAAGGTAGCGAGGTTCCGAAAGAACTGGTCTATAATTTCGATACCAAAAATCCGGCGGAAACAACACTGATGGAGGTTACAGTTAATCTTTCAGGTGTGAACGACCAGACAAAGGAAGAAGTATCTGTTGATACAAGCGGCATGGATATAAACAGCATTTGCAAAGACAACAATGTAAGTCCGGACAAGGCAGAGATTGTCGTATCGCAGGAAACGCCATCAAAAGGAGACGCTGACAAGCTGGCAGGGGAGGCAGATTCCAAAGGACTTAAAGTAACAGCCACCTATGAGATTCTGTTAAAATTATTTTCAGAAGGAAACGAGATTGCAGAGATTACAGAAAACTTTGGCAGCGTAACTTTGACATTACAGGCTGGAAAAGATTATGCAGGACGTAAAGCGGTTATTTTCCAGTTACATAACGGTCAGGTAATTGAGCATGACGGATTGACGGTAAATACAGATGGAACAGTTTCAATTACTGTAGATAAATTTTCGACCTTCGCAGTTGCGGTAAGCGAGGAAAAAGATTCCACCATTGAGAAGCCGGGACAGACTCCGGGTACAACTAATCCACCGGCAGATAATCCGAAACCGGTATCTACTGATAACAAGCCTAAGACGACGGGTGCAGGAAGTGTTAAGACGGGCGACGAGACAGATATCGTATTCTGGATGGTGATTAGTGTGATTGCATTAGGAGTATGCGGATTCTTTGGCAGAAAGAAATTTTACAGGGGCTAACAAGAATCTGTGAAATTTCAAATGAGTTTAGGTTTAGAGTAAAAGAACGGCAGGGGGATTATCTTCCTGTTGTTTCTTTTTGGCGGTTATTTTAGAGATATCCGAATTTGATGGAGAGGCTGAAGCAGTGTAACTATATGAATATTAGCTATATTCCATGATGCCGGGGTTAAAGCTATATAATAATTGCATATTTCTGGGTGGGTTCCTTGAAAATTGAATATTTTGCAGTCAAAACTGACAAATGGCATATGTCGCTTACTATAGTTGGAAAGGGAAAGACCGACATTATTTGAACAATTCTTCAATTGGAACAGACAATACTTCGGACAATCCATACAATTCAATATCTGTGACTGTGCGGCTCTGGTCTTCAATGCGGGATATAGAGCCGCGGCAGATATAGATTGCCAGGGTTTCTAATTTTGCAGATAGCTCTTCCTGGGTTAAATTCTGTTCTTTTCGAAGCTGTTTTACTTTCTTGCCTACCATATTTTTTTTCTCACTATCAATGATTCGCGGCATAATAAATATTCCTTTCCTGTCTTGTAAGAAGACAAATATAATGGTACACTAGATATGTCGAATATTTGTCCTGTAATAGGAAATATAGTGGAATCGGATGACAAATAATGTCTATATATTTTATCGAAAAATGTTGAAGAATGACAGATAATGTCCATGGTATTCTTTATAATAAGATAAAGAAGATTTTTGGAGGTAGCAATTGGCATGAAGAAAACGGCAGATGACAAATCAGAAAGAATATTATCGATTTATTCAAGACTACGAGAGGGACAGACTATATATAAGGAAGAAGAGAGCAACAGGTACAGTGTTGCGCAGCGGACGATCCAAAGGGATATATCCGACATTCAGTGCTTCCTGCAGACACAGAGTTATGATACGGGAGAGGTGCAGGAGATTGTCTTTGACAGAAGCAGGGGCGGTTACCGGTTGGAAACGAAGATAAGAAAACATATGGAGTCCGAGGAGATCCTGGCTGCCTGCAAGATTTTGTTGGAAAGCAGGGCGTTGATAAAAGAAGAGATGTTTCCGATCATCAACAAGCTGATGGATACCTGTTGTGATGAAGAGAAGAGGAAGAGATTAATAGAGTATGTCGGAAACGAGATGCACCACTACGAAGAGCTGCACCATGGAAAGAAGCTACTGGAACGGCTTGGACAGTTGGAAAGTGCGGTAAAGGAGCAGAGATATATAAGAATCCGTTATAAGAAGTTGACGGATTCCATGGAGGTGGTCCGTAAAGTGAAGCCGGTGGGAGTGATGTTCTCGGAGTTTTATTTTTACTTGACGGCTTACATTGAAGATATAGATAAAGAAAAAGAATTCCAGAATCCAAATGATATCTTCCCTACCATATATCGTGTTGACAGATTAGAAGAGATTACGGTATTGGATGAGCATTTTTCCGTTCCGTATGCAGAGCGATTTGAAGAGGGAGAGTTCAGGAAGAGGATTCAGTTCATGTATGGAGGGAGATTGCAGAAGATCAGGTTCCTGTATACGGGGGCGGATATAACGGCTATTCTTGACCGATTGCCTACGGCTGTTATAGAGAGTGAGAAGGAGGGCGGATATATAGTAAAGGCAGAAGTTTTTGGAAAAGGAATTGATATGTGGCTGAGGAGTCAGGGAGAGTCAGTAAAGATTCTGTAATGATACAGCAAATTAGGTGGATAAGGAAATTCCCGCCGTGGAGGCAGAAAATAATTACAGAGATGAGCAGAGTGGCTTTGAAAGAATAGTAGAAATATAAACAGGTTGGTACACTAGCACATCGTTGCGTTAATTCTTGAGTAATAAGTGCTTGCTATCCATGCCATTTACACGCCTTCGATCTAGATGCAGCCCGCAACACCGTCGGTTCGTAGACGCACAGTTGACACAAAGATCAAGCACTATTACTCAAGGTTAATTCAATGATGTGCTGGTAGAATTAATATTTATCACTAATGAAGGAGTAAAAAATTGTTTATATGTAATAAATGTGGTTTATGTTGTATGAATTTGGAAAAATCATCAATCTATGCAGAGTTTGATCGAGGTGATGGAGTTTGCTATTTTTTTGATAGTAATTCTAAACTATGTACAATATATGAAAATCGACCATTACAATGCAATGTAGATGAAATGTATGAAAAATTTTTTAGAAAGGAGATGACGAAGGAAGAATATTATGATTTAAATTACGAATCATGTGAAAATATTAAAAAAAGTACAAAGTGAAGGAGGGTAATAGATGGAAATGTCAAATCCTAGATTGATAGATGAAAAGAACAGGAGTAATAAAAAAAATAAAGATGCAGTAAAAGCAGCGGCAGGATTAGCAGCAACGGAATCAGCAAAAATAGCAACAGATCAGGCAGCACAGACATTTGCAAAACCGAATAGTTATACTGGAAATAGGCAGATGTATGATAGTGGAGCAGCAAAAAAAGGTGTAAAGTTAGATGCTTTTGATAAAGGCACTGTGGTAAGAGATCCTTATACAGGTGAAAAGCTTGTGCTGCGAAAAGCGGATGCTAAGCAGCTTTATGGAGAAGACTGGGCCAAACATCTTGCAGAAGGAGACCATATTACACCTCTTGAGAAAATATTTAATGATAATAAGAATAATCCGTGGCTTAAAAATAGTGATATCAAAGATATTGCCAATAGTGCTGATAATATGCAGGTAGTGTCACGCCAATATAATAATGCGAAGCGCAGTCGTTCCAATGAGGAGTTTGTGAATGATAGTAAATATTTGAAAAAAACAGGCGTGGAGTTAACAGAAGAAGGAAAAGCCAATGCAATTAAAGCTGGAAAAAACGCAGAAGCTGTAGTCAGTAAAAGCGCAAAAGTTACCACGATTGAAAACATAGTTGAGACAGGACACAATGCTGGAAAAGCTGGAGCGATGAATGCAGGTGCTGCGACGGCAACTATGTCAGGAATCATGAATATTGTATCGGTTATTAAAGGAGAGAAGAGTGTTGAAGAGGCACTTGCTGATACGGCCGTAGATGCAGGAAAGGCGGCGGCTACAGGTTATGTAATGGGAGGAGGATTGACAACAGTATGCCATACTCTATCAGCTTCCTCATCAAGTTTTTTGAAGGCTTTATCAGATGCAAACGTGCCAGGAAAAATTATAACTGCGGTTGTTCTTACCGGAAATACTCTTAAGCAGTATTTAGATGGTGAAATATCGACACAAGAATGTCTTATCGAGATAGGCGAAAAGGGGCTAAATATGGCGATGACCGGATATTCTATGGCAGTTGGGCAAGCGCTTATCCCAATCCCGATTGTAGGGGCAGCTGTCGGAGCATTAGTAGGTTCAATTGCTGCAAGTACATATTGTAACAAATTAATGGATAATCTCAAAAGAAAAGAGTTGGAGCACCAGGAACGGTTGCGTATTATAGAAGAGTGTAAAAGGTTTGCTGATCAGACAAGAGCTTTAAGGGCGGAATTGGAATCTTATTTGGAATCTTATTTTAAAGAGTATAAGAGTTGTTTTGATGAAGCACTTTCTGAAATCCATATTGCGTTTCAAATGGGTGATGCAGACAGAATTATCGATGGTGCGAATCAAATTACAAGAAAGTTGGGAGGTAAGGTCTATTTTGAGAACAGTGCTGAAACTAGACAATTTTTAAATAATGGTTTAATAGATGTATTATAAAAAGTAGAATAAACAGGTTGCTATTATTTGTTGTTTGATTTTGGATATTAAGTTTCTACATTGATAAAAGAGAAGATGTTATTACAATATGATTATGAAGAGTAAGGGCTTATACAAAAAGTATTGAAAACAAAGGAGGAATTAATTATGCCAATACCATTTTTAATTGCAGGATTAGGTGTAGCAGCAGGAGCATTGGGTGTTATGGGACATTCAGAAGCAAAAGAGACGAATGAAAAAGCAGAAAGTGTTTCGAGAAAAGCGCAAAAATTGTATGAGGATGCAAAAGACTCCCTTGAAATTGTTCAAAAAGAAACACAGGAAACATTGCTTGATTTAGGTTATTCGAAAAAAAATGTTTTAGAAGGCTCGATAAAAGAATTCCTACAAGTTTAAGATCAGATTAAAAATATTCGATTAAGCAAAACAACAGGATTAAATGAAATAGTTAATTTTGCTGTTGAACAGAAGGATGTATTAGAGTTGCGTGAAATGTCTAACATATATGAAACGGCATTATCAAGTGGTGCAGCGGGGGCAGCAACAGGGGCAATAATTGCGTTAGCCGCTAGTGGCTCTTTATCAATTGTAACAGGAACTTTATCTTTGGCTGGAACTGCTCTTGCATGGGGAGAGATTGGTTTGGCTGCCAGTTTTGCAGGTTCTGCTTTGGCGGCGGGCGCAGCGTTAACTCCACTTGCGGCGGTTGCTGCGCCTGTAGTTTTTTTTACTGGTATTTCTGCAAGTATTAAAGCGGATGAAAATCTGGAAAAAGCAGAAACTATGTACGCAGAGGCAGATGCAGCGGCAGAAAAAATGAAGTTAGCAGAGACTCTGTGTGGGGCTATTGGAGAGAGAGCAAAAATGTTTAAAGATTTGTTAGATGAACTAGATGAAGTCTTTTCTGAATGTACAGAAGAATTAAGCAATATGGTACGGAAAAAGACTGGTGGCTCTTTAACAAAGACAATAGACGCAAATACTTTGACAGAAAAGGAATTAGAATTAATCGGAGTTACCAGATCACTTGCAGGAGCGGTTAAGTCGATAATAGACACGCCTATTTTAAATAAAGAAGGAAATTTGACAGATGAATCAGAAAAAGTATATGAGAAAATATCAGGTGTACTTCCAGAATTTGTGACTTTTGCAAATGAAGTAAATGAAATAAATGAAGTAAATGAAGTAAATGAAGATAAAGATGAAGCTCTTCCAGAAGAAAATTCCTCTGGATTAGGAGTAAGAAGTTGTTGTGATGACATCTTGGCTAATGTTTACAAATACGATATAGGCGGAAAAGTTGAAGCTTTGGTTGATAATTTGCAAGATGAAAAATCAAAGTTGTGTGATGCAATTGCTGAACTTAGGAAAGAAACAAACGTATCGAAAGATAAGTTTAATGCATATATTTCGGATATTTTTGCAAGTAAATCTGAAAATAGGAAGGAGCGCGATAAGTTTAAAAAACTTCTGGTGGATAAATTCGGAGAAGCAGAAAGAAAAGGAAGGAATATGTTTGAAGCAGGAATTTTAGGAACACTTGAAGACATTGGATATTCTATAAGGAATGCCGTAAAAGAGAATACATCTACGGAAAAGCTGTTGAAAGAAAAAAAAGCTCAACTGGCATCCAATGAGGAGCTGACAGAAGAGATAAAGGAACAGGTTCTGGATTTTATCAGAAGTATGGCAGAATGTATAGATGATTTTGTACAGAAAGTCAATAAGTTTGAAAGCCAGGAAGAGTTATATTCATACACAGAGCTGGATTATCCAGAATATATGGAGTATGGAAGTAATGAGTTCGAATATCCGACAAAGGTAAAAGCAAAAGCAGCCTGCAAAACAGCAGTCGGATTTATGGTAGATGCGGTAAAAGAAAAGTATGAAAAGCAGAGAGATGAGATCATATCCTGTACCAGAAAGTATTATTTGGGATTAGAAAATAAATTTAATGGATTTATTGATGAATTCATAGAGACCTATGACGATTATGTGGCTGTGGAGTGTGATGATGACAAGACGAGAGAATATGTTTCATCGCGGAAGGCAGAACTTTTTGGGAAAGAATCGCTTGAGAAGGAAGCTTTAGAGTACAATTTGAGAACTAAATTTCATATGCTGGTGAATGAAAGATTTGGAGCATCCAGTACAGAGATTTTCAATAAAAGAAAGTATTTTACAATGTGTGAATATGCTGAAGATGAAGAAAGGTACTGCTATATGATGGAAGCCGCCTGCAACGGAATATATGAAGAAGCAAACAGATCCCTTATGGAGGAGGCAGAAATATTTCCGGAAAATGTCTTTAAGGAATATATAATGGCAATCGTTTCCTTTTGTGAGATACTGAAAAATAAATTGGCTAAGCTGTAAGGCATAGTATAGCATGAGTATTGAAATATACCCAGAAGGATGGAAGTTACAGGGTAGGAATTGATGCATTTCAAGAGACGGCAATAAATATCACTCCATGTAATGCGCTGCATATCATATCCGGTGTCTGTATAATATCAGTTTTTCTGGGAGGGCACCAAGCATACCAGATGAAACTGCATGAAGACGGAAAGGCATCAGGCAAAGAGATTACTGTTTTGAAATGTTGCAGAAATATGTTATTACAATATGGATATGAAGATTAATGGGGGTATACAAAAAATATTGAAAACAAAGGAATTAATTATGCCAATACCATTTTTAATTGCAGGATTAGGTGTAGCAGCAGGAGCATTAGGCGTTATGGGACATTCAGAAGCAAAGGGGACGAATGAAAAAGCACAAAGTGTTTCAAGGAAGGCACAAAAATTATATGAAGATGTAAAAGACTCCCTCGAAGTTGTTCAAAAAGAGACATAAGAAACATTGCTTGATTTAGGTTATTCGAAAAAAATGTTTTAGAAGGTTCGATAAAAGAATTCCTACAAGTTTATGATCAGATTAAAAATATTCGATTAAGCAAAACAACAGGATTAAATGAAATAGTTAATTTTACTGTTGAACAGAAGGATGTATTAGAGTTGCGTGAAATGTCTAGCATATATGAAACGGCATTATCAAGTGGTGCAGCGGGGGCAGCAACAGGGATAAAATAAGAGAAGTTATCATTGAAAACATGATTTTTAGAGTAATTCTTTTTATTGTTATTATGCCAATAGCATCTAACAAGTAAAAGGTGTAAAAAACTAAGACAATGAGGTGCGACACAATGCAGTTTGTAAAAGGAATGAGAGATAAGCTTGAAAAATATATTGATGTTACAAGGCCTTTTGTAGTGGAGATTAAGATTTCTGGTAATGCAATATATGATTGTTGCTGTTTTGGAGTAGATGTGAGTGGAAAACTATCAAATGAAGAGTACATGATTTTTTATAATCAGGTAACATCTCCTAAAAATGAGATTAATTTAAGACAAAACGGTGATGTTAGTTGTTTTGATATCAATCTTAATAATATACCTAATGAGATAACGAAATTAGTGTTCACAATTAGTATAGATGGAAGTGGCACTATGGCCGAAATTAATAGTTTTTCATTGTGTGTAAAACAGGATGGTAAAGAGTGTATTACAGTCATAAATACGAAGAGAGATTTTGCCAAGGAAAAGGCTATAATTTCTGCTGAGATATATAAGAAAAGTGAATGGAGAATTGCCGCAATATCAAATGGTTTCAATGGAGGGTTAGATTTGTTGTTGTCACATTTTGGTGGTATTGAGGATAATAGTTTGAAATCGAAAAGTACAAATACTAATCTTATTGAGACTACAATTCCGAAGTCAAATGTTATACAAATGTCTGAACCAAGAAAAATCCATAGTAATACTGAAAAAGTTTCCAGAGATGTTAAAAATGATCTGATTGATTATGAAAATAATTTGGAGAGAATAATCAGAAATATTGCTATTTTAGACGGCGTAAAAGACGAGCACAGTATTGCAGGATATGTGTTTGCAGTAAAGAAGCAAGTGAATGACTGGACTTTTATGGAGTTGGATACTTTTTTTGAAGAGGGCATAGGGGAAAATATGACTATTCTCCCAGATGAATTATTTGCTGTAGCAGTGGGATATTCGCTGCTTTTGCGATACAATTTACATATTGAAAGATATCAACAATGGGCAAAAGAACAAAGAAAATACACAGATTATTTACTGGAAGTTGTTGGAATTAAAAAGCTAGTGAGTAAAAAAGATACTATAAAACAATGTGACGAAGTTTTTAGTAAGATTTGTAAAGAATTAAAAAGAAAAAGAAAATTAATCAATTTTACTGAAGAAAAAACTTCATATACGCTTTTTGGAAGATATATCCAGTTAGGAGCCAATGTAAATAAGTGTATAGAATTTTTTTTAAATCTAGAGAAAGCAAATGAATATGCAAAATCAATTTTGAAAAATGGATTAAATACCAGATGTAAGGATTATAAAGAATGTTCAAAAAATATAGTATCCATTTTGCGTGATGCAACAGATGCGATTTGGGTAATATGTAAACGATATTTAATTTCAATTAACATTGATAAAGTAATGATTAATAAAATAGATGAGGAATATAGGGATAGTATTAGTGAAATATTCAAAGTAAAGGAGTACTTAGATGATGCCTTGATGCAGTTGAAAGATTTGGCTGTAGGAAAAGCCGAAGAAATTATTTCAAGTGATAAGAAAAGAAGAAATCATCAGTTTATTGGTGGTGGGTTTGGTATAGGTGGCATGATTACCGGAATGATAGGGGCTGGCATAATGAATTCTGTTAATTCTTCTTGGGCTGATGCAAGGTTAAAATTATCTGCAGAGAAATTACATGAAGAACTACTAAAAAGTGCTAAAGAAATATATTTGGGGTCTAAAACGTGTGAATTGTATGAAGCGCTTGTTGAGACAGCAAAGCAGGAATTAGAAAATATATGTATAAATTATGTATTTTCAAATGACATGGAAAGTCAATATGATGCTGAGGAGTTTGTGAATAATATTCATGATATAAGTAAGGTATTAACTGGAGATCAATTACGAGAAACCGCCGCATATACATTATTTGTTTTTCCATGTTCTATACATGCATATAAACTAATTTTTGATTTATTTATGGGGGTGAGAAATGAATTGGTTAATATTGCATGTGTTTTTCATTTAGAGAATATAGTTGAAAATTGGAATGATAAACTTATTGAAATTGATGAAGATGAAATAGTATTTTCTGATTATGTTATTTCAAGAAAAACAGAGAATGTAGTTGAATGGAAAAATTTAAGGTATTGTGGAAAAACATATAAATTAGAATTTAAATCGGAGTTTCCTTTTTCAATTTTGGGAAATGTATCATATGCGAAATCTGATCATGCGGTGTTTGTTAGTGAAGAAGGTGACATTATTTCTATATGGGGAGGGAAAGAAGGAGAAGAAATATTTAGGAAAGAAATACGTCAGAGTTCTGCTGAAATTTTAGAGCAAGTAAATGGATTTGAAAATGTTAATATAAAAGATTTTTCCCAAGTTGTTGAAACTTTATTTACAGGAGAAATGTTTATACAGATATTGCGTGTAGAGCTAGTGTGGGATAGCTGTTATGATAGCTTTATGTTTACCTATCTTGATAAGGATGTGTTTATTTCAATTTGTTATGGCAATAAGAATGGAATTGAATCTAATTCGTCAAAATATTATGATATGCTTAAAGGTTTAAGAGTGAGTTTATGTGAATCCAAGGAGATTAGCACGGTTTTATATCTAACAAAAGGAGAAGTATTTAAAGAACTACGAAAAAATGCAAAGAGAAGGGCCGTTGAGTATTATAGTAAATTTAAATACAGTATTAATGATAGGTTTATATCTTTGTTTAGAAGATCTATTAAGGCACTATTGGATGACACACAATATGCAAATGCTTTGGTCAATAAGTATGATTATGAAATCGAAAGTGAGGAAATCATCACATTACTTTCAAAGGAAGAACGAAAAGGACAATATGTATTGTATTTTTCAAAGCATTTTTTGGTAACAGATTTTATAATTATTATATTAGATAAAGAAGGAAAGAAATATAAGTTTTTTTTAGAAGATTTACGAGAATTATTGCCTATCAAATATTGTTTAGGAGGAGCAGAACAAATTTGTATTAGAACTTTGGATGGAAAATATGAGACGGTATATATAAATGGTGATTTAAAAGATGAATATATTTTTATAACCAGTGCAATTAATTTTGCATTAAAAGATTCAACAAATGTAGATATTCAAAGAGACTATGATATGGTAATGTCTAATAAATGGGAAGATTTTATATTTTGTAAAAAGTGTAGAAAAGTGACTTTAAAAAGGGAAGAAAAAGGAACGATTTTTAGGCATGTATATTGTGAAAATTGTGATGCTACGACTAAATATATAGATCAATTTATGTATAATCCTTTTTATGAAAAGTTTAAAAGAGATTATGATAAGAAAAAGAAAAACTGTGAGAAAAAAGGTCATTTCAGGACAGAAGATGAGATTGACTCGTTGTATCGACTAAAGGAAGAAGAAATAAACGTTAACCAGATTATAGAAAAAGCGGATAAATATCACAAAGCAAAGGAGTATTTAAAAGCAAAAAATATATATATAAATGGTCTAAGAAAATCATTAGAAGCTAGAGCAATAATAGAAACTTTTTTTGATGCAGAGAATAGAGGGTTAAAATTATTAGAGAGATATGTGGATAATAAAAAAAATATATTGCTTCGTGAATACGAAACGGTAATGTCTGTTTTAGCAAAAATTGAAAATCAAGAAGAAAAGACATTACTATTATATGCGGCAGAGGCGAATAATATCAAACTTGTAAATGAATTGATTAAATATAACGCAGATGTTGATGTACTTTATATGTTGATTGAGAAATCATCAACAATAGTGCCTGAAATGGAGAAAGTTACAAATTGTAATGAGAAAAGTATTATATGTAAAAATTGTGGTAAAAAATTGAAAAAGGAAGCTAAGTTTTGTAATTTCTGCGGACAAAAGATATAATAGGAGGATATTAAAAATGAAATGTAAAAATTGTGGTACAGAGTTCGAAGAAGGGATATTTTGTCCTGAATGTGGTAATCCATATAATAATGAAGCTAATAATTGTACAAGGGAGAGGGAAATAAAAAGGGCATATCAGATTATTACAGAATATAATAGTGCAGAAGAGGAAATAGCACTTATTTCAGGATTAAAATGGTCTGATTCGAAGGATGTGTATGAAAGAATATGTAAGAGAATTGAAGTCTATAAAAAGGCAGAAAGCATGAAGGTCCAAAGTGAAAGTGCACAGCAATTGATAAAACATATGAGATGCGAATTAGAAGATGATTATAACGAAATGCGGAAAAAAGATGGAAGTCTTGGAGCGTATATTTTTTGGGCATGTATTTTTTCTCTTTTGGCAGTATGGTTTTTATTACCATTAGGAATTATTGGTTTAATAATTGGTATTCTTGTTATATATGCATGTTGGAGTAATGTATTTGAATTAAAAAAGACTAGGACACGATTATATGAATTACGGGATATTTTAGACCAATTACAGTAATATATATTGTCTAAAATATGTGAAGTAATATGTGAACGATAAATAGAAAGATTACAAAAATAGAATAGTTATAATCATTGTTTTGAATCTGATGTTTTCCATTTATGTGTCACTGACTGTAAACGGTAAGTAGGAAATAATCCGTATCTGTCAATTCATGTGTATTTCTGATACAATCACTTCAAATTATGGAGGTATTGCCTATGGATGAAAATGAACTTACGAAGACAGAACTTTGGACAAAACGTATCCAGGACTTTCAAGAAAGTGGTTTATCTCGAAAAAATGGTGTCAGAAGCATCAGATTCCACAAGCCATTATGAACTTTGCGATAGGACGACCGCCATCGGTGGAAACATCACGCCGTTCGACTGAAATATGCATCTCAATTAGTAGTAGTTCTCGGAAGTATAGTAAAAGTAGCAAGTTTCAATTATATATTATCATCATGAAACCATTCATAGAAGTGGCAGGAGGAAATCATCTTCCTGCCATTTGTTATGCCCAGAGAGGAGGAATGGCATATCTAAGAGATTATCCTTATAGTAAAGAACATTGGCAGAGCAATCGTCAGGAAGGTTTTGCGGTGTTGGGAAAGGAGGCAGAAGGATGAAAGGTATTGAGATCGCATTATTCATTATCGGATGTGGCGTCAAGCTGGCAGAGATTATAGCAGAAGAAGATTAATGAAAGGTATGGTCTGAGGTTTGCCGAAAACTGGCGGCAGTCAAATATAATGGGGCTGAGATACCGCCAGAACCGGCAAACCATAGAAAAGAATACAGAAACAAAGGGTGACTGAGAAAGGAGATTATGATTATGGCGGCAAATGTTGAGAGTATGTTTTATGTAAGGGAAACCCCATGGCATGGGTTGGGAACAAAGGTGTTAGAGGCTCCTGCTTCTAAAGACGCATTGCAGTTGGCAGGACTTAACTGGCGTGTCCTGCAGGAACCGATCTACACAGCGACGGAAGAACTGATAGACGGCTACAGGGCGAATGTGCGGGATTCTGACCGCAAGGTACTTGGTGTCGTCACAGACCGTTACCGGGTGATCCAGAACGACGAAGCCTTCGCATTTACGGACGGTCTATTAGGGGAAGGCGTGAAATACGAGACAGCCGGAAGCCTGCAGGGAGGCAGGAAGGTATGGCTGCTTGCCCATATGCCCCATGAGTACATCATATCCGGCGAGAGGATCAGCCCGTACCTGCTGTTTTCTAATACCCACGACGGTTCCGGTGCGATTAAGGTTGCGCTGACACCGATCCGGGTGGTGTGCCAGAACACCTTAAATCTGGCGTTGGCAAGAGCGAAACGTTCATGGTCTATGATCCACACCGGGGATATCAGGGAGAAAATGCAGGAGGCAAAGGATACCCTTTTCCTGGCGGAAAAATATATGGACGAACTGGGGAAAGAGTTTGAAGCGCTCCGCATGAAGAAGCTGACGGACAAGCAGGTCATGGAATATATTGAGATCTTACTGCCGATTGAGGATGGTTCCACGCCTCAGCAGGAGAAGAATATGAAGCGTTTACGGGAGGATATGAAAATCCGTTACTTTGACGCGCCGGATTTACAGGGTGTGGGGAAAAATGCTTATCGGTTTGTCAATGCGGTATCCGATTTTGCTACCCATGCGGAACCGCTGCGCAGGACGGCGAATTATAAGGAGAACCTGTTTTCCCGTACCGTAGACGGGAATCCGATGATAGACAAGGCGTACCAGATGGTAAGCGCGGCGTAACAGGATTGGGAAAGGCAGAATAAGACATGCATAGGAAACAGTTGGAACAAGCCTTCTGCTTGAAACTTAGAGGGGAATTAGCAGTATTCCGGTATGAGATCTTTAAGAAGGAAAAGGAAGCCATCTATGAGGCGGCTTATCAGATTGACAGTATCATCAGCATTTATGAACTCCTGGCAGAAATGAGCAGCAGGTTATCAACCGAAACATTAGAGGCGGCGGTGATGTTTCCCAATATCCTGACCTTCCTTTATAGGGAATGGCTGGGATATGAGGATTCCTATACCGCAGATATCCAGTATTGCTTAGATAAGGAACTGGCAAAACTCAGGAGAGATTACAGGGATATGAAGGAGGAAGAAACCATATGAAGAAATTAGTATCTACATTAGGAATGGAGAAAGCAAAATGGCTAAAGTACCGGAAACAGGGGATTGGAGGTTCTGACGCAGGGGCGGTATGCGGGTTCAACCCCTACCGCACAGCCCTGCAGGTGTATCAGGACAAGACCACGGATGAAACCGAAGAGATCGACAATGAAGCAATGCGCCAAGGGAGGGAATTTGAGGATTATGTAGCAAGGAGGTTCACAGAGGCAACGGGAAAGAAGGTACGCAGAGCTAACGCAATGTTTTACGATGAAGCCAATCCCTTTATGCTTGCGGATGTAGACCGGATGGTGGTCGGGGAGAACGCAGGGCTGGAATGCAAGACGGCAAGCCCGTATATGGCGGATAAATGGAAGGACGGCAGGATCCCGCTGTCTTATACCAGATTCAGTGCTATCACTATATGTCCGTCTGCAACGCCGAGGCTTGGTATATCGCCGTCCTGATATATGGAAGGGATTTCAAGTTTTACCGTTTGGAAAGGGATGAAAAAATGCTTGCCGATTTGGTAAAGATTGAGAAGGACTTCTGGGAGAACTATGTATTGAAGCACGTATTACCAAGTCCTGATGGTTCAAAACTGGCAGACAGCGTGATCGCAGAATATTTTAAGAAATCCATAGATAAGGCAATCCCGTTAAACGGCTTCAATGAGAAATTAGAACGCCGGCAGGAATTAGCGGAAATCATGGCAGAGATGGAGACGGAGAAGAAGCGGATCGAGCAGGAACTGAAGCTGTATCTTGGGGAGGCGGAATTAGCGGAGAACGAGAAGTACCGGGTATCATGGAAGGCGGTAGACAGCCAGAGGATTGATGAGAAACGTCTGAAAACAGAAAAACCGGAGGTCTATGCCCAGTACCAGAAAACGATTCATAGCCGGAGGCTTACGGTGAAGGCAGCGTAAAAACCAATGGAATGAGATTTCAGGTCAGTATAAGAAGAACGAAAGCTGTCGATATTTTGTTTGTCAAGTTGAAGGAAAGACAATATACAAGAAGGCGAAAATAGTATATAATCTGACATATAGAAATACTGGAAGAAATCTCAAAAGGGGTGAAGGTATGCTAGCAGTCAAGGGTATCTATCAAGATGGACAGGTGACGTTGAAAGGAAGGTTTCCTGTAAAATCAGCAGAAGTAATCGTTGTATTTCCGGATCAGGAAGATACAGACGGACAAATAGATTTATCTGCAGAACGGAAACAGGAATTATTTGAAGAATTTTCCGGAAGCGTTGACAGAATCATAGATGAAAAGGCGGAAAAAATGGAGGCATTAGATAGAAGATATGAATGTATTGATTGAGTGGAAGGTTATGTGTCTGCCCATTCGATATCTGATATCTTCTATATATTAAGAAAGGATTTTTCTGTTGAGAAAAGAAAGGATTTGCTGCGTCTGCTCTGCGGAGGACTGCATGTGGTTCCGGAAGATAAGGATATGATCCTGAAGGTATTGGGACGTGATGAATGGAGGGATTTAGAAGATGGTCTGCAGATGCAATGCGCAAAAGAAGCAGGGGCAGATTATGTGGTCACACAGAATTTAAAAGATTTCCAGAAGTCGGAGATAGAGGCGATTAGTGAAGAACATTTCTGTGAAATCCTAAAGAATGGGGTTTCGTAAGAATAAAAAGAGAATGATAAAGTCATGAAATATCAGGGAGAGGATGAAAATGCCTCTCCTTTTTGAATGTCAAAATATTATCCAAAGGGCACATCATAATACATGTCCTGCGGGTTAGTGGGCTCTGCCTAATGAGGTATAAGAAAGATGCTGCAGCGGGAAGGTTCTGCAGTTGTGGAGGTAAGAAATGTCAGATATTAAGGAAGAATTAGCAAAGAAAGCGTCAAATATCAGAAAGCAGGAGCCTGGGACTGAGCCGGAACCGGAAGAAGCAGTTGACGGTACAGGCTGTGAGAAAGCCTTTGTCCGTTTACTAAGGGCGGATGAGATTGAATGCCGGGTATCAACCATCAATGAAAGGGGCTTAAGCCTTCTCTTATTCAAGGACGCCCGTGTAGACCAGAAGATCCTGGACGAGACGTTTACGCCCTTTGGATGGAAACGGACTCATCAGATCATAGACGGGAACCTATACTGTACCGTGGAAATCTGGGACAGTGAGAAATGCCAGTGGATTGCCAAGCAGGACGTAGGGACCACCAGTTATTCGGAGAAGGAGAAAGGGCAGGCTTCGGATTCCTTTAAACGGGCTTGCTTTAACTGGGGCGTGGGAAGGGAATTATATACTGCGCCGTTTATCTGGGTTGCGGCAGGAAATGTCTCGATTCAGAAGAAAGACAACAAGTTTACAACGAGCGACCGATTTTCGGTGCAGTTTATTTCTTACAATGAACAAAGGGAGATCAATGCCCTTGTGATTGTAAATGGAAAAGGCTTCAAAGTATTTGAAATGAAGCCGAAACAGGAATCCAGTCAAAAGCCAGAGGAAAACAGGATTACGGATATGCAGAAAACCCTTTTAGAGCAGGAGTTAAAGCGTACAGGAGTTCCCGTTGAGAATGTATTAGCCAGATATAAGATCCATAAGCTGGAACAGATGACGCCGGAGATTTATACGAAGGCGTTAAGCGGGCTGAAAAAATCCAAAACCAAAGAAGCGGCATAACCTGACAGCAGAAATAGGGAGACAGACTACGAAGTATTTTACCTGCCAAGCCATAGGGAGATTGAGGACCAGTAATGAGCCAAGCCATGGACAGGCTGAGAGCAAGCCCTGAGCTTGGATAGTTTAAGAATTTCTGCTGGCATGGGTAATATAACAACGCCTTGTCTGCTTTATTCCGGGATGTGGATCTACAAAAGATTACATATGAGGAATTTACGGATCTGATGTGCCAGGCATGTGCCATCGGGGAACGGCAGGGATTTGTATCAGGGTTCCGTGCCTTTGCAAAAATTATGTGCGAGGCGTTAGCTTAGGGATTACAGAAATAATTTTAGATGATGAGGTGAAAAGAATGGAGAAAAAAGAGATGGACTACACACAGTTTAAAGAGAGAGTGGAAGAGGCTCTGCAGGAGTATTTCCTTGGAAGGGGAGAGGTATATTATGACATAGTGAAGAAGACAAATGATACGGACAAAGAGGCGTTTATTGTGCAGTTGTCCGGGGCAACAGTACAAGTGGCAATTTATCCGATAGATATGTATGAGGAATATAAATATACGGGAGATTTTGAAAAATGCGTGAAAGAAGCGATCCGGGCATATGAGGAGGTTCCGTTCGTCGACGAGCGTTATATCCCGAAAACCTGGGAAGCTGCAAAGAGCAGGCTTCATATGCGTGTGATCAATAGGAACTGGAACAAAGAAGGATTGAAGCAGATGCCTTATAGAAAATATCTGGATTTGGCGATCGTATTTTATGTTTTCATAAAAGAGGAAGGAGGCTTGATGGCAACGCTGCCGGTCAGCAGGGAATGTATGAAATCGTGGGGTGTAGGTGTAAAGGCTTTGTGGGAGGCAGCCAAAAAGAATCTGGAAAGAGAAGTATTTCAGATAGAAACGATGGAGGCTGCCATAGAAAATATGTTGACGGAAATGAAGGATTCTGAGGATGCAGGGATGTTTCGGAAGGATATGGAAGAAATGGAAGAAAACGGGAAGATGTATGTCGTCACAAATCTGTGCCGGAAGTATGCCGCGAGGGCAATCCTGCGGAAGGATTTATTACGGGGATTAGCAAAAGAGCAGGGAGGGAGTTTTTATATACTGCCGTGTTCTGTTCATGAAATTTTAGTACTAAAGGAAGACGGGATGGTTACGGAAGAAGATTTAAAAAATATGGTCTATGAGATCAATCATTGTTCTGGTACAGTAGATCCAGAAGAATGCCTGTCGGATTCAGTTTATTATTATAATAAGGATAAAGACAGAGTTGAGGTTGCAGCATAGCAGTAGACTGGTGAATTAAAAATTGTGGAAATCAGAAGAAATTTTAGAAAATCGTGAAGTGTATTTTAAATAGCAGTTGCATTATATCAGAAAGTTAGTATACAATAATATAGCAAGGACTATATTCTGTTCATTGAAATAGTAAAAAGAAGGTGGTATTGTTGAAGATATATTTGGATAATTGTTGTTATAATCGACCATATGATGACCAATCGCAGATTAGAATATCATTAGAAACACAGGCTAAACTGTATATTCAAAATTTAGTAAAGGATAAGCAAATAGAACTTGTGACATCATATATACTTGAATACGAAAATGGAAAAAACAAGTTTGGAAAGAGGAAACAAGTTATTGCTGAATTTATGGAGACGAATGAATCATATTATGTTGGTGTTGAAAGAGATTCAGATGTTGCTAAGATAGCCGAACCAATTATGCAAACGGGGGTAAAAGAAAAAGATGCCTTTCATGTTGCATGTGCAATTCTGGCGAAATGTGATTATTTTATCACAACGGACGACCGTTTGTTAAAGTATCAAGATGGTGGACTGCCTTTGGTTACACCGGAAGAGTTTATTAGAAGAATGGAGGTGGGTAGATGATGTATAGTACGGCTGAAATAATGGATATGGGTTTAGAATGTCTGGTTGAAAAACTAGGTATTATTAATGCAGAGCATTTTATTGCGACAATTAAAAAAGAAAGGTTTGATTATACGGCATGGCAGAGAGAATATTTTGACCAGATGTCTCCGGGACAGATAAGGAGAGAAGCGCAAGAATATGCAGAAAGCCATCCTCACAAAGGGAAGGGAAAAAGAATTTAGTTTTGTATGATAGCATAAACGCTGTTGGAGTGAATCTGACAGCGTTTAAAAAGTAATATTGTGGGGAATCAAAAGGTGATTTGATAATTGCCATAGGATGAAATTTTTGGAGTATACGATTTTTGAAATTGCATAATATGAGCTTTTATGCTGCTGAATATAGTTTCAAGTGATAACGTTTCATCTGCAGAAAAGGTTTGCACTTTGTCCTAGTTAAAAAAATTTTTTATAAATTTATGATGAATAAGGGGTATTTACGAAGAAAAAAAGAAAAAATTTTTTTGAAAGGACACGGAGTATTAATTAAAATTATGGAATGATTGAAAATGGGGGTGATAAATATGGCAAATAAGTATACGTTTAGTGAGAGGTATAAAAAAGAATTAGTTGATATAGAAATAAAATTCTCTGATGAAGAAAAGAATTATTATGAGGATTTATTGAAATATGATGAAAGCGTATTTGTAGGAATACTAGGTACTGAAAGATATCAGAAAACTTTGGAGAAGATTCAAGAAAATATTAAGAATGACAATACGGAAATAGAAGAATATAAAAGAAATGAGATCTATAATTATATTCGTACAACCTTATATGGGTATTTAGATAAAAATGATTTTTTGGATAAAAAAGAAAAGCAGGATAAAGATTTTTTTTCGGATGATAAAGAACGACAGGCGGAATTTTACGAAAAGCTCCTATATTTTGCATTGGATAATAATAAACAGAAATGGACAGATCTTTTTGAGCAATTTTTAGAATATAACGCAAGTAGAACGCAGATAAAGTTGCAGACAACTAAAAGGAAAGAAGAGTGTAATTTTTTTCACGAATTTTTAAAAGATTTAATAGAGTATGGGGTTCTGAATTCAAGTTTGCTTGAGGATAGAAAAACAACTGTTGAAACTTTGTGGAAAATGATAAAAGGAATTAAAGAAAAAGATTTATGGAATATGCGAAAATTTATCCGTATAAATAGTTTAAATGAAAAATCATGGATTATTCAGAGATCGAGATATTTTTGGACAGAGCTTCTGGAAAGAGATGTGCTTTTTGAATTGGTTGATAATTGGAGGATATATGCCGAAAAGAAGGGGAAAAATAGTAGAATAAGAGAAAGAAAGATTTTGTTGTGTCAAAGTAATGATACCAAAGAAATCAATGAAATCAAAAAGAGTTTTATGGAGGAATTGAAAGACCGGTATCAGAATTGGAAAATGTCTAATGCAATGGATTTTTATTTTAATTTCTTATGTAAATATATATTTCCAGAGATAGATTTTTGGAAAATCGTGTTAAATAATAAAAGCCGTAAACAAAGGTATTTTGATAATAAATTGATGAGGGGCATTCAAGGAGTGTTAGGAGCATATGAAGGAGATTTATGGACACATAATGAGACAGAAAGAATAGAAAATAGTATTCTCATGACAGATATAAAGGAGGAACGGGTTCAAAGGATGGTTTGGTCCTTCCCCAAAAAAGCAGAGGAATTATTTAGTGAAAACTTTATGAGATATAGTTTTCAACGTGGCTTTGGCGCTCTTCATAAAAAATATTTTGGTGGGACGGGGGAAATGCAGAGACTCTTTGAAGTAAGTTCAAGTTATGAGAAATTTGCAGATTGGAAAAATGGAATTCATAGAAGCGTTTCAAACTGGATATCGATCTGTTATGAGGATTTTTATTTGAGTACATCCAAGGATGTTTTATTTTGCATTTTAAATGGAACAACAATCCCAAAGAGGGAACGTAAGACGGTAGAATATGATCCGATAAATGGTTATTATTTATGTGGGGATAGGGATAAAACGTTCATATGGACTAGGGATGAACCTAAAGAAAAAGATAAGAGTTATTCTATGGAAAAGTTTTTTAGCCTGGAATATCAGCTCCTTTCCAAGAGACAAGGAACAAAGATAAAGAAACCTCAATTTTTAATAGACAGGGCTTTAGAAGATAATAATGAAGTTGAATACTTTGAAAGGTATGTATTAGAAATGCAGCATGGCATATTTACTGCATGGAGACTTTACAGTATCGTCTATGAGATATTTGTATTTGATGATCAGTATAAGGATTTAAAAGAAGCAACTTCAAAATTATCAAAGAGCATTGGCAAGATACATAATTTAGAACTTAGGCTGCATGTTCTAAATGAGATAGAAGTAATCATACATGCGGTTAAGGACAACCGATATTTGGAATTAGTGAAAAGTGTCGAGCAGATAGCTGAGATAGTGGATGAGGAGGCGCAAGAATTTAATGAGATGTATGACCGGGTATTTTTAGGATTGCTATGGATGTTTAAGGATGAAAAGAATTGGAAAGAAATACTGTGGTTACGAAATATAGAAAATATAGAATTTTCTAAAATTTTATCTGAAATCAAAGATTTGCAGAGAGCAGATTTTGTGATATCATATACTTATTTAAAGTTCTGTACGATATACAAGGAGCAAAAAGTTGCGAAGGGGAGAAAATATGATATCTATAATGCGATTTTGGAAGCATTGAAAGAAAAAGAAAGCCTGTATGAAAAGTTGTTAAATAGTTAGAAAGTATAGGAGGCAAATTCCCAAATTTGAGGAATTTGCCTCTCTATTTTTTTGATTCTTAATAGAATATAATGAGGTATATGATTTGCTAATTAAGAAAGGGGGAAAAGTTGAAAAATGAATATAGAAAATTCCCTAAAAAGGGGAAGATAGGGAGGTTTATTTTCCAAAATGATAGCATTAAAATAGACTTTGAAAATTGTAAATGTCAAAATATGGAAGGAGAAAAAAATGAATCGAGAGGAAAGAACGGATTATCACGGAGGGAATGGATCATATCAAGAAATTTCCAACAGAATGCAAAATTTGAGCGGGCAGCTTTATTGTGCGACGAATGCCATTCAGGCTAATATTGTACAGGTTGGAAATAAAATTGAGACAGCGTTGCGGAAATGTAAACGTATCAGAGTATCGAGGGAACTAGGGGAATTGACAAGAGGTGAAATTGCGGTGATTGACACATTTTCGGATGAATCAAAAGTTGTCATCGCTTGTCTGGCAAACCTCTGGGGACCGTGCGAGGTTTACCGATTTGAAATCGACGAAGACGATTGGGACTGCGGGATTTTTGGTTTGTATTACAAAGGCTCAAATGAATGGATTGTCGGACTTATTGAAAAGATAGATAAAAGTTCGTACTTATATAATTTATTCAACCATTTGGGGATTAAATGGCATGGGAAAATTCCAGTGAGCGATGCAAAAAGAGTCCTATGCGAGGGGTATGCGAACAAAATTTTAATGACCAAAAATATAGTGAAAATCTCTGTATTAGCCGGATGGAAAAATGGGCACTTTCAACATAGCGAAAATTTTCCGCTCGGTATCCCAGAGGGTATCACACATTTTCCGGTACATACTAAAAATTTTAAGGTGCTCGATTTAACAGAGGAAATGGCGGAGAAATATTTTGAAGAGATGAGGCGGATAAAGGATGAAAAAGACCGCCTGGTGGTTATGGTATATCCGTTTCTTTCCATCATAGCGCATATATTATCTGACAAGAGGCATCCGTTGAATTTTGGCCTTAATTTTGTCAAATTGTCGGAGTTCAAGAGAGATAAAATTTGTGGCTGGTTGCAAATTTTTAATCGCAAATTCTGTACGCCTATGAGTGCAGATATATCCGAAAAAGAATTTGCACATGAACTGCGTACTCTGAAGGACGAATGTTTGATCTTGGATTGTACAGAACATTCGGATGAATCTCCATATGAAAAAGATAAAAAAAGGAAACGGTGCCAGAAAGCCTATCGAACCATTTTGGAAAATAGAAAAATAAGTGGAAGGAAGAACGGACCGATTTGTGCAGGTGTATGCACATTGTCAAGTCGGTTCCAGGCGGGGAAGGCAATCTATAACATCTTTCTGGACGACAATTGGTTCAAGGAGGAAGGAGAGGCGTTGGAACCAAATGTGATGGAAGGGGTATTTTCGGCATTTGTTAAATTTGTCGAGAATCACATGGACGAAATCGAGGAAATTATAGCGGAACGGTACGGATGGAAAGACGACCGGGAATCAATGATTTTTAGAGGAAGCATTCTTGTGGAAAGATTCTGGAAAAGCCGCAGTTTTAATCTGATTAAAGAAGCAGGCATTCATAATCCTATCGGCTTTGGGAACTTTTTTAAAGAAACGTCATATGAAGATGAAGAAAATTTAGAAATTTTTCTTCAATGCTTCCGAAAAGGAATTGCACTTTATGAAGTTGTACCAAAGGATACCGGAAAATTCAGGGCAGATATGCAGATTTATTATGATAAGGAATGGCTTATGATTCCAACAAGGATCATGGATAAAATTATAGACAAGTGTGGAGGACGAAAATTTAAACTGCAAGTTCTGGCTGAATTGAAGGAGTCAAAAATATTGGATACAGATGCAGAAGGTCTCTCGAAGCGACTTGTGATAGCAGGTGAGCGCCGGGAAGTATACCAGATAAAAAGGGATTTTTTCAATAAATCGGGTTATGTGGATGTGCTTGCGTTAGGAGGTGGAAAATGTGCTGACAGATAAAGAAAATAACCGGATACAGCTTTCGGATAGTCCAAATCGGCACGTTTTAGTTCTGGGGAGTTCTGGGCAGGGAAAAACCTTTTTTTGCTGTCAAAGGATGGAAGAGGAGCTAGAAAGGGGGCGCAATGTGTTGGTATATGATTTTTCGAGTTCTTACAGGGAGAAGGAATTAGAAAAAGCGCAGTTTAAATATAAGGAGAAAGTTGAGATACTTAATCCCTATGGGGAAAAGTATTATTTTCCGGTAAAGGTAGGGAGTACGGACAGATTTTGCAAGAGCATTTTGAATGTGCTTTCGAATGACTTGAAGGTTCAAAGCTATCTGCAAAAAACGGCTTTATTGCAGGCAATCAAAATACATATGAAGTCACATACGGCGTTCAGTTTTGCAGAATTTTTTTGTACGGTTGAAAGATTGTATGCACAGAAGTTGGAGGAAGAAGGAGTACGGGATGAACGGGATAGTTTTCTAAAAATATTGACTCGGTTGGAGCCTTATTCCGACATAGAAAATGTCAATTTTGAATATTCCGATGTAGTAAATATCAAAACTGGAATTAAAATTGTTCAATTATCGGATTTCCCGGAACACCAGCGTCAATTCTTAACGGAATTTTTTATAGGTATGCTGTGGGAGGAAATCATGACGGACGGGAATGTGGGGTATGATACAGTTGTACTTGATGAGTTCCAGCATTTATCAATGTCAAAATATGGGGCTTTGCCGAAACTATTACGTCAAAGCCGAAAAAATGGACTTTCCCTCATTTTACTTAGCCAGTTTATAAGAAATTATACACCAGAGGAGCAGGATTTGCTCCTTCTGGCTGGCAATATATTATTGTTCAAACCTACAGTGAAAGACCGGGTATCCTGTGCCGACATTGTGGATAGAAACAACATTAAATTTTGGGCTGCGATTTTAGATAACTTGCAAGTAGGAGAAGCGGTTTTGATAGGTAATTATTCTGTCAAAAATTGCTCGGAAATCTGGCAGAAGCCTGTTATTTGTAAAGTTAAAAAGGCAGAGAAAAAACTAGGAAGGTCATTAAATCCGAACTACCGTAAGCTGGCAAGGCGTAGATGTGCGCCCCGCTTTGAACAGCATTAGTTTGCGGTACTCTGTAGATTGTTGCAGGGTGGTTTGTTTAAAGTGCCAAAAAAGCGGCAATCTGAAATATTTGACTTGTATATTATAACCATGAGTAGAGCAAAACATGAAGTGATTAGGGAGGGTTATCATGAACGCATTGAAAATTGAAAGTACTGGAATAAATCCGTTAACGATTACGATTGAGCAGGCCAAGGAACGATATAATTTGGGCACAAGCACAATTAATAAGATCGCTGCAGATGCTAATGCCATTATATATATTGGACGGCGGAAAGTATTTCTTGTGCCAAAGCTCGACAAATATATGGAGGAGTTGGCAAATTAGAAATTCCGGCGACGGTTTGAAAAGACCGTCGCCGATAATTATATTAAGGAAGAGGTGGAATTAATGAGTGGTAATGATAAACGACGAGATAATAAAGGCAGGGTATTAAGAGCAGGCGAAAGCTGGCGTACAGATGGAAGATATATGTTTAGATATACAGATAATGAAGGAAAACGGCATAGTATATATAGCCGTAAACTTTTTTCTACGGACAGAGTAGATGGCAAGAGCAGTAATGAACCAAGCCTCCGTGAATTAGAAGAAATTGTTCAAAAAGATTTAAAGGACAATATCAATACAAATGGTGGAAAAATGACGCTTAACGAGCAGTTCCTTACATATATGAGGACAAAAACACGGTTGGCATTAGCAACACGTAATAATTATATGGGAATATGGGAGAAGCATATTAAAGACTCGAAATTAGGACAAATGAAGATAAATGATATTAAGAAATCACATATTCTGCAATTCTATAGTTCATTGGTGGAAGAATGTGGCATGTCGGACGGAACAATCCAGCTTTATCAGAATATTCTATATCCTTGCTTTGAGCTGGCAGTAGATGATGATATGATTCGTAAAAATCCTTGTAAGGGATGCATGAAAGATTTTAAAGGTAATGGATCAAAAGCAAAGGAAGCTCTGACAATCGAACAGCAGGAAAGAATGTTGGCTTATGTTGCCGATAGTAAGACATACAATATTTATCTGCCCATGTTAAAATTTATGCTCTTGACAGCTTGCAGATGTGGTGAGACAATTGGTTTAACGTGGGAAGACATTGATTTTGATAAGATGGAAGTAAGTATTAATCACCAATTGATATATAAAAAGGTTGGCGATAGGATATGTTTTTATGCGAAGCAGCCTAAAACCAGAAAAGGGATTCGAGTGCTGCCATTTACGGAAGAATTGGCTGAATATTTGGTATTGCAGAAAGAATATCAAGGGATATTGGGGATTAAAGATGATTATGAGATAGACGGCTATTCGGGATTTGTATTTACAACAAGAAAAGGAAAACCAATGCAGCCTAATTGCTTAAACAGAGTACTTGCTAACATTATCCGTACATATAATAATGAAGAAATAGAAAAAGCAGGAAAGCAAAAGAGAGAACCTGTGCTAATACCACAGATATCGGCACATACGTTACGGCATACGGCATGTACCCGAATGGCGGAAAAAGGAATTGATGTAAAGACATTGCAGTACATCATGGGACACAGTAGTATTTCTGTGACGATGGATATATATAATCATGTCGATAAGAGACGAGTGATTAATGAGATAAAGAAAATGGAAGATATGTAAAAAGTATATGGCAGATACTGCTGACACCAATTTTGACACCAAAAAGGTGTCAGGTAGATGAATGTAAATAGCTATTGATAAATATATGAATCAGCGGAAACCGTGCGGATTTACTGGTGATGGAGATATTTGGCAAGAGATAAACCCACATTATCGCTTACAACAAAAAAGAAATCATTCCACAGGACTAATCAAGACAGAAAAAGGGTTTCCGGGTGACCGGGAATCCTTTTTTCGTCATGTCATTTGGCAAGTAATCCGTTCAATCTTGAAATGCTTAATTGAATCTCTAAAGGAAGTATGATAATATAAAAAAAAGAAGTATCCTGAAAATACAATACATATGAGCATGGACAGGGAGTCAAATAGTAGACTGGTAGAATAAGAGAAGTGTTATCTAGAATTATTTAAAAGGCTTTTATTATAGAAGGGGAAGGAAATTAAAAAGTATATGGGGAACAGTAAGAATGAGATTACATATCATAATAAGGATGTTCTGTCTAAGATATTAGCAGAGAATTTTAAAGATAAATCTTTGAAGGTTTATGGGATTGACGTACCTAAGATTAAACAGATCTTGCCGACGAATCTACCGCAAATACAGGTAAACGAAATGAGGATTGACAATCTATTTCTCTTGGAGGATGATTCGATTGCAATTATAGATTATGAAAGTGATGTGAAGTGGGAGAACCATTTAAAGTATCTGAATTACATTGTACGTATTTTGGAAAGATATAAAAAGGAAGAAATGCCGAAGCAGGTCCGCATGATCGTCATATATACGGCAGATGTGGAGAAAGCACCTGAAGAATTTTCAGCAGGCTGTCTGACTTTAAAAATGGAGCAGGCGTTTCTTAGTAAAATAGATTCCGAAACTGTGCAAGATGAGATTAGGAAGAAAGTAGGGCAAGGCAGGTCATTATCAGATGATGAACTAATGAAATTAATTATCTTACCTTTGACCTATAAGGGAAAAGAGAAGAAAAAGCAAGCAGTAAAAGAAGCAGTTGAATTGGCAAAGCAGATTGTGGATAAAGAGGAAAAGGCATTTGTATTATCTGGAATTTTGGTATTTGCTGATAAAATCATCGATACTGAAACAGCAAAATATATCAAGGAGGTTGTGCGTATGACGCAGGTTGCAGAATTATTATTGGAAGAAGGAAGAGAAGAAGGAAGAGAAGAAGGAAGAGAAGAAGGAAGAATAGAAGGAAGAGAAGAAGGAAGAGTATTGACAGTAAAAATATTTCAAGAGGCACAGCGGAATCCACAGTCTTCGATCGAACAGATTGCAGAAAAAGTAGGCTGCAAGGTTCAAGAGGTAACAGATACACTGAAAATGTTTGGTATGTGACTTGTTTAAAGGGAGAAATAAAGTCACAAAGAGAAAATTCCCATTCTCTCTTAACAATTATATCCAGAATGTCGATATTACAATGAAGGATGGAAGATTTATCCTTACTTCCGGACAGACGGAAGATACCTCATTATCTTAACGAAGGGATCTCTTTACGTGATACCAGAAGTATAATACCAGTATTCCAACGATTTCTATGCTAGATGGAGATCGTGGAATAATATATAATATGAAGAAAGGAGGAAGAAATATGGCGATCAGCGGAATCAGTTCCTATGGATTGAATAGTTTATACGGTTATCAGTCAACGATTAATAGTCTTCGCCTGACTCAGGCGCTCTATAAGAATCCCAAGCTTAACCCGGCATCTTCATCGTCGTCTGTGTCGTCTGTTACGTCGCAGAAGGCTGCTAAGAACGCGAATGTGGCGTTCGTGAAGGAGTACAGCAGCAGCATGACAGATCTGATGAATGCGGCAAATGAGTTAAGGAATTCGAATAAGAGCGGAGCTATGAGCGACCTTGCGGTTACCAGTTCGAACGAGAAGGTGGCAACGGCGAGCGGAAAGCTGTTATTAAAGAATGATAAGGACTTTGAACTTGATGTTACACAGATCGCGCAGGCACAGATGAATGTCAGCGAGGGCGTGAAGGCATCGGCTTATGCGCAGTCCGGTATGAACTTTACCGTGGGAGACGATAAGAATTCTGTGAATGTCCAGGTAAGCGCCGTGAAAGCGAACGGCGGATCTAAGACGAACGCTCAGATGTTAAGAGAAGCGGCGGACCAGATCAATAAGAGCAAGGCGAACGTAACTGCAAGCGTGATAGAGAAGGACGGTGTTGCTTCCCTGCAGATTGAGAGCAAGGAGACAGGAACCAGTAATACCTTCGAAGTAAGCGGTGAGATGGGCGCGGCAGCAGGAGCCGAGAATGTGAAGACAGAGGCGGCGAATGCAAAGTATTCCGTTACTTCAGGCGGCATAAAGACAGATTACGAATCCGAGAGCAATACGGTTTCGGTGGGCTATGTAGGAGTCAGCGCGCAGCTTAAGGGAACAGGACAGACGACGCTTAAGGCTGATGTAGATACCGGTAAGGCGGCGGATGCCCTTGGTAAGCTGGTAGATGCGTATAACTCTTCATTAAAGTTCCTCAACAATAATTTTGACAGAGGAACCGGCATAGGCAGGCAGATGCAGAGCCTTCTTAACGGGCTTGGCTCAGAGCAGTCACTGAAGCAGATGGGAATTACGGTCAATAAAGACGCTACCTTAAGCTTTAGTAAGTCTACATTTGAAAAGAACATGGCAAAGGATCCGTCGCTGACCAGAGATCTGGTTTCTGGTACGGGCGGGCTTGCGGAGCGTATGTTTAATAAGGCGCGAAGCGGTCTGAACATGAGCTCCAATTCTCTGACGAATGGTTATACATCCAGTGTGTATTCAGGTTCCTACGGAAGTTCTTCCAAGCAATCTGCAACGAACCCATATGCGGTATTAGGTATGTATTCCAGAAGCGGAGTATATAACATGAGTAATTATAATGCAGTAGGCATGATGATGAATTATCTGATTTAGAGTACATTTTATCCTGCAGAATAGACTTCTATTCTTGCCGAACGAGCAACCAATATTGACGGTTGCTCGTTTTTTTTATATCCTTTAGTCAATTAATGGAACGAAAGGTTGAATTATGACAGACAAAAGGGAGTAAAGGATATGGACGAGAGAGAGACAAGGATCAGACAGACAGCTGTTGAGGCAGGGTTTGTATTAGACGGCGTCAGGAAGCTGCCGGAGATAAATGCTGTTCTCTATCAAATGTATTATGGGAAAAATGGCGCGAAGCTCATGTGGCTTGACCGCAGGGATGAGAATAAGACGTTTACGATCACGTTTAAGACGCTCCCTTCTGACGATACAGGGATATTCCATATATTGGAACATTCTCTTCTCTGCGGGTCAAAGAAGTATCCGGTAAGTAAGCCGTTTGTGGAGATGATTAAGGGATCCCTTCAGACGTTTATGAATGCATTTACATTCCCGGATAAAACGATGTATCCGGTATGCAGCAGGAACGATAAGGATTTCCTGAACCTTATGGACGTTTACCTGGACGCGGTCTTTCATCCTCTTTGTGTGACAAAGAGGGATACATTCCTCCAGGAGGGGTGGCACTATGAGCTGGAAGACCCGGTAGGGGAGCTTGCCTGCAACGGTGTGGTATATAATGAGATGAAGGGTGTATACGCATCGCCTGACACACTGATTGACAGTAATCTGAACCGCATGCTTTTTCCGGATAACTGTTACCGTTTCCAGTCCGGCGGTGATCCGGAGCATATTACGGAACTTGAATACGAAGGATTCACGGCAGGTTATTATAGATTCTATCATCCGTCTAATTCTTATATCATACTGGATGGCGATATGGATATTGCTGCCGTGCTTGCGAAGATTGGAAGTGTGCTAAGCGAATATGACCGGCAGGAGCCGGACACCGGGATTCGGATGCAGGAGCCGGTACGGCAGGCTGAGGGAAAGTGTCTTTATGAGATTGGCAGGAATGAGGATCCTTCTGACCGGATGATACTTGCCGGAGGATGGGTATATGGAAGGTTCGATGAGCCAGAGAAAAATATGGCATGCAATGTGCTTGCCGATATCCTCTGTTCAACGAATGAGTCACCTCTGCGTAAGGCAGTCCTTGACAGGGGGCTTGCACAGAATGTAGAGCTTGCAAGGATGGACGGGATTCAGCAGCCATATCTTGTTCTGGTAATACGTAATACAAGTGAAGAAAAGAAGGAGAAGGTGTGGGAAACGATTTCCGCAGCCCTGGAAGAGCTGGCAGAGAATGGATTGGATCACAGAAGACTGGAAGCTATTCTAAGCCGTATGGAATTCAACATGCGGGAGAAGGAATCCGGGATGTATCCGGAGGGCGTCGTGAATGCCATACGAATTCTTGACAGCTGTCTCTATGGCGGAGATCCGGCGCAGAATCTGTGTCATGGGCATATCTTTCAGTCGCTTCGTGGGAAGATCGGCGAAGGGTATTTTGAACAGCTGCTAAGAGAAGTAATGATTGAGAATCCTCATCGTGCAAAACTTGCTCTGTATCCGTCCGGGACTATCGGAGAGGAACGTAGGAAGAGAGAACGGATACGCCTTGAAGAGGTCAGGAAGCTGTGGCTGCCGGTGAAGAGGGAAGGTGTGATCACAGAACTGGCGCACTTAAGGAGGCTTCTGGGAACGGCAGATACGGCAGAGCAGCTTGCGGTTATGCCGCAGCTTCGGCTGTCGGATATCCCGGAGGGGATAGAAGAGATTCCGCAGGAGGTAAAAGAGATTGATGGCAGCACGGTTCTGCTGCATAAGACAGAGACGGATGGGATCATCCATATGTCCTATTATTTTTCACTGGCGGGAATGTCTCTTGAAGAATTAAGTACGGTGTCATTCCTGCGCATGCTTCTGGGCCAGACCCGGACGGAGCATTATAGTGCCCTTGAGATTCAGGAAGAACTCATCGGAAAGCTTGGGCGCGTTAACTCTTATGTGGATGTATTTGCAAGGCGCGGCCAGACTGAGAGCTGTATGCCGTATCTGGTGTTACAGGTGTCGGCGCTTAAGGAGAGGATGGATGATGCCGTCCGTCTGATCAGCGAGGTGCTGAATGGTTCAAGGTTCGACGATATATCCTATATCCGTACAAGGATCCGGCAGCTGAGGCTGTCTATGGAGCAGCATATCCTGATGAATGGAAATGCTTATGCCGCCCGTCTGGCGGTAGCGGGGTTCTCGGCGAGAGGCGCCGTACAGGAAGCGTTCCAGGGGATACGGATGCTTCGGTTCGTTCAGAGGCTAGATGACAGATTTGAGAAAGAAGGATCAGAACTTGCCCGCAGGATGGGGCAGATCTGTAAGAAGATATTTGTGCGGGAACGCGCAGTAGTCAGTATAACCGGTGAGATAGAAGAGACATGGACGCCGCGGCTTGTCCGTTTGCTGGCAGACAGGCCGGATGGGTTGGATGGAACGGCAGAATATGGTTCTTCGGCGTATACTGATGAATATTGCAATCTTACGGCGGCCGGGAAGATGGGAATCCGGATTCCGGCAGAGATTGGATTCGCAGGGAAGGGTGCAAACCTTAATATATGTGGCGCCAGATACCACGGAGCAATGAAGGTGGCGGCAAGGATATTGAGCTACGGTTATCTGTGGGAGGCAATCCGTGTAAAAGGCGGGGCCTACGGCACAGGCATGGCCGTCTCAGGAAACGGGGATGTGATATTTACATCATTCCGGGATCCGAACACGGCAGATTCGCTGATAAGCTTTGATAAGGCCGGAGCCGCGCTTCGCGGCGTATGCGCAGACAGTGAATCACTTGACAGATATATAGTCAGCACGATTGCTTCTGTGGAACCACTGTTAAGCGTACGGCAGAAAGGTATTCGTGCCGCGGAAGATTATTTAAGCGGCGTGACCGGCGAGATGCTTCTTGAAGAGAGAAGAGAGATTCTTCATACGTCGAAAGAAGATCTTATGCAGGTTAGCGATATCCTTGACAAGCTTTGTAAAAAGGCGGGTGTGTGCATAATAGGAGGCAGGGCTTCTCTGGAAGGTGCAGGTACAGATCTTATACAGATTGAAGATTTGTAAAGTGGAGGTGGTTTATGAAAAATGCCGAATAAGCGTCGATTTCTTCCGAATAGACCAAACACGTTGAGGCTTCGGTTTATTTTTGTTACGATGGAAAATAAATATGAGTAAAGTAGGAATATTTAGAGTAGAAATAATATTTCTATCTTGTACCAAGGAGCGTGAAAACATGGGAAAGAAGAAAAAAATTATTATAGGAGTAGTATCTGCGCTGGTGCTTTGCCTTAGCTTTGGCGGCGGATATCTCTTATCCGGAAACGGAAGAATCGAAGAGCTGCTTGAAGAGACAGGTTTGTCTAAGAAATCAACGAAAGACAAGGGTGCGAAAAAAGGCGATACCGATATGGATGATGGTATTGACGCAGGCGCCGCCGGAGCCGGAGGCGATGCCGGAACCGGGAGCAAAGGTGCGGGAGCAGACGGGACTCAGAAGACGAATTTCGTGGACGACGGAGGTGCAAGTGTGGGCGGCGGCACGAGTCCTAGTGAGAGTTTCAGCATTAAGATGAGTGATCTGTGTACGTTCTCAGACCCGTCCGGAATAAGCTTTGATACGAGGTATGTATTATACGGAGGCTCTGACTGTATGCCTGCAAAAAAGGTGGCTGCGATAGGATACAACTGTAAAGGCGTCTATGTTATTCTCTATGCAAAAGGCGGAAAAGCAGTCGGACAGTATACATGCTATGTAATGTCAGGTGAGTCGGACGCGAAGGGGCTTGCGTCGGCGTGTGCCTCAAAGAACGACAGCAGTGCGTTCAGTTATGGAAACTGGGGAGATGTGGCGTATGAATATTGTTCCGGAAGCTATGTGCAGACATCTATTGATACATATTACAAGAGCGGGGCAATCACGTCGCCAACACCGCAGGCGTATCTCGGCATGCAGTTTTACTTTGGCGGGATGAGCGAGTATAAGCCGCAGTCAGATTCGAATGGGGGAGGGAATACGAGTACGCCGGGTAATTCCGGCAACTCAAGTAATCCCGGCAATCCGAGTAACCCGAGTAATCCTGGCAATCCGAGTAACCCGAGTAACCCAACTAATCCGGATCCGGAACCAGATCCCAATCCAAACCCAAACCCAAATCCGGATCCAGGACCAGGTACATCAAATGAAAATACGATTGTTGTGAAATCAGATCAGCTTACGAACCAAATGAAAGAAGCTGCAACGCCGAGAACAGAGGCTTTTGACATAGCGGTGACGGATAAGTATACGATTACAGATCCGTCAGGCATTGATTATGATACCCGATATGTGCTTTATGGTGATGCCGGCTGCGCAGGAGTAACATCTGTACCTTCGAAGGGTGACGGTGTTGAGACGAAGGTGGAATGCATGTACGAGGTTCTCTATGTGAAAAACGGCGAGGCGGCAGCAGAATATAAGTATTATCTGTCGAAGAGTGAAGAAGGTGCACAGGCATTACAAAAAGTATTTCAGAAGACAGATTGTGTAAAAGGAAGAGTGTTCTGTCTGGCGACTGAGAATGCCCAGGAAATCCAGGATGCAATCAGTATGCTCTATCAATTCAGCGGTGGAAAGCTGACTGACGAGACGCCGGAAGCTTATCTGGATTATCTGGTCAGAGAGGAAAAATACCAATTCCTCAAGAACATAAATCATCAGGAGAATCCGAATCCGCCAACGATAGAACTAAAGGGCACTACGAAGGAAGAAACCTTTGAGGTGAAAATGAGTGATAGCTTCACCTATGATGAATCCCAGGTAATGCCAGTTCCGTATGATATGAGATATGTGTTATATGGCGATGAAACATGCAAATATGCGTCACAGTATAAAGCGGCAGGTTTTTATGAGATACTGTATTGCAAAGAGGAAAGTGCAATGGCAGAGATGCAATTTTATGTAATGTCCGATAACATATCTGCGGAGGCTCTTGCGAAAGAATTAACAAGTGACAGTATGATGGCACAGGCAACATATAATGTTGTAATGGCAATGAATTTTGATCTGGCAGGTACGATTGAAGGGTTTATAAAGGATGGAAGCATATCAGAAGCGGCGCCAAAAGTATATCTGAATGGAATCTTTGTGAAAGAAGGAATGACAGAAGTTACTTCTTCTGCTTCTATAAGTAAAACATCAGATGAAATTTTAATGTCTATGTTACGGATAGGCGAGAGGGTAGGAATTGAGCGAGGCCAGGAAGATTCTATTTTGACAGAAGCCATGGAAAAAGTAGGCATTGAAACGGAAACGGAAATGGAAGATTCATTATTAGCAGAGACTGGTGAGAAAGCAGTAACTGAAATAGCGGCAGAGCCGGCAGAAGCGGAAGTCTTCGATCCTTCCGAAGCAGGAACCATAACAGACCCGGCAGATGTACCGGAAGTTCCGGCAGATACCGGAGAGGAAGAGACCTTCGACCCATCCACGGCAGGAAACACCGAAGCCGTGACAGAAGAGCCGGAAGTACCGGCAGAAACATTCGACCCGTCCGCAGCAGGAAATGCAGGAACTGTAACCGAGGAGCCGGAAGCACCGGCAGAGCCGCAGCCGGGTACAAAGGATATCCGGATTACAGCAGACTACACTTACAGGGATCCGGAAGGACTTATCTATGACGAGCGTTTCGTATATTACGGAGGATCTGACAGCACACTGGCTGTACAGACAGCGGAAGAAACTCAAACGGCAGTTTCAGGTGTATATCTTATCGTGTATGTAAAGGAGGGAAGAGTACTCACAGAATACCGTTGCTATATTATGAATAATCAGGTAATCTGTAATGAGACGAAGCCAGAGGACTTAGAGGCTCTTATGAACAGTCTTCCGGGAATGGAGACGCCTTATGAAGTATCTTGCGCTGGCTACAGGAGTTTCATGGAGCAGGTATACGGCTTGGAGGATATGGAGAATGAAGGATATGAGAATCAAAGGTAAGGAGACAGGTAAGATGAAAAAGAGACTGATTTCGATGCTAATGTGCATGATGCTTGGAGTATTGCTGATTGGATGTTCTGGCGGAAACGACAGTGATTCGAAAAAGGAAGACGGGGAAGAACAGGAAAGCAGCGAGGAGCAGGCCATTGATAAGGACTTCACCCTTCAGATGACCGATAGTTACATCTTTACCGACCCCCAGGATATCGACTTTGATGAGCGGTTTGTTCTGGTAGGAGACGAGAACAGCAAGCTTCTCTCTGATATGGGCAACATGGGCTATAAGGCGTCGAAGATGTACGATATTGTATATGTGAACGGCGGATCACCGGTGGCAGAGTACCAGTATTTTGTGACGCCGGACGAGGCGAGCGCCGCAGATCTTGCGCAGTTCTATACTTCACAGGGACAGAAGATCACACAGGAGGGCAATGTGCTGTATGCTACGGTAGACGGCGATACGCTGGAAGGATCGATTATTTCTCTGGCAGGCACAGGCGCCATATCAGATGAAACGCCGGAAGCATATATTGAAATGATGAAGAGTTTCAACGGTTTGGTTGATTACGAGTAAAATAAGGAAAGAACCGGGGGCGGGGGGTGAAACTCATTTTACTCCGCCCCTGGTTTATATCATATCCAAAACAAACTGGAGGTATCTGAGAGCGGCAGATATCTAAGCGCCTGCCGGCAGCAGAAGTTTTGGATAATCGAAAGGAGATAGAATTGTGGACGGAAAGATAAAAAAGGGCGAATCTGGAAGAGGAAGCTGGCGCGATTTCTGGAACCTTTTGAAGAAAATACAATTGCCCTGGCATTGGATTGTGATTGCATTTTTATGTAATTTCTTTTATAACAAGGTCATGTTAAAGCTGCCGACGATTACGGCAGGACTTATGAGCGGAAGTCTGGATAATAAGGTGCTGTGGGATGCAGTCTGGTTTTACGTGCTCTTTACGATTGTACTATGCGGGGACGTTGCTCTTAGGACTCCGGCGCAGAGTATCGCGGCACGAAATGCCAGACGTGTGATCTGGAAGAAGATGCTTCATATCCGGATGGATTATTATGACAGCAACAATCCTTCTGACATTATGAGTACCATTACCAACGATACGACAACTGCGGCTCAGCTCCTGGTGCAGTTTCTGGTTGGTTTTCTTCCTACTCTTTATTATGTGGTGGAAGCGCTTAAGACAATTACTTCCTATAATATCTGGCTTACCGTATCAGTATTTCTTCTTCTGCCGGTGAAGATTCTGTATATGGTCTTTATCGGGCGGATGCGATATAAGACGCAGGACAGCCTGTTTCAGGAGATTGGCAGCCTGACGGCATATTTAGCGGAGCGTGTCAGAAATCTAAGCCTTATTAAGACATATACAAATGAAGAAAAAGAATTAAAAAATGGTGAAAAAGCCGCATACGGCCTGTTTCATGCCAATATGCGCGTCAATAAATTACAATGTGGGATTACTGCATTGACCACGCTGATTGGAATGGCACAGGTCATGATTGTAATGGTATTCGGGGTGCTTCTCCTTAAGAAGGGAGACATTGATATCAGCCAGTGGGTGGCATTTTATATGTTCTCCGGCACGCTGTCTACGGCATTTTCGAATCTGATTGACTACTGGACCAACTTGAAGATGATTCAGGGGACAATGGCAAGGACGGCAAAGCTATTACTTGCACCGGAGGAGGAAGAGACGGTAACGGATACAAAGAAACCGGAACATGCGGAGGTTACTTTTGACAAGGTTTCATTCTCTTATGGAGATAAAAAGGCAATAGAGGATATTTCCTTCCATGTCCCGGCGGGAAGCGCTACCGCTATTATCGGCCTTTGCGGAAGCGGAAAGACAACGTCGGTAAGTCTTCTGGAGCATTTTTATGAGCCGTGTGACGGGACGGTATCCTTCGGGGGAATCCCGGTGCCGGAAATGTCTTTGGACGAATTAAGAAGCCATATGGGATATGTGCAGCAGGGAGCGGATATTTTCAGTGGAACGGCAAGAGAGGCTCTCACTTACGGTCTTCACCGCAAGGTGGGTGATGAGGAGGTCTGGGAGGCGGCTGAGAAAACCGGATTTGCAGATGTCCTGAGAAAATGGGATGCAGGGCTTGATACCCCTGTGGCGCCGGGCGGAACCTCTATGTCGGGAGGACAGAGGCAGAAGCTTGTGCTTACACGGGAATTTATGCGGAAATCTGACATGATCCTTTTGGATGAACCCACCTCAGCGCTGGATGTCACAGCGTCGAAGATGATACAGGATACGATTTTTGAGATGTTTCCGGGAAGAACGAAGATTATTATTACACATGATCTGTCCCTTCTTGAGCGTGTAGATCAGATTGTAGTGCTGAATAAAGGGGCGCTGGCAGGCTGCGGAAGCTATGATGAACTATATGGAAGCTGCCAGGCATTTATGGATCTTATTGCCGCCTGTGAGGCAGAGAAGGAGGCAGTGCAATGATTAAGCTGATAAAAGGATATACGAAAATATTTAAGGGAATGAAACTGCCGTGGCTGCTTTTATTCTTTGTGGTAGCTATTTCAATGATAAAGTCCCATGTAGAGGTGGAAGCTATTACGATTACGGCGTCCATCATTGACGGGACACAGAATTCCATCAAGACAGATGAGCTTGTTCGTTATATTGAGTTCCAGCTGCTTGCGGGAGTTATTACCATTGCATTTACCTACATTTCAGGACTGGTGCTCCAGAAGATTAACCTTGCGGTCCGCCTGAAGGTATGGAATAAGATGATGCATCTTCCCACAAGCTATTATGATTCAGACAATGTAAATGAGTTGGTTACACGTGTGACGACGGACGCGGATAATGCGGGGAATTATTTTCAGCTTCTGATTAATATATTTACAGCGGCCTATGCCGGAGTTGTGGCCTATCAGAAATTATTCATCTTTCAAAGCAGGATGGCGTTTGCAAGCCTTCTTGTAATTCCGGTACTTGTGGGCGTTACCATATTATACAGCGCCCTGTCCTATAAGACGGGTATGAAAGCAAGAGTCAGGCTTGCGGCTACAATGGGGTATCTGGCGGAGCATGTAAGAGGGCTAAGGCTTATTAAATCCTTCCGTATGGAAGAGGAAGAGTATAAAAAGGCGGAAGGTCTTTTTAAGGAGCAGTGCAAGGCCGACATTCTTCTTAACTATACCTCCATGATTCAGCTGGGCGGAATGGAGATTATGGGTTGCCTTACAATCGTGATATCCTTCGTGCTTGGAAGTAAAATGGTTGCGGTCGGGGAACTGACGGTCGGGAAACTAATAGGCTTCTATACTCTGTGCGGCCTCGCAACGGTACGTCTGGCTGAAATCTGTACATATTTTGGAACATTTTCACAAAATGCCGGTATTGTCCGGAAGATAGGGGCTATCCTGGAATGTCCTGACGAGCCGGAGGACGGCTGTGAGATGGATGTGGCGGACGCGGATATTATTTTAGACCATGTGGATTTTTCCTATCAGGCTGCTTCGGTGTTAAGAGATTTGAACTGCTCGATTCCAAAGGGAAAGGTTACGGCAATCGTAGGAACAAACGGCGCCGGAAAGAGTACGCTTTTCAAGCTTCTGGAACGGATGTATAACCCTACGTCCGGTACGATATATTTTGGGGACAGGGATGTGGCCCGGTTTAAACTCTCATCCTGGAGAAAGAGTTTTGCCATTGTATCCCAGGAAAAGCCGATTCTGTCCGGGACTGTCCGGGATAATATTATCTACGGCGTAGAGCGTCCGGTATCAGAAGAAGAGCTGATTCATGTTGCGAAGATGGCAAATATCTATGATTTTATTATGAACACGCCGGGACAGTTTGACGCGGAGGCAGGTCCCGGGGGCTCTAATTTCTCAGGGGGACAGCAGCAGTGTATTGCCATTGCAAGAGCCATGATGAGAAATCCGGACTACCTCCTGCTTGACGAGGCGACAAGTAATCTGGATGTGAAGAGCGAACAGCTTGTGACGGAAGCCTTAAGCAACCTGATGAAGAACCGGACGACGATTTTGATCGCCCATAATTATTCGGCGACTGTATTTGCAGACCAGGTGATTGTGTTATGCGACGGGGAGATCAAGGGCTGCGGTACGCCCGAAGAGCTGCTTGAGACGAACGAGTATTACCGTACCTTTGCAAAGGCCGGCGCGGGAATCGCGAAATAGTTTGAAACGGAAGGAAGGATAGAAAATGAAGTCAAAAATGACAGACTGCTATGATTATAAACTGTTGGATGTCCCGGAGGAGATGGGACGCTGGCATATTCCGGACAGTGAGATTGAAGCGGAGCTTGAGGCTCTGGCAAGGGATCACTCCGGGGAGGAAGAGACCGAAGGAGAGGTGCAAAAGGGAGACTGCGTGCGCTGCATCTGTGTGAAGGCGTCTAAAGAAAACTGGGAAGGAAGGACAGTTCTTTTGTACCCGGGACGGAAGCTTTTGGGCGCAAAAGACGCGGAAGAGGCAGTCTTAGGGAAAAAACGGGGAGAGGAATTTGACTGCGATATCAAGGATGTATCCCTTACATTAAGGATAGAGCAATCTGTGCGCATCCGTGCCATGAGGATAGGCAATGAGCTGGCAGAGAAGCTTGATATTCCGGGTGTCCGGACTGTAGAGGATTATTACCGCTTTTATCATGGGCAGCATGACAAGGAGCGAAAGGAGAAAGCCTGTATAGGTATTGCCCGCTATTGGCTGGAGGAGATGTCAAAGAGAAGTAAGTTTGATATTAATGAGGAAGAAAAGAAGGAATGGTGTGATATCAGGGCCCGCATTATGTATGATTCTATGCTGGCAGCCGGATATGATATGAAGAAAACCCAGGAGGGAGAGATTATTTCAGAGGAGGAGGCGCTTAGAAGGACCGCAAAGGAACAGGAAATGTATTTTATTCCTTATCTCATGTATTCTTATTTTTCCGAGAAGGACGGCTTTGTACTGACAGAGGAAATGTATCTGAAAGAGCTTGAGAATATGGCGGACGAGCGAGGAGAGAAGATAGAAGACCTTATGAAGCAGACAGACATCTCAATGTTCAGGCAGGTAAAATATCAGGAGCATACCTATCATCTTTTGATGGCGGATGCGGAAAAATATCTGGAGGTGTAAGGATATGGCAGTTATAGAAGCGACAAGCGAGAATTTTGACGAGTTGGTAAATTCAGCGGAATATGTGATGGTAGATTTTTACGGCGACCACTGCGGCGCCTGTGTGGGAACAGCGCCTTATTACAGGGAAGTGGCGGACGATATGGCATTTATTAAGTTTCTGCAGGTAAATACTTCTGTGTACAGGGATCTTGCCAAAAGGTTCAGGATCATGGGAATTCCGGCTTTCCGGTATTTCCATAACGGGGAACTTGTACATAAATCTGTAGGAGGCATGGATACGGAGCGGATCCATGAACAATTGTCCGAGCTTTTGTATCATGATTAGACAGAACCCGGATTCTATTAGATAATTGAAATATAAGACAAGGGATGATATACTTAGTAATATTTTTGAAATAAAATCAGGCGATTATGACTGTCATTTTACAATATTCGATTATTTAATAAGAATTATTCCGGGCGTATATGATAAGCAGAAGGGGAGGGAGCGCCATGTTGATTGCCGGATATGGTTTTTTGAGTGTGGGTGCAGCTGTTTCCTGTTACTTTGCCTTTGCGTGGCAGGGGACGGAAAGAAAGCGCGGCATGGTGATTTCCCTTCTTGCGGGCGTTCTGTGCGGATTGTCTGCCTGCCTGAATATGGGTATGAGAATGAGCGGTACGGTCTGCTTTCTGTTTTTAGCAGTGTTTATTCCCATCGTTTTAGAGCCTAAGGGTACATGGATAGATATTGCCGCGGTGATGTCTGTTGCCTGCGCCCAGTTCGGTATGCTGCAGGTGACTGCAGGGACGATATTACGGATAGATTTTCTCTCACTTTTTTTCCGCAATATGCTGATGGTACTTGGCATTTTGACAGCATATGCAATATGCGGCAAGATGTCGGCGGAATTCCCGAAAACAGGCTGGAAGGAATATTTCACAGAGAAGAAAAGTACTGCAAACCGCCTCATGGCGGAGCTTGGAATTTATTTTGCAGTTTATGGGATATGTCTGATTATACCTGCCGTAACAGGAAGCTATACGGCGCCGGTAATGTGCCTGGAATGGTTTTCGTTTTTCGGCGGCTTAAAGCTTCTGAATCTGACAATCGCAAACCGCAAGGAGAAGATGGCAGTGCTTACGGAAAAGCAGTACCGGGACGATATGCAGACCTATATGAGCGTCATCCGCTCCCAGCGCCATGATTATAATTTCCATGTGCAGACCCTTCATGGGCTGCTGCTTCGGAAAGATTATGATGCGTGCGAAAAATACCTGAATGAGCTCTTGAAGGATTCGGTTGAAATGAACCAGATACTGCCCCTCCGGGATGCTGCGGTCAGTGCGCTGATTCTTTCCTTTAAAAATAAGGCGGCCCAGAGCGGAATCCCCATGGATATTTCGATTGAAAATGATTTGTCTCAGATTGCCACGAATGTCTATGAGACGAATAAGGTGATTGGAAATCTTCTGCAGAATGCCATTGATGAAGCGGAGATGGTTTTGGACAAGTCTTATGGGATTAAGCTTTCGATTCTGAAACGGGGCGAGTTCTGTATTATTAATGTCTCAAACCGTGCAGGCAGGCTGAATCCTATGGGAGCCTATCAGGTGGGTCGTTCCTCAAAGGAAGGACATGAGGGGATCGGAATCGCATCGGTTCAGGCTCTTGCAGCCAGATATGGCGGAGTGGTATATTCCAGAATGGAAGGAGATATCATATTTTTTGTTGCAAAGCTCCCATTGCGGCTATATAAGGAGGAGTCATGATGTATGACGGACTGGTGCTTCTGGTGGACGACCAGCCCCTTGCGGCGGAGGATTCGGCTGCAGCTTTGAAGCATTACGTACTTAGCGGACAGATTATATATGTGGATAACGCGGCGGACGCCATGAAGGCGCTTCGGGAACGGCCGGTGTCCCTGGTATTTCTTGATATTGAGATGCCGGATATGAGCGGCTTCTCTCTCGCGGCGCATCTTGAGAAGGTGCATAAGGGACTGCCTTATGTATTCCTGACGGGTCATGCGGATTTTGCCGTGGAGAGTTATGATTATGAACCGGTGGATTTCCTTACGAAGCCGGTTGACGTATCACGTCTTGGGAGGACTTTTGAGAGGGTGGAGAGGAAAGCTTCACCTTCCGCCGGGAAGGTGGCGGTGCGGTCCGGGCAGGATTATGTGCTTGTGGAACCCGGGGAGATCAGTTATATCTGTAAGGAGAAGAGGAAGATATGGATACGGTTAAAAGACCGCAGAGAATATCAGTCGGCAATGTCTCTGGATGAGCTGGAGCAGATATTCAGTGATTATGGTTTCTTCAGGTGCCATCAGTCCTTTTTGATTCCTGTGGGGGACATCAGACAGGTGGGTTCCGGCATGTTCGGCCAGACATATGAGGCGGCGCTTGAGGGGGATGTGGTGGTTCCGGTCAGCAGAAGTAAGTATTCGGTGCTGAAGGAAGAGCTTAAACTTCTGGGGGTGCCGTTTGTGAAGGGTGTAACATCGAAGTGATGTTACACTTTTTTGATGAAAGGATTAACATTCTCACCGTCAGAACTTTTCACTTACAAGTATATTGAACAGAATGAAGATTTATTATATAATAGTCGGAAATATCCCAAATAGAAAATGATTCATTCAGCAAAGACTTCGCAAGAGGGGAGGGCATCCCATGGAGAAAATGATTGTCGTAGGAAATGAGAACTTTGATGAACTCATCAAAGAAAACGGCTATTACGTAGATAAAACCGAACTGCTCTATGAGCTTGCAGAGAAGACGCGCAATAAGGTGACATTGTTCACCCGCCCGCGCCGTTTCGGAAAGACGCTCACTATGAGTATGATGGAAAGTTTTTTTGATATTAACAGAGACAGCCGGGAAAGCTTCGAAGGGTTGGATATCCTGAGCCACCCGGAATTTTGTGCAAAATGGATGAATCAGTACCCTGTCCTGTTTATTTCCTTTAAGGATGTGGAGGGCCTGGATTTCGAAGGAGCCTATGGGATGCTTAAGGATACCCTGGCAAGCCTCTGTAAGAAACATGTCTATCTGCGCGGCAGCGAGAAAGTACTTGACGAAGATAAGAAGATTTTCAACCGGCTGATAAGCCAGAATGCAAAGCCGGAGGAGATTAAGACGTCGCTTGTCACGCTCATGCGCATGATGTATGCGTTGCATGAGAGGCCTGCAATTCTGCTGATTGATGAGTATGACGTTCCGTTGGCCAAGGCAGAGGGTTCGAAGGACAAGGAGTTTTACCGGAAGATGCTGGACGTCATCCGGGGAATGATGAGCACATCTCTTAAGACCAATGAGTATCTGAGGTTTGCAGTAATCACCGGCTGCCTGCAGATATCTAAGGAAAGTATTTTTACCGGGGTAAATAATTTCGCCTGTTATTCTGTACTGAACAACCGGTTTGGCCGGTATTTTGGGTTTACGCAGGATGAAGTTGTAAAGATGCTGGATTTTACCGGATTTTCTGGCAAAGCGGATATCATCGCAGACTGGTATGATGGTTATATATTCGGGAACAGTGAGGTTTACTGTCCCTGGGATGTGGTCAGCTATTTGTCGGCACTTATGGGTGATGAAGGGGAAGCGCCGCAGAATTTCTGGGCTAATACAAGTGGTAATGCTGTCCTGGATGAATTTATCAATCATTCGAAGATTGACGTTTCTGAAAAGTTTGAGACCCTTCTGAATGGAGGGACGATCAGCGAAGAAGTTTCACAGGAACTGACCTATGACCAGCTGGCGGAATCAGAGAAGAGCCTTTGGAGTGTCCTGCTTATGACCGGATATGTGTCGAAGGCCGATAAAGCATATGCAAAGGGCAGGATAAAGCTTAAGATTCCTAACGCAGAGATCTCTGAGATATTCCGCGAAGCAGTAGTGGCCCGTTTTCATCGGACATTAGATGTGTCCGGAGTGAATGCATTTATCACAGCAATGTGGAATAAGGATGAGAGGGCGGCGTCAGGATGCCTGACGGATATTCTTTGGAATTCCATCAGTTATTTCGACTATGGGGAAGACTATTACCATGGAATACTGAACGGACTCTTCACTTCCCGGGGATATGTGGTTGATTCAAATGATGAGGCCGGCCTGGGACGTTTGGATCTCCGTGTCAGAGACAGAGTGAACCGAAGAGTTCTTCTGTTGGAATTCAAGCGCTCGGTAACCGAAGCGGATCTTGACAGAGATTGTGAAGCGGCAGTCGGTCAGATTGCGGCCAATGGTTATGCCGAAGTCATGCCGGAAGGGTATGAACAACAGATCGTCTACGGGATAGCATTCTTTGGGAAGAAGGCAAAAGTCAGGCTGATGAATTGATCGAGTATTTTTAAATTTGGACACCGCTTGTACGTTTTTATCTGTTGAATAGAAAGAGGTATTGATTTTTGGCATAATGTCTAGTAAAATTAGTCTAGCACATCGTAAATTAAATAACGGACCATAGTATTATGGCCTGCTATTTAATGGACGATGTGCAGGAAATGCCAGGAGGAATACAGATGTCAGAGATTACGAACATAGCCCTTGACGCCATGGGCGGGGACAATGCTCCCTCGGAGATGGTGAAGGGCGCGGTAGATGCAGCCCGGAAGGAACCTGCCATGAAGGTATTCCTGATCGGACAGAAAGAGGCAATAGAGAAGGAACTTGCAAAGTATCCGCCCAATAAGAAGCAGATCGAGGTCATCCACGCTTCGGAGGTGATCGAGACGGCAGAACCGCCGGTGAACGCGATCCGTAAGAAGAAGGATTCGTCCATTGTGGTGGGTATGAAGATGGTACGGGAAGGTAAGGCAGACGCGTTCGTGTCGGCGGGAAGTTCCGGGGCTATCCTGGTCGGAGGGCAGGTGCTGGTCGGGCGGATCAAGGGAGTGGAACGTCCGCCGTTAGCGTCGCTGATCCCCACCAAGAAGGGGGTATCCCTGCTGCTTGACTGCGGCGCCAATGTAGATGCGAGAGCCTCTCATCTCGTTCAGTTTGCCAAGATGGGCTCTATCTATATGGAGCATGTACTGGGCGTGAAGAAGCCTTCTGTGGGTATCGTTAACATCGGTGCGGAGGAAGAGAAGGGCAACGCATTGGTGAAGGAGACATTTCCTTTGTTGAAGGCAGAGAAAGATATTCACTTTACCGGCAGTGTGGAAGCAAGAGAGATTCCCCACGGGCAGACAGACGTGGTGGTCTGTGAAGCATTTTCGGGTAATATCATCCTGAAGCTTTATGAAGGAGTGGGTGCGGTCCTGATCAGTAAGGTGAAGGAGGGGCTTATGTCCTCGCTTCGTAGTAAGATCGGGGCAGTGCTGATTAAGCCGGCGCTTAAAGCGACGCTTAAGACCTTCGACGCCAGTGAATATGGCGGGGCGCCGCTTCTGGGGCTTAACGGCCTGATTGTGAAGACGCACGGGAGCGCGAAGGCGAAGGAGGTCAGCAATACATTGATTCAGTGCGTGACCTTCAAAAGACAGAGGATCAACGAAAAGATCAGAGAGTGTATTCAGGCGGATGGAAGATCCGATGAATAGAAGATGTATGGCCGGAACGCATCTGCGGTTGCCTTTGCCGCGGCAGAGAATCCGGGAACATATGAGACAGGAACACATAATAAAAGAGAAGACGTAGAAAAGGAGAATAGGTATGGAGTTCGAAAAATTAAAAGAAATCATTGCAGACGTATTGAATGTGAATGCAGATGAGATTACGGAGGACACAACATTTGTAGACGATCTTGGGGCAGATTCTCTGGATATTTTTCAGATTATCATGGGGATAGAAGAGACTTATGATATTGAGATCGATAATGAAGAGGCAGAGAAGATCGTTACGGTGGGAGATGCTGTAGAGCAGATTAAGAATGCAACGAATAACTAATACAGGATACTTGGCAGCCATGTTGTGAAAAAGCCCATCCGGGCTTTTTCATTTTTTGGTGTGCCCGGCGGGCACACGTTCTAAATCGAAAGGCAATTATATGAATCGGGATTTAAAAGTGTTGGAAGAAAAGATAGGTTACACGTTTACGGATTTTGCTCTGCTGAAGCAGGCGATGATCCATAGCTCTTATGCGAATGAAAAGCATCTGCCGAAGTATGGATGCAATGAACGGTTGGAATTTCTTGGGGATGCGGTGCTGGAATTGGTGTCAAGTGAGTTCTTGTTCTATGAGCATCAGAAGATGCCGGAGGGGGAGCTTACGAAGACGAGGGCAAGCCTGGTCTGCGAATCGGCGCTGGCATTCTGCGCAAGGGAACTGGAACTGGGGAGATATCTCCTGCTTGGGAAAGGAGAAGACGCTACCGGAGGAAGAAAGCGCAGTTCGGTAACTTCCGATGCGATGGAAGCGCTGATCGGCGCAATTTATATCGACGGTGGTTTTGCTAATGCGAAAGAGTTTATTCTAAGGTTTATCCTGAAAGATCTTGAGAGCAGAACACTCTTTTTTGATAGCAAGACTATCTTACAGGAGATGGTGCAGGCTCATTTTAAGGCGGCGATCACGTATCGTCTGGTTGGGGAAGAAGGGCCTGATCATGACAAATTATTCTGTGTCGCCGTATATATCGGAGACAAGGAATACGGCACCGGCACCGGACATACCAAGAAAGCGGCGGAGCAGGTTGCTGCATACCAGAGCATCCTGAAGCTGCGTGCGAAGAATATAAAGTAGGTGGAGAATGTATCTAAAGAGTATAGAAGTACAGGGGTTTAAGTCTTTTGCGCATAAGATAAAGTTTGATTTTCATAATGGGATCACAGGTATCGTAGGACCGAACGGGAGCGGGAAGAGTAACGTGGCAGACGCGGTGCGGTGGGTCTTAGGCGAACAGCGGGCGAAGCAGCTTCGGGGAGGAAGCATGCAGGATGTGATCTTTTCGGGAACGGAGAACCGCAAGCCTCTAAGTTATGCCTCTGTTGCGATTACGCTGGATAATTCGGATCATCAGCTTCAGATAGAATTTGAAGAAGTAACGGTTACGAGGAAATTATACCGGTCGGGAGAGAGTGAATATCTGATCAATGGGAGTACCTGCAGGCTAAAGGATGTCAACGAGCTGTTCTATGACACAGGTATCGGCAAGGAAGGGTATTCTATCATCGGACAGGGGCAGATCGACAGGATCTTGAGCGGCAAGCCGGAAGAGAGAAGGGAGCTTTTTGACGAGGCTGCCGGAATCGTGAAGTTCAAGCGCCGTAAGAACATGTCGGTTAAGAAACTAGAAGAAGAGCGGCAGAATCTCCTGCGTGTCAATGATATCCTTGCCGAGCTTGAGAAACAGGTAGGCCCTTTGGAGAGACAGGCAGAGACGGCAAGGGAATATCTGAAGAAAAAGGAACAGCTGAAGACGTATGATATCAACATGTTCCTGCTTGAGACAGAGCGTCTCGAAGAGCAGGTTCGGGAGATAGACGGAAAACTCTCGATCACCAGGACAGAGTTAGACGACGCCAGCCGTAAGTATGACGATATGAAGACGGAATATGAATCGGTGGAAGAGCAGGTAGACGGTATAGATTCATCCATTGAGAAGGCAAAAAGCCAGTTGAACGAGACGAACCTGCTAAAGCAGCAGCTGGAGAATCAGATCGAGCTTCTCAAGGAACAGATCAACAGTATGCGTATGAATGACGCGCATTATGATCAGCGTGCCAGGACGATCACTTCCGAGATACAGGTACGTGAAGATCAGCTTCAGGAATTGAAGCAGGAGGAAGAGACGATCCGGAAGCAGATTGCCGAGCAGACAGAGCTTGAGAATCAGGCAAGAGAAGAGCTGATACAGGTACAGTCGCGTATCGCGGCGCTTACGGCGTCGGTAGACAAGAGTAACGGCGAGATCAAGGAGCTTCTGAACAACAGGGCGTCCACCAAGGCGAAGATCCAGAAGTATGATACGATGCTGGAACAGATCCAGGTGAGAAAGTCCGGAATGACGAGGCAGATTCTTGAAGCGGCGGAGGAGATCCGGGAGCAGAAGGAAAAATACGAAGAATATCAGAAAGAACTAGAAGAGGTATCAGGGAAGATCATCGAATTGTCGGAAGAAAACAGCCGATATGAAGAAAAGATAGCGGTACTGCAGGCTCGCTTGACGAAACAGACGGAGCAGTTCAGGATCGGGCAGACAGCATATCACCGAGAAGAATCTCGGCTGGAATCTCTGAAAAATATCACGGAGCGGTATGATGGATATGGGAATAGCATCCGGAAGGTAATGGATCAGAGAAACCAGGAGAAAGGGATCCTTGGAGTGGTCGCCGATATCATCAAGGCGCCGAAGGATTATGAGATCGCGGTGGAGACGGCTCTTGGCGGCAATATCCAGAATATCGTCACGGCGGATGAAGAGACGGCAAAGAGGATGATCCAGTTTCTTAAAAAGAACCGGTTTGGGCGGGCAACCTTCCTGCCGCTGACCAGTATCCGGTCTTATTCCGGCATCGGGAAGCCGGAAGTCCTGAAAGAACCGGGAGCGATCGGGGCTGCGAACACGTTGGTCCAGGTAGAAGAGCGGTATCGGACACTTGCAGATAATCTGCTGGGAAGGACGCTGGTGGTGGACCATATTGATCACGGGCTCGCCATTGCCAGGAAATATAAGCAGTCGGTCAGGATCGTCACTTTGGAGGGAGAGCTTATCAATCCCGGCGGTTCCCTGACGGGAGGGGCTTTTAAGAATTCCAGCAACCTGCTGAGCAGGCGGCGTGAGATTGAGGAATTTGAGAAGACGGTCAGGCAGCTGAAGCGTGAGATGGACGAGATGGAAGCGTCTTCGGATCTCTTGAGAAAAGAACGCGCCGGCTATTATGAGCAGATGGATGAGATCAGCATGAAGCTTCAGAAGGCGTATGTGATCCAGAATACGGCGAAGATGAACATGGATCAGACCAGAACGAAGATCAAGAATGCCGAAGAACTCGTGCGGACGACGAAGGCAGAGGAAGAGAAGTTAGACGCCCAGATTACAGATATCATTGATAATCAGGAGTCTATTAACGTAGAGTTAGATACTTCCGAGAAGCTAGAGCGCGAGCTGACAGAACAGATTGAGAAGGAACAGGAGATTCTTGACGCGGAGCATGAGGAAGAAGCGGGAAAGGTCAAGAAGACCGAAGAGATTCATCTGGAATTCGCAAGCCTTGAGCAGAAGTTCACGTTTGTGATGGAGAATGTAAACCGTATCAGAGAAGAGATCGACAAGTTCCAGGAAGAGATGAAAGGCCTGGAGGAAAGTAAAGGCGGCACTTCGAAAGAGATCGAGGAGAAGGAGAGACAGATCGAGGATCTGAGGGATACGATCAAGAATTCCAAAGAATTGTTCGAGGAGATCAAGGTCGAGATCGAACGCTTCAAGAAGGAGCGGGAGGAGCTGAATCAGAAGCACAAGACATTTCTCCAGAAAAGAGAAGACCTGTCGAAGCATATGTCGGATCTTGACAAGGAGATCTTCCGTCTTGAGAGCCAGAAGGAGAACTACGAGGCGGCTTCGGAGAAGCAGATCAGTTATATGTGGGAGGAATATGAGATTACCTATATCCGCGCGAAGGAGTTAAGGGATGTGAACCTGACTGATCTTGCGAAGATGAAGAAGCGGATCCAGGAGCTAAAGAGCGAGATACGTTCTTTGGGAAATGTGAATGTGAATGCCATCGAAGAGTATAAGAGCGTATCTGAGCGTTACGAGTTCCTTAAGAACCAGCACGATGATCTTGTAGAGGCAGAGGCGACGCTGGAACAGATCATAGAAGAGCTGGACGCAGCGATGCGCAAGCAGTTTAAAGAACAGTTCGCAAGGATCGCCAGTGAGTTTGACATGGTGTTCAAGGAGTTGTTCGGCGGCGGAAAGGGTACGCTGGAGCTGATGGAGGATGAGGATATCCTGGAGGCAGGGATCCGGATCATCGCCCAGCCGCCCGGCAAGAAGCTGCAGAATATGATGCAGCTCTCCGGAGGGGAGAAGGCGCTGACGGCGATATCGCTTCTGTTTGCCATTCAGAACCTGAAGCCTTCGCCGTTCTGTCTGTTGGATGAGATCGAGGCGGCGCTGGATGATAATAACGTGGATCGGTTTGCCCAGTATCTGCATAAATTGACGAAGAATACACAGTTTATTGTCATCACCCATCGAAGGGGAACCATGACGGCGGCGGACAGGCTGTATGGAATCACCATGCAGGAGAAGGGGATATCTACCCTGGTATCCGTAAGCCTGTTGGAGGACGAATTGGATGCATAATGTTGGCTGTAGAGGAGGTCGAGAAGGTGGAAGAGCAGAAGGAGAAAGTAGGTTTTTTTAAGCGTCTGGTACAGGGGCTTGGGAAGACGAGGGATAATATCGTGTCCGGCATGGACAGTATTTTCAGTGGATTTTCCCATATAGACGATGATTTCTATGAGGAGCTGGAGGAAGTCCTGATCATGGGAGACCTGGGAGTACAGGCAACCTATGATATCCTGGACGATCTGAAGGCGAAGGTGAAAGCGCAGCATATCAAGGAGCCGGTAAAGTGCAGGGAGCTTCTGATCGAGAGTATCAAGGAGCAGATGGATGTAGGCGAGACTGCTTATGAGTTCGAGGAGAAGACATCGGTGGTTATGGTAATCGGCGTCAACGGCGTGGGTAAGACTACGACCATCGGGAAGCTTGCGGGGAAGCTGCGGGCGCAGGATAAGAAGGTGGTGCTTGCGGCTGCGGATACTTTCCGCGCGGCTGCGGGAGAGCAGCTTAAGGAATGGGCGAACCGCGCCCAGGCGGATCTGATCGGAGGGCAGGAAGGCTCAGACCCGGCGTCGGTGGTCTATGACGCGGTGGCTTCCGCCAAGGCAAGGCATGCGGACGTACTGCTGTGCGATACCGCGGGCAGGCTTCACAACAAGAAGAACCTGATGGAAGAATTAAGAAAGATGAACCGGATCATTGACCGGGAATTCCCGGAGGCTTACCGGGAGACTCTGGTGGTATTGGATGCAACTACGGGGCAGAATGCGCTGCAGCAGGCGAAAGAGTTCAACGAAGTGGCGGATATCACGGGGATTGTCCTGACGAAGATGGACGGGACGGCAAAAGGAGGTATTGCCGTGGCGGTCCATGCGGAACTTGGGATTCCGGTGAAGTATATCGGCGTTGGAGAGTCGATCGAAGATCTGCAGAAGTTTGATGCGGATACATTCGTACGCGCATTGTTCACGGCGGAAAGCACGGAAGAGGAAAGCTGACTTTTTGAGGCGGACAGGAGGATATCATAGCTAGAGATATTCCGGATGTGGAAATAAGAGATTGTAGGAAGGAAGAAGATCATGTTGACATTAGAGAAATTCGAGCAGGCGAGTGAGCTTGTGAAGGACATTACGAATCCGACGAAATTGGTATACAGTGAATATTTAAGCCAGGAGACTGGCGGAAGGATCTACCTGAAGCCAGAGAATATGCAGAAGACAGGCGCCTACAAGGTACGCGGCGCTTATTATAAGATCAGTACGATGAGCGATGAGGCGAGGCAGAAAGGTTTGATCACGGCTTCGGCAGGCAACCATGCACAGGGAGTCGCCTATGCGGCTCAGAAGTTCGGCTGCAAAGTGGTGATCGTCATGCCGACGGTGACTCCGCTGATCAAGGTGAACCGCACGAAGAATTACGGCGCGGAGGTTATCCTGTACGGAGACGTCTATGACGATGCCTGTGAGTATGCATGGAAGCTGGCAGAGGAGAATGGGTACACCTTCGTTCATCCGTTTGACGATGAAGATATCGCGACGGGACAGGGAAGTATTGCCATGGAGATCGTGCAGGAACTCCCCACTGTGGATTATATCCTGGTTCCGGTAGGCGGAGGCGGATTGATCACGGGTGTTGCCACGCTTGCGAAGATGTTGAATCCCAAGATCCAGATCATCGGTGTGGAGCCGGCTCAGGCGGCGAGTATGACGGCGGCTCTGGCGACAGGCGAGCCGGTCTCTCTGGACAGTGCGAACACGATTGCCGACGGTACTGCAGTGAAGCGGGTGGGTGAGAAGATCTTCCCGTATGCACAGGAGAATATTGAACGTATGCTGACCGTGGAGGATGACGAACTGATCGGGGCATTTCTGGATCTGGTAGAGAACCATAAGATGGTGGTGGAGAATTCCGGGCTCCTGACAGTTGCCGCATTGAAGCAGCTGGATCTGAAAGGCAAGAAGGCTGTGGCGGTCTTAAGCGGCGGCAATATGGACGTGATCACCATGTCTTCGATCGTACAGCATGGATTGATCCAGCGAGACAGGATCTTCTCGGTGTCTGTGCTGCTCCCGGACAAACCGGGTGAACTGGTGCGTGTTGCGGCTACCATTGCCGATGCACAGGGGAATGTGATCAAGCTTGAGCATAATCAGTTTGTCAGCACCAACCGGAATGCGGCGGTAGAGCTTCGTATTACGATGGAGGCGTTTGGAACGGAACATAAGAATGAGATCATGAAGGCATTAGAGGATGAAGGATTCCGGCCAAGAGAGATTGGTGCGAAGCTGTATTAGTCAAAGACCCCGCGGCAGTCGCCAAATGTGCATGCAAGCATGTCCGCTTGGCTCGTTGCTCGCGGGAATAAAGTTTTTGAGTTATAAGATATGAATTGTAACAGGACTGCCCATGCAGAGTCGTTTTCGGCGAGGGGCAGTCCTGAATTTTTGGAAATATTTCTCTTGACAAAAAATGTATCATTGTATACAATTATACACATTGATGGATAAGGATATGATACGAAGGAGATGACATCTATGGAGAGTAGGAAAGTATACCTGGACAAACACACGAATCTGCTGCAGTTGGAGGAGCATATGTATCCGCTGGTGGATGTGGAGAAGCCGAATGTATTCCGGAATCTCTTCCGTTATGACGAGATTCCGAAGATTGCGTTCAACGACCGTATCGTGCCGCACAATATGCCGGATGAGATCTGGATCACAGACACTACGTTCCGGGACGGGCAGCAGTCGAGAGCGCCCTACAGTACGGAACAGATCGTGAAGCTCTATGAGTATTTTCATAAGCTTGGAGGTCCCCAGGGGAAGATCCGCCAGTGCGAGTTCTTCTTATATAGCAAGAAGGATCGCGACGCGGTATATAAGTGTATGGAGAAGGGGTATCAATTTCCGGAGGTCACCAGTTGGATCCGCGCCAGCAAGAAGGATTTTGAGCTGGTGCGTGAGATTGGGATGAAGGAGACCGGGATCCTGGTCAGCTGTTCGGATTATCATATCTTTTATAAATTAAAGATGACCAGGCGGGAATGTATGGAGCATTATCTGTCGGTGGTCCGCGAGTGTCTGGAGACGGGGGTGAGCCCAAGGTGTCATCTGGAAGATATTACCAGGTCAGATATCTATGGTTTCGTGATCCCGTTCTGTCTGGAGCTGATGAAGCTGATGGAGGAGTACCAGATCCCGGTGAAGATCCGCGTCTGTGATACCATGGGATATGGGGTGAATTACCCGGGAGCCGTGATACCAAGGTCGATTCCGGGGATCATCTACGGAATCCGCGTCCATGCGGGAGTGCCGAGCGAACTGATCGAATTCCACGGGCACAATGACTTCTATAAGGCGGTCAGCAATTCAACTACGGCGTGGCTTTATGGAGCGTGCGGGGTGAACTGTTCTCTCTTTGGGATCGGGGAACGCACAGGTAATACGCCGTTGGAGGCGATGGTGTTCGAGTATGCGCAGCTTCGGGGGACACTGGACGGCATGGATACGGCTGTGATCACGGAACTTGCGGAATATTATGAGAAAGAGATCGGATACCGGGTGCCGTCAAGGACGCCCTTTGTGGGAAGGAATTTTAATGTCACACGGGCAGGGATCCATGCGGACGGGCTGTTGAAGAATGAAGAGATCTATAATGTGTTTGACACAGGTAAGTTCCTGAACCGCCCGCCTCTTGTGGCAGTGTCCAATACGTCCGGGCTTGCGGGGATCGCCCACTGGATCAATACATATTTTCATCTGCCGGAGGAAGAGCAGGTGGATAAGAATACGGAGCTGGTTGCGATGGTCAAAGCGTGGGTTGACAAGGAGTATGAGGATGGACGTGTGACGGTCCTGACCGATGACGAGCTGCTTCAGGTGATCAAGGATGCGAAGAGACAGTTAGGGGAATGAGAGAAAGAAGAGAGAGAATGGAAGAGTATCAGGACCGTTCATTGCGGGGCAGGGTGTTCCGGCGGCTTCGGGAGGATATTCTGTCAGGAGTCTATCAGGAACAAGATGAGCTGCGGGAGATTACGATCGGAGAGGAACTGGGGGTCAGCAGGACTCCGGTGAGAGAGGCGCTGCGCCAGTTGGAACTGGAGGGGCTAGTTACGATCATTCCCAACAAGGGCGCTTATGTGACCGGGATTTCCCGTAAGGATGTGGCGGATATCTATAAGATCCGTTCGATGTTGGAAGGAATGTGCGCCAGATGGGCGACGGAACATATTACGGAGAAACAGATTGAAGAGTTGGAGGAAGTATTGCTGCTGTCTGAATTTCATCTGCATAAGAAAAGCGGCGGGCAGGCGGAGCAGGTGACGGAGCTTGACGGCAAGTTCCATAAGGTATTGTATGAGGCTTCGAACAGCCGGATCATGGAACATGTGCTGTCGGATTTTCATAAATACGTGCAGATGGCAAGGGCGATGTCTGTGGGTGAGAAGAAGCGTGCAAGAAAGTCCATACAGGAGCACCGGGAGATTCTTGAGGCGATCAAGAAACATGACGGGGAACTGGCGGAGAAGCTGGCGAACCGGCATATCCTGAATGTAATGGAGAATCTGCAAATATAGTAAAAATCAGGAGGTATTTAACATGGCAAAGATTAAGATGACAACACCAATCGTAGAGATGGACGGCGACGAGATGACCCGTATCCTGTGGAAGATGATCAAGGATCACTTGTTGGAGCCGTTTATTGAACTGAATACGGAATATTATGATCTGGGGCTTGAGCACAGGAACGAGACGGACGACCAGGTGACGGTGGATTCGGCTAATGCGACGAAGAAGTATAAGGTTGCCGTGAAGTGTGCGACGATCACGCCCAATGCGGCGCGTATGACGGAGTATGATCTGAAAGAGATGTGGAAGAGCCCCAACGGGACGATAAGAGCGATCCTTGACGGAACGGTTTTCCGCGCGCCGATCGTAGTCAGGGGGATCGAGCCTTGTGTGAAGAATTGGAAGAAGCCGATCACGATCGCAAGGCATGCTTACGGGGATGTATATAAGGGATCGGAGATGAAGATTCCGGGAGCCGGCAAGGTGGAACTGGTGTACACGGCGAAGGACGGGTCGGAGACGAGAGAGTTGGTGCATGAATTCGACGGCGCCGGGATCGTGCAGGGTATGCACAATGTAGAACAGTCCATCGAGAGTTTTGCGAGAAGCTGCTTCAACTATGCGTTGGATATTAAGCAGGATCTCTGGTTTGCGACCAAGGATACCATTTCCAAGAAGTATGACCATACCTTCAAAGACATTTTCCAGGAGATCTTTGACGCGGAGTATAAGGAGAGATTTGAGGCGGCGGGGATAACGTATTTCTATACGCTGATCGACGATGCCGTGGCGCGTGTGATGAAGTCTGAGGGCGGATATATCTGGGCATGTAAGAATTATGACGGAGATGTGATGAGCGATATGGTTTCTTCTGCGTTTGGCTCTCTTGCCATGATGACCTCTGTGCTGGTGTCTCCGGACGGATATTATGAGTATGAAGCGGCGCATGGGACGGTGCAGCGGCATTATTACAAGCATCTTGAGGGAGAAGAGACGTCTACCAATTCCGTAGCGACCATATTTGCATGGACGGGGGCTCTGCGCAAGCGGGGAGAACTGGACGGGAATCAGGAGTTGATGGATTTTGCGGACAGGCTTGAGAAGGCGACGGTGGATACGATCGAGAGCGGGCAGATGACGAAGGATCTTGCGTTGATCACGTCGATTGAAGATCCGGTTGTGCTGAACAGTGAGGACTTTATTAAGGCGATCGCCGAAAGATGTCGGTAATATGCCATGCAGATGCAATGCTCCTGCCTTCTGGCATCGTTCCTTACTCCCGGCTCTCGCTTATAGATCACGCAGCTATTGCCTCTTCGCGGATCACATTTCCTTAGAATATTTCGAGAGGAAAAAAGCGTAGGAAATTCCTAAAATTGCAGGCGCCGTACCTGCCATGACGATCGCAGGTACGCCTGCCTTTATCTCTAACAACAAGAAGGGAAGGAAGATCAGTACGTAGGTGATGATATCGAATGCTTTCGCCTTCGCCAGTGTATGGATCTGTCTGGTGCGTTCATCGTTCAGGTCAATGACGGTCTGAAGGCTTTCCTTGGGATATTTCTCATACTGGTAAGTGGTGGCGAAGTAGTTGAGTCCGAATAAGGATGCAAGCATTCCGCCATAGTTGAGCAGGACCAGGCAAAGATTGAGAAACGGACTGTCAATGATATGCATCCCTTTGGTAATAGAAGCGGCGGTACCTATTAGAAATCCGGCGATAAGCATGGTTAATTTTTTCTGTTTGGTTGTCATAGCGACTCTCCTTTCTTCTTATTTAAAGCGAACTTTCCATGAATTAAGTATAATAAAAATGGGTTAAAATGTCAAGTTTACTTTCCATATTTTGGCTTCAAAGCCCGAATCTTAAAACTTATCTGTGAAAAGCATACCATTTTTTTATAGAAGATGATATAATCTATTTCGTACAGGAAAAAAGACGACAGGGTACGGACTGAGAGAAGAAGGGAGAACGGGACAAGATGAAGATACTGATGATTAACGGCACATTAAGGCAGGGTTCGAGTTATCACGTAGGGAAACTCGTGATTGATAAGATTGCGGAAGATGAAGATGAGATTATAGAGTTATTTCTTCCCAAAGATATGCCGGAGTTCTGCAGAGGATGCGCCGTATGTATTACGGACAGCGAGAAGAAATGTCCGGATTATCTGATGTATATGAAGCGTGTGACCCGTATGATCGATGCGGCGGATCTTCTGGTATTTACTTCGCCGGTTCATGTCCTGCATGTGACAGGAGCCATGAAGGCGCTTCTGGATCATTATGGATATCGCTTTATGGTACATAGGCCGGAAGAGAGTATGTTCCGCAAACAGGCGGTATGTATTACTACCGGGGCAGGAGGCGGTATGCGTTCGACACTCAGGGATATGAAGGTAAGCCTTCGCTTCTGGGGAGTCGCCAGGATCTATACTTACGGGATCGCGGTAGGTGCGATACGTTGGGAAGATGTGGAGATGCCGGTGAAGGAGAGGATCGTCGAAGGGATAGATAAGCTGTCTCTGAAGCTGACCAGGGAGATTGACAAGGTGGAACCCTCCATTTTGACCGAGGTTCTGTTCTATGTTTTGCGGCATATGCATAAGAAGGGAATGAATCCGGTGGATCAGGAATACTGGAGAGAGAAGGGGTGGCTTGGAAAAGAACGGCCGTGGAAGAAGAAAACCGGGATACCAAAGAGCGAATAGTGTGATCTTAATTTAAAAAGGCTGTGTCAGACGCCGGGTTACGGCGAGTGACACAGCCCTTCTTCGTATTTCCGCGAAGCGGCGGATCTGCTACGTATTTTCAAGTTCTTCCCATCTCTCGTATAAGTTCTCAAGTTCGGCGGCGATCGCGGCTTTTTCCGACGCCAGTTCCTGGCATCGGACGGAATTCGTGAAGACTTCTTCCAGGGACATCATCTCGTCGATGGAGGCGTCCCGTTCTTCCAGTTCGGTGATGCGGTCCTCCGTTTTCTTCAATTCATTCAGACGCTTGCGTTCTTTTGCCTGGGCTTCCTTCTGCTCTTGCCAGCTGAGCTTGGCTTTGGAAGGAGCGCCGGGGGAAGTGTAAGAGGCGGTATGGGATTGTCCGGCGTAAGCGGCTGTCAGCTCGTCTTTTTTCTCCAGATAATAATCATAATTTCCGATGTAGTTCACGAAAGTATGGTTGACAAGATCCAGGATACGGGAGGCTGTCTGGTTGATAAAATACCGGTCATGCGAGACATACAGCAGGGTTCCGGTATAATCGTTCAGCGCTTTTTCCAGAATCTCCTTAGAATCGATGTCCAGGTGGTTCGTCGGCTCGTCCAGGATAAGGAAGTTTGCCCTGGAAAGCATGAGCTTGGCAAGAGATACCCTGCCGCGTTCCCCGCCGCTTAAGTCGCCGATCCGCTTGAAGACGTCGTCTCCGGTGAAGAGGAATGCGGCGAGCATATTGCGGATCTTTGTGTTTGTAAGATCCGGGTAGTCGTCGGAGATCTCGTCAAATATGGTCTTCTCCATGTGAAGGACGTGATGTTCCTGGTCATAGTATCCGATCTCTACATTGGTTCCGAGGGTAAAGGTTCCGGAGTCTGCGGGAATGACCTGGTTGAGGATCTTAAGCAGTGTGGTCTTGCCGGTTCCGTTATCGCCGATGACGGCTATGTGTTCCCCGCGCTTGATCTCAAAATTAACGTCCGAAAATAACATCTGGCCAGGGAAGGCTTTGCTAAGATGTTCCACGGCAAGGACGTCGTTTCCGCTTACGCGGGAAGGTTCCAGCGTAAGATGGATCTCGGTATTCATCACGGCGGGCTTCTCAAGGGGCGTGATCTTTTCCAACATCTTTTCACGGCTCTCCGCACGCTTGATGGATTTCTCACGGTTGAAGGAGCGCAGTTTTTCGATCACGGCTTCGTGATGCCGGATCTCCTGCTGCTGGTTTAGGTATTCTTTGAGACGTGCATCCATAAGCTGGCGCTTTTTGGCGGCATAGTCCGTATAATTGCCAAGATAGGACATGAGTTTCCCCATCTCGATTTCCAGGACTTTTGTGACGACTTTGTCAAGGAAATATCGGTCGTGGGATACGATCAGTACCGCTCCGGGGTAGTTCAGCAGATATGTCTCAAGCCAGGCGATGGAGTTCAGGTCCAGGTGGTTGGTAGGCTCGTCAAGGAGCAGGATATCTGGTTTTGTGAGCAGAAGCTTTCCGAGAGAGACACGGGTCTTCTGGCCTCCGGAGAGTGTGGAGACGGGTTTTGAGAAATCATTTTCATGAAAGCCGAGCCCTTTTAATACACCGGCGATCTCACTCTCGTAAGCATATCCGTTCTCACGCTCGAAAGCCGCAGTCAGGCGGTGATAGGTTTCCAGGCGGGAAGAAAGCGCTTCCCCTTCCAGATGCTTTAATTCTAATTCAATATCACGTATCTGCTGTTCCATCGCGATAAGATCTGCTTTGGCAAGCTTTACTTCTTCATAGATCGTGCTTTTGCTTACCATGTCCTGGTGCTGCGCGAGATAGCCGAGCGTCTTCCCTTTGGTCAGGATCACTTCGCCTTCATCCGAAGGCAGTTCCCCTACGATCATCTTGAATAAAGTAGTCTTTCCGGCTCCGTTAGCGCCGACAAGGGCGGCTTTTTCATGGTCTTCTATATGAAAGGAACCTTCGGTGACGATTACATTCTCTCCGAAGGATTTGCTGATTCCATGGCATGCTAGTATCATAATGTCCTCCTGATATCTGACGTGTTTTGCCGGTTTTAAGCCGGTTTTTTTGAGCGGACAGATTTATCCGTACCTAACATTATAACGAAAATATTACAAAATACAACTAAAAGTTTGACTTTAATCTTACTATTCTATATAATGATTTTTAAGAAGGAATGGAAGGTGAGACAAATTGGAAGAGAGAGAAATTTCTCAAGCGGTTATCCGGAGACTGCCAAGATATTATCGGTATCTGGGTGAGTTGTTAGAAAATGGCGTGGAGCGTATTTCTTCTAACGATCTGAGCAGAAGGATGAAAGTCACTGCGTCTCAGATCCGTCAGGATCTTAATAATTTCGGCGGGTTTGGGCAGCAGGGTTATGGATATAATGTGAAATATCTGTACACGGAGATTGGTAAGATTCTTGGGTTAGAAGAAGATCATAATATGATCATCATCGGAGCCGGTAATCTTGGACAGGCGTTATCGAATTACGCGGCGTTCGAGAAGAGAGGGTTCATCTTGAAGGGGATCTTCGATGTGAATCCGAGGTTACAGGGAATATCGATCAGAGGCGTGCCTGTACGTATGATGGATGAGTTAAGTGAGTTTGTGAGGGAGAATGAAGTAGAGATCGCGGCGCTTACGATACCCAAAGATAAAGCAGTTGAAGTAGCGGATCAACTTGTGGAGAACGGTGTTCGTGCCATATGGAATTTTGCGCATACGGATCTGAATCTTCCGGAGCATATAATCGTAGAGAATGTGCATCTGTCAGAGAGCCTGATGCAATTGTCCTATAAGATCAGCCGGTATAATGAGGAACACAAAAAGTAAATAATGAAAGCAAAGACGTGTAAGGAAGGCATGTGTATACAGGCAGATTCTACACGTCCTTTCTTATTGCCGCAAAGCAGTGTGCAGAGGGGAAGGGGGACAGGGAAAATGCGATATCTGGTAGACAGCGCGCAGATGAAGCGTGCGGACGCATATACGATACAGGAGCTTGGGATCTGCTCCATGGAGTTGATGGAGAGGGCGGCAAAAGCCTGTGTACAGGTGATGGAGGAAGTAGCGCTTGATCTGTCCGCGCCGTGTGTGGTATGCGGTTCAGGAAATAACGGCGGCGATGGGTTTGCCATCGCAAGGATGCTGCTTCTGAAAGGATACCCGGCGGCAGTCTGCTTCGTTGGGAATGAGTCCCGGTGCACCGATGAGACGAAGCAGCAGATGAAGAAGTTATCGGAGATCGGGGGAAAGATCCGTCACGAATATACGGAAGGTGAATATAGTATCATCATAGACGCTGTGTTTGGCGTAGGGCTTTGCCGCGAGATCAGGGGAGATTATCTTGAGGTAATTGAGCGGATGAACGCCGCGGACGCCGTAAAATTTGCCGTTGATATGCCTTCCGGGATATCGGCGGATACAGGCGAAGTCTTAGGAGCCGCTTTTTGCGCGGATATTACTGTGACTTTCCAGCTAGAGAAAGTAGGATTGGTATTATATCCCGGGAAAAAGTATGCGGGCAATGTTAAGACGGTGGATATCGGGATCTGTACAAAGCAGCCGGGGCAGGAGTATTCGGCGGCATATGTGCTTGACCGGAAGGATCTAAGCCGTCTTCTCCCGGCAAGAGAGGCGGATTCGAATAAAGGGACTTATGGAAGGCTGCTTATGATCTCAGGAAGTGAAGGAATGGCAGGAGCCGCGTATCTTAATGCAAAGGCAGCGTATCTGTCCGGAGCAGGACTGGTGAGGATCTATACGCCGAAGGAGAACCGGATCATCCTGCAGCAGCAGCTTCCGGAAGCGATCATTACAACCTATACGGAATATGACAGCGGGGAATTGGAGAAACTCCTTTCGTGGGCGGATACGGTGTGTATCGGTTCAGGGCTTGGAAGGGGGGAAATCTCGGAGAGGATCGTAAAGAAGGTGTTATCAGACGTGAAGGTTCCCTGTCTGGTTGATGCGGACGGACTGAATATCCTGGCAGAACATGAAGAATATCAGGCTCTTTTTAATAAGGACAGGACAGACGCCAATATAATGGTATTAACTCCGCATATGAAGGAGATGTCACGGCTTCTTAATGAGAGTGTGGACAGGATAAAGGCGCAGAGGATGAAGCTTCTGAAAGAGTATGCCGGGCGTATGTCCTGTACCTGTGTGCTTAAAGATTCCAGGACGGTGACCGTGTCGCCGGATCAGGGGAGTTATGTGAACCGGTCCGGCAACGCGGCGATGGCGAAGGCAGGTTCCGGTGATGTGCTTGCCGGCGTCATCTCCGGACTTATGGCGCAAGGGCTTAGCGGGCACAACGCAGGGGTTCTGGGAACCTATCTTCATGGAAGAGCAGGCGACCATGCACGAAGACGGCTTGGAAGCTACAGCGTGCTTGCCGGAGACCTGCTGTCGTGTCTTAGCGAGGCATTGAAAGAACTGGAGGAAGAACAGCGTGAAGAATTATAGCAGAGTGTGTGCAAGGATCGATCTTGATGCGATCGCGTATAATATGGACAGGATGGAAGAGAATCTGGAGGACGGCGTGAAGGTCATCAGTGTGATCAAATCAGACGGGTATGGCCATGGGGCGCTGCAGATCGCAAGATTCCTGGAACCGAAAGACTATATCTGGGGATATGCGCTGGCGGCGCTTGATGAAGCGGTGGTCCTTAGAAAAGGCGGGGTACATAAACCGCTTCTTGTACTGGGATGTATTTTCCCGGAACAGTTAGAAGCTATGCTGGAGCATGAGATCCGGATGACGGTCTATACAAAGGAAATGGCGCAGGAAGTGTCAGAGGCGGCAGTGAGGGCGGGAAAGAAAGCATATATACATATAAAACTGGATACGGGGATGTCCCGTCTGGGATTTCCGGTGTGCGATGCCAGCGTGGATCAGATCGCGGCAGTCAGCCGGATGCCGAATCTTGTGACAGAGGGTATGTACACGCATTTTGCGAAAGCAGACGAGACGGAGAAATCCTTCACTAGAAGACAGTTGGAGGATTATCTGTGGATGAAGAGAAAGCTTGAGGAAAGAGGCGTTCAGGTTACATATCATCACTGCTCCAACAGCGCGGGGATCATCGACGTGAAAGAGGCGAATATGGATCTGGTGCGTGCCGGGATCGCCACCTATGGGCTGTATCCGTCGGAGGAAGTGTGTAGATCGAACGTGCCGCTTAAGCCGGCGCTTGAATTGATCAGCCATGTGGTCCATGTGAAATGGGTGGAAGAAGGGACGCCGGTGAGTTACGGCGGGACATATACGGCTAACCGGAGCACGAAGATCGCGACGATCCCGGTGGGGTACGGAGACGGCTATCCGAGAAGCCTGTCGAACCAGGGATATGTGCTGATCCATGGAAAGAAGGCGAAGATCCTCGGACGTGTATGTATGGATCAGTTCATGGTCGACGTAACGGAGATAGAAGACGTGCGGTTCGGAGATAGGGCGGTGCTGATCGGGGAAGACGGGGAAGAGAGGATCTCGGTAGATGAGCTGAGCGTTTTGTCAGGCAGGTTCAACTATGAATTTATCTGCAGCTTCGGCAAAAGAGTGCCGAGAGAATATCTAAGCCAGGGGAAAGTCGTGGAGCAAATGGATTATTTTGCGTGATTATTCAAACTCTATAAGAATACATCCGAAAAAGATGGAAATACTTATCTTATCTTAAGAAATCGGAGTGTGAATAGAGTGCAGGTAAGACGAGGAGATATATTTTATGCAGATTTAAGCCCGGTTGTGGGTTCGGAGCAGGGAGGGATCCGTCCGGTACTGATCATACAGAATGATGTGGGCAACCGGCACAGCCCGACAGTTATATGCGCGGCGATCACTTCGCGGATGAATAAGGCAAAGCTGCCGACTCACGTGGAGATCGACGCCAGACGTTATCAGATCGTCAAGAATTCGGTAATATTGATGGAGCAGGTCAGGACGATAGATAAGCAGCGCCTGAAAGACCTGGTGTGCCATCTGGATAAAGAGATAATGAACAAAGTAGATGAAGCTCTGCGGGTAAGTTTTGAGCTTCATACATAGCAAAGGAGTATGGAACAAGGATTATGGAGGACGGTAGTTTATTTCAGAGGATGAAGCATCTGCTTAGGACGGACGACGAGTTGGATGAGAGTGCACAGAAAGAAGCGGCGGGGCTGATCCATAATATCATCCGTTATCTGGATAAGGATGCGAAGGATATTATGACGCACCGCAAGAACATTATTACAATTGATGCGCAGGAACTGTTAGAAGACGCGCTGAGATTCATGCTGGATGAGAGCTTCTCAAGATTCCCTGTCTGCGAGGGGGAGATTGATTCGGTCATCGGTATTATGCATCTTCGCGAGGCAATGGCTTGTTATCTGGATGAGAAGTTAAGGAAGGTTCCGTTAAAGGAGCTGAAGGGATACATAAGGCCTGCGGCGTTTATTCCGGAGACGAAGAGCATAGATACATTGTTCAAGGAGATGCAGGCAGACAAGAATCATATCAGGATCGTGCTGGATGAATACGGCCAGACTTCCGGACTTGTGACGATGGAGGATATCCTGGAAGAGATCGTGGGAAATATCCTGGATGAGCATGATGAAGAAGAAGAGCGGATCCGGAAGGTTCAGAACGGCAATTATCTTGTGAACGGGATGATCGATCTGGAAGATCTGGAGGATGTGCTTCCCATCGTATTTGAAAAAGAAGAGTTCGAGACCTTGAACGGCTTCCTGATCCACCAGCTTGACCGTATTCCCGGCGAAGATGAGCAATGTGTCGTGGATTATGAGGGTTACCGGTTTACGGTACTTCTCGTAGATAATAATACAATCCAGAGAGTTAAGATTGAAAAACGCTGGAAAGAGTGATAAAATAATAAACGTTGTGTGTGTTAGATGATAGAGAATTATAATATAAGCGAGGGATGAAACATGTCAGGACATTCAAAATTTGCCAATATCAAGCACAAGAAAGAGAAGAATGACGCGGCAAAAGGAAAGATATTTACAAAGATCGGAAAGGAACTTGCGGTAGCGGTAAAGGAAGGCGGGAGCGCGGACCCGGCAAATAACAGCCGGCTTCGGGACGTGATCGCCAAGGCAAAGGCGAATAACATGCCTAATGATACGATAGACCGTAACATTAAGCGTGCGGACAGCGATGCCAATGCGGCGAATTACGAACATATTACATACGAAGGGTACGGACCGAACGGTACGGCGATCATCGTCGAGACGCTGACTGACAATAAGAACCGGACGGCTTCGAACGTAAAGAATGCGTTTACCAAAGGAAATGGAAATGTAGGCACGCCGGGATGTGTTTCCTTTATGTTCGATAAGAAGGGACAGATCGTGGTGGACAAAGAAGAGTATGAGACGGACCCGGATGAATTGATGATGATGGCGCTGGACGCGGGTGCGGAGGATTTCGCGGAGGAAGAAGACAGCTACGAGATCTTTACGGCTCCCGAGGATTTCAGCGAGGTACGCCTGGCGCTTGAGGACGCAGGGGTTCCTATGGCGGCGGCAGAGATAACGATGATCCCTCAGACCTATGTGGAACTGATCGATGAGAAGGATATCGCGAGCATCAGGAAGACTCTGGATATGTTGGACGATGACGACGATGTACAGGATGTGTACCATAACTGGGATGAGTAGCATACAAGAAGGAGAAGAGCAAGATGAGCGACTATAAGATAGAGACCAAATGTATCCAGTCCGGATATCAGCCGGGCAATGGGGAGGCGCGTGTGCTGCCGATCTACCAGAGCACGACATTCAAGTACAATTCCAGTGAACAGATGGGACGCCTGTTCGATCTGGAGGAGTCAGGGTATTTTTACACCCGTCTCCAGAATCCTACGAATGACGCCGTGGCGGCGAAGATCTGCGATATGGAGGGCGGTGTTGCGGCGATGCTCACTTCTTCCGGGCAGGCGGCGAATTTCTATGCGCTGATGAATATCGCGGAAGCGGGAGACCATATTGTATGTGCGTCCGCAATCTATGGAGGCACTTATAATCTCTATGCCCATACGATCCGGAAGATGGGAGTGGAGGCGACATTTGTGGATCCGGATTGTACGCCGGAAGAATTAAACGATGCTTTCCGGGAGAATACGAAGGCTGTATTCGGCGAGAGTATTGCCAATCCGGCGCTGGTAGTGCTGGATTTTGAGAAATTCGCGGAGGCGGCGCATGCACATGGCGTTCCTTTTATTGTGGACAATACCTTTGCGACGCCGGTGAACTGCAGGCCTTTTGAGTGGGGGGCGGATATCGTGACCCATTCCACGACAAAGTATATGGATGGACATGCGTCCTGCGTGGGCGGCGCCATCGTGGACAGCGGTAATTTTGACTGGGAGGCACATGCCGATAAGTATCCGGGGCTTACGTCGCCGGATGAGACTTATCACGGAGTTGTCTATACGCAGAAGTTCGGGAAAGGAGCCTATATCACGAAGGCTACCACACAGCTGATGCGCGACCTGGGTTCGATCCAGGCTCCGCAGAATGCGTTCCTTCTGAATATCGGTCTGGAGACGCTGCATCTTCGTATGGAAAGGCACTGCGATAACGCGCGGAAGGCGGCGCAGTATCTGAAAGATCATGAGAAAGTGGCATGGGTAAGCTGCCCGTCACTTCCCGGCGACAGATACTATGATCTTGCGAAGAAGTATATGCCGAAGGGAACCTGCGGCGTGATAACATTCGGGTTAAAAGGAGGAAGAGCGGCGGCAGTCCGGATGATGGACAGCCTTAAGATGATCGCCATCGTGACACATGTGGCGGACGCCAGAAGCTGCGTCCTTCACCCGGCAAGCCACACCCACCGTCAGATGAACGATCAGGAGCTGATGGAGGCTGGCGTACAGCCGGATCTGATCCGGTTCAGCGTCGGTATCGAACATATCGACGATATTATCGCAGACTTGAGCCAGGCGCTGGATGCTGTGGAATAATACAATGATGTACTAGATTAAAAAGGTATAAAACAGACAGAACACTTCCATACTAGTAAACAAAGAGATTCCGGGAATACAGGCAAAGGATACTCTTGGACAGAAAATGTATGGAGGTGTTTTTATGTCAGATGAAGCACGCAAAGAACAGAGAACCGAAGAGATCAAGGAACTGGGGAGTGTTGATCTGGAGGGGAACGCAAACCGTCATAAGGTGAAGCTTTTGACGATCATCGGAGAGATTGAGGGACATGAGGCGTTGTCCGGCAACGCCAAGTCAACGAAGTATGAGCATCTGCTCCCTTTGTTGGCGGAGGTAGAGGATAGCGATGAGATCGAAGGGCTATTGATCCTGCTGAACACATTGGGCGGAGATGTGGAGGCAGGCTTGTCGATCGCGGAGATGATCGCGTCGCTGAGTAAACCGACGGTTTCTCTGGTGCTGGGGGGAAGCCATTCCATCGGCGGACCGCTTGCCGTGTCGGCAAAATATTCTTTTATAGTCCCAAGCGGCACCATGATCATCCATCCGGTGCGTTCGAACGGGATGTTTATCGGCATCACGCAGAGCCTGCGCAACATGATCAGGACGCAGGATCGGATCACACGTTTCCTGGCGGAACATTCACATATGACGCAGAAGAGGATCGAAGAGCTGATGCTGAATCAGACGGAACTGGTGAAGGATGTGGGAACGCTTCTGGAAGGAAGAGACGCTGTGAGGGAAGGATTGATCGACGAAGTCGGCGGGATGAGCGACGCGTTGAATAAATTGCACGAAATGATCGACCTGTACCGACAGAAAAAGAGTGAAAATATGTAATGACAGTCCTTTTTAAAAATGCTATACTAAAGATATTGCCAGAATAAGGGGGAGATATGATGGCCGCTAAGGCAAAAAGTCAGGGGAGAAGAACACAGGCAAAAAAGCAGCCAAAGAAACAGGCAAAAAAGACAAATACAGAGACAAGTTTTGTAGGAACAGAGATTATCATATGGGTGACGCTTGCAGTCAGTATCTTATTAATGATCAGTAATTTCGGGTTCGGCGGTTTTGCAGGGGAGGCGGTCGCGGAACTGATGGACAGTCTGTTTGGATGGGCGGCATACGTCATTCCGTTTTTATTATTTGGGATCGTAACTTTTATTATATCGAATCAGGGGAATCCGAATGCATATGTGAAAGCAGCGGCGAGTTTGTGCCTGACTTTTTTATGCTGTACTTTTTTACAGTTGGTTGACGAGGCGGGCGGTAAGCTCGGGGCTGTCCTGACGGAGATGCTGGTGCCTGCCGTCGGAGTCGCGGGAGCATATGTGCTGGATATTATTTTTATGATCATATGCCTTGTGATCATTACGGGGAAATCGGCTCTGAAAGGTGTGAAGAGCCAGAGTGACAAGGTCTATGACAGAGCGAAGAGAGACGCCGTCCGGAGACGGGAGATGGCACAAGAGAGACGGAGGCAGAAGGAAGCCCGGGTGAAAGAGTCAGTTGGGGAACATGAACCAGCCGGGACAAAAGAGAAGGCAAAGTCAAGGAAGAGAAGCGACCGGCATGTGGAAGGGGTATCATTTGATACGGCGATCGCCAAGAAGTCGCCGGATGTGCGGGAGCTGACGACAGAGCCGCCGGATATCCAGGAGAGCTTTGTGATCAACCGGGGAGAAGACGTCTATACGCCGGAAAGGGAGACGGAGGCAGAAGGACGAGAACCGATCTTAGCAGGTATGCCGGATCTCCACGAGGACGCGGCCGCAGCGCAGGCTGTACGGACAGCCGCGGTAGAAGTGGATCTGCCGGATCAAGAAATACCTGAGACAAAAAAGAAAAACCGGAAAGCGAAGGAAGAAGACGAGGCTTCACAAGTACAGGAGGTGGCGTCTGCGGTAGCGGCAGAGAGCCGGAAGCCGAAGAAAGCATACCGCGTGCCGCCGCTTAATCTGTTGAAGAAGGGTGCAAGGCAGAAGGGAGAGTCGGACGCGCAGCTTCGGGAGACAGCCATAAAGCTGCAGCAGATCCTGCAGAATTTCGGCGTCAAAGTAACGGTCACGAACGTAAGCTGCGGGCCGTCGGTCACGCGGTATGAGCTGCAGCCGGAGATGGGCGTCAAGGTAAGTAAGATCGTGGGGCTTTCGGATGATATCAAATTAAACCTTGCCGCTGCGGATATCCGTATCGAGGCGCCGATTCCCGGGAAGGCGGCGGTCGGTATTGAAGTGCCGAATAAAGAGAATTCGGCGGTCATGTTAAGAGATCTTCTTGAAGCCGGTGAATTCCGCAACAGTGCGTCCAGGATATCCTTTGCGGTAGGCAAGGATATCGGAGGCAAAGCCGTTGTCGCCGACATCGGGAAGATGCCGCACGTATTGATCGCAGGCGCTACAGGCTCCGGAAAGTCGGTCTGTATCAATACACTGATCATGAGTATCCTATATAAGGCTACGCCGGATGAAGTAAAATTGATCATGATAGATCCGAAAGTGGTCGAATTAAGTGTATACAATGGGATCCCGCATCTGATGATCCCTGTGGTCACGGATCCTAAGAAAGCGGCAGGCGCCCTGAACTGGGCGGTGGCAGAGATGGATCGCCGTTACCGTGCGTTTGCGGAGTATGGCGTCAGAGACATGAAGGGGTATAACGAGAAGATCGCGGCGCTGCCGCCGGCAGAGGGAGCGCAGAGGCAGGAGCCGCTGCCGCAGATCATCGTGATCGTAGATGAGCTTGCCGACCTGATGATGGTTGCGCCGGGGGAGGTGGAAGGATCCATCTGCCGTCTGGCACAGCTGGCAAGAGCGGCGGGAATCCATCTTGTCATTGCGACACAGCGTCCGTCCGTGAATGTCATAACCGGACTGATCAAGGCAAATATGCCTTCCAGGATAGCGTTCTCCGTATCCTCCGGCGTGGATTCCAGGACGATCATAGATATGAACGGCGCGGAGAAGCTGCTGGGGAAAGGCGATATGCTCTTCTATCCGTCCGGCTATCAGAAGCCTGCGCGGGTGCAGGGATCCTTCGTGACGGACAAAGAAGTGCAGGATGTAGTGGATTTTTTAAAGGATCACAACGAAGAAGTTACATATGATGAAGAAGTAGTGAATCATGTCAATACGAATCCTGTCGGGAGCCCGGCTGCTGCCGGGGCACAGCCGGAAGGAGACGGCTATGACGCGTATTTTGCGGAGGCGGGCAGGCTGATCATTGATAAAGACAAGGCGTCGATCGGAATGCTGCAGCGCGCGTTTAAGATTGGGTTCAACCGTGCGGCAAGGATCATGGATCAGTTGGCAGAAGCAGGAGTCGTGGGTCCGGAAGAAGGGACCAAGCCAAGGAAGGTACTGATGTCCCCGGAAGAATTCGAGCAGTATGCATCAGAACGCGGATAGCCCGGCAAGATACAGCCGGCATATCGTTTTGTTATTACAGGTAACTATAAGATGATCATATAAAGAAAGGATTGGAAAGATGAAAACAGATATCCAGATTGCACAGGAAGCACAGATGGCGCATATCAGAGATGTGGCGGCAACGATAGGGATTGGAGAAGAAGAACTGGAATTCTATGGAAAGTATAAGGCGAAATTATCAGACGATGTGTGGGAGCGTGTCAAAGACATGCCGGACGGTAAGCTTGTACTCGTCACGGCGATCAATCCGACGCCTGCCGGAGAAGGCAAGACGACGACGACGGTAGGACTGGGGCAGGCGCTTGCAAAGCTTGGCAGGAGGGCGCTCATTGCGCTTCGGGAACCTTCGCTCGGTCCATGTTTCGGTATTAAGGGAGGCGCGGCGGGAGGCGGTTTCGCCCAGGTTGTGCCGATGGAAGATCTGAACCTTCACTTTACGGGGGATTTCCATGCGATCACCTCGGCGAATAATCTGCTTGCCGCTATGCTTGACAATCATATTCAGCAGGGGAATGCACTGCAGATCGATCCGAGACAGGTAGTCTGGAAACGCTGCCTGGATATGAACGACAGAAACCTGCGTAATATCGTAGTCGGCCTTGGCAATAAGATGGACGGTATGGTGAGGGAAGATCATTTCGTTATCACTGTGGCATCTGAGATCATGGCGATCCTCTGTCTTGCCGAAGATATCCGGGATCTGAAAGCGCGTCTTGGGAAGATCATTGTGGCTTATAATTTCAGCGGCGATCCGGTGACGGCAGAAGATCTTCATGCGACAGGCGCTATGACGGCGCTTCTCAAGGATGCGATCAAGCCGAACCTGATACAGACGCTGGAGCATACGCCTGCTCTTGTGCACGGCGGTCCTTTCGCGAATATCGCACATGGGTGCAACAGTGTCAGGGCGACCCGGATGGCGCTGAAGCTGAGTGATATCACGGTGACGGAGGCAGGATTCGGAGCTGACTTGGGCGCTGAGAAATTCCTGGATATCAAGTGCCGGAAGGCAGGATTTAAGCCGGATGCCGTGGTTCTGGTCGCGACAGTCCGCGCGTTAAAATATAACGGAGGAGTTGCGAAAGAGGATCTTGCGAAAGAGAATCTGGAGGCTCTTGCAAGAGGGATTGTGAACTTAGAAAAACATATTGAGAATATTCAGAAGTATGGAGTTCCTGTCGTAGTGACTCTGAATTCTTTTGTATCAGACACAGAAGCAGAGAATGCCTACATCCGTAGATTCTGTGAAGAAAAGGGATGTGAATTCGCGCTTTCCGAAGTATGGGAGAAGGGCGGAGAAGGCGGTATCGCCCTGGCGCAGAAGGTCCTGGATACATTGGAGAACAAGGAGAGCCATTTCCATACGCTGTATGCGGATGAGCTGTCACTGGAAGGGAAGATAGAGACCATCGCAAAGGAGATCTACGGCGCAGACGGAGTTGTCTATGAACCTGCGGCGAAGAAGCAGCTGGCGAAGATCACGTCCATGGGATTTGGAGAGCTGCCGGTCTGCATGGCTAAGAATCAGTATTCCCTGTCAGATGACGCGAAGAAGCTTGGAAGGCCGACCGGGTTTGATATCCATATCCGGGAAGTATATGTCAGTGCGGGAGCAGGATTTGTCGTTGCCCTTACAGGTGCGATCATGACGATGCCCGGCTTGCCGAAGGTTCCTGCTGCGAATGGAATTGATGTGTCGGACGACGGGAAGATCACCGGATTGTTTTAGTATAGGAGGTTCTCTATAGATGAAGTGTGGATATTGCGGACATGATATACCAGAAGGAAAATTATATTGTGATAAATGTGGTAATGAAGTCTGCATTGTTCCTGACTATAATCCGCTGGAGGATATGCTTACGCAGCAGATCAGGGGGGCGATCAACGGCGATGGCTATGAAGATTATCTGGAATATGATCCCGGGAATAATGTGGATCAGGGCAGAAGAGGAGTCAGCCGGAGCACCAGCCGTGATGTGAGAGGAAATACCGGGGGTACTGGCCGGAGCACCAGCCGTGATGTGAGAGGGAATGCGGCGGGAGCCGGCCGGAGTACCAGCCGTGATGTGAGAGGGAATACGACCGGAGCCGGCCGGAGTACCAGCCGTGATGTGAGAGGGAATACGGCGGGAGCCGGTCGGAGCACCAGCCGTGACGTAAGGGGAAATACAGGACGGAATAACACCGGTAACATGCAGGAACGGGAGAGAAGGCGAAGGCAGGCTGAGCGAAAGAAAGCAAAGCGGCGTATGCGTATGGGGTGCTTTTTTATGATCTTCCTTCTGGCGGCGGCGATCATTGGTTCTGGTGTTACTTTGTATATGAATTCATATAAGGGGTTTATCGACAGGGGAAACAGATCATTAAAAGCAGGAGCATATAATGAGGCGATCGGTTACTTTGAGAAAGCGATCCGTAAGGATGAAGGGAAAGCGGATGCATACAAAGGATTGGCGCAGGTATATATCGCGAAGGGTGACCTGAACTGGGCGGAATCCATCTTTCAGGAAGCGGTCAAGAAACAGCCGAAGAATGCGGACATCTATGAAGCATTCGTCAAGTTCTATATGGAGACGGACCAGAAGCCAAAGATACCGCTTCTTCTGGAAGATGTAGACGATAAAGTGGCGGAACTGCTTGCCGGTTATATCATAGAGGGACCGAAGTTCAGCCTGGATGACGGCGAGCCTTTTGAAGATGTCCAGGAATTGACGCTGCAGGCGGGCGAGGGCTGTACGGTTTATTATACGGATAATGGTGAGGAAGCGACAATACAGAGTAAGAAGTTCTCGGAACCGATCCAGATCGGGGAGGGCGAGAGTGTGATCACGGCGATCGCCGTTGATGAAAAAGGCGTGCCAAGTCTTCCGGTAAAGAAGACGTATACGGTTGAACTGCCGATCGTAGACGCGCCGGCGGTATCTCCGTCCACCGGGCAGTATAATTCACCGATCCAGATCGAAGTCAAGGTGCCGGAGGGATATGACGCGTATTATACTACCACGGGTGAGGATCCGACCACCGCGTCGAGTAAGTATACCCAGCCCATCGACATGCCCGAGGGCGAGACTCTATTCAAGGTAGTACTGGTAAATGCGAAAGGGCGCATGAGCGGAATTACAACCAGGAATTATGTGTTGGATACGGAGACGGAATAGATGAAAGAATATTCATAAAAGAAAAGGCTGATGTAAGGCGGCGGATTTTGGCGCCGCATGTTACATCAGCCTTCTTTTTGGTCAGTCGATCACTTTGACGGTGTTTATCACAGGTTGGTCATCCGTGCCAACAGTTCCGTTATCATCCTGTACAGGCGTATCTTTACAGATCTGATCTACGATATCCATGCCTTCTGTCACATGTCCGAAAGCCGCATATTCGCCGTCCAGAAAGGTACTGTCTTCATGAACGATGAAGAACTGTGAGGAAGCGCTGTCCGGGTCGCCGGATCTTGCCATGGAGATGACGCCGCGCTTGTGTGAGATAGAATTATCAATCCCATTTTTGGCGAATTCTCCTTTGATGTTCGTATCAGAGCCGCCGGTACCATTGCCGAGCGGATCGCCGCCCTGGATCATAAATCCGTCTATAATGCGGTGGAAGGTCAGTCCGTCATAGAAGCCGTCTTCTGCGAGCGCCATGAAGTTAGTGACAGAGATCGGAGCCGTATCGGCATCCAGTTCCAGCGCGATCGTACCATAGCCGTTGATGTCGATCTCTACGTGGTGTAGTCCGTTTTGCAGGCCGGTATTGGTCCCTGGATCACCGGAGTCCGTATCTTCTCCAGTTCTGGCGGGATCGGAATCGTCCGCATTGCCGCTGCCTTCTGTATCGGATGCTTTTGTGTCGTCGGTGTCAGCGGTATCAGAACTGCATCCGGTAAGAGCCGCAGAAAAAAGGAATGCGCATAATAGCAAAATAACTGTTTTTTTCATGATGTACCTCCAGTATATGATGTTATCTCAGAGCAATTTTCAGATATGCTCAGGCAAAAATGCTTACCTTGCTTATTGTAGAAGGAGACTTAGGAAAAGTCAAATAATATTTTTGCTTCTGTAGCTATTTTTTCATATAAGCAGAAACCATCCGGACCATATTCTCGATCTGATCCTGTTCTTCTTTGGATTTGCCTTCTTTCAGGACGGAGAGTACCAGAGAGAATTCATCCGGGGTAAACTGGATCCCTTTCTTGTTTGCGTTGGTGATCAGCGCCATCATGACGGGAGCGAGGGCTTTTCCGCTCTTTCCCTGCGTCTGTGCCGCGGCGGTGCGGATCAGCTCCATCTTCATCGGGTCCATGCTCTGCATAGCCGGGTTATTCATCCATTCATTCATTGTCAGATTCTCCTTTCTCATTGCCCGTATCGGGATCATTCAGTTCAGTTTCAAACATAGCGTTGTACATGTCGAACATTTCCTGCTGTTCGGGGGTTAACATTCCTTTCATCATGTCCATGGGGTTAAAGCCAGCCATGCCCTGGGAGGAAGAGTCGGACATTGCCTGCATATTCTGAACCATTTCCATCATATTCATCATGCCTGACATTTGTTCCATCATTTCCTTTTCTGCCTGGCTCATGTAAGGCTTCAGCCCATCTAACATATCCTTTGGCTGCGCGTGAGAGGCGAAGCCTTGAAAATATTCCATCGCATGGCGCAGTTCAAGGAATTTGACATAGATTCCCAGGAAGCGCTGCATGGAGGCAGGCATGTAGGGGAGCAGGAGCTTAAGGGTATACAGAAAAGGCGGGTTGACCATATTGTCAAAGGGGGTCATGGGTCTTGGGGGATTTTGTTCCATAGGTGCTTCCTGAAATAACGTTGTAAATATATATGACAGAAGAATGGATTTTATGAGATATGGAAAAACTAAATGTGGGATAAATCATATATTAGTATGGTAAAAGGAATTCAGGAAGGAAGGATGAACATGGACAGAAGGCTGATCATTGACGGGAATGCAGTGTATGAGATCGATGAGAAGTGTATGCTGAAAAAGCAGCTGAAGGAAAGAGAGGAGAAAATGAAGGAGAATGCCGCCGAACGGGACGGCGAAGAAGAGGAAGTGCTGACGATCTACAAAATGAAGAGGACGGAGTGATATACTCCGCCCCTTTTTTCCCGGGATACGGGAACATGTATTCCCCGTATCCGGTGATTCTCATAATTAGCATCCGCAGTCGAAACCGCCGCCGCATCCGCATCCATTACCCATTCCGCCGCAGCAGAAGAGCAGAAGGATGATCCACAGACAGCTGTCGTTGCCGCATCCGCCGCCGAAGTTGCTGCCGCATCCGCCGCAGCAGAAGAGCAGAAGGATGATCCACAGGCAGCTATTGTTGCCAAAGCCAGACCCGCATCCGCATCCACACTCTCCACCATTTCTTCCGGATTCACATCCACATCCGCAGTTCGTAGCACTTAAATCGCTCATTTTGAAATCCTCCATTTTTGATGTTTACAGTACATAATATGCGTGGTATATGGATGTGTGAGGATAAATCTGAATTTCTTATATCTTTACCAGCCGCTTGATGGAGTGCTGGTATTGGTAAGAATTCTTCTGGAGTTTCAGCTTATCCAGTGCGGATATATTTTCTTTGGCATATTCATCATAGAGCGTAAGCAGGTATGATATGGTATAGTTTCGGTGTTGGAACCAGGTGAAGAGCAGCCAGTTCATGATATCGGGATACCAGTACCTCTCGGGGATGGAAGCATTTCTTAAGAGAAGTACGTACTCTGCCGCCCGGGTGGATAACTGTGTCAGCTCATCGGCACGTGCCCTGTCCCGGAAAAGAGGATCGCTGTCCTGTACGATGTCATACAGATCATTGGCGGCTTTCCAGTAGGAAACGAACGCCGGCGTCGTCTCGTCATGGGTCTCTTCCATATTATGAAGGTCGAAGGTCTGCATCACCGGACGTTTCCTTCTGATCTCCCAGTCGTATTCAGAACGCTTGTCCGGATTGGACAGGACGCGGTATGCTTCTAAGATCTCCTGCATCTGTTCTGTTGTATCAATTCCATCCTTGATGTTTACATCCGGATGGTACTTCTTAGCCAGTTCGTTCTTGGCGGCGGTAATGTCTTCTAAGGAAGCCTTCTCCGAGACGCCTAATATATCGTAATAATTTTTGCTTTCCATCATATCCTCCTGTTACTAAGGAACCGCGAAAGTTCCTAATATATGGATACAAACATTATTATCTTACGACAAATCATTGGAGAAATCAATTATAATTTTGGGTTTGCCGCGGAATCCGGCGATTTGCATGGAGAGGGATTCTTTTGAATGGGGATGGTTATGATATTTTACCTTGAATCAGAAGGGATTTGTACCTATAATAAATGATAGAAGAACTGCCTGGAAGGGAGAAGGCGGTATGTGTGAGAAAGCGGATGGAAGAAGAGGTGGAGAGATGGCGCGGACGATAGGGATCGGAATACAGGCTTTTGATGATATTAGGAAGAACGATTATTTCTATATTGATAAGACTCACTTCATAAAGGAATGGTGGGAGAGCGGGGACAGTGTTACGCTGATAACCAGGCCGCGCCGTTTTGGAAAGACTTTGGCTATGAGTATGACAGAACAGTTCTTTTCTGTGGAATATGCAGGCAGGGGGGATTTGTTTGAAGGATTATTGATCTGGGAGGAAAATAAATATAGAGAATTACAGGGGACGTATCCTGTGATCAGCCTGTCTTTTGCGAATGTAAAAGAAGCAGATTATAAGACGGTAAATTACAGGATCCGTCAGCTTTTGATGAAAGTATATGAGAAAAACGCATTTTTATGCAAAGGTGATAAACTGTCAGAGGCAGAAAAAAGATATTTTGAACGGATGGCATCGGATATGAGTGAGGAAGACGTGTCCCTTGCGCTGTATCAGTTATCAGACTTTTTATATCGGTACTATGGAAAGAAGGTAATTATTCTTTTGGATGAATACGATACCCCTATGCAGGAAGCATATATAGATGGGTATTGGGAGAAACTTGTGGATTTTACCAGAAGCTTGTTCAATTCTAGTTTTAAGACGAACCCCTGGTTAGAGCGCGCTATTATGACGGGGATTACCAGAGTCAGTAAAGAATCTGTTTTTTCAGATTTGAATAATCTTGAAGTGGTGACTACGACTTCGGATAAGTATGCGGCATGTTTCGGGTTCACGGAGCAAGAGGTGTTTGACGCAATGGATGAGGCGGGAAGGACTCAGAAACAGCAGGTAAAAGAGTGGTACGACGGATTTACGTTCGGTGAGATCCGAGATATCTACAATCCGTGGTCTATCTTGAATTATCTGGAAAAAGGGAAATTTGACACTTATTGGGCGAATACCAGTGGAAATAATCTTGTCGGCAGGCTCATCCGAGAAGGGAAAAGAGGGGTGAAGCAGTCTTTTGAATTATTGCTTAGAGGGGAACATCTGCATACTCCGATCAATGAGCAGATTGTATACAACCAGCTGAATGGAAATGCAAAAGCTATTTGGAGCCTGCTTCTTGCCAGCGGTTATTTAAAGGTAGTAAGTCATCAGGAATATGATGAAATACCAGAAGAGCAGGCTCCGGAATATGAATTGGAAATTACGAATCGCGAAGTGCGCATTATGTTCCGGAATATGGTCAGTGACTGGTTTGCCGAAGCTGAGGATGATTATAATGATTTTATCAGAGCGCTGCTTAAAGGTGATGTGGAAAGTATGAACGTGTATATGAACCAGGTTGCACTTGCTACGTTCAGTATTTTTGATACCGGAAGAAAGCCTTCCGAAAAAAAGCAGCCGGAACTTTTTTATCATGGCTTTGTATTAGGTCTTATGGTTGAATTACGGGGAAAATATTTGATAACGTCCAATCAGGAGAGTGGTTATGGCAGATATGACGTGGTGTTGGAGCCATTGTGCGGGGATTATGACGCGGTTATTCTTGAATTCAAAGTGTTTGATCCAAAGAGAGAAAAAACGATGGAGGATACGGTGCAGTCTGCTTTGATGCAGATCAGTGAAAAAAAGTATGAGACGGTTTTGCTTCAAAAAGGGATTCCAAGAGAGAAGATCAAAAAATATGGTTTTGCTTTTGAAGGAAAACAGGTACTTATAAAGAATTGATAGGTTACATGATCACTGCGCATAATAATGGATCAATGTGTGATCGGGGGGAAATTTACTTGGAAAGTATGAATCTAGATAAACTTTTTTTGGAGTTAAAGTATCCGGAAGAGACGGAACAGATGATCCGGAATGAACGAACATGCCGTAAGGAATGGTTTGGGTTCGCATGCGGGATCATCAGAATGAACGAGCGTCAATGACACAAAACCTGCGTTGCCGGAATATCTTGGTAAAAAAGGTTTTTTTATCATGAATAAAGTAAAACAACAGATTCATTACTGGTGCGAGGATACTGTACAGGGAAAGATCAGGGGCGAGGGCGTGGCTGTGGCTGTTCTGGACACAGGAATTGCAGTGCATCCGGATCTGAGGGGTAAGGTAGTCATGTTTCAGGATTGTGTCAATCACCGTCAGGGCGTGTATGATGACAGCGGACATGGAACTCATGTGGGCGGCATCATTGCGGGAGACGGGAGGATGTCGCGGGGGAGATTCCAAGGGATCGCTCCCGAGGTGCGGCTTGTGGTCATTAAGATCCTTGACGCGAAGGGCGAGGGAAGTGTGGAGCAGATCCTGGATGGGATCTGGTGGCTTCAGAAGAATCACAGACGATATGGGATCCGCGTTGTAAATATATCGGTGGGAGCGCGGCAGGATCTGGAACCGGGAAAGGAAGAATGCCTGATACATGCCGTGGAAGAGTTATGGAACCAGGGGCTTGTGGTCGTGGTATCGGCGGGGAATTATGGTCCGGGGGAGGATAGTATCGCAGTTCCGGGAAACAGCCGGAAGGTGATCACGGTCGGCGCGCTAGAAGAGCCGGGCATGAAGAATAGATGTTCAGGAAGCGGGCCTACGGATCAGTGCATCGTGAAACCGGAACTGGTAGCTCCGGGATATCAGATACTCTCCTGCAACAGTCGTTATCCGATGAATAAGAATCCATATATCAGGAAGAGCGGCACATCTATGGCTACTCCGGTTGTCTCGGGAGCGGCGGCTTTATTCTTGTCCAAATATCCGGAGGCTGAGAATGTGGAGCTGAAACTTAGGTTCCGGGAGACCAGTGAGCGTAAGCCTGTGGAGCAGAGCCAGGGGTGGGGATGTATCCGGATCGACTGGTTGTTATCTTGAGGGAGAAGCTCAGTATGTTTGCCGGTCGGATGATAGGGGTGTAAAGTAAGGACTGCTGCAACGTATGCAACAGTCCTTAAGTGTATCCCCAAATTACCTTTTATGCTATTTATGCTATTTATGCTATTTATGCTTCCCACTGCATGCCGACGCCTGCCGCAAGCGCTTTCTCATAGATCGTCTTTGCAGTCACAAGATCCTGCGCTCCGACGCCGACCGTCTCATATACGATGATCTCATCGTCATTCTCCCTGCCTGTCAGGGTTCCTTTGATGACGTCTCCGATATTACCGGTAAAATCTTCTTCCGTAATGATGCCTTCCTCCAACGGCAGTAAGATATCGCCGGATTCTGAGAGAACCGCTTCCTGGGAATCAAAATAGATCTTAGAGGCTCTTGGCAGGATCGCCGGGTCCATCTCCTGCATATGATGCTGGTATGCGCCTACACAGCTGACCGTGCAGCCTTTTTTAATCTTTGTCCCGTCGAAAACGGGTTTTGCGGACGGGGTGACGGTGATCAGAAGGTCTGCGTTGTCAATGGCTTCATCGGAGGATCTCACCGCTGTGATCTTCGTGCCGTAGGCTTTTAATTCCTCCTGCATGCGCGCCGCAAAGCTTGCCGTGCGCTCGTAATTCAGGTCATATACCCGTACTTCTTTTAAGTTTCGTACAGCCACCATTGCTTCTAACTGTGTGGCAGCCTGTCCTCCTGTGCCGATCAATGCGCCGATCCGGCAATCCTTCTTCGCAAGCAGGTCGAACGCCACGCCGGAAGAGGCGCCTGTGCGAAGCTGCGTCACATAAGTACCGTCTAAAACAGCCGTCACGATCCCTGTCTTTCCGTCGATCAGAAGAACCTGTGCCGGTGATGTCGGCAGTCCGTTGTCGATGTTGTGCGGGAAGATATTGACCGTCTTAAGGGACGCCGTATCCATCTCCTCTATGTAAGCAGGCATGAAAAGAAAGCAGCCGTCATATTTGGGCGCCTGGATATTTGTGCGGAGAGGGGAATCACACTTCTTATCCGCAACAAGTGTAAACGCCTTCTTATCCGCCACGATGGCATCCTGAATGGAAAAAACTTTTTTGATATCTTCTCTTGATAAAAGCAGCATATTTATCCTCCTCGTCTGTACCCCCGGAAGCCTCCTGCCGTCAATTTCTTAAGCCGGAGTGTGTTTGCCGGGAGTAGATTGGTCTTCTTGCATTTGAATATTCGCTGTCTGGGAGCCGGCGGTTGGATCATGCGTCCAGATTCCACGGCTGCATCGCGCCGCCTTCTTCTGCCGGACGGCACATCTTCGCGTAGATGTTAAGGCATCCTTTTGCCTCCTTAAGCGGAGGGCATACCCATGCCTTTCTCCTTCTTGCGATCTCTTCTTCCGGCACCAGAAGGGAGATCTCGCCGCCGTTGATATCCATCACGATTTCGTCTCCGTCCTCAACCAGGGCGATCAACCCTCCGTCGTAGGCTTCCGGTGAGACGTGTCCTACGATGGCTCCGTAATTGAATCCGGAGAACCTGGCGTCTGAGATTAATCCTACGCTCTTATGCAGCCCTTTGCCGATCAGGGCGTCGATGCTGAGCATCAGTTCCTTCATGCCCGGCGCGCCCTTGCATCCTTCGTAACGAATGACAATGATATCTCCCGGGACGATCTGTCCCGCCTGTATCGCGTCGAATGCCGCCCGGTCTCCGTCGAATACCTTCGCTTTTCCTTTGAGGTATTTGACTTCTTCGTATACTGCCGTGGGGCGTACGATGGCGCCGTTGGGAGAGAGATTTCCCCGTAATATTTTAAGACCGGGCTCGTTACATAAGGGACGCTCAAGAGAGTGGATGACCTTATTTTCCTGGGGAGTAACCTTCGAGAGCATCTCTTTCCAGGTGGTTCCGTACATATCCGGGACATCGGTAAAGAGGCGGCTCTCCAGCTGTTTCATGACGTTCATGACACCGCCCGCATAGTGGAAATCAACGACGGTGTACGGACCGCTTGGAACGACCGCATTGATACATGGGATCTGTCCGGCGTATGTCTCAAAATCAGCCAGGGACATAGGGATTCCCAACTCATAGGCATAGGAGAGCAGGTGCAGCACCGCATTGGTGGAACCGGCGACCGCCATGTCAAACATCACTGCATTCATCAGCACCTCTCTGGTGATCAACTGGGAGGGCTTACGTCCCGCCTTCACAAGCTCTACTGCGTAAGCGCCTGCCTCCCGTGCCCTGCGGAGTTTGGTGTTGTCAGATGCGGGAGTGGTGGAAGTGCCGGGGAGTACCAGGTTCAGGACTTCTCCTAACATCTGCATGGTGTTAGCCGTTCCCATAGACGGACATGCGCCGAAGGAGGGGCATACACTGTCTTCCAGGCCGGCTAATTCTTCTTCTGTCGCGCCGGAGAAGCGAGCCGTATCAAGGTCTGCTTCTACAACGGTTTTTCCGCAGTATTGCCCTGGTTGCATGGATCCGCCTGTTACGATCATGGACGGGAGGTCAAGCCGCATAGCCGCCAGATAGCATCCGGCGATGATATTGTCGCAGGATGCGACCATCACAAGACCGTCAAAATTATGTACTTTTGTGACGAATTCAACGGACATGGCGACAATGTCCCGTCCCACCTGTTCATATTTTAACTCTTCGGCGCCGTTGGCGATATTCCCGCAGGTGGCGGGAATCCCGAATTCCACAGGGACGCCGCCTGCAGCCCAGATTCCTTCTTTCACGGCTTCTGCGATCTGGCAAAGATGCGCGGAACCCGGCGAACCTGCCATGTAGGAATTCGGCACACCGATATGCGGCTTCTGCCGGATATCCCGGTCTGAATAGCCGGATGCTTTCATCATCACGCGGCGGTGCGCCGCTTCGGCTCCGTTCCAAAATTCTGTACTCATATATGCCTCCTTATTCAAACGTGAGCGGTCTCGGAAACTCTTTAAGCCCGAATTTCCGCTCTTTTTTCATGTTCTTCTTTTTTGCTTTCCTCCATATCCCGGAAAACATTTTTGTTAAATTTTCAAAAAAGTATT